>Ga0180436_10004367_pt1 | contig 12736 bp, 9 predicted proteins | sample SS_ome_2_FD_132434 | JGI IMG/M metagenome (GOLD analysis project Ga0180436, IMG submission 132434) | Hypersaline lake sediment archaeal communities from the Salton Sea, California, USA - SS_3_S_2 metaG | ecosystem: Environmental > Aquatic > Non-marine Saline and Alkaline > Hypersaline > Sediment...
CGAAGCAGCCCTTTTCCAGCATCGTGCGGAACTCGTGCCAGCCGGCGTTCAGTTCACCGCCGGCGATCGCCACGTCGGAGCGGCGCCGCAGTTCGGCCAGTTCGTCCCAGGCGTACATGTCCAGGGGCTCTTCCAGCCAGGCGACGCCGTTGTCCGCGCAGGCCCGGGCGAAATTCGTCGCCCGTTCCAGGTCCCACAGCGGGGCGTCGTCGATCAGCGCCACCCGCCAGCCCTGGTTGGCGTCCACGCCGATCTGCATCGCGTCGCCCACGGCCCGGCGCACGGTTTCCACCTGCCGGATGTCCTCGGCGGGATCGAAGTCGTGCACGCGCAGCTTTACCGTTTCGAAGCCCTGCTCGGCCAGGGTCTGTACTTCCTCGGCCCGCTGTTCGGGCGGGTGGACCTCGCCGGTCGAGGCGTAGACGGGTACGCGCCGGTCAGGCGGTAATCGGTCCGGGTCGCCGCCCAGCATCCGCCACAGCGGTTGGCCCTCGACCTGGCCCTTGATGTCCCAGAACGCGGTCTCGAGCCAGTAGTTGCTCCAGCCCAGGTAGCTGGCCTCGCGAATACGCTGGCGGGCGGTGGCGATGTCGGTGGGGTCGAGCCCGATCAGGTAAGGCCCGAGCAACTGGCCGAGTCCTTCGCGCTCGCGGTTGAAGGCCGCGCCGGCGGCCAGGCCCCGGATGCCGTCGTCGGTGGTGAGCCGGGCGAGCGTGAAGCGGTTCACGGTTTGCGGGTAGCCGGGAATCCAGGCGGGGTGGAAGGGCTGGTCCAGCGGAAAGGCGACGTGGAACAGTTCGATCCGGTCGATTTTCATGCAACACTCCGATGGGGTCAGAGTAAACTTGCTTCCAAGTTTACTCTGACCCTGGTCTGCCGTGTTTCTGGACGAAATCGACAAGGCTTTGCTCGGCGGCGAGTTCGGCGAATCGGCGCGCCGGGCCATGCGGCTCCTGCTGCCTTACGGCGAGATCCTGGGCGCGCAGCGCTTCATCGACATAGCCTCTGCGCACATCGACAGTTGCCTCTACCACGGCCGGTCCGGCCTGGATTTCGTCCGCTACCTGCAGGAGGGCGATGGCCGGGTACGGGTGCGCACGACGCTGAACGTGACCGCCTTCGACCTCGAGCAGCCCGAGCTGAGCCGGGTTCCCGGGGAGGCCGTGCGCATCCAGCGGGACATGGTCGACGCGTACCTCTCCCTCGGCTGCCTGCCGACCATGACCTGCGCTCCGTACCAGCAGGCGCAGCGGCCGGGATTCGGCGAGCACGTCGCCTGGGCGGAGTCCAACGCCATCGTGTTCGCGAACAGCGCGCTCGGCGCGCGCACAGACCGCTACGGCGACTTCACGGACATCTGCGCGGCCCTGGCAGGGCGCGTGCCGGCGGCCGGCTTGCACCTGGACGAAAACCGGCTACCCGTCCTGCTGCTGGACGTGCCCGGCCCGGACGAAACTGACCTCGAACGCGACCTGTACTTCGCCGCCCTGGGCTACCTCCTCGGCGAAATCGCCGGTTCCCGGGTGGCTGCGATCACGGGCGCGCCGCTGGACACGAACGAGGACGAACTCAAGGCGATCGGCGCTGCAGCGGCTTCGTCGGGTGGCGTGGCGCTGTTCCACCTGGTCGGCGTGACGCCGGAGGCGCCGACGCTGGCGGACCTGCCGGGCGGCTCCGTTGCGCATCGGAAACGCATATCGAAAATCGACCTCGCCGCGGCCGCCGATCGCCTGTGCCCCGCCGAAGTCGGTGAAGCGGTGGCAGCGCTCTGCCTGGGCACGCCGCACTTTTCGCTGGCCGAGTTCCGCGACCTGGCCGGGAGGGTGGACGGCTGGCAGCCGGCGCCTGGCGTCGACCTGATCGTGTCCACTTCACGCACGATCGCGGAACAGGTGCGTGGCGCGCCCTGGGCGGCGTCGCTGCGGTCGGTCGGCGTAACCTTGATCAGCGATACCTGCACCTATCTCGTGCCCACCGCGATCCGGTCCGACGGGATCATCGTGACGCCTTCCGCGAAATACGCGCACTACGCGCACGGCAACACCGGCCGGCGCACGGCCCTGATGTCGCTGGCCCGGTGCCTGCGGTGCGCGGCGTCGGGGCAGGTGGTGCCATGAGCGAGTCTTTGATCCTGCATGGAGAGTGCCTGTTGCCGGGCGAGACCAGCGCCCCGGTGGTCCGCCTGTCCGCGCCCCTGAGTCTCTGGGGCGGGTTCAGCCTGGAAGACGGCACCGTCTGCGACGTCAATCACCCCGATTACGGTTCGCGACTCGCGGGGCGGGTGCTGGTGATGCCCGGCGGCAGGGGCTCTTCTTCCTCCTCCAGCGTACTGCTGGAATCGGCCCGGCTGGGCACTCATCCGAGGGCCCTGGTGCTGGCCGGGCGCGACCCGATCCTGGTCGTCGGCGCCCTGGTCGCGGCCGAGTTGTACCGTGTTTCGATCCCCGTGATACGCCTCTCCCCAGGGGATCTCGAACGGGCCTCGACCGGCGGTTTCGCGCGGGTATTTTCCCGGCCCGAAAGCGCATTTATCGAGCTTGGCGGTAAAAATTCCGAATTTGGCATCAAATAGCGTTCGGCACTGACCTTTCCTTGACCTATCGCAAGTTAAGGCCCGCTTGCGGGTGTTAACTTCATCTTGCCCAAAAACCGAAATGATGCAGGATGGGTTCATGAAAGAATGCGTATTGCCTGATCCGGACGGATTGTTCGAAATCCGCTTTGAGTCCATTGGCGGACTGGGTGCCAACTCGGCCGGCAAGATCCTGGCCTCCGCGGCCGTGCTCGATATGGACCTCAACGGTTCCCACTTCTCGTCCTATGGCTCCGAGAAGAAGGGCTCCGTGGTGCGTTCCTATGTCCGGTTGAGCGCCGCCGACAAGCCGATTCGCACCAGCGCCCCGATCGATTCCCCGGACGTGATCGTGATTTTCCACGATGCCCTGGTGAAACAGGACATCACCCTGGCGGGTATGAAGGACAACGGCGTGCTGATTTACAACGGGGCGCCCGGTGACGTGCCCGCCACGCTGAAGAAGGTGCCAGCGGGTACGAAAATCGTGCGTATCGATGCGACCAATATTGCCCTGCAGGAATTCTCGCGCCCCAACGCGGTGTTGCTGGGAACGCTGTGCGCAGTCACGCCTTTCCTGGACGGTTCATCCGTACTGGAACGATTGACGGCCAAGTTCCGGCAGCGTAACCCGAAGGCGGCAGAGGCCAACGAGCGAGCTTTCGAACGCGGTTCGGCGGAAATGGAAGTGCTGGAAGGCGTCGCCCAAGGCAAGGGCGACCTGCCGGTGATCCGTCCCACGCCGATTCTCGGTTACGAAACGGCCCCGATCGGCGGCATCATCCCCAACGCCGGCAATACCATTTCCAACGACCTGTCGGCCTCGCGCACCGGTTACATGCCGCGGTTCGCCGGGGCCAAGTGCATCCACTGCGGCCTCTGCGCCACCGTCTGCCCGGACTTCTGCCTGTCCTGGACCCATGAAGAAGGCGAGAACGGCGAGCGCAAGGTGCTACTGAAAGGCATCGACTACCAGTATTGCAAAGGCTGCATGCGCTGCGTCGAAACCTGCCCCACCGAGGCCATGACCCGCGTGGTCGAAACCCCCGGGCTGGCCGATAGCCTGCGCGTGCCGCTGTACGCGGAAAAAGAGAGCAGCGCCGCCTGAGCGCGGTGAAGCGGAGCAAATCCGACACACGAACAGTTACGAGGAATACAACATGGCCACCGAAGCCAAGGAAGTCATCCAGCAAGCGAAACCCGGAGCCCCATCGGCCGGACCGGCCGCCCAGAAGACCGACTTCCTGAGCGGCAACGAGGCGGCCGCCAAGGCCGCCAGCGACATCGAGTTCCACGTGATGGGGTATTTCCCGATCACGCCCTCCACCGAGGTGGCCGAGACCCTGTCACGCATGCAGGCCGACGGCGAGCACGAAATCATGATGATCCCGGCCGACGGCGAGCACGGCGCTGCCGGCATCTGTTACGGCGCCTCGCTGGGTGGCGGACGCGTTCTGAATGCGACCTCGTCGCAGGGCTTGTTGTACGCATTGGAACAATTGCCGGTGCAATCGGGAACGCGCGTTCCAATGGTGCTGAACGTCGCGACCCGCGCCGTTTCCGGCCCGCTCGATATCCGCTGCGACCATTCCGACATCTACTTCGCACTGAACACCGGCTGGGTCATCCTGATGGCGCGTGACCCCCAGGCCGTTTACGACATGAACCTGGCCGCGATACGTATCGGCGAACAGTCCGACGTGCGCCTGCCTGTGATCGTGGCCTACGACGGCTTCTTCACCAGCCACCAGAAGCGGCGTGTCGAGACCGTCGCCGACAAGGAAGCCCTGAAAGCCTTCCTGGGTGAACCGAACCCGCCGTACACAGCGCTCGACCCCAAGAAGCCGATTACCTTCGGGCCCTACATGAACGACCCGGACCTGATCAACAACAAGAAACAGCACTCGATGGCCATGGAAGCCGCGCGCAAGGTCATCCCCGAAGTGTTCGCCGAACTCGAACAACTCACGGGTCGTTCCTATGCCGTGGCCGACCGCTACCGCATGGATGACGCCGAGGCGGCCGTGGTGCTGCTCAACTCGGCGGCGGAAACCGCCAAGGCCGTGGCCGACCAGATGCGCGAGGAAGGCAAGAAGGTCGGCGTGCTGTCGCTGAACGTGCTGCGCCCCTTCCCGGGCGACCTGGTGCGCGACGCGCTCAAGAACGTGAAGACCGTGGTGGTCGGCGACCGCGCCGATTCCTACGGCGCCGACGGCGGCAACCTGTCGCTGGAAGTACGGGCGGCGATCCAGCTCGACCCCGACAACCACGCCCGGGTGGCGACCCGGATTTACGGTCTCGGCGGCAAGGATTTCGACGACGACGACGCGCGGGCTTTCTTCGACCTGGCCCTGGACGCGCTCGAAACGGGCGAGTTTGAAGAAACCTTCGCCTACCACGGCACCTTTGCCGGCTCGCCCGAGCTGAAGTTTGCCGAGGGCCTGCCGCCGATCGAAACGGAAGAAGTGAGCCGCGGCATGGCCACAGTCACCGAGAACCCGAAGACCGGCAAGCTCGACGTCGAGCTCAAGCCGCTGTGGGCGATGGCGGAGGTCCCGGGCCGGATCGCGCCGGGCCACGGCGCCTGCCCGGGCTGCGGCGCTTTCCCGGTGCTGCACCAGGTGTTCAGCGTGCTCGAGGGCGACGTCGTCGTGCTGTTCCAGACCGGCTGCGCGATGGTGGTCACCACGGGTTACCCGAAAACGGCGCACCGCGTCACCTACATCCACAACCTGTTCCAGAACGGGGCCGCCACACTGTCCGGCCTGGTCGAGATGTACCACGAGCTGATCCGCCGCGGCGAACTGGCCGGCGTCTCGCTCGACGAAGAAATCACCGTCGTGATGGTCTCCGGCGACGGCGGCATGGACATCGGCATGGGCCCGGCGCTGGGCGCCGCGCACCGCAACCACCACATGATGATCCTGGAGTACGACAACCAGGGCTACATGAACACCGGCGCGCAGCTGTCCTACTCCACGCCGCTTGGCCATCGCACGTCGACCAGCCAGGTCGGCCGGGCGCGCAAGGGCAAGATCACGCACCACAAGGACACGCCGCAGATCTTCGCGGCCGCCCACGTGCCCTACGTATTCACGGCCAGCGAAGGCTACCCCGAGGACCTGATGCGCAAGGCCGCCAAGGCCCAGTGGTACGCGAAGCACGAGGGCCTGAGCTACGGCAAGATCCTGTCCTTCTGCCCGCTGAACTGGACCACCACCGACGACGCGGCCGAGTCCGTGCTGCAGGTAGCGATCGACTCGCTGTTCTTCCCGATCTACGAGGTCGAGCGCGGCTGCACCAATATCACCTATGACCCCGAGGTGCTGGGACGCCAGCGCAAGCTGACCGACTGGCTCGGCCAGATGGGCAAGACCAAGCACCTGATGGCCGAGGGCAACGAGGATCGCCTGGCGGCCATCGAGAAGGAAGTGATGCGGCGCTGGCGGCGCATCAAGGCCATGCACGAAAACCCGGAGCTGTGACGATGCCGAAGATCGTAGAAAAAAGAAGACTCACGCCGATCACGGCGCTCTACCGCGTGGACGCCCCGTTGATCGCCGGTTCGGCCAAGGCCGGCCAGTTCGTCATCCTGCGCGTGCGCGAAGGCGGCGAGCGCATCCCGATCACCATCACCGACTACGACCGCGACAGCGGCCTGGTGACCATCGTCGTGCAGGAAGTCGGCGCGACCACGCGGCGCCTGGGCGAGCTGGGCGAAGGCGATGAGATCCTCGACATGGTCGGCCCGCTGGGCGAGGCGCCCGATATCCCGAGCGGCGGGCACATCGTCGGCGTCGGCGGTGGGTTCGGCTCGGCTGCCTTGCTTTGCCTGATGAAGGAACTGCGGGCACGCGGCGAGAAAACCACCGTCATCATCGGCGCACGCGAGAAAAACCTGCTGATCCTGGCCGATGAACTGGCCAAGGTCACGGACAACCTCGAGATCTGCACCGACGACGGCTCGGCCGGCTTCAAGGGCTTCGTCACCGAGCGCCTGCAGCAGATGATCGACGGCGGACCACCGGGGTACCCCGACTACGTGATCTCGATCGGGCCGATGCCGATGATGCGCGCGGTGGAGAAAACCACCCGCGGCGCCAACGTGCCCTGCACGGCCTCGCTGGATCCGCTGATGATCGACGGCACCGGCATGTGCGGCGGCTGCCGCGTGACGGTCGGCGGCGAGGTGCGCTTCGCCTGCGTCGACGGGCCGTTCTTCGACGCCCACGAAGTGGACTTCGACGAGGCAGTGAGCCGCGGCAAGATGTACGTGAAGGAGGAGCAGAAAGCGGCCGAATGCCAGCGTGCTGCCCACCAGGAGGAGGCTGCCTGATGCCTGTCAAACGCGTTGAAAAAACCCCCATGCCCGTGCGCGACCCCCACATGAGGGCGCACGATTTCGAAGAAGTAAACGAGGGCTACTGCTTCGCCCACGCGATGTTCGAGGCCGAGCGCTGCCTGCGCTGCCAGGACCCGGTTTGCGTGGACGGCTGCCCGGTGCGGGTGCCGATCGCCGATTTCATGCACGCGGTGGCGGCCAACGACATGGAGAAAGCCTGCCGAATCCTGCGCGAGGCCAACCCGCTGGCCGCGATCTGCGGTCGTGTCTGCCCGCAGGAAGCGCAGTGCGAGAAGAACTGCCACATGACCAAGCGCTTCGGCCCGGTGGCGATCGGCCACCTGGAGCGTTACGTTTCCGACTGGGAGATGGCGCAGCCGATGAGCGACGAGGTGCAGGAGCCCTGGCGCGAAGAGAAAATCGCGATCGTCGGTTCCGGGCCCTCCGGCCTGGTCTGCGCCGGCGAGTTGGCGCGCATGGGCTACCACGTGACGGTTTACGAGGCCCTGCACGCCCCCGGCGGCGTGTTGCGCTACGGCATCCCCGAGTTCCGCCTGCCGAATTCCATCCTCGACTGGGAGCTGGATCAGCTCAAGCGGCTGGGCGTCGAGTTCGTCAACAACGTGGTGATCGGCAAGACCATCACCATGGACGACCTGTTCGGCAAGTACGGCTACTCGGCCATCTTCATCGGCACCGGCGCCGGCCTGCCCAAGTTCATGGGCATCCCGGGCGAAAGCCTGAACGGCGTCTATTCCGCCAATGAGTTCCTGACCCGCATCAACCTGATGCAGGCCTTCGATTTTCCGAACGCGGAAACACCGCTGAAGGTCGGCAAGCGTGTCGCGGTCATCGGGTCCGGCAACACCGCCATGGACGCGGTGCGCTCGGCCCTGCGCCTCGGCGCCGAAAAGGCGATGGTGGTGTACCGCCGCAGCGAGAAGGAAATGACCGCCCGCATCGAGGAATACGAACATGCCATCGAGGAAGGCGTGGAAATGCACTGGCTGACCAACCCGGTCGAGGTGCTGGGCGAGGACGGCTGGGTAACCGGCCTGAAATGCGTGAAGATGAAACTGGGCGAGCCCGACGAGTCCGGCCGCGCGCGGCCGATTCCCATCGAGGGCTCCGAGTTCGTTTTTCCGGTCGACAACGTGGTGCTTTCCATCGGCACGCGGCCCAATCCGTTGCTGGTCAAGGCCACGCCGGGCCTGAAAACCCACAGCTGGGGCGGCCTGCTGGTCGATGAGCGCCAGGTCGAGACCTCGGTCAAGCGGGTCTATGCGGGCGGCGACGCCGTCACGGGCGCCGCCACGGTGATCCTCGCCGCCGGCGCGGGCAAGAAGGCCGCCGAGGCCATCCACCACGACATCCAGTCCGAGGCGGCCTGAGTCGTATCAATCCTCCCAACGGGGCCGGTCGTGTGATCGATCGGCCCCGGCGTCGTTTTGCAGCTGCCGATCCCGCGGGCAGAATCCCATTCCTCTGCTAGACTGGTTCGAAACATAACAATCAGGAAACCACAGAGGGAGAGTCTCCATGCGCATCGTGCTCTGCCTGGCGCTGTCGTGCCTGTACCTGCCGTCCGCCGTGGCGGAAGACCCCGTTGAACGCGGGCGCTACATCGTGGAAGTCATAGCGGCTTGCGGCAATTGCCATACGCCGAACGGCCCGGACGGAAAGGACATGTCCCGGAACCTTGCCGGCGGCATGCATATCACGGACGGCGGCATCGATGCCTGGACCACGAACATCACCCAGGACCGCGAAACCGGCATCGGCGCCTGGTCCGACGAGCAGATCATCCGCGCCATTCGTGAAGGCGTTCGTCCTGACGGCAGCCTTATCGGACCCATCATGCCCATCAATCTGTACCGGCAGATTTCCGACGTCGATGTACGCGCGATCGTGGCCTACCTGCGCACCATCGAACCCGTGAGCAACGAGGTGCCCGAATCCAGCTATCCTTTCCCGTTGCCCCCGAATTACGGGCCGTCACCGGTGGACGTACCCGAGCCTGACCGCGCTGACCCGGTCGCCTGGGGCGCGTACCTCGCCGGTCCCCTGGGACATTGCATCGAATGCCATTCCTCCCCGGGCGAAAACGGCGCTCCCGACCTGGAGAACGCCCTCGGCGCCGGCGGTCTGCTGTTCCACGGGCCATGGGGTGTGTCGGCCGCGCCGAATATCACGCCGACCGGCATCGGGAAAAAAAGCGATGAAGAAATCAAGCAGATGATCACCACGGGGATGCGCGCGGACGGCTCCCGGCTGATGCCACCGATGGGGATCGGTTACTATGCCGGGCTCACCGGGGAAGACCTGGACGCCATCGTGGCTTACCTGCGCTCACTGCCCCCCCTGTAGCGCCGATTTGGGGCTTTCACATCCGCTGGAATCGGTGCTACCTGTTTTCGTTCCGCCAGCTAGAAGCGAGCGTGGGAAATCATGCCGCCTTCGCCGGGATTTCAGGCAGGCCGGCGAGCGGGCGTACCGCGTCCTTGCCCCGGGCAAGCCGGTTGGTACAGGATAGGCAACCATTCGCACGACTCATCACCTGGCAGGAGCGAACAGCATGACGACGAGAAGAGAATTCATCGGGTTGACGACGGCTTCGATGGCCCTTATGGCCTCGGGGCTGAGGGCGGAGATAATTAAGAGCCCGCGCCCGCTCAACATCCTGTTCCTGGGCGGAACCGGTTTTCTCGGCCCGCACCAGATCGAGTACGCCCTGGCTCGAGGCCACAACGTGACCATGTTCAATCGCGGCCGTAACGCCGGCATGTACGGCGACCGGGTCGAGGAAATCGTCGGCAACCGTGACAACACGATCGACGATGGCCTGTCGGTGCTACGGGGTGACCGGCGCTGGGACGTGGTGGTCGACAACTCCGGCTACGTGCCGCGCCACGTGCGCGACAGCGTCGAACTGCTGAAAAACCGCTGTGATCGCTACGTTTATGTCTCGACGGTGGCTGTCTATGATTTCGATACCGGCGCCACGGAGTTCCCCGAGAATGCCCCGCTTGCGCGGCTGGAGGACCCCACGGTGGAGGAAGTCACCGGTGAAACCTACGGGCCGCTGAAAGCCGCCTGCGACCTCATTGTGCAGGAAGCACTGGGCGACCGCGCCACCATCGTGCGGCCTACCTACGTGGTCGGCCCCGGCGACCATACCGATCGCTTCACTTACTGGGCCGTGCGCGGCCAGCGCGGCGGCGACATCCTGGCGCCAAACGGGCCCGAACTCGTGGTGCAGTGGGTGGATGCGCGCGATCTTTGCCCCTGGATCGTCGCCCTGGCCGAGAACGGTACGCCGGGAATCTTCAATGCGGCGGCTCACCCATACAGCCGGGCTGGTTTCATGTGGGCCCTGCGCGCCCAGTCCGACCAGCCGGCCGCGTTCTTCTGGCCGACCGCGGAGCAACTCGACGAGGCCGGCATCAACATGCCGATGATGCGGGACAGTGAAACGCCGGTCACGTTTACCAACGCGGCGTCCGTCGCCGGCGGCCTGCACTACCGTTCCCTGGCCGCCACGGCCCGTGACACGGTGACCTGGTGGAACGCCCAGGACGAGGAACGACGCGCCAACCCGCGCCGCTGGCCCGGCCCGGAAGAAGAGGCCGCGCTGGTGGCGGCAATCGCGGCCGAGGGCGGGGGGTGATCTTTCTCCATCGTTCGGAGGTTGCGCTGTGATTTCATGGTTCTGATGCGAGCGGATTCGAGGCCGATCTTCGGATGCAAATCGCAGCGATCCTGATCATCGCCGCCACCGCGGTCCTGCTGGTCAAGCGCTATCAGCCGCACGCCACCCTGTTCCTCGCGGGTTTCGCGCTGCTGACCCTGGCCTATCTCGCGGGGCGCGTGACCGGTATCCCCGCCGAGAGCGCGTCACCGACCGGCCTGTTTGTCTTCGACCTTTTCGCGATGGCCAGCGAGGCGTTTTCGAGCCGGGTCGCGCGGATCGGCATGATCATCATGGCCGCGGGCGGTTTCGCCGCGTACATGTCGGCCATCGGCGCCTCGGGCGCCCTGGTGCGCGTGTCGACCGGGCCGCTTTCCCGCATCGCCAACCCTTACCTGCTGCTGGCCATCACCTACGTGGCCGGGCAGTTTCTCAACGTCTTCATTCCCAGCGCGGCCGGGCTCGCGATGCTGTTGCTGGTGGCGATGTTCCCGACGCTGGTGCGCCTCGGCGTGCGGCCGGCCGCCGCGGCGGCCGTGATCGGCACGACGGCTTGCCTGGACCTCGGGCCGGCATCGGCCGCGTCCAACGTGGCGGCGGAAACCGCCGGTATCACGCCGATCGAGTACTTCGTCCGCCACCAACTGAAGGTCGCCGCCGTCGTCATCCCCGTCGTGGCCTTTCTGCACCTCGTGTGGCAGCGCTGGTGCGACCGGCGCGAGGCCGAACCGGACGATTGGCGGCTCGACACCGACGGACAGGATGAAACCGAAAACGGGCATCCGCCGCTCGCCTATGCGCTCCTGCCGCTGTTACCGCTGGCGCTGTTGTTCGTGTTCAGCCCGCTGGTCATGCATTCCATCCGGCTGGACGTCGTCACGGCGATGCTGATCAGCCTGGCGGTCTCGATGGGCTGCGAGGCTGTCCGGCTTTCCAGCCTGCGCGAGGCGCTGGCTGGAATCGTGCACTTCTTCCGGGGCATGGGCGACATGTTCGCCAAGGTCGTCACGCTGATCGTCGCGGCCGAGATCTTCGCCCGCGGCATCCAGGCCACGGGCCTGATCGACGCGCTGATCCATACGGTGGAAGGCGCCGGCCTGGGCGCGGGGGTAATGGTGGTGGTGCTGGTCCTGCTGCTGGGCCTGGCGGCGGTGCTGACCGGCAGCGGCAACGCGGCGCTGTTCAGCTTCGCCGGCATGATCCCGGGCATCGCCGGGCGCATGAACGTGGGCATCATTCCGCTGATCCTGCCGGCCCAGCTGGCGGGCGGGCTGTTCCGCAGCGTGTCGCCGGTGGCGGGTGTGATCATCGCCGTGGCCGGCGCCGCCGGCGTCACGCCCTTCGACATCGTCAAGCGGACCTCGGTGCCGATGATCGGCGGCGTGATTGCGACGGTGGTCGCGAGCTATGTGCTGCTCTGACTCAGGCGGTTCGCCCGTCGAGGTGGCGCGCCAGGAAACGGACGATTTCCGGGCCCGTGTCGAGCTCCTCGCCGCCTGCGTTCGAATCCCGCGGCGCGAAGCTGTGTCCGAATCCCCTGGCGATAACCCCCTCGAAGGGATAATCCCGCGACGCGCAGTCTTCGCTGAACTGCCTGTGCTGGTCCGGGTAGACGATTTCGTCCTCGTCGCCCTGGATGTGCAACACGGGCGGTGGCGGACTGCCGCGGTGGTTCAGCAACCAGTGCCTGGGCGAATGCAGCCGGTTGATCTCCGGGTCCGCCGAGCGCCGTTCGGGCTGGCGGACGGTGAAGTCGTAGGGTCCGTAGAATCCGACCAGCGCGCGCGGACGATGCCAGGCCACGGCGTGTCCCAGTTGCCGCAGCATCGCGGGGCCGCCCTGGATGTACAGGTTCGACAGGCAGCACCCGGCGGAAAAGCCCAGCAGCGCAAAGCGCGACGCGTCGTAACCGAAACGCTCCCCGTTTTCCGCGAGGAAATCGACCGCGTCGGCCACATCGAACAGATTCCGCGGCCACCTGGCGAAGCGGTCCGTCTCGTCAGCGAGCGCGTAGGAAACGGAAGCGCTGTTGAACCCCGCATTCAACAACAGTTCCGCCGCCTGCCTGCACCGGTAGTCGTCGCGCGCACCGGACACGAAGCCGCCCCCGTGCACGCAGATCACCAGCGGACGA
>Ga0180436_10004370_pt1 | contig 12729 bp, 10 predicted proteins | sample SS_ome_2_FD_132434 | JGI IMG/M metagenome (GOLD analysis project Ga0180436, IMG submission 132434) | Hypersaline lake sediment archaeal communities from the Salton Sea, California, USA - SS_3_S_2 metaG | ecosystem: Environmental > Aquatic > Non-marine Saline and Alkaline > Hypersaline >...
ACATCCAGGACGAAATCGAGAAGATTACCGAGATCATCCTTCCCGAATCTAAAATTCCCAAAGCCGTGCGTATGAAGCAGGAAGCCGAGGAGGCCGAACAGCATCAGAACGAGGAAGAGGATAAGAAAGATGAACACGGCGGGGAATCGGCAGAAAACGACGACAGCGAATTCAGCGAAGAAGACGAAGCGCCGCTGGCCGACGAAGACGAAGATATTTGATTCCCGTAAATTAATTTCATCAGCACAAACGGTGTCGGACGAAACCACTGGCCGGATTCGTGCCAGACCGTCTCGTTCCGCGAACAGCGGGAGCGACGGGTCCTGTCGCAGATGGACCAGAATCGATAGCAATGGAATCCATTTCCTTTAACCCTTTTGAAGACCGTTTGAGCAGGGATATCCGCAACGATTTATCCGAGTCGATTGTTGATGTCCTTGCCAAACGCTCTCTTGCCGAGGCCGAAACGGTTGCCGCATCTTACCTGCAGGATGAACCGGCCGGCCCGTATAAAGACTATATCCAGACGCGCCTCGAGCGCTACGCCCGGGCACTCGACCAGATTCAGCCGGAAACGTCGCTGCTCCATCGAGCGGCAATTCTGTGGAACCTCAACCTCTTGTTTGAAGTGCATGAAATCCTGGAACCGCCCTGGATAGTTGCATCGGGCAACCGGAAACTGATTCTCCAGGCCCTGATTCGGGCAGTCGGGGTCTATATCAACCTGGAGCTGGACTATCGGGATCGGGCAGCCAAGATCGCTGCAAAGGCGCTGCCGGTTCTCACAGAGCTTCAGTCCGAAGTCTCCGCTGAAATCGGCATTGATGAGTTGATCTCCGGCATTGAGCAACTCTCCTCACCGGTACCGAAGATCCAGGTCAAATAGCAAAGCGGAATATCGCCGCTTTTCCGTAAAAATCCCGCTTTGTACCTTCTCTTAATTGTGTCAGTGACGAACTAAACAAGGGCTTTTACCCGCGCCTTGATCGAGGCCGGGTCGCACCCCTGGTGGTCGACCTGTTCGCCGAGACCGCCGCTGCCTTCCCTGGAGGTGCCCAGATGATCGTACGTCGGGGTATAGCCATTCTTCAACAGCCAGGTTCCATAGCGGCTGCCAAGTCCGGTTTTGCTCGACTGGCTCTCGACCACCAGAACCATCGGGCTGTTCCCGGCTTTGGCGAGCATCTCGTCGTCTATCACGTTCAGGGTGGGCTTGTTTATCAGGCCGACATCGATGCCCTCTTCCTTCAATCGCTCCACCGCATCGAGACAGCGATACAGCATTTCACCGTAGGACACGATGTAGCCGGCACTCCCTTCCCTGATCAGTTCATCCCTGCCTGGTTCGAAGCTATAGCCGGCGTCATACAGACGCCTGCCTTCTTCATCTTCGATAAACGGCGTCGCCGAACGGGTCGAGAAAATAAACCGCAGGCCCGGATCTTCGAAAATCTTCGGCAGCATCGCCCTCAGTTGCAGCGCGTCGGCCGGAAAATACAGGCGGGTCGTATCCCCTTCTGCGAGGCCGTTGTCAGCGAAGAAGTTGTTGATGCCGAAGTGAGAGGTATTGTCCGCCATGTCGTCCACCCCGGCATGGGAAAAATGGGCCAGCACGTTGGCGTCGTTCAGCCGGGCCATCGTCGCCTCCGACACGATCATCTCAAGAAACGCGGAAAACGTGCCGAAAATGCCCTGGCGGCCCGGTTCCGAACCGAAGCCGGCCGCCACCGAGAAATTGTTGCGTTCCATGATGCCGCCGGAAACATAGACGGACGGATGATTCTTGCGGATATGGTGAAGCCCGCACGATCCTTCGAGGTCGGAGTCTACCACGATCACCTTTTCGGCGGGACTTGCCATGCCGTCCAGGATCTCGCAGATAAGCCTGCCGAAGTCGTCCCGGCATTTGCCGGTTTCCGCAGTACTGCCGAGATAGGTCGGCTTGCTCTTCTCAACCGCGGTATTTTTCAGCAGTTCAACCGCTTCGCCATGGCCCTTTGCTTCGAGGTATTCGATCGCGAAATCGACCGGAATCACGTCGTGACCTTTGGGCAGCCCTTCAATCCCCGGAACACCCGGCGCCATGTTGCGCCTGTTGATCAGTGCCGTCGGCCCGTCGGTGGCCAGAGCCGCGGCAATGCGTGCAAACAGACCGTCCAGGTCTTCCCCGTCACCCTCATTGACTGCAAGTCCGTGACCGGCAAGCGTCCTGGCGACATCGAATCCCTCCATATAGTGGCTCGGATGACCGGCGATGGTCACATCGTTGTCGTCGATGATCAGCTTGACATTGAGCCCCCGGGCCACCGCATACCGGGCAGCTTCGGCATCGTCGCCCTCCTGCTGCGAACCGTCGCTGCCGAACATCACGACAATCCGGTCCCGGTCCGCTTCGGCAACCCCGTTCACATAGCTCCACAGATGCCCGAGTCGGCCGGAACTGAAGAATACGCCGGCCTCCCCATCACGCTCAGGATGTCCGTACAGACCTTTGCCGAACTCACGATAATGGAGCAGATCCTCGAAACGCTTCTGCTCGTTCAGTGCAGCCATCATATACTGAATCGCCACGCGGTGACCGGCCTCATCGAAATAGACCGGGAAAACCCGCGAATCACCCTTCATGAAACCGTCGACTATGAGCATTTCAGGAACGATATCATAAGCTCCGCCGGTATGACCGCCAAGCCCTTTTACATTGGCAAGGGCGGTAAAAAACACCAGGCTGTCCCGAACCAGATCGATATTGGTTTGCAGGACCTGTTTCTGGTCAGCGGCCAGAGATGTCTGCGAAGGAGCGAAATTGAGCGGTTCATATGCACTGAAATCAATCGGAAAAGACATGAATTCCTCCAAAACGATTATAAATAAAAGGAAATTGGGCGAAAAGGTAGCCTAATTTATTCCAGATCGATACGAAAAACCATGTTTTTTTAAACCGACCTTTTTTTCAATCTATCACTGAGAACTGGTGATTTCGGCCGGGACGGACACACGCGGTATTCCCTAGGAAAAACCCCAAAAATTATAGAAGCGCAACAACTCGTTTCTCAGCCTGACCGGGTCTGCCGGTGAAAACCGTACCGGGGTGCTGGGAAAAGCCTGTACCAGCCTAAAAAGATCCAGATGCGACACCACGCCCAGCATCGGATACCCGCCGGTTGATTGACGCTCTTTCAGCAGAACAACCGGTGTTCCATCGTTCGTAATCTGGACCACACCGAGTGCAACGGGCTTGCTGAGAATATCACCCCGGTCCCAATTGACGGGAGGTCCCGACAATCGTATGCCGGTCCGATCCACTTTGTCGCTTACGGTGTACTCACTGGAAAAGAGTAATTCTTTGGAGTTTTCGGGGAAGTTGTCATGGTCATACCCCGGCATGATGCGAAGCGTCAGCGGTCGATCGAATTGCGGTATCTGGTTTGCCGGTGTTGCCAGCGTCGGGCACAGCGGTCTTTCCATGATAGTCGTCAGCGTATCGCCCGCCGCCAGCTTTCTGCCGTGATACCCCCCGAGATTCTCCCGCTCAACCGTTGATGCGCTGTTAAAGCACAGCGGAATATCGAAACCGCCCTTTACCGCAAGATATCCGTAGATGCCTGCCCCTCCGGAGTATTGGAGCTCCAGGACTTTACCGGGCATCAGGACAAAACTCTGCCACGGGGGAAGGGGGGCGTTATTGACCCTGGCCGACATATCGGCGCCGGTCAGGGCCATGGTTACCGGACTGTCGGTTGTAATACTGAAAAGACCGGTGATGATTTCGATTACCGGGGTTACCACCTCGTTGCCGACCAGGTAGTTGGCCCGGAAAAACGAGTACTCATCGGCGACACCGCTCTGGGCAAGCCCCAGGTGCTGCGTCCGCCGGCGTCCCAAATCCTGAATGGAGGCAAAAAAATCCGCTCTGGTAATCGTTAATGTTGCCATTTTGCCCGCAGTCGCTGAAATTCATCTTTGTCAATCGGCGTGAAGCGTACGTGATCTCCGGCCCGCAACAGGGTGGGATTTTCCTGATCTTCAGGGGTGAACAGCGGCACCGGACAGCGGCCGATAATGTGCCAGCCGCCAGGCATCGCAAGCGGATAGACGGCGGTCATGAAGTCGGCGACAGCGATGCTGCCGACCGGGATTCTGGTCCTCGGGGAAAATCGCCGCGGCTGCCTGAGCGGTTCCGCCACATCCCCCATGTAAGCATATCCGGCGCAGAATCCCATCGCATAGACTTTATACGTCTGTTCCGCGTGCATCTTTACCGCCTCGTCAACGGAAATGCCGCCTTTCTCCGCAATCTCCGGGAGATCTTCGGCAAATTCCCCGTCGTAGCAGGCGGGGATCTCGATCAACCGCGCCTTGACCGACACGCCATCCTGTCGGTTGAGCTTCTCGAGGCAGCCGGCGATGATTGATTCCGGATCAGCCCCATCGGCAAACGCGCGCGGGGACAATGTCACCAGGAGGTCTGCAAAAACCGGAACGACTTCAATCCAGTCCCCGGCGAACGCATCTCGAATCAACTCGGCAGCGATGCCCAGCTGGATCGAATCAGGCAGACAATTCTTATCACCCGGAAAACGAATCAGATAGCTGAACTCTGAAAGGACCTCAATTCTCATATGAATCAACCAGGTCACGGAGCTTGGAAATCACGGCTATGCTCGACTCCGAATCACCGTGGACACACAGGGCATCCACCGGGAACTCGAGTCTGCTGCCGTCTGACGCCGCGATATACCTTTCCTTACACAGCGTTTCGGTCTGCTTGAGAATATTTTCACGGTCATGTATGGCGTTGGGCAGAGTTCGTTTCCGCAGACTGCCGTCCGCTTCATACGAGCGATCGGCGAATGCCTCCCAGAGCACCGTTACACCGCTCTGTCCAGCAAGCCGTTCATGATGCTCCCAGCGCGGCGTTGCCTGAATCATGACGGGTACCCCCGCATCAAAAAACGCAACCGCCTGGAAAACCGCTTCAAGCACCACGTCGTCTACCATCATCGTGTTGTAGAGTGCACCATGCGGTTTGACATAGCCCAGCGGAGTTCCCGCCGCGGCGCAGAAAGCGGCCAGTGCACCCGTCTGGTACAGGACCATCGTACGGATCTCGTCAGCGCTGTAGGTGATGGATCGCCGCCCAAATCCCTGCAGATCCGGATATCCGGGATGGGCTCCAACGATAACGCCATATTTGACCGCCAGCGCCACCGTTTTCTCCATGACCATCGGGTCGCCGCCGTGGGCGCCGCAGGCGATGTTGGCCATATGCACGTGTTTCATCACCTCTTCATCCAAACCGATCTTGTAGGGGCCGAAGCTTTCCCCCATATCTGCATTCAATTTCATAATCATGCGCTCTTACTGGTTTTCATGTAATAATGTTTCCGGGAACAGCCTGAAACATGCCGCTCCCGCCAATCGTCACCGCTGTTCTAACCTGACAATCTTTTTAGACAATGATTATTACAGATTGAAAATTTACGCTTGCATTAATTTCATACCACATATCATTTGAACCATTTCAGAATTATGCTAGTATATTGAGCTATCTGCAACGCAGTGCTCACATAAACCCACTCAAATTCAAACAGCAGGGGGATTACCTTATGAAACACGTATCAATATTAACAAGCGGTATTCTGGTTCCTTTTTTCATGATTGCGCTGACAGTCTCGGCGTATGCAGAGTCCTGGGATATGCCGACGCCGTATCCGGACAAAACGTTTCACACGGTCAACATCATTCAGTTCGCCGATGACGTAAAAGAGGCCACCGGCGGTAAACTGGAAATCAAGGTTCATTCCGCCGGGTCCCTGTTCAAGCACACGGAGATCAAAGGCGCCGTCCGCGGCGGCCAGGAGCCGATCGGTGAATTTTTCCTGTCGCTGCTGGCCAACGAGAACCCGGCATTCGGTGCTGATTCACAGCCCTTTCTGGCCACCAATTACGATGATGCAATGAAACTGTGGGCGGCGCAGAAGCCGGTTGTTACCGAATTGTTCGAACGTCAGCGTCTGATGCCGCTCTTCTCCGTGCCGTGGCCGCCGCAGAGTCTATATACGAAAAAACCGATCAACACGATCGCTGATCTGAAAGGACTCAAATTCAGGACGAACAATCCGACGCTTGAGAAATTTGCGAAAACGGTCGGCGCAGCGCCGACCCAGATCGAAGTTCCGGATATACCGCAGGCATTTACCACCGGCCGCGTCGAAGCGATGCTCACATCGCCGTCCACCGGCGCCAATTCCAAAGCATGGGATTTCGTCGAGTACTTTACCGATATCCAGGCCTGGGTACCGAAAAACATCGTGGTTGTCAACAAAGCCGCCTTCCAGAAGCTTGATGCCGATGTTCAGGCCGCGGTACTCGAGGCTGCCAAGAAAGCCGAAGCACGCGGGTGGGAGATGAGCAAGAAAGAGACCGCCGCAAAAATCGCGATCCTGAAAGAAAACGGCATGAATATCGTCACGCCCAGCCAGGAGCTTATGGACGGACTGCAGGGTGTAGCCGATACCATGCTGGTCGACTGGAAAAAAGCTGCGGGCAAAGAAGGTGAAGCATTGCTGAACGCCTATAAATAGGCCTATTTTGCAGGGGCGGAAATTATTTCGTCCCTGCAGCCGTTAATACGGTCATCGACCATCCATCGCCCCGTTAACGATCCATCTCTGATGAGAAAATTTCTCGACGGCCTCTATCTGGCAAGTGGTTGGCTTGCCGGCTTCTTCATTGCCGCTATCTGTATCCTGGTCGTTTCCCAGGTCTGTCTTAACCTGGTCGACCGAGTAGCCGGGCTGTTGCGAGGGACTGCCATCGGTCTGGCCATCCCCTCCTATTCCGACTTCACCGGCTTTTTCCTGGCAACCGCGTCGTTTCTGGCTCTTGCCCACACCTTGAGACAGGGAGCTCACATCCGGGTCACCCTGTTCATATCACACCTACCTGCCGGTCTCGCCCGTCTGCTTGATTTCTGGTGTATTACGGCGGCTGCCGGAATTTCCGTTTATTTCAGCTATTATACGGCGATTCTTGTGTGGGAATCGTACCAGTTTCACGACCTGTCTTCGGGAATTATTGCGGTGCCGCTGTGGATACCGCAAACCGCCATGTTTGTCGGCCTGGTGATCCTGTCCATTGCATTGATAGACGAATTCATCGGGCTGCTCCGCGGAAAATCCCCGTCGTACGCATCAACCGAAGCGGAGGCAACCGGTGAGTGAACTGGCGATGACGTTTCTGCTGCTTGTCTTTCTATTGTCCCTGCTGGCCAGCGGGCTGTGGGTCGCATTCTCGCTGCTGGCGGTGGGCATGGCCGGAATCTTTTTCTTTACGAACGCGCCGCTCGGCAACGTGATGGCAACCACCATCTGGGGCGCGAGCAACAGCTGGGCGCTGGCAGCCCTGCCCCTCTTTATCTGGATGGGGGAAATCCTGTTTCGCTCCCGGCTCGCCGATGACATGTTTTCCGGGCTGTCACCATGGCTCACGAAACTGCCCGGTAAACTACTGCACGTCAACATTTTCGGCTGTGCAATTTTTGCCGCGGTATCCGGTTCATCGGCAGCGACTGCGGCTACCATCGGCAAGATGTCAATTCCCGAGCTGGCCAAGCGTGACTATCCGGAAAAGATCAGCATCGGCACCCTGGCCGGGTCAGCGACCCTGGGCCTGCTCATTCCTCCGTCAATCATCCTGATCGTTTACGGTGTCGCCACCGAGCAGTCGATTGCGAGACTTTTTATAGCCGGCATCCTGCCCGGCCTGCTGCTCGTTGCCCTGTTTGTCGGTTATGTCGCGATATGGTCTCTTTTCCACAAAGAAACCATTCCATCGGAATCCGAACATCTGTCGTTGCAAGAGAAGCTGAAGCGCTCCCGACGACTGATTCCGATCATACTGCTTATCATCGGCGTCATCGGCTCGATCTATGCCGGTATCGCGTCCCCCACGGATGCTGCTGCCGTCGGCGTCGTCCTGTCGCTGCTGCTGTCCAAGTTCAGCGGAACCCTGAATAAACAGACCTTTCTCGACGGCCTGATGGGGGCCACGAAGACCTCATGCATGATCGCCTTTATCCTGGCCGGGGCCGCTTTTCTGACGGTCGCGATGGGGTTTACCGGAATCCCGCGCCTGCTGGCCGAATGGATCGGAACACTGGGGTTATCCCCATACGCCCTGCTTGGTGCACTCACCATTTTCTTCATCGTGCTCGGCTGTTTTCTCGACGGCATCTCCGTCGTCGTACTGACCACATCGGTAATCATGCCGATGGTCGAGCAGGCCGGCATCGACCCGCTCTGGTTCGGTATCTTTATCGTACTCGTGGTGGAGATGGCGCAGATCACGCCGCCGGTCGGTTTCAACCTCTTTGTCATTCAGGGACAGACCGGTATGAATATCCTCCGGGTCGCTGCAGCAGCCGTCCCGTTTTTCCTGCTGCTGATGGTCGCGCTGATCCTGATTACCGTGTTCCCGCAGATCGTCACCGTAATGCCCAACATGATGAGTGGCTAGTCCCGCCCCGCTTGCGTAACCAGACCTTATCCTTATCTTATTTCTATCTTAACGCCTGTAATTAATGATATAGCGGTGTGCCCCGGCTTCAGAAGGTCAGCGGAAACGGTTGCCACGGACGCAGGGTAACCTTTCCTGTCGGAATCCAGCCCCAGCCGGTCTGGTATAAAGCCTCAGAGACTGAAGACCATATGTTTCGCGTCGAGCAGGTCATAGAAGAGCACTACCCGGCTTTAAACGACCGCCGGATTGCCTGCTCTCTTATCAAGCCGGTTCTGCGGCGCATGCTGCACGAGCAGGCCTTTGTCGATTTTGCCGAAACATACCCCCACCTGCAGGGCATCGAGTTCGTCGAACAGGTGCTCGATTACTTCAATTTCACCTACACCGTGTCAGATCGTGAACGGGAGAATATTCCCCCGTCGGGCAAAGTGGTGATCATCGCGAACCACCCGATCGGTTCACTTGACGGACTTTCTCTGCTGAAGATGGTTCACGAGATTCGCTCCGATGTGAAAATCGTCGCGAACGATCTGCTCTTGTCGCTCGATCCGCTCAGGTCCCTGCTGCTGCCGGTTCGCGTTATGACCGGCATGAGCGGCAGGGAACATATCAACCGCATCCACCGTTCGCTGATGGCCGAGGAGGCGATTATCATGTTTCCGTCCGGAGAGGTATCGCGCCTTGGGACATCGGGAATCAAGGACGGACCGTGGTTTCAGGGATTTTTGAAAATGGCGCAGCGGGCGAAGGCGCCGATCCTGCCGATTCACATCAGCGGTCACAACTCGGCGCTATTTTATCTTGCGTCCCTGCTCGCATATCCGCTTTCCACGGTCATGCTGGTCGGGCAGATGTTTCATCAGCGTAAAAAACAGGTCTCGATGACCATCGGTTCGCTCATCTCATACGAAACGCACCATAACCTGGCGATCCGGAACAAAGAAAAAATCGAGCTGCTGAAAACTCATCTGTACCGTATCGGGGCCGGCAAATCGGGGCTGATCGCCACCGAAAAAGCCATTGCCAGACCCGAGCGCAAAACCGACCTGAAAAAAGCGGTGCACAACGGCCGGTTGCTCGGCCGGACACCCGACGGTAAAGCTATTTTCCTGTTCGAGGCGGCAGGATCATCTCCGGTGCTCCGCGAGATCGGCAGACTCCGGGAAATCAGCTTCAGGGCCGTCGGGGAGGGAACCGGTAAACGCCGCGACCTCGACCATTTCGACCACCATTACCAGCACCTTATCCTCTGGGACGAGAACGATCTCGAAATCACCGGGGCGTACCGCTTCGTCGATGCCGGCAGCGTGGTTTCGGAAAAAGGAGTTGAGGGGCTGTATACCGGTTCACTGTTCAAACTCGATGCCCGGCGCAGTGCGTTTCTTGAAAACGGGATCGAACTCGGCCGCAGTTTCGTGCAGCCCCGCTACTGGAGCAGACGCGGGCTCAGCTACCTGTGGTTCGGCATCGGCGTCTACCTGAGAAACAATCCGCAGTACCGCTACCTGTTCGGGCCGGTGAGCATCTCCAACGCAATGCCGCAGCTGGGCCGCGAACTGCTGATCTATTTCTATAAGCTCTACTTCTCCGCCGGATCGGAACTCTCGTATTCACGTCATCCGTTCAGCTTTTCACGGCCGATAGCAGAGCTGGAAAAAGAATTTTCCGGAAACGACTACAACACCGACTTCAGGAGACTGAAAACGCTTCTTGCAAACCTGGGCACCGCCGTGCCGCCGCTTTACAAACAATATTCTGAATTGTGCGAACCCGGCGGCGTCGTGTTTCTCGACTTCAATATCGACCCTGTATTCAACAACTGCGTGGACGGATTAGTGATCGTCGACATTAAAAAGTTGAAGGGGGCGAAACGAAAACGTTACATGGACGACACAATTTTGGTATAAGTAAAAAAACAGGACGTCAATGGAGGTGATCATTATCGTCTAAACCCTGCGCAGTTTCAGTGTATCCAGACCAGCTTCAACCATTATCTACTTTCTAAATTTCAACACCACCATGCCCGACGAAAACAAGATCTTTATCCTCGATACCAACGTCATTCTCCACGATTCAACCTGCATTCACAACTTCGACGAACACGACATCATCATTCCGATCACGGTCTTAGAAGAGCTGGACCAGTTTAAAAAGGGGACCCAGACGATCAACTTTCACGCGCGCGAATTCGTGCGTGAACTGGACAATTTAAGCGCAAACAAACTGTTCAACGGCGGCTTGTCCCTGGGCGAAGGGAAAGGACGGATTTCGGTTCGACTGGAAAAAGATCCGCACCCCGATCTGGCCCGCATGTTCCCGACCCTCACCAGCCCTGATCATCGGATCCTCAACACGGCCTACCACGTTTCCAAAGAAAAACAAGGACATGCCGTCATTCTCGTCAGCAAAGATGTGAATCTGCGCATGAAAGCCCGTTCCGTAAATCTGGCCGCAGAGGATTACACGACCGACCATGTACGCAATCCGGACCAGCTCTATTCCGGCTGCCGCTACGAGGAAAACGTGGAAGCAGGGTTGATCGAGAAGCTGTTCGTCCCGGACGGTCGTATCGAGCCCCATGAATTCACTCCGGAGCATCCGTTTCATGCCAATGAATTCATGGTCCTGCGCAACGGCAAGAAATCCGCGCTGGCATCGTACGTGCCGGGAGAGATGGAGAATGAATTCGTTATCAGAAAGGTGGACAAGAACAGTGTATACGGTATTACGCCGCGCAACGCCGAGCAGTCGTTTGCGGTCAGTGCGCTGCTCAACCCCGACATCAAGCTGGTAACGATATCGGGTAAAGCAGGAACCGGCAAGACGCTGCTGGCCCTTGCCGCAGCGCTGGAAATGCGCTCCAGTTACCGGCAGATCCTGCTGACCCGGCCGGTCATGCCGCTTTCCAACAAAGACATCGGCTACCTGCCGGGAGACATCGCGTCGAAGATCGGCCCGTATATGCAGCCGCTCTACGACAACCTCGGCGTGATCCGCGGCCAGTTCCCGGAGAAAAGCGAAATGTTCCAGCGGCTCCAGAAGATGCTCGACGACGAGAAGCTGACCATTGAACCGCTCGCCTACATTCGCGGCCGCAGCCTCGTAAAAATGTACATGATCGTCGACGAAGCCCAGAATCTCACGCCGCACGAAGTAAAAACGATCATCACGCGCGCCGGCGAAGGCACCAAGGTCGTGTTCACCGGAGACATAAATCAGATCGACCACCCGTACCTGGGCAGTCTCTCAAACGGCATGAGCAACCTGATCGACAAGATGCAGGGGCAGAAGATCTACGCCCATGTGGATTTGAAAAAAGGGGAACGCTCGGAGCTGGCGGAGCTGGCGAGCAATATCCTCTAGGAAATTTGCCGCAAAAATCCTGAAAATACCCGGCCGGCCAGAAAATCTGACCGGCCGGGTTCATGAAAGCTTCTCTCTCTGACGGTGGGTATCTGTCAGTCTGCCCTAGGTTGTACCGGGATCTTCAGGGATCAGCAGAACCAGCGGATCGATATCCTCTCCGCCGACATCCGTCGTATCACCCGCAGCCAGGGCCGTGTCGTCGTCCGTATCCAAATCCGTAATAATCTCATCGGTCGGCAACGCATCGTCGACGAAGATGTCTTCTCCATCGCCGCCGGTAAGCAGATCTTCGAGGCCGTCATCGACAACGTCGACCTCCTGGTAATCATCGGCATCGGCATCATCGGCAAAGATCTCGATCGCGTCGCCGACCAGCAGATCATTACCGGCACCACCGTCAATCGTGTCCTCACCGGTACCGCCGACGAGCAGGTCATCCATGCCGCCGTCGGGGTCTGCACCGCCGATAATCGTATCCGCTCCCTCCTGGCCGAATACGGTATCGTTGCCGTCTCCCGCATCGATGATATCCGTGCAGCCTTCCCGGCCAACCTCGACTTCGCTGCCGTCAGCGATTTGAGTCGCGGTCGACTCCTGGGCCAGTTCGGCCTGATGCTCCTGGATATACTCGATGGTGTCGGTGCGGGTCCAGTCTATGGTGTCATCATTTTCCAGCGCGTCGAAAACTGCCCAGCCGGAGCCGGCATCCAGACCGGTGGTATACCCATCGCCTAATATGTCATTTTCGATCAGGTTGGCCACCACATCGTCTGTATACAGAACATCCCCGAAGATCAGGTCGTCGCCGTCGCCGCCGATAATCGTATCATTGCCGGCCGAATC
>Ga0180436_10004371_pt1 | contig 12728 bp, 8 predicted proteins | sample SS_ome_2_FD_132434 | JGI IMG/M metagenome (GOLD analysis project Ga0180436, IMG submission 132434) | Hypersaline lake sediment archaeal communities from the Salton Sea, California, USA - SS_3_S_2 metaG | ecosystem: Environmental > Aquatic > Non-marine Saline and Alkaline > Hypersaline > Sediment...
CTTCGACGAGGTCTTTGCCGCCGGGGAGTTCGCCGGGTACGACGCCCGTTGGGAACCGGCGGACGAGACCAACTGGGCCCGCCTCATCATGGAGTCCTGGGACCCGCTCCTGGTCGGCGAACGCTTCTTCGTGGTTCCCGACTGGCGGGATGACCCGACGCCCGGGGGCCGCATTCGCCTCGAAGTCCGGCCCGGCCTCGCTCTCGGGACCGGCTATCACGCGACTACGCAGATGTGTCTCGAAGCGATGGAGATGCACCTGCGGACCGGCGACCGCTTCCTGGACCTGGGCGCCGGCTCCGGGATACTGTCGCACGCCGCCTGGCTGCTCGGCGAGCGCGCGATCTTCGCCGCCGACATCGACCCCCAGGCCATCGAGTCCGCCCGGGACAATCTCGGCCGGGCGGAAGTCCCCATTGAGCTGATCGAAGGCTCCACGAGTTCTCTGGGCGACGGATGCGCCGACTTCGCCGTCGCCAACATCAGCGCCGGCGGCCTGATCGAATTGGGCACAGAGATCCATCGTTGTCTTTCCGGGACCGGCATCGCGGTCCTGAGCGGCTTTCCGCCGGAGCGCTCCGACGACGTGCAACTGGGCTACGAACTCGACGGATTCTTCCTGATCGATTCGGACAAGCGCGACGAGTGGGCCTGTCTGGTCATGAAAAAGTCACAGGATAGCTAGCCGATCCCGGCAGCGTAGGGGCTGGGCTTGCCCTGCCCGCAACGGAACATCCCGCCCCAACCCGGGCGCCACGAGCCCCCCCGGCCGCCGTTCCGTCCGTGGCGCGGGCGCAAGGCTCCGGCGGCAAGCTCAAGATCGCGGCGGTGGAGATGTGGCAAGTAGAGGGCACGATCGAATCGCTGTGGATGGAACCGCGGCAATCGAACGCCCAGCCGGGGCACATCTACCCGGAGGCGCAGCCGGCGTACATCGAGGAGTACAACGAGCCGAAGCCCGGTTCGCGGAGACAGAGCCGTTACTACCTCAAGATCAAGACCGGCGGCGGCGTCGAAGGGCTGTACGGGCCGATCGACAGCGAGGCCGCGGTGGTGGTGCATCGTCAGCTTCGGCCGTTCCTGATCGGGAAAGATCCGCTGGCCGTGGAGAAGCTCTGGGACCAGATGTACCGGCTGAACCGGCACTCACGGCGCGGCCACTACATGATGGGCATCTCGGCCGTGGACAACACGCTATGGGACCTGCGGGGCCGCTACTACAACGCGCCGGTATACCGTTTGCTCGGCGGGCCAACGCGGGAGAAGGCGCAAGTGTACGGATCCACGCTCGGCTTCAGCGTGGCGCCGGAGCCGATCCGGCGGCGGTGCGTCCAGTTGAAAGAAGAGGGATACCGGCATCAGAAGTGGTTTCTGCCGTTCAGCCCGGGTCACGGCGCCGGGGGGCTGAAGAAGAACGTCGAGATCGTGCGCAATCTGCGGGAGGCGCTTGGCTACGAAGTCGATATCATGTTCGACGCCTTCAGCGGCTGGGATTTGAACTACAGCATCGCCTGGGCCAAACAGGCGGAGCAGTACCGGCCACGTTGGATCGAGGAAGCCTTCGCGGCGGACAAGATCGAGAGCTTCGCCGCATTGCGCCGGGCGACTTCGATCCCGGTGGCGAGCGGCGAGCACTTCTACAGCCGGTGAACGGCCAGACCACGCTGCCGGAGAGGCCGGGCTTCGGGATCGAGTTGGACGAGTCGAAGATCGAAACGCAGCGGCTGGTGGAGTGGTAGCGGGGCTGAGAGGTCAGCTCGAACGCCGAGGAATAGGCACAGCGCCGACCGCCCTTCGAGATCCAACAGCACGAATCATGAGATCAGAGGCGTATCGTAGGGGCGGGGCTCGCCCCGCCCGCAACGCGGCCCTCCGAACGTCCCCGGGCGCCGCATGCGACGTCCCGCCCGATCAGCCGTGACAGTAGGCACAGGCAGGGCATCCCAGGCTCCACGGTGCAGGCATTTCTACGGGTGTCAGCTAACGCGTCGTGCAATCTACCGAAAATCTACTAGAAAAAGGGTCTATCCTCGCCGGATAGATGTATACTGAGTGGCAACTGGGCTCCCAAGGAGGGGATCATGACTTGGAAGGGATACTTAGCCGCGGTTGGGGCCGTGGCGCTGCTAATGCCCGCGGAGGCCGCGTACCAGCCGGCGGGAATGGATGAATTCGACTCGTCGGCGCGGGTGACGATTGACCTTCGCGCGAGCGGCGGACCGGAATTGTCAGTAACGGCGGACGGCCGCACGAGGATTGAGCGAGGCGATCCGCAGGACGATCCGGGTGACGGCCGGGCAGTGATCGATACGGAGATCGTGTCGATGGCTTTGCGGAGCGTAACGCCGCTGGGCGAGATCGAGATCCGTGAGAACCCGGCGCGGCCTTCGGCGGGGATCATCAAGCAGCAGGAGCCGGGGACGGATTATCCGGCTGACTCGTTCTTCGACGTGTTCGTTGAAGTCCATACGCCGCTGGGTGTGTTTCACAACAAGACGGCGATCCGGCTCAATTCGGTGATCGACGCTCTGCCGCCGTTTCAGGCGGAGTACATTCCGAAGGAAACCTTCGTGGGCGTCGATCTGTTCAACGCCAGCGGGCAGAAGGCCGGCGTGATCAAGCACGCGGCCCATTTCGTGGGGCAGAAGCCCTCGTTCTCGGTGGCGCCGGCGGGCTCGTCGGGGCTTCGGGCGGCGGATATTCTGGACGTGCCCACGGCGGTGCGAATTCCGGCCGAGCAGCTTGGGCTGACCGCTCAGAACGCGCCGCTGGACGACGTCGACGGGCTTTCTTATGGAACGGCGTTCATCAACGACGCGGTCATGGACATGCGATTCTCCGTCGATCCGGCGACGGTCGGGGCCGGGGGAGCCGTGCGCATTGAAGCGTCGAAGGGCGAGGCGCACGGAGACGAGTTCATGGCGCTGAAGTTCAACAGCAACAACACCCAGATCCTCGACGAGAACGGCGATACGGCGCCTCCGTTTCCGTTGGTTGTGAACGACGACGTCGATTCGCTGGCGCTGCCGCCGGCGTCCTTTGTGGACCCGGACGGGAATGGGACGCCGGCCCGGGAGGTCTATTTCACTCTCACGGCCGGTTCCCCGAGCCTGGGAACGCTGGGCGCTTCGCCGGCCGACATTCTGGTGACCTCGGGCGGCGCAACACCAACGAAATTCCTCGAGTATGACGACCTCGGTTTGCAGGAAACGGACGACATCGATGCGTTCTGCATGGATGCGAGGACGAAGACAGTTGTCTACTCTCTGGCTCGCAACTCGACTTCGCTGACCGGGGGGCTGGGGCCCGCGGATCTCTTCATCGCGTCGCCAGCGCCTGTTTCCACGTTGAGCGTCTTCGCGCCAGCGTCCGAGTTGGGGCTCCTGCCGGAAGACAATCTAAACGCTCTCAAGTGCATTCCGGGGGAGGTGGATCACTATCCGTTCGTCAAAGGCTTCGTGGTGCTGAACGAGGAGCCGGTGGCGCTTCAGGGAACCGCCACGATTCATGTTGGCGTGGGGCCAAACGGCGAAGCACTGACGGACAGCGGCCATGACGGCGGCATCGCCGAGGTCATGAACGTCGCGCTCACCGGAGAGAGCTCTGAGTTCGGCCCCGTTCAAGTGATGCGGCGTGTACCGGAGAAGTACCCTCATGTGAGATCCGGAGGTTCACTCTCGGAGAACACGAACCTGACACCGGAAGTGCTGGACCTCTGCCCGTTCACTCCGGACGGAATTGGGTTCTTCGACCTCAATCTCTTCCTCGAGTTCATCATTGGCCAATGGACGGGACTGCACCATCCGAACCCCATCCCTCTATTCGGTGAGGTTACATACAAGCCTCCCTTGCCGGACGAGCTTCTCTTCACCTCCGGAACGACCGAGCTGTTCCTGGAAGGCGGATCGCCAGTCGGAGTGGTGATCACGGACCTGATCGTCGCGTTGAACGGAGATCTGACGCCGGATAAGGATGTCGCCATGAAGACGGGAAGCTCCGTCAACTCCGCCAGCTACAAGCGGGGCGTGACGGCGGACTCGATCGTAGCCGGGTTCGGCACGAATCTCCTCTCAGAGCCTACGCCGGCGCCGGTGAACACGATGATCAACGCCATGCGCACTGCCGACGTGGGTACGACGGTAGTGATCCGCGACAGCGAGGGCAACGAGAGCGGGGGCCGCGTGTTCGCGATCAACCAGACCCAGGTCAACTACCTGTTCGGACCGGATGTGGCTCTTGGGCCGGCAATCGTCACAGCTACCCGCGAAGATGGGCGGACCGCGTCGACCTCGGTGCAGGTGAACGAAGTGGCTCCCGGCCTGTACACGGCCAACTTCTCGGGGACTGGAGTCGCGGCCGCGTTCTTCCTGCATGTGGCGGCGGACGGCACGCGCACGCCGGGAGTGCTCTACGACCCGTCGACGCTCGTTTCGACGCCGATAGACCTGGGCGCCGGGGGAGACTCGGTGTTCCTGGAGATGTTCGGGACGGGATTCCGCGACGGCTCCCAGTTCAGCGTTACGGTTGGCGGGATGCCGGTGACGGTAACCGCGGCGGAGGCGCACAGCGAGTTCTTCGGATTGGACCAGCTCAACATCGGCCCGCTGCCACGCGGCCTGATCGGCCGCGGGGAAGTGGATATAGTCTTCACCGTGGACGGAATAGCCGCGAACACGGTGACGGTGAACATCAAGTAGGGGGCGGCTCGAGCGAGCCGGCGCCCGACCGGCGGCCTCGCTCGTTCACGTCCACGCTTCCTGGAGAGCCTCGCTGGGATGAATGCGGGAGGCCCGGTGCGCCGGGAGATACCCGGCGATTGCGGCGACCAGGAAGAGCAGGGCGATGGTGAGCGCGAAGGTCAGGGGGTCGCCGGATCCGACGCCGTAGAGGAGCGAGGCCATCAGCCGGGTCAGGGCGAGGGCGCCGAGGAAACCGGCGAGAATGCCGCCGCCGGTCAGGGTCAGGGTCCCGCGCATCACGTGCAAACGGACATCTTGGGGCGAGGCGCCAAGCGCCATCCGGATGCCGATTTCCTGGCGGCGGCGGTTGACCGAATACGAGATGACGCCGTAGATGCCGAGGGCGGCGAGGAGAACGGCCGCGAAGGCGAAGGCTCCGATCAGGGTGACGATGAACCGCCGGGGGGAGGCGGCGCGGTCGACGATGGAGCCGAGGGTCTGGAATTCGCCGGTGGCCATCCTCTCGTCGCTTTCGCGCAGAGCCTGGCGGACGTTGGGGACGAGAGATTCGAGCGGCAGGGAGGCGCGGACTACAAGATCCGCAGCGCCCCAATCGGATTGCTGGCTGATGGGGAAATAGACTTCGTATCCGGCCTCTTCTTCGAGGGAGCCGTGCCTGACATTGCCAACCACGCCGACGACGGTCCATTCCCTCCCATTGCTAAGAACCTGGCGGCCAATCGGGTCCTGGCCGGGCCAATAGACCTGCGCGGCGGCCTCGTTGACGAGAATCACCCACTCCGTGTCGGCGGTGTCGTGCGCCGATAGATCCCGCCCACGAAGAATACGGATACCCATGGCGCCAATGTAGCCTGGGCTGACCAGGCGGGGAAACACATTCGGCCGCTCGCCGTCGCGATAGACCTGGCCCTTGGCGCCGACGGACCAGCTTCGATTACGGCCGAGGGGAAGCGTATCCGTCAAGCCGACGGCCTCGACCCCGGGAATGGATTCGATGCGGCGCATCATCCCGTCATAGAACTGCGCCCGTTCCGGGAGGGTCTCGAACTCGCGTGTCGTTTCGACGCGCCAAGCCACTCTCTGTTCGGGCTGGAAGCCCAGGTCAGCGTCCAGCATCGCGACGAAGCTCCGCAGGAGCAGGCCGGCGCCGACGAGCAACATGCAGGCCAGGGCGACCTCGGAAACCACTAGGGCACGGCGCAGCCAGGCGCGGCCCCTCCCTTCGCTCGTGCCACGGGCGGAGTCGTGCAGCGCGTCGTGTTCTTTGGACCGGGAAACCTGGAGAGCGGGGACGAGCCCGAAGAGCAGGCCGGCGCCGACGACGACAGCCACCGAGAAGGCGAGCGCGGCGCCGTCGACCCGCACGGACTGGAGCAGGGGGATGGTCACGGCCTGGGTGGCCGCCACGGCGCGCGTCAGGACATAGGCGGCCGCGATCCCTAGCAGGCCGCCACAGGCGGAGAGCACCAGAGCCTCGGTGAGCACCTGGCGGATAAGGCGCTGCCGCCCGGCGCCGACGGCGCTGCGGACGGCCATCTCGCGGCGGCGTGACGAGGCGCGCGCCAGCAGGAGATTCGAAAGATTCGTGCAGGTGACGAGCAGGACCAGGCCGACGGCAAGCGCCAGCAACGCCAGGGCGTCGCTGAACCGGCCGGTGATGTGGTCGCGCAGATTGCCTAGTTCGGCGCCCAAGCCCCAGCGATCCGGCTCGGCCTCCTGCAGGCGCTCTTTGATCAGGTCGAATTCGGCCTGGGCGCTGCCCATGCTGATGCCGGGCTTGAGGCGTCCGATGACGGCCAGGGTGTTGCCCCAACGGTCGGTTTCGTCGCTCACCGGAAAGGGCTGCAGGAAGTCGATGCGCGAGCCGGGCGAGAAGAAGGAGGCGAAGTCGAACGAAGGCGGCAGCACGCCGACGACGGTCACCGGCTCGTTGTTGAGGGTGAGCGCGTCTCCGACAATGGCCGGGTCGGAGCCGAAACGGCGCTCCCAGGCGCCGTGCGTCAGAAGCAGGGCGGGCCGGCCGTTCCAGATACACTCTTCGGGGACAAAATCGCGGCCGAGCATCGGTTGGACACCCAACGTCTTCAGAAACGTCTCGGTGACGCCGACGCCGACGAGCCGCTCCGATTCGCCCAGGCCGGTGAGCGTATAGCGCTGGTAGTCGAAGAAGGCGAAGTACCCGGCCAGGTCTTCGAAGGATTCGTTGAGTTCCGCCCAATCACGCAGGTTCGAGGAGCGGGAAGTGATGCCAGACAACCCTGACGTGCCGGTGTTCGCGACGCGCACCAGCCGCTCGGGCTCCTCGAACGGCAGCGGACGCAGCAGGACCGCATTTACGACGCTGAAGACGGCTGTGGTGGCCCCGATTCCCAGGGTGAGAATCAGCACCGCAACGATCGTGAATGAAGGTTGCCGGCGGAGTTGGCGGAGGGCGTACCGGATGTCCAGGAGCAGGGTCTCCAGCATTGTGCCGCGGCGGACAGAGGTTCGTTCGGTGGGAGCCATAGGACGACATACGTGAAACGCGGCCAGACTGTTCCACGCATCCTGTTTCAGCCTGGGCTCTCTCGTCAAGATTCATCGTTCGACCAGCGCTGACGGACAACGACGGACGCCAGCACCAGAGCTGGGCATTGGGAACCGGCGCCGCGAAAAAGAAGGAATACCTCGATGCGCTGATCGATGGCGGATTCATTGAGAACGCCCACAATTTCGGCATACCGGCGATCACGTGCCTGGAGCTGCACATTCCGAGCCACACCGGACCGAACTTCGACGAGGAGATTAGGATCTCGATCGACTGGGTTAAGCAGAACCTGCCGCACGTCAGGCTGTCGTAAGAAAGAGCGGGATACTTGGAGACGAGGCTTGCCTCCCAAGATGTCAGCGGAATCGCCGGCGGGGCGGCTATTCCGCGGCGCCGGCGCGTTCCGGGATCGTCCAGAGGTGGATGTTGTGGCCGCCGATTACGATTGACTTCTCCGGCTCCCAGTCGCCCATGTCGTGGCTGTGAGAGACTAGGCGGACGCCTGGCTTCAGTTCGTCGAGCAGCTTGGGCTTGAGCTTCAGGTTGACCCAGGGCCAGAGGTAGATCATCACCACGGTCGCCTCGTCGATGCCGGCTTCGAACAGGTCCTCGTTGCGGAATTCGACGCGGTCCAGCACGCCGGCCTCTTTGGCGTTCGCCACGGACTCCTTGATTCGCTCCGGGTCGATGTCGATGCCGACGCCGCGGGCGCCGAACTCCTTTGCGGCAGTGATCACGATGCGGCCGTCGCCGCACCCCAAGTCGTAGACCACATCATTCTCGTTCACGCCGGCCAGACGGAGCATCCCCCGCGTGATCTCCTGAGTCGACGGCTCATATCGAACGTCGGGTTTGCGCAGCGGGGGATCCTGAGCGGGAGCGATCCAGGAGCATCCGAGCACGATCAAAAGCAGCAAGACTGTGGCAGTGCGTGAGTTGATAGACATGGGCTAGAGAATTCGGTCCAACTTGTGTTGTATCAGAATCAGGCGCCAAGAGTCTTCTTCATCTCTGCCTCGCCAAAGGCCCGCAACGTCTCCGTGCGGAATCAGCCAGAAGAGGAATCGGGCGGTTCTTCACGCGCCGCTGAGCCAGCCGGCGGAACTCACTCGAAAACCCGGTCCTCCGGAATGATCTCGAACGAGGCCCCGGTGAAGGGGATCTCCCACTTCTCGACGGTCTTGTCCTCTTCGAGGATCCCGGCCGGCTTCCCGGAATTGTAGGTCATCGGCGACGGATCGCCGGAGAGGAACTTTGCTTTCAGAGCCTCGCAGTCCCTGGCGATCACCGCGATCCAGAGGTTGTCGGCACGAAGATGCTCCTTGACAGCGTCGTTCACTTCATCGAGGGTGAGCGCGGCGAGTCCGGACTTGAGGTAGCTGTTGTAGTCCGGGATGCCATAGTACTGGCTGTCGATGGCGTAGCCAAGTTCGGCGTTCTTGGTCTTCGTGAGCAGGTTCACATACTTCGAGAGGTAGCCGCGGGCGTTCTCGAAGTCCTCTTGGGAGAGCCCTTCATTGACAAGCCTGTTCAGTTCATACATGGTGAGGCGCAGGGTGAAGTGAGCGGTCTCCGGCTCGACCGGGCGGATCCAGATCTGGAAGATCTGTTGCGGACGCGCCAGGTTCGGATCGGGCTCGAACTGGAACATTCCACGCGGAAAGTATTCGATGTAGGCGTAGTCGCCATAGTTCAGGCCGCGTTCGTGACGGATGCGCTGGTACAGATGTCCGACGCTGGTGCGATGCTGGCCGAAATAGGACTGCGCCACAAGTAGAGGAATGAAATCCGGGTCGCCGCGTTTGACGCCGATCGGGAATCCGAGCGAGTAGGCGACCGAGCGCGTGTTCTTCTCGATCATGCGGACGCGGATTCCTTCGATGTCTTTCGGAGACGGGCGGGCCGCTGCCGCCGCGGTTCCCTCCGGCAATGTGGCGAGGTCGGCGTTGAGCCGGTCGAGGAACTCGGACGGGTAGCCTCCGGCGATGCCCAGGATGAGATTCGCCTGGGTGTAGTTAGCCTCATAGAAGGACCGGAGGTCCTCCATCGTGATGGACTCGAGCCCCGGCACGGTCCCGGCGTTGTGCCAGCCGTAGGGGTGGCCTTCGTAGATGGCCTGGTAGAGGACCTCCTTGCCGAGCTCCTCGTCGTTGTTGCCGCGCAGGCCGACCCGGAGGAAGTTGATCTGCTCGTCGCGCAGGCGTCTTAGATCCTCCTCGCGCCAACCCGGCTCGAGCAGCATGGCCCGGAAGATCTCGTAGAACTCGTCGAGGTTGTCGACGTGGGTGACGGCGGTGAAGGTGGTCATCTCCTTGTCGACCTGGCTCGAGACGCGGGTCGCGAGCGGGAACATGCGGTTGACGATCTCGTCATAGGAAAGGTCCTTCGTGCCGCCCTGGGCGAGCATTGAAGCGGTCAGAGCGGCGAGGCCCGGCTTCCCGGCTGGGTCCGAGGCGGCGCCGGCCTGGAACACGATCCGGAAAGTCACCAGTGGCGAGGGACCCGGCATCTCCACGGACTGAACCCGCGGGCCTCCGCAAGCGAGGGTGATGAGCAACAAGGGGATGACGAACAAGAGCTTCTTCATTGGGAGCTGCCTCCGGCCAGCGTGACGATGGTGCGGGAATCCTCTTGGAAGTACTTCCGGGCGACGCGCTGGATGTCCTCCGCCGTCACCTCGTCGTACAGGGCGTATACCTTGTTGATCGTTTCCGGGGTCCGGCGGAGCGACATGTAGGGCGCCAGGATATCGGCGATCGCCTCGCTGTTGTCGAGGTTCAGAGCGAAGGAGTAGCGGAGATGTCTCTTGACGCCGGCGAGGCGCTGGGCGTCCACCGGCGTTTCCTTGAACTCCTCCAGCTTGGCGAGGACCTGGTCACGGACATAGGGCACGTCCGCCTCGTTCTTGACCCGGGCCAGGATGGTGAAGAGCTGGGGATCGACGCGATCCGGATTCGACGGGCCGAAGATGTCCACTTTCTGCTCCTCGAGAACGAGCTTCTTGTAAAGGTCCGAGCTGGCGTCGAAGCCGAGGAAACTCAGGATGTCGAGCGTCACCTGGTCCTTTTCGGTGTCGGAGTAGGCGGCTCCTTTGAATCCAATGGCGATCCACGGCAGCGTGGGGGACGGCCAATCGATGTGACCCGTCCGGGGCCCTGTCTGGGGCGGCTCGGCCGGGACTTCCACTTTGTAGCTTCCCCGCTCCCACCCGCTCCAGTACTTGTCAACGATGGCCCGGACTCCGTCGACGGTCACGTCGCCGGCGACGATGATGGTCGTGTACTCCGGACGGTACCAGCGGTCGAAAAACTCCAGGCTGTACTGATACTGGTTCGGCATGTCCTTGATGTCGCGCAGGAAGCCCATGGTGGTGTGCTTGTAGGTGTGCTTGTCGAACGCGGTGTCGCGGAGGACTTCGAACAGCTGTCTCGTTGGGGACTGGCTGTTCTTGTTGTACTCGCCCAGGACGGCCAGCGACTCGGTGCGGAAGACGGTTTCCGGGTATTCGAGGTTCTGGAAGCGGTCCGCCTCGACGTCCATGATCTTCTCCAGGTCTTCCTTGGAGAAGGTGGTGTGATAGACGGTCCGGTCATCGGTCGTGTAGGCGTTGCGGGCGGCGCCCATCTCCTTGATGACCTGATCGTACTTGGCGGGCGGGAAGCGCTTCGTGCCGCGGAACATCATGTGCTCGAAAAGGTGGGCGAAACCGCTCTTTCCGGGCTCGATCTCGTTCCGGGAGCCGGTGGAGACGACGATGTAGAGCGCGACAACGTTCGGGAAGTCCGCCGGGACGGTTACGAGGCGAAGGCCGTTGGGGAAATCGTGCATGTCGTATTCCCACGGGAAGGCCTTCTGGGGCGGGCCCTGGGCGGAAACCAGGACAGCGCATAACAGGAAGAAGACTAGTATCCGGGACATCTCCACTCCATTCTAGTGATTCCGGGCGTGAGACGCCGGTGAGATTCAGGGTTTGCAGAGGACGTTGTCGATCAGGCGGGTTTCTCCCACCCAGGCGGCCACCGCGATGCGCACGGGGGCTTCGATCGTATCGACGGGCCGCATCTCCGCCGGATCGACGACCTCCAGATACTCGACGCGAACTTCGGGCTGGGAGGTAATCACGTTCCGCGCCGTTCCGGCTACCTGGGCCGGATCCCGCTCGCCGGCGGCGACCGCCTTCGCGGCCGATTGCAGCCCCTGGTAGAGCACGGCGGCGATCCGGCGCTCATGCCCGCTGAGATGCTTGTTGCGCGAACTGAGAGCGAGACCGTCCTCTTCGCGGACGGTCGGCGCCGGCACAATCTCCACGGGGATGTTCAGGTCCCGCACCATGCGCTCGATGACGGCCAGTTGCTGGGCGTCCTTTTCGCCAAAGTATGCCTTGTCGGGCAGAATGATCAGGAAGAGCTTGGCGACGACCGTGGCGACGCCCCGAAAGTGCCCCGGGCGATGGGCGCCGCAAAGGCCTTCGGTCAGCCGGTCCACGTCGACGTGGGTGTCTAGAGGCGCCGGGTACATCTCCTCCGCGCTGGGAGCGAAGACGCAATCGGCGCCGCGCTCCTCGCAGAAGCGAAGGTCGGTGTCGAGGTTGCGCGGGTAACGGTCGTAGTCGGAGGCTTGGTTGAACTGAATCGGGTTGACGAAGATGCTGACCACTACGACGCCGCATTCCCGCCGCGCCATGTCGATCAGGCTGCCGTGACCGCGGTGGAGAGCGCCCATGGTTGGGACGAGGCCAATGGTCTGTCCAGCCCGGCGGCGGGCGGCAACGAAGCCGCGGATCCCACTGATGGCGGGAAACAGTTGCGCCTTCATTTCGCGGCGGGGAACTTCCCCTGGCGGACGTCGTCCGCGTACTCCCCGGCGGCCTCGACAAGCTGTTGGCCGAGTTGCGCGTACTGCTTCACGAAGGGAGGAACGAACTCGTCGTAGAGCCCGAACACGTCGTAGCAGACCAGCACCTGGCCGTCGCAGTGGGGGCCGGCTCCGATGCCAATCGTGGGAATCGACAGTTCCCCGGTGACACGCTTCGCCAACTCCGGCGGGATGGACTCGATTACTAACGAAAAGGCGCCCGCCCGCTCCAGTTCCAGAGCGTCCTTGATGAGTTTCTCCGCGTCCTCCGCCCCGCCAGCCTGACGGCCGTATCCGCCGAGTTGGTGAACGGATTGCGGAATCAGCCCAAGGTGCCCCATTACCGGAATGCCGATGTCGACGAGGCGCCGCGCCACGTCCAACACCGCGTGGCCGCCTTCGATCTTAACCGCCGAAGCCCCGCCTTCCCGCATCAGCCGGCCGGCGTTGGCTACCGCGTCGGCGACGCTCGTTTGGTACGTGAGGAACGGCATGTCGGCCACGATGACGGCCTTCTGAGCGCCTTTCGAGACCGCTCTGACGTGATGGATCATGACGTCGAGCGTCACCGGAATGGTGGTTTCTTCGCCCATGACGACCATGCCGAGGGAATCGCCGACGAGCATGATTTCAATCCCGGCGCGCTC
>Ga0180436_10004372_pt1 | contig 12725 bp, 8 predicted proteins | sample SS_ome_2_FD_132434 | JGI IMG/M metagenome (GOLD analysis project Ga0180436, IMG submission 132434) | Hypersaline lake sediment archaeal communities from the Salton Sea, California, USA - SS_3_S_2 metaG | ecosystem: Environmental > Aquatic > Non-marine Saline and Alkaline > Hypersaline > Sediment...
TCGCGGCGCCGCAGCAAAGCCCGCACCCGGGCCGTGAGGACCCGTGGGCTGAAGGGCTTGGTGATGTAGTCGTCGGCGCCTCGTTCCAACCCCAGCACCATGTCGCTCTCCTCGCTGCGGGCGGTGAGCATGATGATCGGAATGTCCCGGGTTTTGGAGTCTCCCTTGAGCCGCCGGCAGACCTCGAGGCCGTCGACCGCAGGCAGCATCAGGTCGAGCACGATCAGGTCCGGCTTGTGCTTCCGCGCCGACTTGAGAGCCTCCTCGCCCGAGGAGACGCAGGAAACACGGTAGCCATCCTTGGTGAGGTTGTAGCGGACCAGCTCGAGCAGATCCTCCTCATCATCAACCACGAGGATCGATTGCTGGACGCCTTCCGACTCGCCGTTGGCCGCTGCCTGCTGGTGTTGATGCTCGCTTGGTGGCTCGGCAGGGCCCGACTTGTCCTCGGCCTGTGCGGCGGGTGGCTTCCGCTTGGCGGCTTTTTTTGGTTTGGCCGCCGACACGGCGGTGGGCCTGACGGCCTCGGCGACGACGTCGGCTGCCGGGACGGCAGGAGCCTCGCGGGCATTTTCAGGTTCGGCCTCCCGGGCGGTCACTTCGGCAAACCGGGATGACAGGGGGCTAATTGCGTCGATTCCCGTTCCGGACTTCCTCGTCAGAACGACTGCCACGGGGTTTCTCCTGCTCAGGCTGGGATTTGGCCACAACGTGACCAGAATGTACCGAGTGTCCTTCATGGCCCAAGCGTTAGAATTCCATGAATCGAGCCGGCATCCACCTGGTTTCAAACGGGATTTTCGATTCTGACGGCGGTGCGGGCTCGTCGCGGGGGGCTGGTTGACTGCAGGTCGACCTCGGACCGGTTGGTGTCCCGGGAAGCCCCTTCGGGAGGTCCTGCCGGATGCTCAGAAGCCGTTACGAGAAGAGGAGTTCGATGTCCTCTGGCGTGAGGCTCGCGGCCATCCCTTCCTCAGCCCGCACGATCGACTCGGCGAGTTCCCGCTTCCGCTCCTGGAGTTCGAGGATCTTCTCCTCCACCGTATCGCGGGCGATCAATCGATAGGCGAATACCGGCCGGGTCTGGCCGATGCGGTGGGCCCGGTCGACCGCCTGGGCCTCGACGGCGGGATTCCACCAGGGGTCGAGGATGTAGATGTAGTCCGCGGCGGTCAGGTTGAGGCCCTGGCCGCCGGCCTTCAGCGAGATCAAAAACAGCCGGCAGTCGGGATCCTGCTGGAACCGGTTGACCCGGCTCTGGCGGTCGGTGGTGCGTCCGTCGAGGTATTCATAGACCGTGTCCCGGGCATCGAGTTGTCGGCGGAGGATCGCGAGGAAGCTGGTGAACTGGCTGAAGACCAGCACCTTGTGGCCTTCGTCGATCACCTCGTCGAGCTGTTCGAGCAGCACCTCGAGCTTGCCGCCGGTCTCGTCGATCCGCGAGGCATCGATCAGCCCCGGGTGGCAGGCGGCCTGCCGCATCCGCAGCAGAGCCTCGAGCACGGCGATCCGCGAGCGACCGATGCCAAGCCGGCCGATCCTGCCGGTCAGTTCCTGCCGGTAATGATCCCGTAGTTCGTCGTAGGCCTTGCGTTGCGGGCCGCGGAGTTCGACCGTGAGGGTCTGCTCGGTCTTCTCCGGCAGGTCGGTGAGCACCTGGTTTTTCGTCCGCCGCAGCAGGTAGGGCCGCACGGCCCGGGCCACCACATCGGCCGCTGAGCCTCCGCGTCCGCCGGCGAGAAAGCGTCGCAGCCTCGCTGCGGAGCCGAGCTGACCGGGGTTGAGAAACTCGAAAATGCTCCAGAGTTCACCGATATGGTTTTCCACGGGAGTGCCGGTCACGGCGAGGCGATGCCGGGCCCGCAGCAGACGACAGGCCTTGGCCGCCTGGCTGCCGGCATTCTTGATGGTCTGGGCCTCGTCGAGCACGACGTAGTCGAACTCCGTCTCCCGGTGGCGGATCACGTCGCGGCGGAGTGTGCCGTAGGTGGTCAGGATCAGGTCGACCTCCTCGAGCGAGCCGGCCTGCTCGGTTCGGGCGTTGCCGGTGTGGTTGAGCACCCGCAGGTCGGGAGTGAAACGTGCCGCCTCTTCGATCCAGTTGAAGATCAGGCTCTTGGGCACGACCACCATCGACGGGCGGTGGGGAAGCCCCTCTTCGGCAATCACCCGTTGTCTTCTTGCGAGCAAAGCCAGCACCTGGATCGTCTTTCCCAGGCCCATGTCGTCGGCCAGGCAGCCGCCCAGGCCGGTGCGTTCCAGGAAGGTCAGCCAGCCGAGGCCCTCCCGCTGGTAGTGCCGCAGGGTGCCCTCGAAGCCCTCAGGCTCCGGCTCTTCTTCGGGACGCTCACCGCTTTGCAGCTCGTCGCGGATCCGCTCAAACGCCTCGTCGACACGGATCGTCGGCTGTCCGGCGAGCAGAGCATCGAGCAGGGCGGCCTGCATCCGCCCATACCGGAGCCTGCCGTCCTGTTTCTGGGCCATCGCCAGCAAAGGCTCGAACCTGCCCGGCCAGTCCTCCGGCAGGATTCCCATCGAGCCATCGGCAAGTTCCACGGCCCTCTCGCCGCGGGCCACCGCCTCGAGCAGCGCCGGCATTTCGACGGCAACCCCGCCGAAATCGAGCGTGCCCGAAAGCTCGAACCAGTCGATCCCGCTGGTGACATGCCAGGCCATGCTGCCGGCGGGACGGTAGCGGCGGCCGGCAACCTCCACGGCCCAGCCGGCCGCGGCAAGCTGCGAGACCGAGGCATCGAGACGGTTGCGGGCGATCTCCACATGATGGTCGGCCTGGTCGGCCGGCTTCGGCCCGCTGCCTCCGCACTCCGGCAGCATCGCCAGGGCCGCCTCCTCAGCGGCCCGGTCACGGCGGACGAGCACCCTTGCCGTGGTGTCGGCGGCACCACCGGCCGGGTCGTCGGCGGCCACGAGCGTTCCTCCGTAGTCGAACCAGACCCTGCCTGCCAGCCGCACCCTCGGCTGCCGGCGGCGGGAGCCGGCGGCGGCTTCTTCACCGACCACCGTCGAGTCGTCGAGAACCAGCCGCGGGCTCGGCGGACCCGACTCGACCCGCCAGCCGGTCCAGGCGGGCAGCTCCAGCGGCGGCAGGGCGGCGAGGGATCCGAGCTGTTCGATCAGGCCGTCAACCTGCCTGCCGGCCAGTTCGATCGGGCCGCGACGTTCAAACTGCTCGAGCCAGCCCGTCTCCGGACCGGTCTCGATCCGGGCCAGCCGGTCCTCGAAAACAACGATCCCGCAGCGAAGCACGGCTCGCGGTTTCTTCAGTTCGCACCGCTGGCTGCCACGGGTGAGCATGCCCTGGAGCGTGGCCTTGGGCGGACGGACAGGCTTGCGGTTTCTGCGGCCGCCGAGCGAGGCCTCCTCGTCGGCGTCGGCCGGCGGGTCGTCCGGCTCGAGGACCAGTGAAAATCGCCACGCTCGTCCGCCGTCCCAGGCCAGCGGCAGCACCAGTTCGGGGTTCCGCCGCGGCTCCGGCTGCAACAGCAGGCGTCCGTGTTCGCAGAGCACCGCCAGACGGTCGGCAGCCGCATCGGCATCGATCACGATCTTCGCGACCTCGCCCGGCGTGCCCGCCTCGCCGACCCGCTCGCCGACCGCGACCCCGCCGATGAGCCGGGCCAGCAATTTCCGCTCGAGCGGATCGAGCTGCTGGCGAACCGTGGCGTCGATCACCAGCGGCTTGGGGCGGCCGGTCGGCTGGCCGGCAACATCGAGGGTGATCCGGGCCGGGCTGAGGACCACCGAGCGGGATTCGGTCGAGGCGGCCAGGTCGAGCAGGAAGGTCAGTTCGCCGACGGCACGCCGCGGCTCGGAGATTCTCACCGACCGGGTGCGAACCGCCGGTTCCACGAGCCGCCGTCGCGACTCGAGGTCACTGGCCCAGGTCGGTTGGCGACCGCCGCGACTGGTGGTGGCAGGCGGCGGGGCGGACTCCGGCTCGTCGTCATCGGGCATTGCCTCGGCTCCCTCCTCGGCCACGAGGTCGAGCTCGACCGGCGTGTGTTCCTGGAGGCCGGCAAAGAAACCTCGACGATCGACCTCGATCAGGACCGCGGCCAGTTCGGCGCTCGGCAGTCCGGCCCGGCCGCGGTGGCTCGAGCAGCGGCTCTCGAGCATCATGCCCCCCTTGCGATTGGCCGAGAGCTCGAGGAACACGTCGTGCTCGTTCCCGTCATCATCGGCAACCCTCGCCCGCACCTGACCGACCCGTGGTGAGCTGAGCTGCACCGGCCGCACTTTCTTGCGGGCTCGCTCGACCTCTGCGGGCTCAAACAGATGGAAGAGGCGTTTGGCGAGGCTGCTCATGCGGCGTGGGTCGGCCCGTGACGGGAAAGCCGGCCAGGGCGAAGGCCCCGGAAGGCGAAACCCGTCAGTCTATCCCGACCCGGGGAGGGAGGCCAGTCGATGCCCCGCCAGCGCACCCGCTCAGGCCGACTTCACCGTCGCGATCAGCTCCAGCACGTTGTCAACCGGCGTAAGGGGCAAGACCCCGTGGCCGAGATTGAAAATGTAGCCGGGTCGATCGCCGGCCGACTGCAGAACCTCCAGCGTTCGCTGCCGCACAAACTCGCGGTCGCCCAGCAAGACCGCCGGGTCGAGGTTGCCCTGCACACCGCGGTCGTAGCCAATCTGCCTGCGGGCCTCGCCAAGGTCGATCCGCCAGTCGACGCCGATCACCGTGCCCCCCGCCTCGGCAAGCAGTGGCAGCAACGCAGGGTTGCCGGTGGCGAAGTTGATCACCGCTGCCCGACGGGCCGGTTCCCGGATCGCTTCGCGGGTGTGTGGCAGCACGAAGCGGCGATATTCCTCCGGGCCGAGACAGCCGACCCAACTGTCAAACAGCTGCACCACCTGTGCCCCCGCCTCGATCTGGGCCACGAGGTAGCGGCTCACCGCCCGGGCGAGCCGGCCCATCATCGCATGCCAGGCTCCCTCATCACGAAACATCATCGCCTTGGTCTGCATCCAGGAGCGGCTCGTGCCTCCCTCGATGCAGTAGCCGGCGAGCGTGAATGGACCGCCCGCGAAGCCGATCAAAGGCAGCCGCTCGTCGAGCGCCGCGCGGGTCTGTCGAACGACCTCGAAGACGAACGCCAGCGGCGAGAGATCCTCGAGTTCACCGAGCCGATCGAGGTCGCTGGGATCGAGGAGGGCGTTGTGGATCACCGGGCCGCCTCCCGCCGGGTAGTCGAGGTCCATGCCCATCGGCTCGAGAATCGGCAGCAGGTCGCTGAAGATGATCGCCGCATCCACACCGAGCCTATCGACGGTGGCGATCATCACCTCCGTGGCGAGTTCGGGCGTCGTGCAGAGCTCCATGAAACTCACCTTCTCCCGCACCCGGCGATACTCCGGCAGGTAGCGGCCGGCCTGCCGCATCAGCCAGACCGGCGGCCGCTCCACCGGTTCCAGCCGGCAGGCACGCAGGAGGAGCGAGTCGTGCCAGGGGGGGAGCGTGCCTTCGGAGGCGGGTTTTTCGGAGGAAGCCGGCTGGGTCATGGTGTGTGTTGTGGCTGGTCGGGAAGCGGGAGCGGAGACGTGGCTGGTGCGGGAAAACCTCCCGCACCCCTGTTTTCGGATGGCGGTGAACTACAATCCAGTAGGAATCGAGTGAGAATCCTGAGAGTTCTTCATATCCCCCTCCGGCGGCGCGATGAGTGAGTTCGTGTCGGGAATATCGGTCGTCTGCTTTGCGGCAAGCTATGGGGTGGCCCTGGCCTGCGAGGCCTCCCGGCTGCTGTTTCGCTCGGGCATCCGCGGGGCGGCGATGGTCGCCTTCGTGCTCGCCGGGCTGGCCGCCCACACCCTGTTTCTCGGCTGGCGGGCGGTCCACGAGCCGTCCGTGCCGCTCTCGACCCCCTTCGACTGGTATCTGCTGGCTGCCTGGCTGCTCGCCGGTGGCTCGCTGTGGCTGACGGTGTCGAACCCCAAGACCCCGGTCGGTCTGTTCCTGCTGCCGATCGTGCTGCTGCTGATCGGGGCTGCGGAGTTTTCCAGCCGCCGCCCCTTTCCGCAGAGCACCACCACCCAGGTCTGGGGGGTGATTCACGGCGGGTTCAACCTCGCGTCGAGCGTGGCTGTATCGCTTGGCGCGGTTGCCGGGCTGATGTGGCTCATCCAGGCTGGTCGGCTGGCGAGGAAGGCGACGCCGCTCCAGGGTTTCCGGATGCCGAGCCTCGAAAAGCTCGCGCATGTCAGTAGCCGGGCCGTGGTGATCGCGGCCTGGACGGCAGCGGCAGGCTTTGGTTCGGGGATCGTGCTCAATGCCGTCAACAGGCGAAGGGGCCTGCTCGAGACGGTGCCCTGGGACGATCCGGTGGTGCTCCGCATGGCCACGCTCTTGGTCTGGCTGGTGGCCGCCGCGATTGCCTCACGGCTGGTGGCCCGCCGGCCGCAGGGGCCAAGAGTGGTCGCCTGGCTGTCGCTGGTGAGTCTGGCCGTGCTGGCCGGCTCGATCAGCTGGGGGGTCTTCGTGCCGACGCGGCATGGGGTGCCACCGGCGGGTCACATCGATGCGGCACAGATCGATGCCGCGGAGGACGCCCCATGACACTTGCACTCGTGGGAGCCAGCCACCGCACCGTGCCGCTGGACATGCGGGAGAGGCTCGCGTTCTCGGCCGAGCAGGCGGTCGAGGCGATCCAACGCTACCGCAGTCGTTTTCCCGGCCGTGAGGTGGTGCTGCTCTCCACGTGCAACCGCGTCGAACTGTACACCGCGGGAGAGGATGACGCCCCGCCGCCGAACGCGGAGCAGCTCGTCGGCTTCCTCGCGGAGTGCCGCGGGCTCGACGTGGGGGATCTTTCCGGCGTTTTTCAGCGGCAGGTCGACCGGGCGGTCGTGCGGCATCTCTTCGGGGTGGCCAGCGGGCTCGACAGCATGGTCCTCGGCGAGCCCCAGATCATCTCCCAGGTCAAGCAGGCATGGGCGATGGCCCGCGAGCGGGAGTCGACCGGCCCGCTGATGACCGAGATGTTTCAGGCGGCCCTGCGGACTGCCAAGCGGGTGAACCACGAAACGACCCTCGGCCGGGAGCGGCTCTCGATTCCGAGCGTGGCGGTGGCCGACTTTGCCCGGGGTGTTTTCGAGCGGTTTGACGACAAACGGGTGCTGCTGCTCGGCTCGGGCAAGATGGCCGCCGAAACGCTCCGTTACCTGCGGGCGGCCGGTGCCGAGGACGTGGTGGTGCTCAACCGCAATCCGCAGCGGGCGGCGGAGCTTGCCCGGCGGCTTGGCGGGGTGCCGGTCGACTGGCGGGAGATCGACCGCGAGCTCGTCGCGGCGGACCTCGTGGTCAGCACCACCGCCGCGAACATCCCGGTTGTCACCGAGCAGCGATATGCCGGCATCGAGCAGGCCCGTGGCGGCCGCCCATTGGTCGTCCTCGACCTGGCCGTGCCACGCGACTTCGAGCCCTCGATCGGCCGGCGGGCAGGAGTCTGGCTCTATTCGATCGACGACCTTGCCGCGGCCTGCGAGGCCAACCGTCGCAAGCGTCAGCGGGAGATTCCGGCAGCCACCGCGATCGTGGAGGAGGAGACGCAGCAGTTCATGACCGTCCTGCACCACCGACACACCAATCCGGTGATCGAACAGCTGCGGGCCGGCTGGAATGAAACCGGCGAGGCCGAGCTCGACCGGCTCTTTCGGCGGCTGCCTGATCTCGACGAATCGGCCCGCCGCGAAATCCGCCAGGCCTTCGACCGGTATGCCGCCAAACTGCTCCACCCGCCGTTGGCGAGCCTTCGCGATGAGAGCCGTGCCGGCCCGCCGCACGGGCTGCTCAACGCCCTCAAGCGACTCTTCGATCTCGAGGACTGAGCGAGCGGGTCGAACTCGTCGCGGTCATTCGCGGCAGTACGACAGCGCCAGCAGGGCATAGGCGGTCACCAGATTCGGATCGCCCTCGAGCCAGCGGGCGTTGTCGTTGACCCACGAGCCGTCGGGCTGCTGGCGGGCGATGATCGCCGCGGCGAGTTCCCGCCGCCAGCGATGCTCGGTGCCATCGGCATCGGTGAAAGTCTCCTCCCCAAGCGCATCGAGGGCTCTTGCGGCGGTGTGGAGGTAGTAGTAGAGCCCGGCCTTGCCAAGCCCCGGGTTTTCCTCGAAGCCGTAGTGTTTTGAGAGCCAGTCGAGGGCCGCCTTGACCCGTGGGTCGTCCCGGCCGAGCCCGGCGAAGATCATGCTCTTCAGGCCGGCGTAGGTCATCGAACCATAGCTTCGCAGGCCGCCGGCGGGGGTCTGGCCGGCCTGGCTCTCACCGCCGTTGGCAGGGGTGTAATAAAAGCCGCCATCGGGATTCTTTGCGGCGAAGGGGAGGGTGTTGTCGGGGCCCTCGAGGTTTTGGGTCCGCGAAACGAAGACCAGCGCCCGTTGGATCGCCGGATCGTCTGCCGGGGCACCGGCAGAACGCAGCGCCTCGATGAGGAACGAGGTATTGGAGAGATCGGGCCGTTGTTTGCGGCCGTAGCCGGCCCCGCCGTAGGCCGGGTCGGAGGGTTCCACCGACTCGCCGCCGTCCCACTGCAGGCCCTTGACGAAGCCTTGGGCCTGGTCGATCAAGTGATCGTAGCGGCCACCGTCGTTGCAAGCCACCAGGGCCATGATCGCGATCGATGTCTCATAGTTGGCCACCGGGGAATCCGGCGGATGGATTCCTCCATCCTGCTGGCGGAACCGCATCAGGTAGTCGATCCCTCGACGGATGACTTCGGCATCACTTGGAGTGCCCGAGCGGGCCAGGGCCGTGACCACCAGCCCGGTCACAGCCGGGCCGGCCTGCGAAGAGAAACTGCCATCCTCCGCCTGACCCTCCTCGGCAAGGTAGCGGCTGGCATCGGCGACCGCCGCGTCGATGCTCCGTACAGCCGCGGGCTCAGCGGCGGTCGCCGACGGCATCGCCACAGGGAGCGGCCAGAGCAGAAGAAGCAGTGTCAGAGAGGCCGGGGTCAGAGAGGCCGGGGTCAGAGAGGCCGGGGTCAGAGAGGCCGGGGTCAGAGAGGCCAGTGGCAGGACAGCCGGTGTCGGGATCCTGATGCCGGCGAGCGACCAGTTCATACGTCTGCCTCTTCACGATCTGGGGAGTTGGAGAACGGCGGGCACCCGCGAAAGTCTACGCGGGCCTGGAACGCGGGCGAACCGGCCGAGGGGCAATTCCCCGCGCGGCGAGACTTTCGCCGGGACGGTCACCTTGGGGGCGGCTCAGGCCGGGGCCGCCGGCAGGGCCCGGGGATAGGGCGGAACGCCGCGGGGCGGGAGTTCGCCCCCCGTCTCGAGAGCCCACTGCTCACGTTCCTGCTCGGAGGCGTAGTAGGTCAGCCAGATCGTCGGGTCGTCGCCCTCGCTGGCGCTGCAGTCCCAGTGGAAGTAATTGTCGGGGAGATCGACCTGCTTGATCGCCGTCGGCAGGATGTCGCGGCGGATCAGGCGGTAGAGTTCGCGGTCGCTGAGGTGGTCGGCAAAGTCGAGCACCACACGCTTCGAAAAAAGATGCTCGATCGTCTCCCAGAGCCGCTCACGCAGGGTCTCGTCGTCAAGCAGTCCGGCCGGCTGCAGAAGCAGCGGGGGATCGAACCAGCGGGCGATCGGAATCAAGGGAGCCTGCTCCCAGGCGAGCATCGACTCGAGGAAGCGGTTTTCGATCGCGGTCGGCATCGCGGCGAAATCGATCTCGTGGATCGATTCGTCGAGATAGGGCTCGATCTGGTCCCTCAGCTCCGCGTTGCGGAGCAGGCATTCGACATCCTCGGGGCTGGGGTGGCGTGCGATCGGCATCGTCGGCTGCTCGGTTCCTGTCGACTTTCGGTTCCGGCGGCCCTCGCCGCCTCGTGAGCGACGATACCAACGGGGAAGCAGGGTTCAATCAATCGGGACCGGTTTTTTCCCGGTTTTTGCCGGGCGTCCGCCGCATGATCGATACGACACGACGATTTTTCGCGGCCGTCCCACTAGCCCGCGTCTTCCCACGGCCCCGCAGACCTCCCGATTCAGCCGGTTGAGGAGGCCGATTCCGCCGCCAGCCCCGCGGTGAGCCGCAGCGGGCTACTCGGCCGAGGCTCCGGCCTGCTCGCGGTGCTTCTCGGCACAGGCCGCCTCGAGGGCCGCGATCTTGGCGACCCGGCGGCCATGCCGCCCCCCCTCGAAGGCAGTCGAGAGCCAGGTGCGGATCATCTTGTCCTGCACCTCCGGGCCGATCATTTCCGCCGACAGACAAAGCACGTTGAGATCGTTGTGCCGGCGGCTCATCTCGGCGGTCACCTCGTCGTGGCAGGTGGCAGCCCGCACGCCCGGAATTTTGTTGGCTGCGATCGCCATGCCCACACCGGTACAGCACAACAAAATGCCCCGTTCGACCGAGCCGTTGCTGACGCGGTTGGCCACGTCGGCCGCGATATCGGGGTAGTCAACCGCTTCGCTGCCGTCACTGCCGCAGTCGACAACCTCGTTGCCGAGCCGCTCGAGCAGGCCCATGAGCCTTCGCCGGGCCTCGACCCCCCGGTGATCGCTGCCTATCGCTATTCGCATGCCGATCCTCCCGCACGCCGCATCCGGCGCCCCAAGGGCGGATTTCGGCGGCTCGTTCAATTTACAGGTTTGAGGGCCCGAGATCGAGTGTTGCGATCCGGGCCGCGATCGAATCGTGGATTTGCCGGGCACACTCGCGATACGTCGACCGGGGTCCGCCGATCGGGTCGAGCACGTCGCGGCGATCCGGGGCGAGCACCTCCACCCGGCCGGCGGCCTCGGGGAACTGGGCGAGCAGAGCCGCCCGGTGGGCGGCGGTCATCGTCCAGATCACGTCCGCCTGGTGGACGAGGTCTTCGGTCAGTGGCTGGCTGGCATGCTCGGAAAGATCGATACCCATCTCCCGCATGACTTCGACGGCATGCTCGCTCGCCCGGCCCCCCGCCCAGGCCGCGATTCCGGCGCTGGCCACCAAGACACCCCGCGACTCCACCTCTTCCGGGGAACAGCCGAAGCGTTGTGCCACGAGGTCGCGGAAAATCGCCTCGGCCATCGGGCTGCGGCAGGTATTGCCGGTGCAGACGAAGAGCACCAGCAGGCTGGAGAGCCGCCGGATCGTCTCCTCGGCGACGACCCCGGGCCGCACCATGCGGAATCCGTGCGACTCCGCCTCGATTGTGGAGGGGGGCTGGGCGTACCTCGAGCGGCCGTCATCGAGCACCAACGCCAGAGAATCGCCTCCGGCGGCGGCGCAGGCCTCCGCGGTGACCACCGCGTGCCCCTCGGCATCGACCGGCTCCGCCACGGCCACCGGTCCGGCGAGCATCCGCATGCACTCGAAGATCATCGCGTGCCCGGGCACCCGCAGTCTCAGCCGGCCACCGCCCACGATCGCCCCGCGGGCCTCAGGGGGAAGACGGTGCACCAGGCTCTCGGGATGGTCGTCGGGTACGAGCACCGCCACAGGTCCAGGCCAGCAGCGACGGATGATCCGCTGCCCGATACTGCTGAGCCGCGGTGCCCAGTCGAGTGCTTCATCACCGCTTTTGAGGATCAGTGAGAGCCTCGGCTCGGCGGGACGCCGCACGGCCCGTTCGGCCACCGCCGCGGTTGCTTCGGCATGCCGGCCGCTGACGGCGACCACGTAATCCGTTTCGGTGGGAAATCCCACGGCCCGGCCCTCGGCGAGCGCCTGCACCGCCAAGTGCACGACGTCGCGGGTGTCGTCCGTCTTTCGAAGATCGATGAATCTCGGCGGCATGCAGCAGAGCCGTTGGAGCCGCGGATGGATCGGGGCGGTGCGGCAGCCGACACTCGACGCTCGGGGCACCGCCGAAATCCGGCCCCGCCACAACAGCCCCGACCCTACTGCACCGACAAAGCCATGGTCAAGGTTCCGGAAGGTTGGGAAAGATGGGCGACGGTCGAGGGCCCGGTCCTCGGTGGGGACCGCCGGGAATCGTGCAATCCTGGCTCCTGCGGGCGGATGAAGGGCGACTTTTCGGCTTGTGGCCCCGCGGGTCGCTGCGTTATTCCTCCCCGCCGCCTTGCAACTGCCGCCACCTCGATTTGCCGCCACGATGCCGACCCGCCACAGCTTCCGGGCACCGCCACGGTCCGCAGTCTTGCGGATGCTTCCGTGGACCCTTGCCATCCTTGCGGCCGCCACGTGCAGCCGCGGTGCGGAGCCACCGGTCAGACCGCTGGCGAGTCCCGACGAGGAAACTTCAAGGGAGGCCAACCGCATCGTGGAGGTGCGGATCGAGGGCAACAAGGTGACCGACGTCTCGCGGCTGCCCCGGCTGGTGACCCGGGCCGGACAGATCTTCGACCCCGCCGCGATCGAGGAGGATGTCCGTAGCCTGCACCGTTCGCGGAAGTTTGTGGACGTGCATCCGAAATACGTGCGGGTCGCCGAAGGGATGGTTGTGATCTTCCAGGTCGTGGAGCGGCCGATGATCCAGCACATCCGATTTGTGGGCAACCAGCGGATCACGACACGGACCCTCGGCAAGAAGTCGGGTATCGACGTGGGTGACTCGATGGACCCCTACGTCGTGGAGGAGGCCCGTCGCCGGCTGGAGGCCTACTACCATGAAAAGGGCTACGACGCGGCGAAGGTGACCACCGTCGAAGGCGGCAAGCCGGGCGACCTCAACGCGGTCTTTTTGATCGACGAAGGACGTGCCCGCAAGGCGCTCTGGACGAGTTTCGTGGGCAACACGATCGCCAGCGACGCA
>Ga0180436_10004373_pt1 | contig 12723 bp, 10 predicted proteins | sample SS_ome_2_FD_132434 | JGI IMG/M metagenome (GOLD analysis project Ga0180436, IMG submission 132434) | Hypersaline lake sediment archaeal communities from the Salton Sea, California, USA - SS_3_S_2 metaG | ecosystem: Environmental > Aquatic > Non-marine Saline and Alkaline > Hypersaline >...
CCCTCCTTGCGGGGCGAGTAGTGCACGTTCCAGGTGCTGCTGTCGTGCTGGACCACCTCGTCCACCAGGATGTGCTCCTGGCTGAGCTGATCGGCGATGCGGCGCAGCTCCTGCAGCGTGAGCCGCGAGCGCACGGTGGCCCGCAGGACCGACAGCAGGCCCTCCTCCATGCGCTTGGCCAGATCGACCTCGCCCTGCCGGGTCAGCAGCGGGACGCGCCCCATCTCGCGCAGGTACATCCGCACGGGGTCGTCGTACTTCATGCTGCTGCGCTGGGCCTTGCGCTGGGCGGCGGTCTTGCGTTTCTGCTTCTCGGTCTCCTTGCGCCGCTTGCGTTTCGCCTCGGCGGCGTTCTCGTAGACGTCGATCTTCACCTCGAGCAGCTTCTCCAGCACCCGCTCGTAGAGATCGACGATCTTCTCCTCCTCGCCGATCAGTTCGTTGACCTGATCCAGGAGGATGTAGCCGCCGTTTTCGCTGGCCTGCTTCCGGACCCTGTCGACGATGGTCTCGAGCTTCACGGTATCCTTAGCCTTGGACAATCTAATCCCCCTCGCCGACGGTGCGCGTCCGCAGGGCCTCGCTCAGGCGTCTGCGCTGCCGATCGGATTCAAGTCTTTCGAGACAGTCGCGAACGATCCTCTCGTGATCGACCTCGTCCTGCGCGTCCTCGACGTCGATCAGGTCAGTCACGTAACGACGATAGTCATCTTCGCGATCGTGCCAGCCGGCCTGGACGAAGACGGCCGGCGCGACCGCCTCGCCGCCCGCCCGGGCCTCTCGCCAGGCGTCCAGGTCCCGGCGCAGGGTCTCGCTCGTGGCGCCCTCCAGCCGCGTGTCCGCCAGCCGCGACAGCATGGCGTCCGCGGCGCGGCCGGTGGCGTCGCGCAGGGCGTGGGCGAGCATCTGGGCCTCGATGGCCCCCGCGTCCACGTCGGACGGGCCTCGCGCGCGCTGCGCTCCGGCCCGACCGGCATCCGCGACCGGGGCTTCGTCCGGCGGTCCGGGAGCGGCACGGCGCCCGGTGTGCCGGAGCCGGTCGATCTCGGCGCGCAGGATATCCCCATCAAGTTGGAAAAGATCCGACGCCTCCGCCACCAAATAGGCCTGCCGGATCGGATCGTCGATCCGGGCGATGGCCTGCAACCCCGTCTTGACGGCCCGTTCCATGCCGGCGCGCCCGAGGTTGCTGCCGGCCGCCAGCTCGTGAAGCAGCGGCAGGTATCCGGGCGCCGCCTCCAGCAGGTCGCCCAGGTCCTGCGGGGAATGGCCCTGCAGGTAGGAAGCCGGATCCTCCCCCTCGGGCATCCGCGCGATCCGGACTTCCAGGCCCTCCGAGACCGCGATGCCCGCCGATTTGACGGCCGCCTTCAGGCCGGCGGCGTCCCCGTCGAACAGGATGTAGGCCGTGCCGCTGCCGCGGCGCAGGGCCCGGGCCTGCTGGGTCGTGAACGCCGTGCCGCAGGTGGCGACGCTGTTGCTGAAACCCGCCTGGGCCAGGGCGATCTGGTCGAGATAGCCCTCCACCAGGATGGCCGTCCTGCTGCGCGCGATGGGAATCCTCGACAGGGAGAAGCCGTACAGCAACTCGCGCTTGTTGAAATAGACGCTCTCCGCCGAGTTCAGGTATTTGGGCTCCCCGTCGCCCAGGATCCGTCCGCCGAAACCGGCGATGCGCTGCGCGATGTTCCTGATGGGAAAGATAATCCGGTTGCGGTAATAAGCAAAAAGCTCGTCCCGGCGCCCCATGCGCAGCAGACCCGCGCGTTCGGCGAGTTCGGCGTCCACGCCCTGCTCCTGGAGCCGGGAGCGGAGCCAGGAGGTGGCGCCGGGCGCGAAACCCACGTCGTAGCGGCGCAGGATCTCCTCGCCGAAGCCGCGGTCGGAGAGGTAGGCCCGGGCCTGGGCGCCCTGTCCGCCCCAGAGGGCGTCGGTCCAGAGGGTCGCGGCGGCCTCCTGCGCCCGGAAGAAGGCCTGCCGCTCTCCCTCGGATTCGTCGTTGTCCACCAGATAGCGGGCCAGGTCGATGTTCAGGGGACGCGCCAGGACCTCCAGGGCCTCCGGAAAGGACAGCCCCTGCAGCTTCATGAGGAAGGAGATGGCGTCGCCGCCCTCGCCGCAGCCGAAGCACTTGTAGATCTGCCGCTGGGGATTGACGTGGAAGCTGGGCGTCTTTTCCCGGTGGAAAGGACAGAGTCCCTTGAAGGAGGTTCCGCTCGTCTTGAGGGTGACGTACTCGCGGATCAGGCCCACGATGTCGGTCTCGTCCTTGATGCGGGAAACCACGTCTTTGGGCAAGACCGGTGTCATCTGCGCGGCACCCCCCCGGCTGGCGACAGCAGGCATTTGGAGATCGTCGTGGGACCCTATAACGTAGCCATGTTTCGTCGAAATGTCCACCGGGCATGGGCTTTCCGCGGGTCTCGTCGTCTGGCGCGGGAAGTGTGGTGCGACCGGCGTCAGGCCAGGGTCACGATGGTGCGTCCCTCGCCGCCCTGGTCGGCCGGCGCGGTGGCGAACCCCGAGATCCGGGGGTCGCCGGATAGCCGCTCGTGAAGGTGGGCGCGCAGGCGTCCGGTCCCGAAACCGTGGATCACGCTGATCTCGTTGATCCCGGCGGGAATGGCCCGGTCGATGAGGCGGTCCAGGGCGTCCCAGCCCTCCTCGGCGCGAACGCCGCGCAGGTCGATCTCGTGGGCGGCCGGGGCGTCGACGGCGCTCCAGCGCCAGTCGCCGGTGCCGGCGGGCGTATGCGTCTGCTCCGCCTCCGGCGCGGGCTCCACCAGATCGGGCGTCAGGGTCAGGCGCATCCCCTCCGCGTTGACGACGATCTTGCCGCCGCGGATCTCCGCGACGCGTCCAGTCAGCCCCAGATGCGGCACGCGCACCCGGTCGCCGCAGGCCGACGCCGGAGCCGCCGGGGGCCGGTGACCGTCGCCGGGCAGATCATCGCGGAGCCGGTCGAGGGCGGCGCGCCCGTAGCGGATCGCCTTGCCGTCGGCGCCGCCGGACCGCAGCTCGCGCACGACCCGCTCCAGGGTGCGCCGGGCGTCCGCCAGGAAGCCTTCCCCCCGCTCGCGGGCGGTCTCGAGCAGGGCGGCGCGCTCCTCGTCGATCTTGGCCAGGCGGCGGGTCAGGTCCTGCCTGTCGCGGGCGGCGGCCTCGGCATCCTCCCGGGCGGCGCGTTCGGCCTCGCCCAGCCGCCGCGAGCGCGTGCCGAGCTCGACCAGGAGCCGCTCGATCCGGAACCGCGCCTCCCCCACCCGCTCCCGGGCCCGCGCCAGGAGGTCGCCGGGGAATCCCATGCGCGCCGCCATGTCGAAGGCGTGGCTCGCGCCGGGCACGCCGGGCCGCAGCCTGAACAGGGGCCGGAGGCTCCGCTCGTCGAATTCCATGGCGGCGTTGATCATCGCGTCGTGGTCGTCCACGGCGGCCTTGAGCAGGCTGTAATGGGTCGAGGCGACGACCGTGGCGCCGCGCGACGCCAGAGCCTCCAGCACCGTGTAGGCCAGGGCGCTGCCCTCCTCGGGGTCGGTCCCGCTGCCGATCTCGTCACAGAGTACGAGGGTGCGGGCGTCGGCATCGGCCAGGAAACCGGCCAGATGCCCCAGGTGCGCCGTGAAGCTGCTGAGGGAGCGGGCGATGGATTGATCGTCGCCGAGGTCGACGAACACCCTGTTCATCAGGGGCAGCGTGCTGTCGGCGCGCACGGGCAGCTCCCAGCCGCACTGGGCCAGCAGGACCATGAGCCCGACGCATTTAAGGGCCACGGACTTGCCGCCCGCGTTGGGGCCGCTGATCAGCAGGACGCGCGTGTCGCCGGCCAGTTCCAGATCGAGGGGGACGCACGCCGGATCATCCGGATCATCCGGATGATCCGGACCGTCCGGACATATGAGCAGCGGATGTCGGGCCCGGCACAGGCCCAGCCCTCCGTCCGCCACCGGAACCACGACCGCGCCGTCGATGTCGAAGCTCCAGCGCAGGGCGGCGCAGGTCTCGTCGACGCGCAGGGCGAATTCGCAGGCCTCGGCCAGCTCCGCGGCGTTGGCCTCGACGAGGGTGTTCAGCTCGAGGATGATCCGCGCCACCTCGGCCGCCGCGGACAGCCGCTGCTCGGTCAGGTCGTTCTGGAGCTGGACCACCGCGGCGGGCTCGATGTACAGGGTCCCGCCGCTGGCCGAGCGATCGTGGACGATGCCCTCGACGTGCCGCTTGGATCCCGCACGCACCGGCAGGCAGAAGCGCTCGCCCCGCAGCGTCGGCTCGGGGGCGGTCAGCGCGTCCCGTGCGCGCGCGGCGGCCATGGCGCGTCCCACCTCCGCGCGCACGCCCCGCTCCCCGTCCCGGATCCCGCGCCGCAGGCGCGACAGCTCCGGCGTGGCATCGTCGCGGACGCCGCCGTCGCGATCCAGATAGCGGCCGACCGCCGCGGACACGGCCTCGAGGCCGGCCAGCTGCCGCGCGCCGTCGCACCAGCGGGGACAGTCCGTCTCCAGCGCCAGGAAATGGCCGCGCAGGCGGTCGAGTTCGGCGGCGACGGACGCCAGGTGGACCAGTTCGTGTCCTTCGAGCCGCAGGGGACGATCCCGCTCGAGCAGGGCCACGGCCTCGCCGACGTTGCACAGGGGCGGCCACGCATCCCGTTCGGCGCCGGGGCGCAGTTCCGCGGCGAGGGTGTGCCGCAGGCGTATGGGGGCCGCATCGACATAGGGACGTCGCCCGCGGACGCGCTCCGCCGCCGGGGCGTTGCGGCAATGCCGGGCCACGAGCGCTGTCACGCGCTCCCATTCGAGGAGCTGCAGGCCGCGCGCGTGGGCCGGCGTCTCCGGCAGCGTCCGGTCACGCTCGGCGGCGGCGATCTCGTGCAGGAGGGAATTCACGGGTCACTCCCCGTCGTCGAGCCGGTCGCCGACGGTCTCGCGCACGGCGTCGACGGCCTCGCCGGGGTCGACCACGTCCTCGAGTCCCTCGCGCGCCCGTTGCCAGAGGCGCTCCAGGTCGTCGTTGTCGCCGCGCGCCACGAGGGCGTAGAGGGCCGGCGCCGCGCCGTGGACGACGCGGGTCACGGGATCGTCGCGCACCTGCTCCGCCAGGCGCCCGTCCCCCGGGATGCGGCAGACGAGCATCAGCAGCACGCTGCAGACCAGCACGCCGATCCCGACGCCGAGCAGGGCCCCGCCCCAGCGGTCCACCCACCCCAGCACGGAGACGCGCAGGGCCTTGGCCAGGCTCCAGGCGAGCAGCCGCGTCACGACCAGCAGCGCCGCGAACACGAGGATCCAGCCCACCGGTCCGGCCAGGCGGTCGGTCAGTCCGGTGGCGTCCTGCAGCCAGTCGGCGGCCAGGAAGCCGTAGCGCGAGGCGAGCAGCACCGAGGCCACCATGCCGACGAACTCCAGGACGCGGCGGATCAGGCCCGCGCGCCAGCCCGCGACGGCGAAGACGAACAGCAGGGCCAGGGTGGCAATGGTCAACCAGTGCATGGCGGTCTCCTCGGGTGTCAGCCGGCCAGCAGGGACTTGACGAGGGCGCTGACGCGGCTGCCGTCGGCAAGGCCGCCGGTCCTGGCCATGGCGACCTTCATGACGCGTCCCATGTCCTTCGGCGACGTGGCGCCGGTCTCGGCGATGGCCTCGCGCACGAGGCCCTCCAGCGCCGCATCGTCCAGTTCGGCCGGCAGGTAGGACTGCACGATGGCCAGTTCGGACTCGGCCCCGGCCACGAGTTCCGTGCGGCCGCTGTCCCGGGCGCCCGCCAGGCTGTCCTTGACCTTCTTCATGTAGGACCGCAGCACCTTGAGGACGCCCTCGTCGTCGAGCTCCTCGCGCGTGTCGACCTCCACCTGCTTGATGGCGGCCTGCAGCATGCGCATCACGCCCAGGCGGTCCTTGTCCTTGGCCTTCATGGCCGCGACGGTGTCCTGCCGGATCCGCGTCGCCAGTTCCGATTTCGCCATCTCGATCATCCTTCCTTCGGGTGGGTCCCCGCGACTATGCACCGGGCGCGGGGACGTCGTCGAGCAGCATCTCGCGCAGGGCGGCCAGGAAGGCCAGGCCGGCGCAGGCGGCCGTCTCCGTGCGCAGGCGGTGGGGTCCCAGGCGGACGGACGTGCCGGCGGCGTCGAGCGCGGCGAGCTCCGCCTCGTCCCAGCCGCCCTCCGGGCCGACCGCCCAGGCCACTTCCGCGGCGCCGGCGACGGCCGCGCGGTCGGTCGCGAGCAGACGGGCGGGCGAGAGCAGGCCCGCATCCCCGTCGCGCCAGCTCCGGTTCCGCTCTCGCGCCACGCCGTAGAACAGGCCGCAGCCGCTGCGGCCGGAGAGCCAGTCGGCGAGGCGCGCCGGCGGCGCCAGGTCCGGCAGCCAGGCGCGCCCCGATTGCTTCGCGGCGCCCGTCATGATGGCGCGCCAGCGGTCGAGCCGCCCGTCCCGCGGCGCCACCTCGCCCCGCACGGTCAGAAGGGGCTGGACGCCGTGGGCGCCCAGTTCGACCGCCTTCTCCAGGAGCCACTCGAAGCGGCGGCCCTTGATCACGCCGCTGGCCAGCCACAGGCGCGGGCGCGCCAGTTCGGCCCGGTCGATCTCGCTGGTCTCGATGCGGAGCCGGGCCGTGTTGCCCGAGGCGCCGAGCAGGGTGGCGACCAGGCGGCGGCCCCGGCCGTCGGTGAGACGGACCGTGTCGCCCGCGCGGGCGCGCATGACCTTGAGCAGGTGCCGGCTCTCGTCGCCGGGCAGGCCGACCTCGTCCCCGGCGACCGGGGGATCGGCCTCGGCGACGGGCGGCAGGTGATAGAACCGCATGGCGAGCTCCCGCGTCAGTCGAAGAGATGCCGGCCCGGCGCCGGCATGCGGGCGGCCAGCACGTCGCGAAGCGCCTCCAGGCGGCGCTTCTCGTCCGCGGAGAGTTTCTCGGGGGTCCAGGCGATGACGCGCACCAGCTGGTCGCCCACGCTGTCGCGGTTCAGCCGGGGCATGCCCTTTCCGCGCAGCCGGAAGATCTTGTGGGATTGCGTGCCGGCGGGGATCTTCAGCGCCACGCGCCCGTCGAGGGTCGGCACCTCGATCTTGACGCCGAGCATGAGATCCACCGGGGACACGGGCAGGTCGATCAGCAGGTCGTCGCCGTGACGTTCGAAGAGGTCGTGCTCGACCATCTCCATCATGACGCGCAGGTTGCCGGGGTTCCCGCCACGCTCGCCGACGTCGCCGTGGCCGGGAATGTCCATGTAGTTGCCGGACGTCACACCCGGCGGGACGCGCACCTCCACCGTTTCCTCGCCGCGCACCGTGCCGGTGCCGTGGCATCCGCCGCAGGGTTCGGAGATGACGCTGCCGCGGCCGTGGCAACGCGGACAGATCCCCTCCGTGACCATCTGCCCGAGCAGGGACCGCCTCACCTGGCGGACCCGGCCGAGCCCGTTGCACTCGGTGCAGCTCTGGGGCCGGCTGCCCGGCGCAGCGCCGCTGCCGTCGCAATCGCTGCAGGCGACCTGCTTGCGCAGCTTGATCTTCTTGCGTACGCCGCGGGCCGCCTCGTCCAGGGTGAGCCGGACCTTGACCTGCAGATCGTGGCCGCGGTTGCTGGCCGGGCCGCCGCCCGGGCCGCCCGCGCCGCCGAAGATGTCGCCGAAGCCGCCGAAGTTGCGCAGGAAGGATTCGAGCGCGTCGTTGATGTCGAAGCCGCCGGCGAAACCGCCCGCGCCGCCGAAACCGGCCGTCTGGTCGAAGGCGGCGTGGCCGAACTGGTCGTACTTGGCGCGCTGCTGGGGATCCTTGAGGATCTCGTAGGCCTCGGTGGCCTCGCGGAACTTCTCGCCCGCCTGTGGATCGTCCGGATTGCGGTCCGGGTGATGCTTGATCGCGAGCTTGCGGTAAGCTTTCTTGATGTCGGACGCGGTGGCGCCGCGTTCGACGCCCAGGACCTCGTAATAGTCTCGCTTCGCGGACATGCCGCTCCTTCTCCGGTCTATTGGGCCACAACCACGCGCGCCGGGCGCAGCACGAGGTCGTCGTACTCGTATCCCGTCTGTGCCACGTCCACGATCTCCCCCGAGGCCACGTCCTCGCTCTCGACGCGCAGCACCGCCTCGTGGATGGCGGGATCGAAGGTCTGTCCAGGCTCGGCCGGGACGACCGTCACGCCGCGGCCCTCCAGGATCTCGCGGAAGCGGCCGTGGATCAGTTCGAAGCCGCTGTGCAGGCCGTTCCTCTCCCCGTCCCCGTCCTCCAGGGCGGCCGCGCTCGCCGCGGCCCGCTCGAAGTTGTCGAGGACCTCCAGCAGATCGCGCAGCAGGTCGGCCACGGCGAAGCGGCGGGCGTCGCCGACCTCCCGCCGCGTCCGTTTGCGCACGTTTTCCTGCTCGGCCACGGCTCGCAGCCAGCGGTCCTTGAAGTCGTCGCGCTCGCGGGCGAGCACCGTCTCCGCGCTCTGCGTCTCCGCTTCCGCCTCGGCGCCGGGCTCATCGTCCTGCGTCGCGTCCGCTTCGACGTCGGGGCGCGGCTCGGTCGCCGCGTCCTCGCGTTCGGCCTTCTTCTTCTCGGTCATCGTCTCGCGATCCTCCGGCGGCCCGGGCCGATCCGTCCGGTCAGGGCAGCCTGTTCAGGGTGTGCAGCAGGGCGTTCACGCCGCTGATGGCCTTGTCGTAGGACATGCGGCGCAGGCCGAGCACGGCCAGGATGCCCTGGCGTCCGGCCATGGGAAACGGCGAAGAGATCATTCCGAAGGACCGCAGATCGTCCACCGGATTCTCGGATCCGATCCAGATCGCCAATCCCTCGTCGTTCTCCGGGCTGAGCCTCTGGAGGGTTTCCCGGATCGCGCTCGGGGACTCGAGGAAGCGCACCAGCTTCTTCAGGCGCTCCGGATCGGAGAATTCCGGCTCGTCGAGCACGTTGGCCACGCCCATCAGCTCCAGGTCCGCGCTCTCGACATCCTGGAAGAGCTCCGCACCGAGCCGAACCATCTCGTCGGCGCAGCGACCGGCGGCCGAGGGACCAGAATCCAGGCCGTCCAGAACGCCGCCGCGGATCTCGCTGACGGTGCGGCCGGTGATGCGCTCGGTGAGCAGCCGGGCGGCGTCGTCCAGGATCTCCGGCGTGTACTCCTCCGCGACGGCGAAGGTGCCCGTGCGGACCAGGGCGTTCTCCAGGACGAGCACCATCAGGATGCGCCGCCCCTCCTTGGGATAGAGATCGAGGCGCAGGGCGCGCACCGCGTCCCAGGCCGGGCCCATGATGATGCTGATGCTGTCGGTCATGCGGCAGAGCAGGGCGGCCAGGGCCCTGACCATGGCGTGGGTTCCCGCGGAGCGCTCGAGTTCCTGCTCCACCTGGGGCCGCAGCATGGCCGCCGGCGCCGGGACCAGGCCCTCGTCGCCGACCAGCAGGCGGTTGACGAAGGTTCGGAATCCGGCGTCGGTCGGAATGCGCCCGGCCGACGCGTGGGGCTTGACGAGCAGGCCGTCGTCCTCCAGGCGCGCCATGACGGCGCGCACCGTGGCGGACGACACGCGGCCGCCCAGCCAGCGGGCCACGAGGATCGAACTGACGGGCTGCCCGGATCCGCTGTAGAGCCGGACCACCGCGTCCAGGATCGCGTCTCTTCTGTCTTCCGTGGTGGGCATGGACTTCCTCGGCCCGGGACATCCCTCCGAAACGACCCCACAAGTTAGTCGGTTGACGTCCGGGGTGTCAACACGGCGGCCGAGACGGCTACAGGATGCGGGCCAGGGCCGCCTCCACGTCGTCGATCCGCAGCAGGCCCCGCCCCGTCAGGCGCAACCGCCTCCCGTCGAGGCGCCATAGGCCGTCCCGCTCGCCACGCGCCAGCCAGTCGGGCTCCGCCGGCAGGTCGGCCAGCGGCACGCCCTCGCGGGTCCGCAGCGGCAGGACGATCCGCTCCAGGCACCGGTCGCACCGGCCGAGGATCTCGGCGTCGGCCTCCGGCAGGCGCTCCCGGGCCAACGCATCCAGGTAGCGCTCGATGTCCCCATGGTTGGCGTAGCGGCGGCGCCCCCAGAACCCGTGCGCCCCTGGGCCGAGCCCCAGGTACGGCGCGCGGCGCCAGTAGGCCGCGTTGTGCCGCGATTCCTCCCCCGCCAGGCAGAAGTTGGAGACCTCGTACTGTTCGTAGCCCAGGGCGGCCAGGTCCTCGCGAGCGGCCAGGTAGAGACTCTCGGTCTCCGCGTCCGACGGCCGCCGCAGCCGTCCGGTCGACACGGCCTCCGCCAGGGGCGTGCCCGCGTGCCGTTCGAGGATGTAGAAGGAGACGTGCCCCACGCCGAGGTCGCGGGCCTCGGCGAACTCGGCGCGCAGGCGCTCCCGGCGGCAGCCCGGGGCCAGGATCCAGTCCGCCGACACGCGGTCGAAGGTCGTCGCGGCCAGGCGCAGGGCCGCGCGGGCGTCGTCGGGCGAGGCTACGCGGCCCAGGCGGGACAGCACCGCCGGGTCGAGGCTCTGGATGCCCAGGCTCACCCGGTTCACGCCGGCGTCGCGCCAGGCCGCCGCCAGCTCCGGCGTGAAGCTCTCGGGATTGGCCTCGGCGGTGACCTCGGCGCCGGGACGGCGGCGCAGACGGCCCCAGGTGCCGGCGAGCAGGGCGGCGAAGAGGTCGGGTTCGAGGGTCGACGGCGTGCCGCCGCCCACGTAGCAGGTGGCGGCGCGGCGGGCGGCGGGCCCCGTCAACAGGCCGCAGGCCGCCGCGCGCAGGGAGAATTCCCGCAGCACGGCCTCCGCGTAGCGGCGACGCAGGTCTGCGTCGTGCCGGTCCGTGCGGTGGAAATGGCAGTAGGCGCACAGGGAGGCGCAGAAGGGCACGTGGAGGTAGAGGCCGCCGTCCCTCGGGGGCGGCGCGATCCGCCCCGCCGCGCTCACCGGATCAGGTCGCCGATGCGGTTGAGACGGGGCAGGGTCTTCTCCTTGTTCCACGACCAGTAGATGAACAGGGCCTTGCCCCGGATCCGGTCGACGTCCAGCGGACCCCAGTAGCGGCTGTCGGCGCTGTTGTATCGGTTGTCTCCCATCATGAAGATGCAGCCCTCGGGCACCACCAGGGGCGCGCGCGTCTCGCGCGCGTGGGCGCGGAGGGCGTCCACGTGGGGACGCATCTGCAGGGAGGTCAGGGTCTCCTCGCCGTCCACGTGCCGGCGCAGGGGCTCGAGGTGGGGCGAGACGGTCCGCGGGTCGAGACCCACATCCGCCGCCAGGGCCGCCTCGACCGCCTCGACGAAGCGGCGCGGGGTCAGCGAGCGCACGGAGAGGGCGTGGGAGAGCCGGTACTCGCGGTTCAGCTCACGGGAGGCGCTCGCGGGATCGTGGTTGGTATGGGGCGCGACGCGCGCGCCCGCGGCGTGCAGAGCGGTGTCCCGCTCGGGATGCCCGAGGTCGTCCTCGTACATCCTGTCGTTGACGTAGAGCTTGCCCTCTCGCATTTCGACGCGGTCGCCGGCCACGGCGACGCAGCGCTTGATGTAGTCCAGGTTCTCGTCCAGGGGATACTCGAACACGATGATGTCGCCCTGGCGCGGCGGCCGGATGGCCGGCAGCTGCAGCACGGGCAACCCATCGACGAGCGTCCAGTTGACCAGCGGAATGCGGATGCGCGACGGGGTCTTGGCGCCGTAGAGGAACTTGTTGACGAAGAGGAAGTCCCCGATCAGCAGTGTGCGCTCCATCGACCCGGTGGGGATGCGGAAGGCCTGGATGACGAACTGGCGGATGAGCAGGGCGATGAGGATCGCCGTGCCGATGGGCTTGACGTACTCCGTCCACAGACGGCGCCGCAGACCCAGCTTGAGTTTCGCCGAGCCGCCCGTCTTCCCGTCCGTCTTCCTTGCCGACATGTTCTTCTCCTCGCGGATCAACGTTCGACCTTCAGAACGGCCATGAAGGCGTCCTGGGGAATCTCCACCGCGCCGACCATCTTCATGCGCTTCTTGCCTTCCTTCTGCTTCTCGAGCAGCTTGCGCTTGCGCGAGATGTCGCCGCCGTAGCACTTGGCCGTCACGTTCTTGCGGAAGGCCTTGACCGTGGTGCGGGCGATCACGCGCGTGCCGATGGCCGCCTGGATGGCCACCTGGAACATCTGGCGCGGGATCAGCTCCTTGAGCTTGCGGCACAGGCCCACGCCCCACTCGTAGGCGCTCTCGCGATGCACGATGCAGGCCAGCGCGTCCACGGGATCGCCGTTGATCAGGATGTCGAGCCGGATCATGTCGCCGACCCGGTGCCCCGTGTACTCGTAGTCCAGGGAGGCGTAGCCCTTGGATACGGACTTGAGCTTGTCGTAATAATCGACCACGAGCTCGCTCAAGGGTAGGTCGAATTCCAGGAGGACCCGCTCGGTGTCGATGTACTCCATCTTCCTCTGCACACCGCGCCGGTCCAGGGAGATCTTGATGATGCTGCCGATGTAGTCCTTGGGCGTGATGACCGAGGCCAGCACGAAGGGCTCGCCCACCTCCTCGATCTCCTGGGGCGGCGGCATGTGCGCGGGGTTCTCGACCATGAGGGTCTCCCCCGTCTTCGTGAGCACCTCGTACTCCACGTTGGGCAGGGTGGCGATGAGGCTCAGGTCGTACTCGCGCTCGAGGCGCTCCTGCATGATCTCCATGTGCAGCAGGCCCAGGAACCCGCAGCGGAAGCCGAAGCCCAGGGCCGCGCTCTTCTCGGGCTCCCAGGTCAGGGCCGCGTCGTTGAGCTGAAGCTTCTGCAGGGCGTCCTTGAG
>Ga0180436_10004375_pt1 | contig 12720 bp, 12 predicted proteins | sample SS_ome_2_FD_132434 | JGI IMG/M metagenome (GOLD analysis project Ga0180436, IMG submission 132434) | Hypersaline lake sediment archaeal communities from the Salton Sea, California, USA - SS_3_S_2 metaG | ecosystem: Environmental > Aquatic > Non-marine Saline and Alkaline > Hypersaline >...
GCTGGAGCATTTCGTTCGTGAAGACCTGAACAAGCACGCTCCAAGGGTGATGGGCGTCTTGCGGCCCTTGAAGGTGGTCATCGAGAATTACCCGGAAGGGCGAGTTGAGGAGTTGGACGCGGTCAACAATCCGGAGGACCCGGATGCGGGCGCCCGAAAGGTCCCGTTCTCGAAGGTTCTCTATATCGAGCGGGAAGACTTCATGGAGGACCCGCCAAAGAAGTATTTCCGCCTGACGCCAGGCCGCGAAGTCCGGCTGCGTTACGCGTATTTCGTCACCTGCACCGGCGTTGTGAAGGACGAGAACGGCGAGATCGCGGAGATCCGTTGCACCTATGATCCCGAAACGCGCGGCGGCAATGCGCCCGACGGCCGGCGGGTGAAGTCGACCATGCACTGGGTCTCGGCGGCGCACGCGATCGACGCTGAAGTGCGTTTGTACGGCCATCTGTTCGACAAGGAGAATCCGGATGACGCGCCGGAGGGAGAAGACTTCACCTCCAACATCAGTCCCCATTCGCTGGAGACCCTGACGAACTGCAAACTGGAGCCGGGTCTGTCGCAATCCCCGCCCGGTTCCCGCTATCAATTCGAACGGATGGGCTATTTCTGCGTAGACCCGGACTCGACCACCGGCCATCCGGTCTTCAACCGGACCATTACGTTGCGCGACACCTGGGCCAAGGTCCAGAAGTCCCAAAAGAAGAAGGCCTGACCCTGCTGTGCTTCCGGCATTGAGGCGAGATAGACGATGAACATTCTTGGAATAGGCGGAATCCTGAACGACGCGGCCTGCGCGGTTCTCAAGGACGGGGAGTTGGCGGCGGCAGTCGAGCAGCGCAAGCTGAGCCGTTTTCGCGATCGCGGCGAACTGCCGGAGGAGTCGATCGCCGCTTGTCTCAGGCTTGCCGGCGTTACTCCGGACCAAGTCGACTGTGTCGCTATCGTCAGACCGCTTGGCGGCGGCGCCCAGTCAGCCGTCCATCTCGAACTGCGGGCCCGCTTCCCGAAGAGCCAGATCGTGCTCGTCGAGCACCAAGAAGCCCACGCGGCATCGGCCTACTATCCGTCGCCCTACGAAGAGGCCACCGTGCTCACGCTGGATCAGAGCGGGGATTTCCGTTGCGGCGCACGCTGGCAGGGCCGTGGCCAGCGTCTGCAGGTCGACAAGGAGCTGTACTATCCCGATTCTCTCGGTGACCTGTACGGGCGTGTCACCGCGCTGCTTGGTTTCGAGCCACGGGCCGACGAGCACAAAGTGCAGTGGCTCTCAGCTTCCGGTGAGGACCGTTTCCGGGAGTTGTTCCTGGACACGCTCTCTTTCCAGCCTGGCAAGTGGCCTCGCGTGGATCGCTCCTATTTCGACGGCGGCCGGGTTACCCACGGCCGGTTCAGCACTCGCTTCTACGAACGGCTCGGGCTGGCGGACGGCGCCGAGGTCCCCGCCGAACTCAGGCCGGTGGTGGCGGCCAGCCTGCAGAAGGCCGTAGAGCAGGTTGTGATCGACATGGCCGGGGAAGGCGAGAATCTCTGCCTTGCCGGCGGCCTCCATTTCAACGTGATGCTCGTCGCCGCCCTCGAACAGTGCGGCCGCTGGAAGAACGTATTCGTGCAGCCGGCCGCCGGGAATGCGGGCACCGCGATCGGGGCGGTGCTCGCGGCCTGGCACAATGTCTATCAGCGGCCGGAACGGACTACAATCGGCAACCTCTGCCTCGGAGAGGAGTTCAGCGCCGAACAGATAAAGCAGGTGTTGGAGAACTGCAAGCTCGGGTTTCGCTACCTGCTCACCGGCGACGAGCTCATCGGCAAGGCCGTTGACGAGATTCGTAATGACCGGATCATCGCCTGGATGCAAGGACGAATGGAGTTTGGCCCCCGCGCCTTCGGCAACCGGAGCATCCTGGCGTCGCCGCTGAATCCCTACTCCACTGAGAACCTCAACACCTACATCAAGCACCGCGAGGGCTTCCGGAAATTCGCCGCTTCGGCGCCGGCGGAACTGGTTGACCAGTACTTCGAAGTGGGGCCCAATGCCCGCTTCATCGCCACCGTGGGCAAGGTGAAATCCGAGCACAAGAAGACGCTCGCCAGCGCTGTCCTGGGCGAGGACATGGTTCGAGTCCACGCGGTTCACAGGGAGGACAACCCTCTCTACTGGCGGCTCCTGCACGCTTTCGGTGAGAAGACGGGCCTGCCGGTCCTCTACAACACGTCGTTCAACCTGTTCGGGGATCCGTTGGTTTGCACTCCGCGCGACGCCGTGCGCAGTTTCTACTCCTCAGGCGTGGACTCCATGTTCGTGGGACACTTCTTCCTGGAGAAGTAGGCTACCTTCTCGCTGCCGGGCTCCTCCGCCGGGTGCTTCCTCCCGGTGCGGAGGAAATGCCGGACCATCCCCGCAATGAACGAGATCCCGTTGTAGAAGTGATACAGCAGATGGAACGGAATCGCGGCTAGCGCGAACACCCGGCCCTTCCGGGCGGCCAGAAAGAGATAGAACTGCGTGTTCAGCAGGATTACGAGGAAAAGCACCACGATGACGCTGTAGACGAACTTGTGGTACGGGATGTAGAACAACCGGAAGACGGCCAGCGATATCGTGACGACGGCGGTCAGCAGAAAGAGATACGTCAAACCCTGGTTCCGGTATTCGTAACGGTGCCGCACCAACAGAAGCAGGTAGGCCAGCATCAGCGGGGGTATCAGTACAGCCTGCTCGTGATGCCACGCCAATCCGACGATTGCCGCCACGATGATCGTAGTTAGCAGCAACCCCCGCCGCCGTTCGCTTCTCCGCGTGAACTCTCCCCAGTAGCGTCCCAGCAAGACGAACAGCACCGCAAACATCGGCGTCAAGAAGTAGCCCTGCCACCAGACGGCGGCGAAGCAGGACATGCCAACGAGCACGAAGACCAGAGCGACGCTCACCCGCTGGCTCATCCCGACGTTCAGGTCGTCGGGCATGCGCCCATCCCGCAGCATGAGTTCCGTCCAGGGAATCCCGCGGCCGAAAATGTCCGTCTTGACGAGATTCCAGAAAGTCCAACGCTTGAGATGCTTGACGCGAATGTCCCGGTCCAGGATGATCCGTCCCCCCAGGCCATGGAGCCGGCTGCCCAGTTCGATGTCCTCCATGGTTGGCTTCAGGTACGACTCGTCGAAGCCGCCGGCCCGCCAGAAGCTCGAAACCCGCATAGCTCCACATCCGCTCCAAAAGGTCGTCGCCTCGGACCGCGCTGTCTGATGCACAAACGTATGCATCAGGTTCCGGTACTGAGATAGAAAGTCCGGGGACCCGGGCGCATCGTCATAGGAGCCGAAAATGGCGTCCAAAGACGGATCGTTCTCGAAGGAGTCCGCTATCCGCTCAACCACGTTGGCATGGACGCATACGTCAGCGTCCAGGAAGAGAACAACGTCCCCCCGCGCCGCCTTCACCCCCTCGTTTCTCCCTACTGACGGGCCGGAGCGCTCGGGCAGATCGACGACTCTTACACCGAACTCCCGGGCCGTAGCCGCGGTGTCATCGGTGGAGGCGTCGTTCACCACAATGCACTCACCGGGCTTCACCGTGGATTCGGCCAGCGCCGTCAGGCACTGCCGCAGCATCTCCGCTGAATTGAAGACGGGGATGACGACGGAGATGGATGCGGAACTCAAACTAGACTAGTTTAGTCCCTTCTGGAAACTCCTGTCCTCTCCCCGGTTGATGACCAGCCAGACCAGGTAACCCACAGCCGGGATTGCCGCGGCCAGCGCGAACGCCGTTTCCCACCTCCCTTGGTCGAACAGCCGGCCGAATAGCGGCATGATCAACGCCACCGTCGCTGACCAGGCCCCAGATCCCACGCCCGATATAAGCCCCGAGTACCGGCTCGAATAGACGTCGGTGGCGTAAGCGATCGACAAAATGATGAAGCCCGAGGCGCAGAACATCGCCAGAAAGTAGAGAGCCATCGCCATGACGAACGACTGGAGCCACGGCGTCAGAGCCAGCGCGAAACCAATCACCACAATCGCTCCCATGAGCCGCTTCAGATCCCCCAGCCGGCTTCCTCCCTTGGCGGCGGCCTTGTCCGCCAGCCACCCCCAGAAGAAGTAGCCAATCTCCCATCCCAGAGGCGGAATCCAAAGCACGCCGCCAATTACCGCCTGGCTGGCTCCCAGCGCATTGCTCAGATAGAGCGCCGAACCGTAGATGACGAACGCGATCGGCAGGGCCCCGGCCGCATAGAGCAGGCCGAAACTCCAGATCCGCCTGTCCCGAAGGCGGGGCGAGTCGCCCGGCTCCGCCGCGGACTCCTCTGTCCGGTGATGCCGGATGTCCGGCCGGCGGCTGATAAAAGCCCACAACGTCAGCCACAGGAGCCCGATCAGACCCGTGAACAGGAAAGCGGTTCGCCAGCCCCACCACAACGCGATCGGAGTCACGATGATCGGGGTGACGATCGCCCCGAGCGATCCGCCGCTGTAGGCCACCGCCATGCCGCGGCTCCGTTTCGACGGCGGCAGCGTCTGGACGGCCGCTCGCAGTCCTCCTGGAAATGTGGCGCCCTCTCCGAATCCCAGCGCGGCGCGCGCGATCGCGAACCCGGGGAAGCTGGACACGACGGCGTGCGCGGTCGAGGCCAGCGTCCAAAAGGACACCGCCACCGTCATGCCGGATCGCAGCCCCCAGCGGTCCAGTATCCAGCCCCACAATGGATTGCCGATCATGTAGGCGGCGGAGAATGCCGAGATGACGAAACCGTACTGCTCTCCGCTGAGACCGGTTTCCCGGAGGATGGTCGGCGCCAACAGCGCCAGAGTATTCCGGTCGACGTAGCTGATGAAGGACACCAGCAGCATCGTGCCCGTCGGCGCCCACAAGGAAATGCTCTTCACGGCAAACCTTTCCAGTCTACCGGATGCCCGCGGATGCGCCGGCTGCGGGACGGGGTTCGCGCCGCTTTGTGGCCCGCGCGTCTGCCTAAACCGCGTCCCGGGCCCTGAAGACGAGGACGGCGTTCAACCCGCCGAAGGCGAATGAATTGGAGAAGGCGTACTCGGCGGTCCCCGGACGGCCCTCATTGGGGATTACGTCCATGTCGCACTCCGGATCCGGCTCCGTGAAGTTGACCGTGGGCGGGAAGAACCCGTCGCGCAGCGTCAGCACCGTCGCGATGCCTTCCAGAGCGCCGGCCGCGCCCAGCGTGTGGCCGTGCATGGACTTCGTCGAACTGATTGCCAGCTTGTCCGCATGGGCCCCGAACACCTGCCGCATTGCCTTGACCTCGGTCGGGTCGTTGGCCACCGTTCCGGTCCCATGGGCGTTGACGTAGCCGATCTGGCCGCCTTCCAAGCCCGCGTCCGCCAGGGCCGCCTCCAGCGCCAGGGCCGGGCCGTCGACCGACGGTTGCGTCAGGTGATGCCCGTCGGACGACATGCCGAATCCCACGATCTCTCCGAGGATCTTCGCGCCTCGCGCCTTTGCGGAGTCGAGCGCCTCCAGCGTCATCATGGCGCCGCCCTCTCCGAGGATCAATCCCCGCCGGTCCTTGGAAAACGGACGGCACGTCTCCGTGGAGACCACCCGCATCGCCTCCCAGGCCTTGAGGATGCCCATGCTGAACATCGCTTCGCTGCCGCCGGTGATGGCCAGGTCCGCCGATCCCTGCCGGATGGCCCAGAATGCCTGCCCGATTGCGTGGCTCGCGGAAGAGCAGGCCGTTGAGATGGTGTAGACGCCGCCGTTGACCCCGAACTCAAGCGAAATCCGGCTCGCCCCGGCGTTCGCCATCGTTTTCGGAATGATCAGTGGGTTGATGCGCGGCCGGCCCTTAAGATACAGGTCATCGAAACCTTGGTCTTCCGTTGTCTGCCCGCCTACACAAGAGCCGGTGATGACCGTTGCGCGGCGAAACTCTTTTCCCCCGGGCTCCAGGCCGGCTTCCGCCACCGCCTCCCTGGCCGCAATCGTCGCGAACTGCGCGAACCGGTCCAGCATCGTGGCTTCCTTGGGGCTGAAATAGTCCTCCGCCTTGTACCCGCGGATTTCGGCGGCCTGCTGAAATCGGAGCTTCGTTCGGTCGACCAATTCAATCGGCGCGAAGCCGCACCGCCCTTCGCGGAGCGAATCCGCGAACTCGGGCACGTTGCGCCCAATAGCCGATATGGCGCCAATGCCGGTGATAACTACGCGACGCGGTTTCATCAAATCAGGACTAGGACGGCGATCCGGAGGAAGCTTTCTCAGCAACGAGCTTTGCCACCCCCTCCGCCATCTCCCGGACCGTGCGGATGTCTTTTGCGGCTTCGTCGGGAATACTGATGTCGAACTCAGTTTCTACTGCGAAGAGAATGTTGATTCCATCCAGGGAGTCGATCCCCAATTCCTCAAACGAACTCTCAACAGTGATCTTCTCTGCCTCGAGATGTTGCGTCTCGGCAATACAATCGATTACACGCTTGGTCAAGTCGTCGGACATAGCAAACTGCTTATTGTTACAAATCGGAAGCCACGATCCAAAATGGCCGGGGCCAGACGCCTGACGGCTCCCACCGTCGAACTGACGTCCGGAGAGCGTTCCAGCCCTCGTCCGTCATGCAGGCAAATTATACCCCCACTCAACACTCTTCGTGTCACGCGGGCGGCGATATCATCCGCCTCCATCTTCCAGTCTAGACCGATTACGGTCCACATCACACCTTTCAGGTGCAGCCTCCGCTGCGCTTCCCGCAATCCGAACCACCTTACGCCATAGGGCGCCCGCAGGAAAGAGGGCGTGAACCCGGTCGTTTCCTGGATGGTATTCTGCGCGCGGGACAACTCATTGTGGATGAACGCGCCGCTCTTCAGATAGAACGGGACATGCGTATCCGAGTGGTTCCCGATTTCATGTCCCGCAGCCACAACTTGCCGCCCGATCTCCGGCAAACGGCGCAAATTGGCGCCGCACTCGAAGAACGTGGCCGGGATCTTGTGCTCGTCCAGAATCCGCAGGATCTCAGGTGTGGACTCGCTCGGGCCGTCATCGAACGTCAACGCGATTGTCTTGCTCGTTGCCGGGCCGCGATGGACGGAGGGCCCCAGCAAGCTCGATGACCTCCCACGCACCGCGTAGGCCATCAATCCAGCGCCGGCGCACGCTACGGCGCCTATGGCCGGGACGATCATTTCGCGAATTGTAGCACAGGGCCCCAATCCACCCTGCCTACTCCTTCGCCTCGCCTTTTTCCGCCCACTGAATGCTGTGGTCCGATGTGACGCTCCACGTGCCGGGCGGGGAAATCAAGCTGAAATAGGACCACGCTCCCGGGATCCACGGGTACCGGCCGATCACGGATTCGTCCACCTCCACCCCGAAGCCGGGTTTCTCCGGAACCGCCAGTTCACCGCCATTGATCTCCAGTGGTGACTTGAGCATTTCCGAGGCCAGTGGGAACGGATACATTGTCTTCAACCGCTCAGTCGTATAGACCGGGTACTCCAGCCACTCAACCACGGTTTCCGGCCAGCAGACGCCCAAATGAGCCGCGGCTATCGCCTCCAGGTCCGTTCCCCAGCTATGGAAAGCGAACCGCAAGCCCTGCTGCGAGATCTCCGTGAGGATCTTCCGCCCGATGCTGTAGCCGCCCTGGCAAACGACGTCCGCCTGCACGTAGTCGACGCAGCCGCCCCGGATCAGATCCAGGAAACGCTCCCCGCCCGGCTCGTGTTCCCCGCTGGCGAGCGGCGCCAGTTTCTTGGCATGAAGCCGCGTGTAGGCCGCGTGGTCGTCCGGCGGCAGCGGTTCCTCCAGCCACGTGATCTTGTACTCCGACATCCGGCCGGCCACTTCCTCAATCGTCGCTGGATCGTAGCTCCGGTCTCCCATCCGCCACCAGCTATGGGCGTCAATCATGAGGTCGAAATCCGGGCCCGCCGCCTCCCGCATCAACTTCACCGCTTCCACGTCGCCCCGGGGCCCCAGCGCCGGACGCATCTTGTACGCCCGGTAGCCCAGCCGCGCCATTCCCGCGGCCTCGGCGGCATATCCCTCCGGTTCCTGATACATGCCGGCGCTCCCGTATAGCTGGATGCGGCTGCGAACGCGCCCGCCGATCAGTTCCGACACGGGAACGTCACGCAGTTTCCCCAGGAGGTCGTAGAGAGTCAGTTCCACGCCGGCATAGATTTTGGAGAGCGAGAGGTCCACATCCTCTCTTGCCTCGAACTCGGCCCGCAAGCCATCCAGGTCGTCCAGGCTTCTGCCTTCGAGGAAGGGGCCGATCACCGTCTCGATCGCCCGCTGCGCTTTCTCGCTGGCTTCGCCGGGACCGTAACCGGTGGTCCCGTTCTCCGCCTCGATCCGGACCAGCATCGCGTCCCGCTTCAGGATGGTTCGCTCGCCGCCGTAGTAGCTGAGCGTCACCCGCGGCGACATCGGATAGGAGAGCAGCCAGGAGCGTACATTCCGGATCAGCATGGCCACTATCTAACCACAATTCTAGGAGCGGTTACGCGGTTCGCGCTAGATGAAAAGACCCCTGGCCGGCCGCTCAGCCCAAGACGGATAAATGGTGGGCGGAAGTGTTCGCCGGGTCCGTTGATGACGCGCCTGTCAGACCAGCAAGCCGCCATGTCCCAGACAGGCGATTTCCCAACCGGAGATCCGGTAGCGCGCCAGCAGCGGCGGCAACACCATGTCAACCACATTGGCCTTTGCCGACCGGAAACACCCCGGCGCTGACACGATCGGAATCTCATCCCGGTAGCCGAGCATTAACAGGTTCCCCGGTTCCACCGGCGCCAGAAATTTCTCCAGGTGGCACCCGGCCCGCATCATGCCCTTGCCAACCGCATCCTCGGGTCCCGCCGGCGCTGTGGTGGAAGCCACCAGAATCACTGCCGGCTGAGCGGCTACCAGGTGCTCCAGTGCCCGGGCGATCGCGGCCTCGTCCTCCACGCTGGGCAAGACATAGTCCGCAGTGACTCCATAGCGCCCAAGCCGCTGCTGCATGATGCTCTCGAACAGTTGCCGGGACCGTCCCCCGGACACCGGGTCCGTATAGAGCACCGCCACCCTCGCACTCTGGATGGGGCGGGATTGCAGAATCGGGCCTCGCTCCCGCAGGATCGAGACAACGGTTTCCAGTTGGGTCTCCGCCACCGCAAACGGCGCGCTCTTGATCGTCGCCACCCTTTGTCCCCGTTTCGCATAGCTGAAGTTGGGAACCGTTGCGATCACGATGCTGGATGTGCAGTTGATCTGTTTGAGCAATTCGTCATCGACCAACGCGCAGCTATCCTCGGTCGCCATCAGGTTCGCCCGCCCTCCGGCGGCAAGCCGGATCTCCATGCATCCGCAGCCGATCTCGTTCGCGACCCGCAGGACGGCGTCGTCCTCGCCTACTTCGCCCTCTTCGAGTTCGGTGACCCAGACCTCGTCCATCCCCTCCAACTGGAGAAGACGCACGTCTTCCTCGCTAATTAGGTGACCCTTGGCCAGCAGTTTGCGCCCGCTGGCCCGGAATATCGTGCAGCAAAGAACTCTCCCTGCCGACTCCTGAATGCCAACGGTTTGTGCCTTCATCTCGAGTGCCTCGGTACTAATGGGATTTAGTACTTCTAGACCTTGGGTCTTTTATACTACAGATAAGTGCCCGCTCGCAGAGATTTATCTCGATCTTTCTTGAGATTTCAGCGGGGCGGCGAGGACAAGTCGGGGAAAAGGTTCCTGGCGGGTCTACTGTTTTAGGATAGGCAACTGGATCGCCCGCGCTTCCGGGTCGTGCTCTTCCCCGGCCCCGGCTAGCGGGTGTTTGCGCCCATCCAGGTGCTTGACGAGCGCCAGTTCGTCACAGCACTGAAACTTGGGACAGCGCATACAGTCTTTCCAGGCTTTCAACGGCAGATCGGCGCGGTCGACTTCGGCGAAGCCAAGTTTTCGGAAGAACTCGGGCACATACGTGAACGCGAACAGGCTGTCCAGTCCGAATTCTCTCGCTTCCGATTCGAGCGACTCCACAATCCCTCTGCCGATGCCCCGGCCTTTCGCCGCGGAGTTCACTGCGAGCGACCGCACTTCTCCGGCGGTGAGAGTGTAGAAATGCAGCGCCCCGCAGCCGATGAGCCGGCCGTCATCCTCCGCAACCGTGAAATCGCGGATCTTTTCAGCCGCCTCGAAATCGGTTTGCGGGAGCATCATGCCGCTGGACGCATAGCCGTTGATTAACTCCAGCAACGCCGGAATATCGGTCATCGCCGCTTTGCGGATTTTCATTCGGCCAGCCTGCTGCCCAGAAGCTCTCCGTCCAGTAGTCTCCGCACGACGCCCTTCTCGCTGCCCGGGGCGATGACGACTTCCCGTACGCCGTTTCGGAGCGCCTCATGCGCGGAGTTCAGTTTCGCCTGCATGCCGCCCGTCGCCACGCCGTCGCGAATCAGCTTCTCTCCATCCGCAATCGTCAGTTCGGGGATGATCTTCCCGTCGGCGCCCTGCACCCCGGCCACGTCGGTCAGGAAGAATAGCTTCTCCGCCGAAAAGCCCGCGGCGCATGCCGACGCCATCTGGTCCGCGTTGACATTGTAGATCTGCCCCTCCCGGCCGCCGGCGACGCAAGCCACAACGGGCAGGAAACCGCCGTCAAGCAGTGCGTTCAGAACCGCTGGATCCGATCGCACCGGTCTCCCAACCGCGCCGAGTTCCGGATCCATCTGCTCCGCTTCCACCAGGCAGGCGTCAATGCCGCTCAAGCCCACCGCCGGAACGCCGGCGGCCACGAGCGACGCTACGAATTGACGGTTCACGGTTCCGGTGAAGATCTTCAAAATGGCGTCGACGACCTCGGGCGTCGTGACCCGGAGCCCGCGCACGAACTTGCTCTCCACGCCCCGCTCCTTCAGAAACCGCGTCATCTGCTTGCCGCCGCCATGCACCACGACGGTCCTGCGGCTGCTGTTGAGAACACCCGCGAGATCGCTGGCCACCCGGGCGCGGGATTCATCGCCGTCGAGCAGTGTCCCGCCAAACTTGATGAGAATTCTCACCGGAGCCCCTCGGTTTCGTCGAATCCAAACAGCAGGTTCATGTTCTGCGCCGCCTGTCCCGCCGCGCCCTTCACCAGATTGTCAATCACCGCGACCACCACGCCGCGTCCCGTGGCGGCGTCGAAGTTGACGCCGATGTCGCAGAAATTCGTGTGCTGCACCGCTCGAAGATCCGGCGCGGCGCCGGGATCGTAAAGACGAACAAACGGCTCGTCCTTGTAAGCCGCTTCGTATATCTCCAACAATTCCTCAGCGGACTTGAGTGACCGGGACCGGAAATACACCGTCTCCAGGATGCCGCGGTTCAGCGGCAGCAGATGGGCCGTGAAGCTGAACTCCGCCTCCTCCAGGCCGCAGTTCTGCAGAACCTCCGGCACGTGCCGGTGGCCGAGGATTGAATATGCCGAGAAGTTCTCGTCCACCTCGCAGAATGCCGTCTTCAAACTCGGCTTGCGGCCGGCGCCGCTCGTTCCGGATTTCGCATCGCAAATAATTCCCGCGCCCCGGTCCCACGCGCCGGACCTCGCCAAGGGCCGGATCGCCAGGTTGGCCGCCGTTGGGTAGCACCCGGGGTTCGCCACCAACCGGCTTTCCGGAATCCTTTCCCGGTAGAACTCCGGCAGGCCGTAGACGGCTTCCGCCAACAGTTCCGGCTGCGTGTGGCCGGACTTGTACCACCGCTCGTAGTTCTCGCACGTGCCCAGGCGATACGCCCCGCTGAGGTCGATCACCTTGATGCCGGCTTCCAGCATCCGCGGCGACAACTCCATCGATACCTCGGGCGGCGTCGCCAGGAAGACAACCGCCACGCCGCCGGTCTTGGCGTCCGCCGCCGTGCAGGGTATCTGTCGCGGGCTCTCGATCCCCCGCGGTCCCGGGCTAGCCGCGGCGTCAGCCCGATGCTCCAGCAATACCGGCTCCGTCTTGGCGTGCCGGTTGAGAATCCCCACCAACTCCGCTCCGCTGTAACCGCGGAATCCAACTACTCCAGCTTGTATAGGCATAAAGACTAATTATTCACTCTGTTGAATAAATATAACACAAGAGGGAGCCGGGCCGAAACGCCAGCCGCGACTAGCGTTGTTCGGCGATGGAGCGCTCGGCAAGCTCGCCAAGCACCGGGAGCCGCACGGTCTCTTCCTGGCTCGTCTTCACGATCATGAAGATCCAAGTGACAAAGATCAAGCCCTTAAGAAGACCGCTGAGCGAGATCCGAATGATGTCCTCGGGGATGTGGAAGAACGGGCCGACGGCCCAGTCAACGATCAGCCAGGCTACGAACAGGTACAGTCCCTGAAAGGCGTGGAAGCGCACGTCCCGGTTGTTCTTGAACCGGGAAGCCGCCAGGATCACGATCGCCGGTATCCAGCCCACGAGGGGAATGTAGCAGAGCAGCGACGCATTTCTTGCGCTCAGGTTGGAGAAAGGCGTGCTCGGGGCGGCCTGAGCGGGCTGTCTTGCCCCGCATCGGGCGCAATATGCCGCTGTGCCCGCTACTTTACTTCCACATGTGCTGCAGTACGGCATCTCGTCCCTTTTTTCCCGTTCCTACAACAGTGTACGAGCCCTCCGCGCCAGTTGTTCCATCTTGGTTGCGAACTTACATGGTAGCCGGAAATCCCGTCCGGCGACGAGGCCGGAGCCATGTGATACGCTTTCGACTATGCGCACCGTAATAGCCCTTGCACTCTTGATATGCGCCGTCC
>Ga0180436_10004376_pt1 | contig 12717 bp, 9 predicted proteins | sample SS_ome_2_FD_132434 | JGI IMG/M metagenome (GOLD analysis project Ga0180436, IMG submission 132434) | Hypersaline lake sediment archaeal communities from the Salton Sea, California, USA - SS_3_S_2 metaG | ecosystem: Environmental > Aquatic > Non-marine Saline and Alkaline > Hypersaline > Sediment...
CAGGGTGAATCGTGGCCACATGATGGTGCTCGGCCACAATCCCCAGACCGCGGTGGGCGATATCGAGCTGCCGCTGGGCATCGCAGGTCAACTGCACCGCCCGACGCACACGCCGGTCGGTAAACGGCTTTTCGGTGACTTTCATGCGAATCACGCCGGTCTGGGTTGAGGGGATGTCTACCACCTTGATGCCCGGAATATTCTTGGCCGCTTCCAGGGTGGTCAGATCCAGGGCATAGATGACATCCACCTGCTTGGAAGCGATGGCGGCCAGGTAGGCACCGGCATCTTCGCCCAGATCGATGACACGAATTTCATCCAGATAAACGTCGCCGCCCCACCATTTTGCATTCCGCTTTTTGAGGACAGCCAGTTCACCCACTCTAAATTCGGTCAGGGTGTAGGGTCCGGTTCCAACCGGATTCTTGGACAGATCCCCGCCCTCTTTCTCAAAATTGCGGTGGACAATGGCGGTGGGATAGTTGTAAAGGTTTTCCGGTATGGCCAGTACCGGTGAATTCAGATTGAGCCGGACCGTGTGGTTGTCAACTTTCTCAACCGCATTCATGCTCATGCGCTTGACCGGATTGCCCTTGGCATCCTTCTCGCCGGTTTCTTCCAGCATGGCATCGAAGAGACCCAGGTTGGAGGAACCGGTTTTGGGATCCAGCCAGCGGGTGAAGTTGAAGACCACATCATCGGCATTGAATTCATCGCCATTGGACCACTTGACGCCCTTGCGCAGGTGAAAGGTCCAGGTTTTGAGGTCATCCGATGCTTCCCACTTGATGGCCAATCCGGGTCGGGTGATGTTGTCTGGTCCGGTTTCCACCAGGTACTCCACAATATGGCGTCCGACGATGGATTTCTGGGTCCACGACTAGGTGGCCGGATCCGCCATTTCCTGTACCTGCATGGCATACTTTAAAACGCCCCCTTTTTTCTGAGCGGCGTGGGCGGTCCCCACAAAATCGGGTACAATTTTCTTGCCCAGGATTTTACTGGCCATGCCGTAAGCCGCTGTGGCGGAAACCCCCAGCAGCGTGACCGTCCGCAGAAATTCGCGCCGTGAACACTTGCCCTCGGCCAACGACTTTTTCATTTCATGAACACCAGGATGAATTCTTTTGCTTGTCATAACAGACCCTCCTTCTTGTAGTAATTAGGTTGTTGGCAGTAAAATTCCTTTGTAAATTACAAGGAAATTCAATTTTGGATCTTTAGTAAAGCCTGAACAAAGGAACGATTTAACTATTAAACGGCGCTCTTTAAGCCGTCATCAAAACTTAGCACATGATGGGAGCAGGCTTCGAATAAGGTTAGAATATTAATTATTAACTAACTGATGTTTAGAAAAAAAAAAGAACTCTGTCAAGGTTTAATCAAAGCATGGGCTGGCAAAGTGCTTAAAATAGTAGCTCTCCCCATGCTTGTCAGTATAAATCCTTGACAACTAACAAATCGCAGAAAGTTTATTGCAATTTGGAATCCGCAAACCGATTTCTGTGTTTCATCTTAAAAAAGTGCGGCGAACAAAGACATTCAGCTTTTCAAAAATGTTTCCTGAAGCTGGGTGATGGTCTCATCTTCGGGTCCCCGTTGCACGTCCTCGCCAATCTCCGTCGCCACGTTTTTCAATTCCGGGAAATAAGCTTTTTTCTCACCTGCCTCGGCCAGCACCAGGTGCCATTGGGCAAAGGCATCCACATGTTTGAGGGTATGATCGGCATTTTTGGCACCACCCTTTGCGACAATTTCACGAATGCCTTCAAAAGCATCGGGATCCTCCGGCAAGTGCAGCGGTACGACAAAATCATGGCGAGTTCGAAGCCACTGCAACCGGTCAATCCGCTCGCGCTCGCAGTCCTGAATAAATTTTTCCAGGCTGAAATAGTTCAGATTGCCCATGGCTCCCATGGCGTGCCGTAGGATATGAACGCCGTATAACCTCAATGTGTTACGGGAAATTTCGGATTCTTTTACCGCCGCCGGGATATCGTAGATGATACTGGTGCTGCCGCCTGATTGGGCCGACGGGAAACCCGTCACCCACAGGTTGAGGCGCGCCATGGCCGAATTGATAATCGGTTGACCCGGATCGCTGTAGTCCAGGTCGCCGCCGACCCCCAAAACATCCGGTATCCCGCCGTGAACGCAACCAATGCCGGGATTGATGGTCTGGGCCAGCATCATCATGAACAACACCTGGGCATGTATCTGGGTCAGCAACGCCTCCGGACTGGCCGGACCGGAGGCTCCGGCCATGGTTAGGTCCAGCAGCAGCAGGTTATTACCCACTGTGGCACTCCGAATAAAGGGGGCCACCATGTTGGGCATCACCGTCATGGATGTCAGCAGACTGGTTCCATCCAGCCAATCATCACGACCCCGAAAATAGGCGGTTTCATCATCAGACATATTGCGGGGGTAGGTCATCTTCAGGTCCGGAAAATACTGCTCCATCAATTGAGAGCTTTCAAACACCGACATCGACCTGTCGGTTGCCACCGGGACAGAAAAAATTCCCAGCGTGTCCACATATTCAGCAGCTGTTCTGACAATCTCTTCAAATTCTTCCCGATTGGCGGGCGCCAGATCGTCCCGCCCCGGTCGAAGTAGAAACGGCGGGGTGGCGCCCGTACCGAATGCATTTTCACCAGGATCTTCCGGCATGTCCTGGGGCACGGAGGCCAGGCAGAATTCCAGATAATCAGCCCGGACCGGTATAAACAGCGCCGATTCACTTTCCGTGTCAATTGCATCCACTTCAAGCAGCAGGTCCATCAACACGGGGCTGGCCGATATGTCCAAACCGATTTCAGTCAATACGCGCTTGGCATTTTGGTGAATCCGCTCATAGGCACGCATCTCTTTCGACAGCGCATCCATATCCTGAATGCGCTCCCGAGCGATATCGGCTTCGGGACTGTTCGGGTGCAGCGAAACGATCTGCCGGTAACAGTCCTTTGCCCGCTGGAAAGCATATTGTTTTTCCGATGAAACCGCATCATCAAACAACTTGATGAGCTTTTTATTCCGCTTCCTCATCACCCACCTTGATACTTTTTCTTCTCAGACGCCTGCAAGAGAGCTCGCATAATGTGCATCGCTCACTTGGGCTTACAGCTGCTCTGTGAAATGCGAAATAGTATGTTGCATCAAACTTCAGGTTTCACGGAACGCTACTTCCACGTTGACTGCATGCGATCCATTTCTTTGACAATCTCGGGGCTCAAAGGAGCCGTTTCGTGAGCCATAGCTTCCTGAGTATGCTCCTTCAATCTTTCTTCAAACGTTTTAGAGCCGTCAGCTTCCCAATCCTGGCGGGCCATGCGCTCAAACAGGGTGGAATAACGAACTTGTTTAAAGTTCTCCAGGGTGTGTTGCTCCATGAGGTAGTTGCCACCCGGTCCCACCTCATCGATTAAATCCAGCGCCATGGAATCTTTGGTTATTGGCAAGCCGTTCATAAACGCTTTCACATTGCCCAAAATCTCATTAACCAATACCATAAAACCCGGAGAAACGACCGATCCGTGGTCAATCCAGGAACTGCAGTCATGCACCAAACCAGAACCGACTGTAGCTGCCGTCATGATTTGCTGGGTCGCTTCGGCCGCAGCCTGGGCATCCGGGAATTTGGCATCCGTGGCGCCGGCCGTGCCATAGAAGGGTATTTGCCAACGCTGGGCCAGTTGTGCCAAGGCCCCCACCATGATGCTCATCTCGGTGGCACCATAGGAAAAAACCGTTGTTTTCATGTCCATGACCGTCACAAACGCACCAAAGACAAAGGGAGCACCGGGGGTGATGGCCTGGGCCAAGACAGCCCCACTGATGCTTTCTGCCGCCGCTTGAATGATCGCACCTGCAAATGTTGCCGGTGCAGTGCCACTGGACTGCGTGCAGGGAAAATTGATTAAGGGGATATTATTTTCCACTGAATAAATCATCTTATCAACGGCAGGATCAAAATACAGCAACGGAGATATCGGTTCGGAATAATGCGCAATAATGGGTGCCTTTTCAAAATTTTCTTTGCCCCCGCAGATTAAAAGGGCCATCTCATAAATATCACGCATGCTGTTGGCGTCTTTACAGCAGACAACCAAGGGTTTTTCACAATATGTCATGGTTTGACGTGCAACCACGCGGTCGGCAATATCGGCCGGCTGATCAGCGGCCATACCAATGGTCATGACCCAGTCAAAATGGGGGCAATAGTCGGCCACCGTGGCAGAAATGCGGCAGTGATCGCTGTTAAAACGCATGCGCTCGTTGGTAACCGGATCCAGATAGTCAATACAATCAAGACTGGGACCAAACCAGGATTTGTCGCCTTCCAGCACGACGGCCCGCTCGCCCTTTCGATTTCCCAGTACCAGTCGCGACGGCGTCTGGCGGATGGCTTGTTCGGTAAGCCATCCAGGGATGTAAACGCGGTTACCGGACACCTTGGCGCCGGCGCCATCGAAGATTTCCAAGGCTTTGGCATGCGTGGTTTGAACGCCGGTACGCTCTAAAACTTCAAATATTGCCATTTCAATTGTTTTGAGTTGATCCTCGCTGAGGATTTTTAGTTTTGGCTTAAAATATAATTCGTCGCTCGTGATGCCCATATCATACTCCTTTTGTTTGGGGGTTGGCAGACCAAGTACAGCCGGCAGCTGGCACTTAGAATTTTTGCTTGCTATATGATTTTATTCAATTTTGTATCGCAACCTGATAATCCCGATTTTACATCTTATCGGGCGCCTTAACATATAAATTAAAGAGGACATCATTTTCACGATATACCTGTTCGAGAGTCGCCTGATGATCCATGAGTCGTTGACCATCTCTACCGGCAATCTCCAGCACCATATACGTGATTAGACTAAAAATTGCTGTCGGACTGCCGATAAAGGGAATATTTTTAGTGGGAGCCACCAGGGACAGATGTGCAAACTGGTTCAATGGGCAAAGGACACTATCTGCGATAACCAGAAGTCGATGCCCCAGCCGACGAGTTACTTTGGCCAGCTTAATCAATTCGTTGGGATAGCGTGACGTTGCAATAATCACAACCAGCGTGTCTTCGGGGGCATTGGTCAACCAGTCGATGGTCGTGCTGTCACTGCCATTGAGAATACGCACGCCTTTGCGGACCTTGGTCAAAGACCATCCCAAATAATATCCAAAAGTATAGGAAAGGCGTGACCCGATCACATAAACCCAGGGGCTTTTGGCAAGTGCGTCCACGAATGCCCCCAACGAATTCATATCGATCGTGTCGTAGAGCTGCTTTAAATTGTTCATTTCATCAAAAAGAACATGATGAAAGCGGTTGGAGCCCGGTTCTTTCAGAGATGGCAGTTCGACGCGGTCCTGTAGTGTTAGACCCGTATCAACAAAATCCCGCAAGGCCTGCAAATATTCACCGTAACCGCCGTAGCCCAATTGGCTGACAAATCTAACAACCGTGGCCTCGCTAACATCGCAGGCTTCAGCCAGCTCGCGGGTGGTCATGAAAACTGCTTTGCGGGGATGCTGCATGACGTAGCTCCCCAGCACCCGCCCCTTGGGGGTCAAAGACGACAATTGGGTCGATATACGGCTGTTGACCGGATACGACTGATTCTCTTTCATTATATTGCCCTTAATCCAATCAATGAAAGATTTATTTCAAAAAGGGAATTGACAGAAATCTATCAAATATAACTCAAAATAATCACACACAAATAAAGATGTCAATTAAAATTGAAAGAAAATCGTGCACAATTACTTTTTTTCTTGACATGTTTTCTTACATTGGCATAGTGCAAGCATAGCGCTTAAATACCAAATTGTCCTATCATACCAGAAAAGAATATCATAAGGAGAATCAATGATGTTTTTTAAGCCCAAGCCCCTATGGGGCAAGCAGACTCGCTTGAAGTCCAATTATGATGCGGTCATTATTGGGGGCGGGCTGCATGCCCTTGCAACGGCCTACTACCTGGCCCGGGATCACGGCCTGACAAATGTGGCTGTAATCGAGAAACATTACATTGGATTTGGTGGTGCTGGTCGTAATACCGCCATTGTGCGCGCCAATCAACGCACCCAGTACAACGTACCTTTTTATAAAGAGGCCTTGGATCTCTGGCCGGTACTCACCAAAGAGTTGAACTTCAATTTAATGTTCAATAATTGCGGCAACTTGAACTTGATGCATAGCGAGGCAGCCATGAAGGCAGCCCGCATGACCATCGCCACTGCTCAATTTCATGGCGTGGAAAGCCATTTGATCGACGCCAAAGAGGCCAAGGAGATGGTGCCTGCATTGAATATTTCCAAGGACATCACCTTTCCCATACATGGTGCCATGTATCATCCGCCGGGTGGCATCGTCCGGCACGACGCGGTTGTCTGGGGACTGGCCAAAGGCTGTGCCCGACATGGTGTTGAGATTCACCAGCAAACCGAAGCCACAGCCATACATACCCAGGGCAGCAAGGTAACCGGTGTGTCCACCAGCCGCGGCAGTATTCACACACCGCGGGTGCTGGTATCTGCCGGGGGCTACAGTGCCGGTATCATCTACCAAATGCTGGGCATCAAATTACCCATCAGCGTTCTAACCATTCAGGCCATGGTCACCCAACCCCTAAAACCCTTGCTCAATCATGTGGTTTCATCGGGGGCCTACCACTGTTATGCCAATCAAACCCTTAAGGGTGAAATTGCCACCGGTGCACACATGGATCCCTGGCCCAACTACACAACCCAAAATACGGCCCATTACATCAAACATCAGGCTGAATCACTATCAGACTGGCTACCCTGCTTGCGTGGCGTCCGCTTCATGCGCATATGGGGCGGGCTGGCCGACATGACCCCTGATATGGCACCCATTCTGGACGGGAACGATCCGTTGGATGGTTTCTACATGGATTGTGGCTGGGGATATTTTGGGTTCAAATCTTGTACGGCCGCCGGCAAATATATGGCCGAGTATATGGCCACCGAGAACTGTCCGGGCATGCTCAAACCCTTCAACCTACGACGATACCAGAACCACCAACTGATGGGTGAAACCGCAGCTTTGGTCAGCTATACACCGGACAACTGATGAATTAGGAGGATAAAGATGGCATTAACCCTCACCTGCCCGATTTGCGGCAAGCGCAATGGCTATGAATTTCGCTACGGGGGAGAAGACAAAGGGCCTCGCCCGGATGAAAATGGACTGACACCCGAAGACTGGTGCAACTATGTCCACATGAATAAATGCACGGCAGGCGTTCAAAAAGAATGGTGGTTCCATCGGGACGGGTGCGGTTCCTGGTTCAGCACCTATCGTGACACCATTCATAACCTTGAAGTGGACAAACCGGAGGATCATCAATGAACAGGCTTCAAGATTTGCCAACCCTGCGGATCGACCCCAGTGAGCAACGATCCCTGACTTATAAAGGAAAATCGTACCAAGGTGTGGCCGGCGACACGATTGCAACCGCATTATTTGCCAATGGCATTCGTGTGTTCTCGCGTAGCTTGAAATATCATCGCCCCCGCGGACTATATAGCCTTGACGGCGAATGCAGTAACACGTGTATGGAAGTCGATGGCATACCCAACGTCCGGACCGAAACCGTACCTTTAATCGATGGCATGCGCATTAAGGCCCAAAATGTTAAAGGCTCACCTGATTTCGACTGGATGGCCTTCATGGACAAATTGGATTGGGCCATGCCGGCTGGGTTTTATTATAAGACCATGCACAAACCAGCCGCCATTTGGCCGATTGCCATGAAATTTATTCGCAAAGCGGCCGGTCTGGGTACCATCTCGTCTGACTATGTTATGCCGGGTCGTTTTGATGAGGTCTTTTTAACCAGCGATGTGTGCGTCATCGGTGGTGGTGCCGCCGGTATGACAGCGGCATTGACGGCTGCCAAAGCCGGGGTGCGTGTGGTACTGCTGGAAGCACGTCCACATTTGGGAGGATCCTGGGACTATCGGACAAGCGCCTATGAAAACGGCACACCCCTCCACACCCGTACCCGGGAACTGGAAGAGCAGGTCATGCGCGCGGACAATATCCGCGTGTTCAGGCATACGCCCATGGTGGGTGCCTACAACAACAACCTGATCACGGCATTCCAAATCGGACATGCGGATGATGCTTTTACCGAGCGATATGTTGAAATTCGATCCGGCAGTGTCGTCGTTGCCACCGGTTGTATTGAACGGCCTTTAATATTCGACCATAACGAAAAACCCGGCGTCATGCAGGCCGCCTGTGCCCACCGACTGGCCCACACCTATGGTTTAGTGCCGGGCAAAGAAGCTGTTTTCTGTGTAGGCCACGATACCGGACTCGAGACTGCATGTGATTTGCATGATTTGGGGCTACATATTAAGTGTGTGGCCGACATTCGTGAAGACGGACAAGATGAAAATATGCTGGCGACGCTGGCGCATCGCAACATCGCCGTCCTAAAGGGCTGGGTTGCCGCCCGGGCGCATGGTGGCAAGCGGGTTAAGAAAGTCACCCTGAGCACCTTGGATGGCACCGTCAGCCGCGACCTAAATTGTGATCTATTGGTGGCCTCGGCTGGCTTGACTCCCGCAAACGGACCGTTGAACCTGGCCGGTGCGAAGCTGGCTTACGACAACCACACGGGTTTCTTTCTGCCGGATGAGCTGCCCCACGGTATGTTCACTGCCGGCCGCATGACAGGACGCAGCCATCCCAAGGCCATTGAGGCATCGGGCCAACTCGCTGCATTGAAGGCCTTAGGATCCATTGGTCGTCCTGATCATAAAGCCATAGATGCAGCGGAAACGGCTGTTGCCGATTTGCCCGGTGTCGAGCGGGGATGCAAGCTGGTCACGGCTCCGGTAAAAGGACGCAAAAGCTTTATTTGTTTTGACGAAGACACCACCATAAAAAATATTAAACAGGCCATTGATATGGGCTTTGATATGCCCGAGTTGATCAAACGTTTCACATCGGCTGGCACCGGACCGGGCCAAGGGGGCATCCCCGGGCACAATCTGCCCTTGTTTGTTTCCAAATACACGGCCGCCACCACCACACCCAAACCGACAACCGTGAGACCGCCCCTGGTGCCGACACTGTTGGCCACCTATGCCGGCGCGCATCATCTCATGTTCAAACGGACGCCCTTGCATGCCTCCCAGAAAAAAGAGGGCGGTATTTTCCGCAACATCGGCGTCTGGAAACGGGCCCGATATTTTTCCCAGGATTTTGAGTGTAAAGACGAAATTCTCAATGTGCGCAATAACGTGGGCATGTTGGACAGCTCGACGCTGGGCAAATTCCGTATCTTTGGGCCGGACGCCCTCAAAGCCCTGCAACGACTATACGTATCCGACATGAGTAAAATCAAACCCGGCCGCATCAAATACTCGGCCATGTGTAACGATGATGGGTGTGTGATTGACGATGGGGTCGTGATCAAACAGGGTGAAAACGATTATTACTTCACCACCTCCTCCGGCCGTGCCGGCAATACCGTCGAGTGGTTTCGATACCACACCCGATTTGACGGCTGGAAATACAACATGGTCAACCTGACTGATGCCATGGGCGTCATCAATATCTCCGGACCCAATGCCCGCAAGGTATTGGAGAAAGTTGTGGATGCCGATCTTTCCAATGAGGCCTTTCCCTATGCCGGCTACTGCGAGTTTATGATTCAGCATACCATACCCGTACGCGCTATGCGCTTGGGATTCGTGGGGGAGTTATCTTTTGAGTTGCATGTTCCGTCTTCCTACATGCAAACCGTTTGGGATCTGCTGATGTCCGCCGGTGCCGAATTCAAGATTCGCAATTTTGGCCTGGAAGCGCAAAACGTGCTGCGGATGGAAAAAGGACATATTATTTTAGGCCAGGAGTCGGAGCAACGCACCAATCTATTGGATCTGGGTCTGGGATTTCTGTGGGACCGCCAAAAAGCAGATGCCCTTACTATCGGTGCCGTAGCCCTGCGTCAGGCTGAAAATGATCCCAGCCGTTTCAGGTTGGTGGGCATCCGCATGGAAGACGATGCCCGCGCGGCACGCGACGGTGCCCTGATCGTCGATACCAAGGTTCGTGGATACGTCGCCACCGCCCGAAAGAGCTTTTCCACGGGTGAAGCCGTTGGCATGGCTTTGGTGGAAAAGCCGCTGAGTGAACTGGGCACACGTCTGGAGATTTTTGAAGATGAGTGCAATGGAAAACGGCTGTACGCCAAGGTCGTTTCCATGCCTTTCTACGACCCTGAAGGCAAACGCATGAGAATGTGAGGAAACCAAGATGACGACGCTAAAACGACTTTCACCGGTAATATTTGAAGCCAAGGCCCTAAAAACGGACGAACGTGAAAACTGGGAAATTGTCTTATCCTATGAAAATGAAGGTGACGGCCCCTGGTTGACCGATCTGAGCCATAAACCCCGTTGGGATCTTCAAGATAGCCAAATCGGCGATGCTTCTATCAGCGGCCTGACCGTACCGTCGACGCCCGGTGACTGCCTGCTAGAAAAAAATCGATTGATAAATCGCATGAATAATACCCAGGCGTCCATATGGCATATGGGGATAGAACCCGTAAAGTTGCCTGATTTCAATGGCTTTACGGATGTCACCGATGCCACCATATTTGTGGCGCTTTTTGGTCAGCGCGCTTTCAGTATTGCCGAAAAAATGACCGCACTCGATTTTATGGACCCCGATAAAGCAGCCCCATTTTTACTACAGGGACCGTGCTGTCACGTCCCGTGCCAAGTTGTTACGGTGGTCAAACAGGCCGACATGTCCGGTGGCTTTCTGCTGACCTGTAGCCGGGGGTATGCCCAGAGCATGGTGCATGCAATCCTAGATGCCGGAGCAGAGTTTGGTTTGAAACCGGCTGGTGAGACTCGCTTTACAGACTGGCTGCAATCGTTATCATAGCCTATTGCAGGACAAACGTGCTAAGCTTCACATATGGGCATTAAATATACATGGATCATAAATGCTAAAAATTCACAAAGGAGGATATCATGAGCACACAATATGATGCCATCATCATCGGCGCCGGAATTATTGGAGCCCCCATCGCCTACGAATTGACAAAAATGGGCTATAAAACACTGAATGTGGACGCCAGGCCGGATGCCGGAGAAGGTTCTACGGCCGGTTCCTGTGCCATCGTTCGGGCGCACTACTCTACCGAAGATGGCGTCGCCTTTGCCTATGAGGGATTCAAATATTGGCTGGACTGGGAGAACTACCTGGATCATGTGGAAGACGAAAAAGGCTTGGCCAAATACATGAATACTGGTTCTATATTAATTAAATCCAAAGGCCATAAATGGCAGAATGTAAAAAAACACTATGATGCCGTTGGCGTGCTGTACGAGGAGTGGGACAACGATACAATTCTTGAAAAAGTGCCGGTGTTGGATCTGCATGAATTCTGGCCGCCCAAACGACCGGAAGACCCCTCCTTTTTCGATGAACCCACCAACATGCTCGAAGGCGGCCTTTTTTGCCCGGAAGGCGGATACGTCAACGATCCCGCGCTCTCGGCCCATAACATCATGCGTGCCGCCGAGGCCAAGGGCGCCACGTTTATGTTTAACGCCGAGGTCACGGATATCCGCAGTGCCGATGGCAAAGTTCAAGGCATCACACTAAAAGACGGCACCCAGTTCGATGCGCCGGTGGTGGTCAACTGCGCCGGACCCCATTCCTTCAAGGTCAATCAAATGGCCGAGGGTGTCTGGGAAGGTTGCAACATCAAAACCAAGGCCCTGCGTCATGAGGTTATGTACTGTCCGGCGCCCGAAGGGTATGATTATTATAACGATGGTTACCATCAGAGCGACGGTGACATTGCCTGTTACGTTCGGCCGGAAGTCGGCAACATGTTCCTCATCGGCTCTGAAGATCCGGAATGCGATCCCCAGGAATGGGTTGACCCGGATGAATTCTATGCCGGTCGGGGTGGACATGGACGCGATAACCAGCTCACAGAAGAACAATGGAAAGCCCAATGCTATCGCTTGGCCCGCCGGGTCCCCAGCCTGCAGGTACCCAACCAGCCCAAGGGTGTCTGCGATCTATATGACTGCTCCGATGACTGGATTCCGGTCTATGACAAATCCGATCTGCCTGGATTTTATATGGCCTGCGGAACCAGCGGCAATCAATACAAAAATGCACCGGTTGTGGGCAGAATGATGGCCGAGCTCATTGATGCGGTTGAAAAGGGATTGGATCATGACAAAGAGCCTTTTCAGTTCACGATGAAATACACCGGGCGTACTTTGGACATGGGTTTTTATTCACGTAAACGCGAAATTAACTATGACTCCAGCTTTTCGGTTAATGGATAAGCCGCGAAAACAGAAACTCATTGATACGTAATAAAGGGGGCCTGCCGGAAAGCGGGCCTCTTTTATATAAACTTACATCGTTTTTTCCAGTTTAGAGTAAATGCCACGAAGATGTTCTAAAATAAAAGCCAGGGTTAAAGCGGTACAGGTATTTTGGCAACTGGCATAAAACTATCTGAAAAGATTAGGTATGGCTAATGAAAATCTACGTATGTGTTAAACACGTCCCAGACTCGGCGGCCACCATGACGGTCAAAGATGAAACCGATATCGAAGAGGCCATTACATTTTTGATCAACCCTTATGACGAGCACGCCATCACCGAAGCGCACCGCTTGAAATCGTTATTTTCTGATG
>Ga0180436_10004377_pt1 | contig 12712 bp, 12 predicted proteins | sample SS_ome_2_FD_132434 | JGI IMG/M metagenome (GOLD analysis project Ga0180436, IMG submission 132434) | Hypersaline lake sediment archaeal communities from the Salton Sea, California, USA - SS_3_S_2 metaG | ecosystem: Environmental > Aquatic > Non-marine Saline and Alkaline > Hypersaline >...
ACCGGGTCGCCGCCGATACCGATGCAGGTGGTCTGGCCGAGGCCTTCCTCGGTCAGGGCGTTGACGACCTCGTAGGTCAGGGTGCCTGAGCGGCTGATCAGGCCGACCGGGCCCGGGCTGAAGATCCGCGCCGGCATGATCCCGACCTTGCACTGGCCGGCGGTCACGACACCGGGGCAGTTGGGGCCGACCATCCGGGCGCCCATCTGCTCGCAGGCGAAGTTGTACTGGCGCAAAGCGTCCTGGACCGGGATGCCCTCGGTGATGTTGACGATCACCTCGACACCGGCGGCGGCCGCTTCGCAGCAGGAATCCGCCGCGAACTGGGGCGGGACGAAGATGCAGCTCGTATCGGCCTCGGTTGCGTCAACGGCCTCAGCGACGGTATTGAACACCGGCACTTTCGTGCCGTTGTGCTCGAACACCTGCCCGCCCTTGCCCGGCGTTACGCCGGCGACGATGTTGGTACCGAAGTCAAGCATGCCGGCGGCGTGGAAGCTGCCTTCGTGGCCGGTGATGCCCTGGACCACGATGCGACTGTTGCGATCAACGAGAATAGCCATATTGATGTCCCGTCCGAGAGTTTACAGCCCTAGGATTCTAGCACCCGGATATCACCTGAATCGGTGCTCAACCTGCATTCGTTACCCGGTTCACGATTCATCTAACTTTAACTTCACATACACGCCTGCTTCTCCCCGGTTCATTACTATCTATGCGTTCCTGGCCTTGTAATATTGCGCTCCATCCGGGCCCAGCGACCGGCCCGGGCAGATGAAAACTTGAGGGGTACTTAAATGTCCCGCGAACTCAGTCAGGGAGGATAGGTATGGTTGACTTCAGTACACACAGTAAGAACTGGGTTGCCCCGGGGCATACGCCGGGATCAAACTTCGGCAAGGAGGCCGGCGACCGCCGCGGGATCCTGGTGATCGATGACTCGCCACTGTTCCAGCGCGTCCTTGTCGACATCCTCGAATCAGCGGACTACCCGGTTATCGGCGTGGCCTCCTGCGGGCAGTCCGGGGCTGACCTGGCCCTGGCACTCAAACCGCGGGTGATCATCCTCGACCACAACATGCCCAAGTGCAAGGGCCTGGAGTGCCTGGGGCTGGTGCGGCGCGAGGACAACGATGCGCGGATCATCGTCTGCAGCGCGAACCTGACGCTGGACTTAAGCCGCGAGTACCTCGCCCAGGGTGCGGATGATTTCCTGGCGAAACCGATCTCGCTGAGGACGCTTTTCAACCTGCTGGACCGGTACTACCATAACCAGTCACCGCGGCGCGAACCCTCCCCCGGCAACCACGGTAAATCCGTCCCGATGCACAAGGCCAAGACCCATGCCGGCGCGGTGAGGCCGAAGCGGCGTTAGCGGGGCCGCTGAGGTCGTGTGAGTCCGGCGGCACAGGGAGTGCCGCCACGGGTGATAGCTGAGTTGGATCAGGCGTCGGAGCCTTGTGCCTCGTCCTCACCGGAGCCGCATTGCTCGGCGAACTCGCAGCTCGAGCAGTCCGAGGAGTCGGTGCAGTCAGCGTCCTTGGCCGCAGCGTCATCTTCCTTGTCACTGGAGGCACAACCGCCACCGAAGAGGCGGTCATCGGCGGCAGGGCAGTCGGAACAGCTCAGGCCCTCGATGCCGCAGGGCGCGACAGCGGCGGACTCCCCGGCATGGTCCTCATCGTCGGCATGGGCCATGTAGTGGTCCGGGGCGACCATCACATCGAGGTGCTGGGCCGGTACGGCGAAAGGCACTACGAGCACGGCGACCATCCCCGCGATCAGCGCCCAGGTCTGGAATGCCTTGCCGGACCCGATCACCTTGGCCCAGATCCGGCAGACCCAACCCCAGTGGAGCCAGACGTGGACCACCATCAGGATCAGCATCAGCACCGCGACCCAGAAGTGGATGTCCCCCCACCAGTGGCGGCTGTGGCCCAGCCAGACCTTGACGCCGTCACCGTCGCAGGTGCCCGGCGGCAGGACGAACTTCATCAGGCTCGACGTGCCGAGGAGGATCAGGAAGCTGATACCGGTCAGCAGGTCGATCCAGAAGTTCAGGGCCGTGCGGCCGCTGGTCGTCTTTTCCACTACCATGTCACTCGTTGCTTCGATGCTCAAAATGATGCTCCGGTTTGTGTTCAGCCGGAAGTTTAACAGCTAAACCACGCGGTTTCAATCGCTGGGGCAAAATGAGAACAGGTGTCAGGTGGGGATTCTCAGGCCCGGCCAGCTTGAGCCCGGGGTTTGAGCAGGCGACCGTCGATGATCACCAACCCGAGGCCGATCACCGCCATGCCGATGAAGTCGGCGGCCGCGAGACGCTCGCCGAGGAACAATGTCCCGAGGAGGATTGCCGAAACCGGGATCAGCAGGGTGACGAGTGTGATGTTGGTCGCCCCCGCGGTGGCAATCAGCCGGAAGTAAAGGTTGTACGTAACGGCGGTCGACAGTAGCCCCAGGCAGCACACCGCGCCCCAGGTGTAGAAACCAGGCATGGCCAGTTCCCAGGGCCGTTCAATGACCAGCGCGGTGGGAACCATCATCAGCGAGGACGCCGTCAGCATCCCGGCACCGACCACCAGCGGGTGCTCCACGGCGAACTGGGAGCGGCGCCAGTAGACCCCGGCCGCGGCATAGCAGAGCCCGGCGGCAACGCAGGCCAGCTGGGGCAGCAGGCCACCGCCGAGGCCGCTGAGCGACTCCGGGCCGATTACCACTACTGCGCCGACGAAGCCGACAATGACCCCGGCTACCTTCTGCATTGTGATCCGCTCATCGGGGAGCAGCCACCCGGCGAGGATGACCGCAAAGAGGGGTGTCGTGCCATTGAGGATCGAAGCCAGGCCACTGGCGATGTGGGTCTGCCCCCAGACCAGCATGGTAAACGGCAGGGCGTTATTGATCAGGCCCATCACGGCCATCGTCTGCCAGGCGCGGGGAGCCGTGGGCATCCGTATCCCGCGGACGATGATAAAAGCCCAGAGCCCGCCGGCGGCAACCAGGACGCGCAACGCCACAATGGTAAGCGGCGGCAGTTCCTTGACCGCGACGCCGATGAAGAGGAACGACCCGCCCCAGATCGCCGCCAGGAGGCCCAGCATCAGCCATTCGCGCAGGCCCATCTGGGTCTTGATCAGTGCCGGTTGGGGAATCTGGCTGGCCATGGTTTAAAGGGGTATGGAAGAGAAAAACCCGCCCCCGGGGGGGCGGGTTAACACATCTGTCTGGTAGCTCGGTTCTAGGGTCTAGTATCCGCCCTGCCCGGCACTACCCGTTCCGTAACGCTGGCGGGTGTTCGGATCCAGCGGGTCGGAACCCTGGCGGTGCCATTCCTTACCGTTGAGCGGCAGTTCGACATCGTAGTACGGCTGAGTCTCAGCGTACTCGTCGAAGCTCAGGGCGAGGATGCGGCGCATGACGTTCTTGGCCTGCTCGATCGGGTACCAGGGCTGGTAGCCCTCGAACTCGACGGTGATCAGGTAGTCATTGCCCTCGAACTCTTTGAGTGCGATCAGCTTACCCTCGATCGTGAACCACTCGGGGACGAAGTGACCCAGGGTGCGGATGCGGTTCGGGTTACGACGCCAGCCGTTGTAGTTGATAAAGATCTTTTCGAGGGGCCACTTGTTGTTGGCGATCTCATCGCGGATGAACGGGTGGACGTGGGGATCGATGTCCGCAACGTCCTCCACACGGTCGTAGTTGTTCAGAAGAACGTCGACCGGGAGTTCCTCGGCGATACTGTGGACACGGGTGGGCTCGAGCATCAGCTCGCGCTCCATCAGCATCTCAAGGTCTTCGCCCTTGCACTTAGGCACGTAGCGCATCTCGGTCCGGATCAGCGAGTAGCTGGAACCGAGGGGGTCTTCCGGGTTCGCGCGCACGGACTCCGGCGGCAGAATCAGGAATTCCTGCTGGTTAACGGCCTCGAGTGTGACCTGCTCTTCACCCCTGAGGGTACCCCATGCGACGAGCGCGGTGCTCTCGGGGATCTCATAAACCACATAGTTGTGGGGAGCCTCGATCAGGCTGGTATCCAGCGCACCCCTCCACATCGGCGCCGGTGCGAAGATCGGCGGCAGGTAGTAGTAAGGGATACGAGCATTGAGTGACACCGGATACAGATGAACGTTCTGCGGAGCCAGCTCGTAAGGATCAACAGTGTCGGGAACCATCTGAGCGGACGCACCGCTCGGCGTTAAACCAATGGTTACCACTGCCACCAAGGCGATTACCAGAGACAGGTAGTTAAACCTACTCATCACTTCACCCTCCATCGCAAAATACATCGACGCAGGCCCTTTAAACGATTCCGCCTGCACGGCCTACGACGAGCGGCACACAGGCCACCCCTATTAACTTGTGGATTATAGCACCTTGTGGCCAATAGGTAAATGGACGGCCTTCGGTCATACAATCCCAGCGACCTATTTTACACGCCGCCCCGTGACCTGTGAATAGTAATATGGTGAAAAACGGCGATATCACGGTAGCCCGGCGTTTACGCCGGGGTTCAGGCCCGGTACTTAAAGGTCCGGTACGTAAACGTACCGGCTACCACATGGAAAGAGGACAGGTGTCTGTCCCGCCGTGTTAGAATGACCCGGCTTTACCCGGCTTAAGCCGGTTTTGGAGATTAATAATGAGTATTGGCGGCGCAATCCACGGAACAACGATCCTTGCGGTCAAACGCGGCGGCCTGACGGCGATCGGCGGTGACGGCCAGGTTACGAACCAGGCGACGGTGCTGAAGGGTACGGCGGTGAAGATCCGCCGGTTGCAGGAAGGCAAGGTACTCGCCGGTTTCGCCGGGGCGGTGGCCGATGCGCTGGCGCTTTTCGACCGTTTCGAGGGCAAGCTCAAGGAGTTCAACAACCTCAAACGCGCCGCGGTGGAACTCGCCAAGGAATGGCGCACCGACCGCTACCTGCGCCGCCTCGAAGCGATGCTGATCGTCGCCGACCCCAAGGCGCTGCTTCTGGTCAGCGGCACCGGTGAAGTGATCGAGCCCGATCCGATGGAAAAAGAAGGCGAGGCCTGCCTGGCGGTGGGGAGCGGCGGCAACTACGCCGTGGCCGCGGCCCAGGCGCTGCTCCGCCACAGCGACCTCGATGCCGAACAGGTCGTCCGCGAGAGCCTGAGCATCGCGGCAGACCTCTGCGTGTATACCAATACGCACATCACGGTTGAGAGCGTGAAGAGCTGAGCATTAGGCAGAAGGTATTTCATTCAGGCCAGTCACTATCTGATTTCGCCTGGATACCACAATCCCGGTGTAAGATAATGGGCTTGTGAGGAAGGACGACGACATTCGGGGCGACCACCGCCGCGGGCGGTTCAATTACAGCGGGGTCCGCAAGGAGCCGGCCACCGTCCAGGCAGCCCTGCGCGGGGGGATGGGCCCCCTGATGCGCCAGTTCCGCAAGTTCAACTCGATGCGCGATATGCTCAAAGCTCTGCCCGAGGAACTGCGCGGACTCGCCGTCCCCTACGACGTGCGCCTCGCCCCGGGGACCGCCCCGGGCAGTGACAACGAGGTCGCCGACGTCAACACGATGTATTTCTATGTCGCCAGCGCGACGGTGAAGATGGTGCTCGAGCGCCAGAAGCCGGAGCTCAAGGCGGCGGTCAATGTGCCCCTGGGGTACGCGTTTATCGAGGAATTCAGGTTTGAGGAAGCCGGGCCGCAGAAAATCGAGCGGCAAATGAATATTTTGGAGCTTACACCCGACTAGAATATGTACCGCTGTGGCGGTAAGCTAAAGTTACAGGACGGAAGGAAGAGCGAAGGCGGATGAAAAATCATTGGGGCAACGGGGTGATTCCAGGCGCGATGCGGACGGTCATGCTGGCCGGCCTGCTCGTTTTCCTCGCCTGGGGAACCGCCGGCGCCGGTGAGTGGCAGACCTACGTCGAGGACACCTTCACCACCACCGAGACGATGTTTTACACCGGCCAGGCGGGTGAAGCGTTCTACGCGATCGACGAAGCCGGGCGCTATATCGTCGACGGAATGAACACCAGCTCCGACAGCCTGAGCGCCCTGACCGAAGACCTGTATTACTACTACCTCGAAGGCAAGTGCGAGCTTTTGCGCTCCACCGCCGGCGAGCTGGCCTTCACCGGCCTCGTCTTCCATTACAACAAGAGCATCCCCGGCAAGCTCAGCTATTACGTGTTCTATTACTACGGCGACGGCTATTACGGCGCCAAGCGCGTGGTCGGCGACCAGGTCGACATCATCATCCCCCTGACCCCGACGGACGCCCTCGACATGTACGGCGTGAACATCCTCGGCGTCGATGCCCAGGGGACACGCTTCGACCTTTACATCAACGGCCGCTATGTCGACGGCTTCACCGACGTGCGGATCGACGGCGGTGGCTTCGGCTTTTACATCAGCAAGTACTCCAAGTCGGCCTTCGACGACTTCAAAGTCAAGGTCGAGCGCCGCGGCGGTGGGCTCGAGGAAGCCCCGGCCCCGGCGGTGGTCGACAACGGCAATGTCGCCGACGGCGGCGGTGGTGTCACAGCCGTGAACCGTGATTTCCCGGCGATCCCCAAGGACCCCGGCCGGCCGGTTTACAGCTGGGAGGTCGGCTACGACAAAACCGGCAAGAAAAACCACGGCATCGCTGAACCCGAGCCCGAGCCCGAACCCCAGCCAGAACCCATCGAACCAGAGCCCGACCCGCCGGCGGCCGACCCGGAACCGGAAACCCCACCGAGTAATAGCAGCGACCAGGACAACGTGCGCGACGGCGCGGAGTCGATCTCCCCGGACCGGATCGCCGCGGCATCCCTGCGCTCCGCCGACCCGGACACAGGAGCCGGCCACGGTGCGGTAAGCCCGGTGATCGACGAACCCGTGGCGGACCCGGTTGTTGAAAACGAGCCCGCCACCGAGATGGTACTCGAGCCGGTTAAGACACTTGACCTCTCCGAGGTTTCCCTGCCCCCCGGCGAAGAGATGATGACCGGGACGCGGGAGCTGAAGAACACACGGGAGGTTCCCGAGGAAGAACGGCTGGTGGTCTATACGCTGCCGGCGGGGGACAGCGGGATCGGCGAGTCGCTGGTAGTTTCACCCGTGACCCGCGAGCAGATCCGCGCCGGGACGCCGAAGCTGCCCCAGGCCCCGGTGCCCGATGTTGACCTGGAGTATGCCGACCTGCCCGACCCGGACTCCTCCGAGCGCCTGACGAGATACTTAAACGATGACACCCAGGACGCCTCCGCCTCATCACCGCCGCTTAACCTGACACCGGTGGAAACAACGGGTACCGGTGAGCTGGCGCTGCATCCCACCGACCCCCAGCCGGAGGTGGCGGAGCCGGTCCGCGAGGAACGGCCACCGCTGATCATCATCGAGCCGGACCCCGAGCCTGAGCCGGAACCGGAACCCTCACCCGTCCAGAAGCCGCCCCGCGAGCAGCCGGCGGACAACGGGACAGACCGTGACGAGCAGCGCGAGGTCGCGGACTCGATGCGTTACTCCGGAGACTGGGACGACGACGATGTCGTGGTCGACTACCGGATCCTCTCCGCCCTCGAAGAAGACGACACCGAACCCGCCGGGGCCGACCCGGCGGCCGAGCCGCTCCCCGACCCGCGCGTCGACAGCGAACGGCTCGACCTCGGTTCACGCCCGGCGGACCTCGGGGCACTCGACCTCGCGGTGCGCGATGAATCACCACAAGAAGCGGTGGTCGAAGGCGATGATATTTCGCTGTCGCTCCTGCCCGTCACCGACCCGGCCCCGGCCGGCGCTGCTTCCGGAGGTTTTTACTCCGGGGCAGACCTGAGCGTGATCCAGGACGACTTCGCGACCAAGCTCTGGCCGGAATCGGACAGCGGCACCACAAGCTACCGTTATTTCGGTGCGGCCTATGAGGTCAATAACCTCCAGGCCCAGACGATGGCAATCAGCTTCCAGGAAGCCAAGCTCTCCGACCTGGAGATCATGCTGGACGCGGAGTTCCTCGATGGCCAGGCCTTCGTCGGCTTCGGACTGGCGGCACGGTTCCAGGTCGTGGGCGGCGTGGCGAACTACTACGGGCTGTTCATCAGCGAGAGCGGCGAATTCCTGCTGCTCAAGGTCGACGGCGGCCAGGAGCAGATCCTCGTCGACTGGACGGCCTCGCCCTTCATCCAGGCCAACAAGTCCAACCGGATCGGCCTCGACCTGCGCGGTGACCGGATCGTCGCCTTCATCAACGGCGCCGAGGTCGCGTCGGTCAGCGACGGCTCGATCCGCAACGGCGGCTACGCGATGCTCGCCGGCCCCGGAACCGCGGCGCGGTTTGATAACCTATACATCCGCGGCTATGAGCGCTGAACCGTAATCTCAAACCAAACGCGGCATCGTAACAAGCAGTGATCTCCTGGTACGGAACAAGACGGAAGCCCTTCGCCAAGCGCTGGTGGGAGAAAAAGCCCAAGGCCGGGGACAGCCAGGGCGTGGACATCCACGAGTTGGCGGATATCACGCGGTACCACCGGGGCGACCCACGCAGGCTCCCGCCCTTCGAGCTGAGGCTCAAACGCACCGACCACCTATGGGAAAAGGTCACCAACCCGATCGCCCGCAGCGTGCTTCATACCGTGTGGCGGATGCTGCCGCCGGACACCGTCTTCGGCCCGACCTTCGACAACCCGGATAAATGCCCGCCGGAGCTGTTTGAGTACCAGGAGCGGATCAACGAAGCATTGGGCAAGTCCGGCCTGGCGAAAGCGCTGGCCGGGGGTGAAGCGATGCTCCCCGACCCGACGGCGCACCTGCCCTGGCCCTGGAAATACCTGGCCCGCAAGTACGGCCCGAAGAACCTGCAACAGCTCACGCGGCTGGTGGTCAACAACCTGGAGTGGTACGTCGACCAGTCGGTGAAGCTCAAGGACCCCTGGACGATCATCGCCGAGCAGTTGCCGATCAACCTGGCGCTGACGGCGATGGTAATGCTGGCCTTCGTCACGGCGACGTCGATCAACACGGCGCATTGGGTCGCGCTGATCGGCCTGACACTGGGCGGCGCGGGTCTGATCCTCGCGATGCAGCTTATCTGGGGGCGCGAGACGCACAAGCAAAAGACAAACCTCGCCGAGTTCTACCACTACCTGATGCGGGAATACAGCGACACCGAGGAAGACCCGGATGAGGACCCGGAGAAGTACAGGCTGCGGCTGCGGGGGAAGAACAGCGCGTAGGGATTCAGTAGCGCACCCCCCTGTGGTGGCGTTCCGCCGGGAAATCCGCAAGCGGAGGCGCTTGCTCTACTGCTGGTGAACGCCCGCCGCTACTGACCTGGGGTATTATTAAGCGGGGAGGACGCAGTGCGGAAAAAACCGAAACACGGCGTGGATATGTATGCGGTGAGCCGCCAGGGGATGCTTCAGGCGGATATTCGGCACAAGACCTCTCCCACGGACAGAATTTTCATGGGTGCTGAGCATTTCTGGCCAGACGTCTCCAACCCGATTGCCAAGGATGTTATCGCCACTGTCTTCAAAATGATGCCGGCTGACACCCTCTACGGCCCGGCCTGGGATGAACCTGACCGGCACCTGATCGAGGTTCATAACTACCAGGCCTGGATCAACGAGGAACTAGGCAAATCCGGGCTCGCCAAGGGTATCGCCGGGGGTGAAGCGATGCTGCCGGACCCGACGGCACACCTGCCCTGGCCGTGGAAATACCTGGCGCGCCGGTTCGGTCCGAAGAACATCAAGCAGCGAACCACGTACATCACTCGCAACCTGGAGTGGTACGTCGACCAGTCGCGCAAGCTCAAGGACCCCTGGACCATCGCCGCGGAACACCTGCCGATGACCTTTATGCTGACTGTATTGATGATGGGGGCCCTGGCGACAGCCACACCGCTATACAAAGTCCACTGGTTAATCCTCCTCGGCATGACCGTGCTCACGACCGGGATTATCTTCACTGCGCAGCATATCTGGGGACGCAACACGGTCAACCACAAGACAAACTGCGCCGAGTTGTTCCACTACCTGATCCGCGAGTACTCCGACGAACCGGAGGACGATTCGCTCGACGACGACTACTACCGGCTGAAACTGAGCAGGAAGTACGAGCTATAGGACGCTTAAGGTATCCTCTGACAGGGAGGAGAAATGACCCGCAACGCCCCGAAATACGGCGTGGACATGAAGGCAATCGCCACGGGCCACCTGCAGTATTCCGAATCCAGGTTTAAGGCCAGCTCCACCGACCGGATGTTCATGGGCACCGACCAGCTCTGGCCTAGGGTTTCCAACCCGATCGCCCGGGATGTGATCAAGACCGCCTACAAGATGCTGCCGGCGGATACGCTGTACGGCCCGGCCTTCGACGACCCGGAGAAATGCCCGCCGGAGATCCACGAGTACCAGATCTGGATCAACGAGGAGCTCGGGAAGTCCGGCCTCGCCAAGGCGTTGGCCGGGGGTGAGGCAATGCTCCCTGACCCGACGGCGCACCTGCCCTGGCCCTGGAAATACCTGGCGCGGCGCTACGGGCCGAAGAACCTGCACCAGCTCACGCAGTTCATGGTCCGCAACCTGGAGTGGTATGCCGACCAGTCGACGAAGCTCAAGGACCCCTGGACCATCATCGCCGGCCAGCTGCCGATGACGGTGCTCTTAAGCGTCCTGGCGATCGGCGCGCTGGCGACCTCGACGCCGCTTTACCAGGTCCACTGGCTGATCCTGCTGGGAGTCGCGCTGTTGATGGCCGGGTTCGTGCTGGCGCTGCAGCTGATCTTCGGCCGCGACTCCCACAAGCACAAAACCAACTGTGCCGAGCTGTACCACTACCTGGTCCGCGAGTACTCCGACGCCGAGGAGGATGAGACGCTCAGCGCCGACCACTACCGCTTGAAGCTGAGCCGGGAGTATGTGTTGTAGGTTTTTACCGAGATCTTGCCACCAGGAGTAGCGGCCGGGCACTGTCCCGGCCTTTGGAAACCAGGCATTCCATCCCGTACGGTAATTGGGAGGAGGGGACAGTGCCCCTCCGCTACTGGTTCTCCCAGCCCGTCAATCACTCCGGCCAGTCGTCGGGGATGATCAAGTATCCCCGTTCAACGATGATCATCCTGTACCAGCCGATCGCACCGATGCTGAGAGCTGTCAGACCGGAAACCACGGCGATGTACCCGGATATCCCAGGGTTTTCAGTGAAGTTCAAGCGGATCAGGGAAACGACAATCAACACGGCTTCTGCTAGTACCGCAGTGGTGATGATCCTGCACTCCAACCTCATCGGTGGGGTGTAGAAGCGACCATATAGCCATGACCACCTTTTGTGGTCACCGCTGTAGTTTGCGTCCATGAACCTGTTGAATGATTCTGGGTTCGAAAGCTCCCAGGAGGTATTGATGCCGGCTAAGACCAGCAATGCCGAGATAGCAGCAAGAGCAATGAATCCGAGGCTCGCATCAAAGAGCATTCTGTTCTTCAGGCAAGCTGGACAAACCATCAACAGGTAGATGGCTGTGATACTGACCACCGACCACATCGTCCGCGTGTAGAACTCCACTGCCTCGATCCGGCGGATCCCCCAGGCCGATTTGAACCAACTGATCAAGCTGCCATCGTCCCTACTCACCCCAGTCCTCCGGGGCGATCACGGCTTTCTTCTGGAGCATGAGCGTCCGCCAGATCAGTAGCGCCAGCAACCCGGCAGCCACCACCACCGTACCCAGGTCCCAACTGAGCTCCGGCATCCGCGTTTTGAACTTGTATCCGGCGGGGTTGAAGGCCGCCACCAGCACGGCTGCCACCAGAACCCAGATATGGTGCAGATGGGCGGTCAGGCTGATCGATGCCTTCGTATCCGCCCAGGTCGAGTTTGTGGGCTGCGGGAACCAGTCGAAGTTGAGCTGCATTGCGGTCACGGAAATGACCAGGGTTGTGACCAGGACCGCAACGGATGCGAGGAAAGCCCCCGGGGGCCAGGTTTCGAAGGGTTCGCGGAAAATGGGGAGATAGGTCGTTCCCAGGTTGACCATGAGGCAACCGGCCAGCGTCAGGGCTGAGATCTCATAAAACCGGCTGGCGGGCATCGTTTTCACCCTGTTCCTCCGCTGGATTTGCGAGTAGCATTACCCGATTCACCCGTAGGGGAGACGCTTGCGGCTCCCACATTCAGTATCACTGGTTTTCGTTTTCAAGGTGGGGGCCACAGGCGACCCCCTTACGGATGGTTTGCAGCATCCGTGGTCACTAATACACCGGCGGCCGAAAGCCGCATTTACCCCGGTAGCCGGACCTTTCGGGTCCGGACATCACCGGCGGCCGAAAGCCGCCTCTACCCCGGTAGCCGGACCTTTCGGGTCCGGACATCACCGGCGGCCGAAAGCCGCCCCTACCCCCCGGCCTGGGCCGCCGTTTCCGCGTCCTCGGTTTCCCAGTCGCGCAGTTTATCGAGCCACTCCTTGGGGAGCTTACGTTCGGTGCCGGCGGCGATAACCTTGTCCATGTAGCTCTTGGCCGGATTGCGATACACGTCGTCGCGCAGGGTTAGGACATAGGTGAAGGCCGGCATCCGCCGTCCGCCGCGGTCCTGGACCTGGATCGCGCTGCGGTGGTAACGGTGCGGCGTCCGCAGGTAGCGTTCGATCTCCGAGAAGTCTTTCTCACGGGCGTCGTAAACAAATCCCCAGACTACGTCATAGGGGTTGTTGGTCCGCGTCAGGGTCGGCAGTGAAGT
>Ga0180436_10004381_pt1 | contig 12702 bp, 11 predicted proteins | sample SS_ome_2_FD_132434 | JGI IMG/M metagenome (GOLD analysis project Ga0180436, IMG submission 132434) | Hypersaline lake sediment archaeal communities from the Salton Sea, California, USA - SS_3_S_2 metaG | ecosystem: Environmental > Aquatic > Non-marine Saline and Alkaline > Hypersaline >...
CGTTCGGAGAAGTCTGGGGCAGACCGGGCGGCGATTTTCTCGTGAGTTCCGACAAGAACTTCCGTCCCTCCGACGCGGTTTTCGGCGGCGATGGCGCCCTCTACGTCGCCGACTGGCACAACGTGATCATCGGTCACATGCAGCACAACATACGCGACCCCAATCGCGACCACCGCCACGGCCGGATCTACCGGATCGTCCACGAAGGTTCGCCCCTGCAGGCTCCCGTCGCGATCGATGGAGAGCCCTTACCCGCCCTGCTTGCGCTCCTCACCCACGAGGTTGACGGGGTCCGTCACAGGACGCGGATCGAGCTGAGTGAACGGGATTCCGGGGACGTGATCGCCGCCACCGAAGACTGGATCGCGACGCTCGATCCCCGGTCGGAAGAGGACGCGCACGCCCTTCTCGAGGCTCTCTGGCTGCACCAGCAGCACAACGTGCGCAACACCGAGCTGTTGAACGACGTCCTCCAGAGCCCGCATCCCCACGCCCGGGTCGCCGCAGCCACGGTGCAGCACCACTGGTTCAACGTCGATCACACCCTGGGGGGAAGTCCCGCGGAGCGAGACTCGACCGAACAACCCGACCTGAAATCCGGGGTCCTGTCCGATGCCGGAGGCGTCACCCACGTGCAGATCAATTGCGTGATCGAACAGATGCGCTTCGACGTGAAGGAGTTCACGGTCCAGGCGGGCCGCACACTCAAGGTCACCTTTTCCAATCCCGACTTTCTCCCCCACAATCTCGTCTTCGTGCAGCCCGGCGCCATCGACGAGGTGGCGATGACCGCGCTGCAGCTCGGCGAGAAGGGATTCCGGGCCGGCTACATCCCGGACCATCCCAAGATCATCGCATCGGGCACTCTGCTCGACCACGGGGCCGAGGAAGAATTCACTTTCCCGGTCCCCGGGGAACCGGGCGAATACGGATTCGTCTGCACCTTTCCCGGCCACCACATCCTGATGCGCGGAACGATGAAAGTCGTAAAGTGACCGGGACCACCGGAATTGCCCGGGCCACCGGAACCCGGCCCGGCGAATGCGCGCGGACCCTTCGCCCAGATGCGACAAGGCGGCCCCGCTCTCGCGCGAAGAGAGTGGCCCTTCGGCGAAACCCGGGTTGAGTCCCCCGCGAATCCGGACTAGCCTTCTCCCACAGTCCAACCCGCGCGTCCCGTGATTGCACCCGACCCCGAATTTGCCGAACTGTCAGCCCTTCTCGAGCGCCGCCTCGACGGTGCATCCAAGTCTCTCACCGCCGGCGAACTCGACGGTCTCCTGGGAAAGGTCGGACGGGAGATGTTCCTTCTCTACTCGGAAGCGGTCGCGGCCGACTCGATCTCGATCTGGCTTCTCGATCCGGCCAAGACGAAACTCGTCGTCGCCTACAGCGAACCCGATCCCGCCTTCGTGGGCTGGGAACAGCCTCTCAACGAGGGATTGATCAGCCTCGTGGTCGCCTCGGAGCAGGCGCTCTGCGAGAATCTCGTCTACCAGCACACGCAGCACTCCAAGCGGGCCGACAAGGCGATGGACCAGATCACCTGTTCGATGATCGCGGTCCCCTTCTATCTCGCCGGCAATCTCGGCGGTGCGGTGAGTTGCGTTCAATTGAAGCGCTCCGCCGAAGACCCCGATCCCGAAGGCTTCTCGGCCCGTCATCTCAACCGCATCAGCCGGCTCTCCTCCGCCCTGGAACGGATGGTCAACTATCGACTCCTGGTTTCGTTGCTCGATCTCGAACTATGACCACCTCGCCGACCGGCGATCCGCCGTGGCCCACTCCGGACGAAGCCCGCCGCGCCCTCGCCGACGGCACGGGAGCCGGCGTCAAAGTCGCCGTGATCGACTCGGGAATCGAGTTCACCCACCCCGCTCTCACCGGTATGACGGTCGCCGATTCGGTGGGGGTCATCGAGGAGAAGGGCCGCATCGAGTTGCGGGATGGAGCCGGCCACGATGTCTACGGACACGGAACCGGCGTCGCCGGAATCATCCACGAACGCGCACCCGGTGCCGCGATCGGGAGTTTCCGGGTCCTGGACGCCCGCAGCCTCTCCCGGACCGGCCTGATCCTCGCGGGCGTCCGGGAAGCGATCCGGCGCGGCTACCACGTGCTCAATTGCAGCTTCGGTTGCCGGGGACTGGCCAAGTACATCCTGCCGCACAAGGCGTGGGCGGACGAGGCGTGGCTCGGAGGGATCCATGTCGTGGCGGCGTGCAGCAACATCGACGAGTCCGAGCCGGAATGGCCCGCCCACTTCGTCAGCGTCATCAGCGTGGGAATGGCCTACACCGAGAGCGAGTCCTTTTTCCACCGGCCCGGCAATCTCGTGGGTTTCGCGGCCCGCGGCGAGAACGTCGACGTTCCCTGGATGGGGGGCGGAACCCAGTTGCAGACGGGGACGAGTTTCGCGGCTCCCCGGCTTTCGGCCGCAATATCACGGATCCTGTCCGTCTACCCCGCGGTGCCGCCCAACGTGATGCAGGCGCTTCTCGCCGAAATCGCGGAGCCGTGGCACGAAGAGTTGAGTCCCGACTGGTGACGGGACGACACCTGATCCATCTCAACCGCAATCCACCTCAACCGCAATCCACCACACCGACCACGAACCATGGAATCGACCGTATCTCTCCTCGGGCCCGTCGACGAGCTTCCCGCCGAAGGAGCCGAGCCCGACTTCGCGCAGGAACGACCGCTCGACCGCGCGGCTTCCCCCTTCTCCCAGAGCCGCATCGGCTTCGCCCTCGACAGGGAGGGAATCCACCCCCTCTTCGACGCCGGAACCGCTCCTCGCTTCCAGCGTGCCGCGGTGGATGCTTCGGGAACGGAAGGCAACCCGATGACGTGGATGGACGAGGCATGGGAGATCGATCTCGATTCGCTCCTGTCCGCCACCGATCCCTACCGGCACTTCTCCGATGCCGCCGAACCCGAAGACTACGTCCGCAAGTTTCTCCACACCCTCTCGTCTTCGCTCGACGAACCCGCATTGACCGGTGACGGCCGCTGCTATCCGGTGGTCCGCTGGAAGGGAAGCGAGAACGGCGAAGGCGCCACGGTCCAACTGCTCGGTCTTCTCGTCGCCGGCGACGACCAGTTTCGCGAGTTCTGCGAGTCCGGCGACGACGACTTCGGTCTTATCTTCGAAGACGCCGAGGTCGATGCGCACGGTATCCGGGAAGCGGCCCTCGCCATGGCGGTTCTCGGGATCTCGATGGCGTTCACGCCCGATGCCGATGCCGGACTCTTCAAGAAGATCAAGGCGAAGCGCGAGGCGAGAGCCGCCGAGCTCTCCAGCGAACAGGTGGTCCGCGCCGTTCCCGCCCCCGTCACCCAGTTCACCAGCCAGCATTCCTGGATGGACGTCCACCAGGACGCCGAAATCGACTTCGCACTCCTCGAAGCCGCCGGCGACGAGGCGGAGCGCCGGATCGTTGTCGACATCGAGGATCAGCGTGCCTATCTCCTGATCGACGGAAAGATCGCGATCGATACCGCTGTCTCCACCGCCCGGGAAGGAAAGCACACGCCCCGTGGTGAGTTCGAGATCACCCAACGGGTCCGCGAGGGCAAGACCTCGACGATCTACGGGTGCGCTCTCCCCTTCTGGATGCGACTCGACCAGTCCGCCATCGGGCTGCACACGGGAGACCTCCCCGGCTATCCGGCCTCGGCGGGCTGCATCCGCCTGCCCCATTCGGTGGCTCCGGTCATGTTCGACAATACCGCGAGCGGGATCACGGTTCAGGTCATGGATTCCTGGGACGGGCCGGGTGCCGAGGGCACCGACTTCCTCGTCGCCGACGCGTGACGTCATTCTCCGGTCCGGGACCGGATGCGGGAGGGGGCACCGGGATTCTTCCCTATTCCGTGCCTCGTGCCTATCCCCGTTTCAGGACCCAGATCTCGAGCAGGGCCCACTCCTCGCCCGGGTAGTTTTCCTGTTCCCGCGGCGATAGCCGGCGGTGGCGTGTCGCGCAGCTGCCCACGAAATCGAGGTGGCGAAGCAGGAGTCGCTTCGTCTCATCCGATTTCTCGAGGCTGAAAGGATTCAGGAAGTTCACCATCGCGTAGCCCTCGCGATCCGGCCCCGCGAACGTGGCGAGCAGCTCGTCGATCGCGCGGGTCTCGAGGTAGACGAGGGCTGCAGTGGAAACGAGAACATCCGCCTGCGCGACGGCCCCGAGAACGCGTTCGCGCGTCGTGCCTGTCATCGTGTTGAGATCGGCCGGAATCGTCTCGTCGAAGATCCCCGCTCCGGCTCCGTAGGACAGGGCCGACGCCGAGATATCGACACCGGTGGTGCGCAGAGGAAGCGCCCGGGGCTTCAGGGCGGAAGAGGCCCGTTCCGCATCACTCCAGTTCTCGCGGATCTCCTCCACCGTCATCTGGTGCGCGATGGCGAGAGTGGTGTTGCCGAAACAACAGCACAGGTCGAGATAGGGCACCGGATCCGAGCCGCGGCTTTCGACCCACGGACGCACGAGGCGGTTGAAGGCGGAGCGATTGTAATCGTCGGAAATGTAGTCGAGCGCGTCGATGATGCGCTCCTTGAAAGGGACCGGATCCTCCGCGACGTAGATGTCGTCGAAGTGTTGTTTCTTCTCGTCGGTCTGGATCGCGGCTCGTGTCGTCATGCGGTGGTCTGGGGTCGTCTCCCCCAAGCCACCTTGGTGAGGATTCCCGGCCCGTCCACCGCGAATCCGAACCCGTTTCGCGGACCCCGTTCCGTATCCGGCAATCAATCCCGCGTGCGACCCGCCTCGATCTGGGCGTCGAGTTCCTTCTTCATCGCCACGGCGATGTCCGCATGCTTTTCGATCACATCCTTCCTCTCTGCCGGATCACGGGAGAGATCGAACAGCTGGTATCGCGGCACCTCGGTGTTCTCCAGCTTTCTCTCGACGACGAGATTCCGGGTTTTCTTCGAATCGTGACGGAGCAGTTTCCAATCTCCCCTGCGAAACCCGTAGTTTCCACCCCGTCCATTGTCCTGGACGATGAGCGACTCGCGCCCTTTCGCGCCCTCGTCTCCCAAGAGCGCCCCGAGGACATCCATGCTGTCGAGAAAGGCATCGTCCGGAAGATCGACGCCGGCGAGACGGGCGAGGCTCGCGGCGAGGTCGATCGTGCAGACGACCTCGTCCGACACGCCGGACGGAACACGTCCCGGCCACCGCACGATGAAAGGAGTGCGGGTTCCCCCCTCGTAGACGCTGTATTTGCCTCCGCTGAAGGGCCCTCCCGAACGGTGGTCGCCGTTCTTTTCGACCGCATCGTCCTGATAGCCGTCATCGAGCACTGGTCCGTTGTCCGAACAGAACACGATCAGGGTGTCTTCCGTGAGCCCCATTTCCTCGAGTCCCTCCATCAGGGCACCCACACTCCAGTCGAGCGACAGCGTGGAATCCCCACGCCAACCGAGAGCCGATTTTCCCTGGAAGCGTTCGTGAGGCATGCGGGGCACGTGGATCTCGTGCGATGCGAAGAAGAGGAAGAAGGGCTGATCCCGGTTCTCCCCGATCCACTCCAGGGACCGCTCGACCCACACATCGGTGAGATCCTCGTCACGAAAACGGGCCGCCTCTCCCCCCGTGTAGAAGCCGATCCGGCTGATCCCGTTGTGTATCGTCGAGTTGTGCCCGTGGGACCAGTCCATCTTGAGGGTGTCTCGATGGGTGATCCCCGTGGGATGGTCCTCGGAAGGCTTCTTCTTTCCGACCCAGAGCGGATCGGCCGAATCGAGATTCTTCACGCGATGGTTCTCGACATATACCTGGGGCACGCGATCGTTCGTGGTCGGAAGGAGAAAACAATAGTCGAACCCGATCTCGAGCGGTCCCGGCTTCAGGTCGCCGTTCCAGTCGGGCCCCTCTTCGCCTCCGAGACCGAGATGCCATTTTCCGATCACGGCCGTGCGGTAGCCCGCTTCTTTCATCAGGGATGCCACGGTCGGAGTGCCCGCCCCGATGATCGCGGGGCTGCTCGGCGGAGCGATACCGGTTCGCTCTCCGCGAAACGCATAGATCCCGGTGAGAAACGAGTAGCGGGTCGGCGTGCAGGTGGAGGCCGAGCAGTAGCCGCTCGTGAACCGTAGACCCTCTTCGGCGAGGCGGTCGATATGGGATGTCTCGATCCGCGTCGCTCCGTAGCAGGACACGTCGCCATATCCGAGATCGTCGGCCATGATCACGATCACGTTGGGCGTTTCGGCGGCGGGCAGGATCGTCTGTCCAAGGGCAGAAAAGGCAAGAGCGAGGCAGGCGAGACTTCTCATCATTCGGATATCGTAGGTGACATTCGGGAAACGAAAACCAAAAACGAAAAGCGGGAAGGGTCATGTCCCGCCACCGTCCGGGTTTCGCCCTTTCCGGCTTCACAACGGCTCGTCACATCCGGGTAGCGAGTCGTCATTTCCGCGAACCGAACAACTGAATCGAATCGCTGTCGGAATAGCGGTATCCGGTGCCGAACGGAAGGGGCTTGGCCACCCCCGACTGGTAGATCCGGTGCAGGGCGGGCTGATCATACTCGGAGAACATCTCGATCGGCCCCGCGTAATTGCCGTAGTAGGTAATGTCGTAATACAGGGCGAGAAACTCGGCGGGAATACCGGACGCGTCCTGCAGGATGTAGTCGAGGTCACCCACCAGGAAATTGCGCACATTGGTGAATCCCTCCTGGTGCATCAGGAACGAGGCCGCCTTGAGATATCCTACCCCGCCCGGCCTCTCCTCGAGAAACCGAAGGAAGGAAGTCCCGGGTTTGAATCCCCCGTTCGACAGATCGGTCTTGAAATAGTAGAGAGAAATCTCCGGCGGCGCGCCCGGCGAAGCCATACGCATCCTCAGTCGCAGGTGCAGGCCGCTCGCGTCATCCGCACTCGCAGGCACGACTTCTCCCGTCCCATCCAGTTTCACGAAATCCGCGCCGGTCACGTCGTGATTCGTCAGGGCGGCAAAGTAAAGCAGGACGGGAAACACACCGTTGACGCCCCGGTCCCCGAAGTCTTCCCGCATCTCGGTCGTGATGAAGAAGTTTCGCCGGGAAATGCTGCGAAGCGTGTGCGTCAGGTGCGGAAGATACTCCGCCATCTGCGCCTCGTTCATCGTCCGGAAATCCGGCAGGTTCCCGAGCGGTTCGAGCCCGACGAGGACATACTCCGGAGCTCCGGGAAAGAGGGTGGCCACGTGAACGAAATCGGGGCCGCCGAACAGGTATTTCACGACCCGGGGGCGGGAAATGCGGGGATGGACCTCCGTCCTCGCCCATTCCCGCATCGCCGCGAGCCTCGTTTCCTCCCACTTCTCATTCAGTTCGCGGGACTGGAGGTAGTGTTGCTGAACGACCGGCAATCGCATGAGTGGCTCGAGGGCCGAACCGGCCGGCAGGGGAAGACCAGCCACCAAACGGGCCGAATCGTTCAGGTTCGGAGCCCCCTGCTGTGCGGGGAGGACCACGGGAACCAGGGCGGCGAAGACGGGAAGAAGGAGCCGGTTGAACGTCATCATCGAATGCGAATCCACTGTCCCTGAAACGATTGATCCGCCTGATCGTTGGACGCAACCCGGATTTCGCCCAAACACGGAATTCGGGTGGTCCGTTCCCGCCCTGGCGCAACTCCCCCGGCATTCCGCGGTTGCATCGCGTATGAAGAATCTCGCGAAGCTGGCCTGGATCGTCTTCTCGCTCAGCCATGCACGGGCTGCCGAAAGCGAAATCCTTCTTGAGCCGGTCGACGAAGAACGGAAACGCACGGTTCCCATCAAGGTCTACCTGCCGGCCTCGACCGGTCCCCAGCCGGTCGTCCTCTTTTCGCACGGTCTGGGCGGGTCCCGCGAGGGAAACTCCTATCTCGGAACGCACTGGGCGAAAAATGGGTACGTCGCCGTGTTTCTCCAGCATCCCGGCAGTGACGAGAGCGTGTGGCGCGACACGCCTCCTCGCGAACGGATGACCGCCCTGAAGGAGGCGGCCAACGGCGCGAACTTCCTCGCCCGCCTCTTCGATGTCCGCTTCGTGATCGATCAACTCGAGCGATGGAACGCGGAAGAGGAGCATCCCCTCGCGGGGCGTCTCGACATCGATCACATCGGGATGAGCGGCCACAGTTTCGGTGCCCGCACGACCCAGACCCTGATGGGACAGAGATTCGGCAACGGGCGCTCACTCGGCGATCCACGGCTGGACGCCTTTCTCCCCCTCAGCCCCTCCGTCGGACGAAACTCTCCCGGCGAGGCCTTCGGCCACATTTCGGCGCCGGTGCTCGCGATGACGGGAACGCTCGACGACAGTCCCATCAATCCCGAGACCACCCCCGACTCCCGGCCCAAGATGTACGCCGCTCTCCCCCCGGGAGACAAGTATCAGGTCGTCTTCGACAAGGGGCAGCACTTCGATTTCGGAGACAGCCGGAGGAACCACGCCGACCGGAGCCCCCGCATCCACCCTGCCGTGCAGCAGCTCAGCACCCTGTTCTGGGATGCCTACCTGCGCCAAGACGAGACGGCGAAGGCGAAACTCCGGTCCCCGCAGCTACGCGAAGAGGCGGGCCTGGTCGCGAAGGACGCCTGGGACTGGAAATAGCGGAATTGCCGGCATCACTTTTGCCCGCTATGTTCCGTTTCATGCGTCATCCCACCACGTTCGAGAACAAGGTCTACGAAGCACTCGACAAAATTCCCGAAGGGAGAGTGACGACCTACCGGGAACTGGGCCGGCACATCGACTGCGGAGCCCCGCGCGCGGTCGGCCAGGCGCTGCGCCGGAATCCTTTCGCTCCGAAGGTCCCCTGCCACCGGGTCGTCCGCACCGACCGTTCGCTCGGCGGCTACATCGGGCAGACTCGTGGCGAGGCCCTGGCGACGAAGCGCAAGCTTCTCGAGAAGGAGGGCGTGCCCTTCGTTCCGGGGACGGAGCGAGTCGCCCCGGAGAGCCTCTTCTATTTCGATGACTGAAGAAGCCGACGGTTCCGGTTTCGACCTCGCCGAGGCGATGCGTGACCAGCTCGCGGAGAACCTGGCCGACCTCTGCCACTACAGGATGCCGTTCGGCCGTTACCAGGGCACCCTCGTGCACCGGCTTCCCTTCGAATACCTCCGCTGGTTCGCCGATCACGCCGACGAATTCCCCGGTGGACGACTCGGGGAACTGATGGAGTTCGTCTACCACGTCAAGGCGAACGGATCGGAGATCATCTTTTCGAGGCTGCCCCGTTGAGGAGACGGCTCGCTTTCCCGTCCCTACCAGAGCGATTCCCAGATGGCCCGGCGCACCACGCGTCGATCCACCTTCACCTTCCCGCGCAGGGCGCGGGCCGGTCCGCTTTGCTCGAGGAGATCGGCCGTCTCCTCGGCGAGCCGCAACGGCAATTTCGTCGAAAACCGCACCCGCCGGTTGCGCAGCTGCCGCACGTAGTGGTGTCCTTCGCCGAGATGCTCCCGGCACACGGCCAACCAACTCGTCCAAACCGGGCCCAGTTGATCCGCACTGAGATCGGTTCCTTCGTTCCAGCCCGCCTCCCGCAACTCGTCTGCCGGCAGATAGCAGCGCCCCTGGGGGATGTCCTCGTGGATGTCCCGAAGGATGTTGACCAGTTGCAGCCCCTGTCCGAGTCGCCGTCCTTTTTCGAGAAGAAGATCCTCCTTGCCGGGATCGGCGAATCTCTCACCGAGGCTGATGAATCCGATCCGGGTCCAGAACTCCCCGACGCAGCCTGCCACCGCATAGGTGTATCGGTCGAGGGTCACGGCATCGGGGCAGGCCGCGGGACATCCGCCTGACTCGGCTTCCCCGAAATGGCCCAGATCCCAGGTCTGGCCCTCGACGATCGTCTTCACCACATCGCGAACCAGCTGCCGGCGACGCACCTCGAGCGATTCGAGCCACGCCAGGAGCTCGTTCGCCCGCTCCAACAAGACCCGCTCCCCCTCGTGGACGATCTCTTCCAGCTCCGGCACCCTGATGCTCCCCTGCCCTGTCTCCTTTCCCGCGACGCGACTCGAGAAATGCTCCAGCATCGCCACCCGCTCGGCGGGAGGAACGCCGGGAGTATCCGCAAGGGTATCCGAGGCCCGGGCGAGGAGGTATCCCAAGGCGACCGGCTCCCGCATCGGCCCCGGCAGGAATCTTACGCTCAGATAGAATGAGCGGGACACCGCGCGGAGGAGTTGCCACCGGTTCTCGACCGTCCTCATGAACCGAGCTGCGCAGCGGCCCGGCGAACAATGGTCTCGGTCGTCTCACAGCTGATACACGGATCGGTGATCGACTGCCCCTTCGTCAACTGCGACCGGTCGCCTGCGATCTTCTGGTTCCCCTCCACGAGATTGCTCTCGAGCATGGCCCCCACGATCCTGGTGTTGCCCGAAGCTCTCTGATCGACGATCCCCTCGAAGACCGAGGGCATTCGCCGAAAATCCTTGTCGCAATTGGCGTGACTGGCGTCGATCACGACCGAGGGAGTAACGCCACCGGCGAGGAGCGTCTCCACCGTGACCGCGACGGATGCCTCATCCCAATTCGGCCCGCCGTCTCCGCCTCGGAGAACCGTGTGGCAGTTCCCGTTGCCCTTCGTGCTCACCATCGAGGCCACGCCCTCCGGTCCGATTCCGAAAAAGGTCTGCGGCGCCATCGATGCCTTCAACGCATTCACCACCGGACCGATCGCACCCGACGTGGCATTCTTGAATCCGACCGGCATCGAGAGTCCCGAGGCCATCTGCCGGTGCGTCTGGGATTCGACCGTCCTCGCGCCAATCGCCGCCCAGCAGATCAGGTCACCGAGATACTGCGGAGTGATCGGATCGAGAAACTCGGTGGCCGTCGGAAGCCCGAGATCGACCACGTTCCCCAACAGCCTTCGGGCCACCTCGAGACCGCTCGCCAGATTGGCCGTCCCGTCCAGGTCCGGGTCCATGATGAGCCCCTTCCAGCCCACCGACGTACGGGGTTTCTCGAAATAGACCCGCATCACGATCTCGATCGAGTCCGCGACCTCCCGCGCCAACGCTGCCAGTCGTTCGGCATACTCGATCCCCTCGCCGGAGTGATGAATCGAACACGGACCCACGATGACGAGAAACCGGTTGGAACGTCCCTGGAGAATATCCTCGATGCGCTTCCGCGCCGCAAAGACGGTGTCTTCCTGCTCCGGCGTGCGTGGCATCTGGTGCGTGAAAAACGCGGGAGCCGGAAGGGGAACGTTCGACGCGATGTTGAGGTCTGTCACCGGTGCGGTCATGCCGTTTTGCGAGGGGCGCAACCGGTCGAACCAAAGATTGTCGCTGTCAAGCCGGAGAAGCGCGTACCCGCTCGTCCCGGACAAAAGAAGAGCTGGAACAGGCGCGCGAAACAAACGCCCAAAGCATGTCCGCCCGTTCGGAGGGATCAGCGTCGACGGCGCCGATCCTTCACCTTCAGTACGTCGATTCTACCCGTATCGCGCTGATTCGAAGTCCCCACCGTCGAATGGATCCAAACAACTCTCCGGCGCGTCTGCCACCGAGGAATCCGACGGGGCCGAACTTTCAACCAGTATCGATTGTGCTGCATTTCCACGCTCGGAACGGCATCCCTGCGGCGCACCTCGCCGGTAGCATTTCTCCACCCGCCACCTTCATTGGCCCTGTAGTAAGTCACCGAAAAAGTTCGGCTCGTACGGGAGCCCCAAACATAAGAACTCTGGGGCACGGCCGCCTCATTCTCGACCGTGAAATACACCCAGTGCGTCCGATTTCCCTTTTTCACCGAGCGGAAACGCTGTCCGGCTCCCCCCCTTTGGTGATACCTATCCTCACCCCTCAGTGTTCGCCCGTTCTTGCCCAAGGTCAAGTCAGAGCGCCCTGCCGGATCTCCCTCCGACAGGGACTGGATCTTCAGGTCATACTGTCCGCCGGTTTCTTCCCTTGGTGAGACCAGGATCAAGTAGCTCCCTCCTGGTTCGCCCACATACGACACCCCTCCGTCTTCGATCGCTTCCTGGGATTCGAGAATGGACAGTCCGTCGATTTCCAAGAGTGACAGATCCAATTCCCCCGCCGACGGATCGGCATCGAGCATCACGTCGATCCGGTCATCGTCGGGCCGCAATTCGAACCGATAGAAGTCGGCGTCGGCAGCGATTCCCTTACTTCCGTAGCGGTTCAACTCACTCAGCCACTTGTCCTCGAAGCTGCGCAGGTCATACGCCTTGGCGGGAAGGTCGTTGTTCTCGAACGGATCATCGGTCGTCGACTCTTCCGAGGTGTAGCCGTAATCCCCCTCACTGAAGGGTGAAGGACCGACCGCGTTCACGGCGCGGACAAAGTAAAAATAGGTTCGCCCATCCTCCACCTCGAAATCATTGAAAAACGGGGTGATGAGATGCATCCCCCGGGCGAGAGGTGAGGCTTCCTCCGCATCATCCTGCGTGCCGCGATACAACCGGTAATGGGTCGTCTCGTCCGACCGGTCCCAGGCGACGCGGACGAAATCACGGTCCACGCCCTTGAGTGCAGTCAAATTCTGCGGAGCGTCGGGCTCAACCGCCAACCGCGCACCACCGTCGCGAGCGCCGTAGCCGGATTGACCGTTCTCGTTGAAGGCTCGCACCGAGTAATAGTAGACGATTCCCGCTGCGCCCGTCCAATCGTCGAAAAACAGCCCGCTGGTGCTCCCGAGGTAGCTCCCGCCCCCCGCATTCAACACGTTCCGATA
>Ga0180436_10004382_pt1 | contig 12701 bp, 12 predicted proteins | sample SS_ome_2_FD_132434 | JGI IMG/M metagenome (GOLD analysis project Ga0180436, IMG submission 132434) | Hypersaline lake sediment archaeal communities from the Salton Sea, California, USA - SS_3_S_2 metaG | ecosystem: Environmental > Aquatic > Non-marine Saline and Alkaline > Hypersaline >...
CGGGCGGGCCCTCCGCCACGATCAAGACGCATCACAATGCGGGCGGCCTGCCGGAGGAGCTGGGCTTCGGCCTGGTCGAACCCTTGCGCGAGCTGTTCAAGGACGAGGTGCGCGCGCTGGGGCGCGAGCTGGGCCTGCCGCAACGCTTCATCGGGCGCCACCCCTTCCCCGGTCCCGGCCTTGCGATCCGCTGCCCCGGCGAGATCACGCGCGACAAGCTGGACATCCTGCGCCGCGCCGACGCGGTCTATATCGACCAGATCCGCCGCCACGGTCTTTATGACGAGATCTGGCAGGCTTTCGTCGCGATCCTGCCGGTCCGCACGGTTGGCGTGATGGGCGACGGGCGCACCTATGATTATGCCTGCGCATTGCGGGCGGTGACCTCCGTCGACGGGATGACGGCCGATTACTACCCGTTCAGCCACGAATTCCTGGGCGAGACCGCGACGCGGATCATCAACGAGGTGCCGGGCATCAACCGGGTGACCTACGACATCACCTCCAAACCCCCCGGCACGATCGAATGGGAGTGAGCCGCGACCCGAAGGGTGAAAACGCTCCAGTGGAGCGTTTTCAGCGGCGAATGCCCACGGCGCAGGCCGGGGGCCAGACCGACCCGCAGGGTCGAAACGCCACGGTGGCGCGTTTTGCGGTGCGTATGCCCAAGGCGCAAACCGGGGGCGTGACGATGATGTCCACACCGATCCCCCTGGATTTTCGGCGGAAATTCGCAGACCGCGCCGCAGGCGCGGCCCGGCCCAACCGGCCCGGGCCCGCATTGCGGGCCCCGGACGGGCGGGAGCGCCGGGCACCGGCACGGGGGCCGGCATGGCACGGGTGAGGCTGTCGGGCTTTCTTCTCTGCCGCAGCCTTGACGAGGCCGACCGCGTCTCGCATCTGCTGGCCGATCATGTGCGGCTGACCCGCGCCGAACCGGGCTGCCTGCGGTTCGAATTGCTGCGCTCGTCGGCCGATCCCACGCGCTTCGCCGTGTTCGAGGAATTCCGCGATGCCGAGGCGTTCGCCGCCCATCGTGAACGGGCCTCGAACAGCGCCTGGGGCCGCGCCACCAGGGGCATCCCGCGCGATTACGAGATCACCGGCCTCGACCGCGAGACGGAAGAATGAGCACCGCCACACCGCATCTGCCGCCGATCCAGGGCGAACCGGTCAAGGCCGCGTTCTGGATGATCGGCTCGATCCTGGGTTTCACCGGGCTTGCCATATCGGGCCGCCAGATCGGCGCGGCGCTCGACCCCTACGAGATCATGTTCTACCGCTCGGCCGTGGGCATCGTCACCGTCCTGGCCGTCGCGACGGCCCTGGGTACCCGGGGCGAGATTTCCACGCGCCACATGGGCCTGCACATCCTGCGCAACATCGTGCATTTCGCGGGCCAGATCCTGTGGCTGGTGGCGCTGATGCTGATCCCGCTGGCGCAGTTGTTCGCGATGGAGTTTTCCTATCCGATCATCGTGGCGCTGGCGGCGCCCTTCGTGCTGGGCGAACGGCTGACGCCCCGGCGCGTCCTGGCGGCGGGGATCGGGTTTCTGGGCATCCTGATCGTCGCGCGCCCCTTCGGCGGCGACGGGCTGTCGGTGGGCCTTCTGGCCGCCCTGGCCTGCGCCTTCGGCTTCGCCGGCTCGGCGCTCGTGACCAAGCGGCTGACGCGGGTGGCGACGATCACCTGCATCCTGTTCTGGCTGGCGGTCATCCAGTGCCTGCTGGGCTTCGGTTTCGCCGCCTGGGACGGCGCGGTCGCCCTGCCGCCGCCCGCGCTCTGGCCCTGGGTCGTGACGATCGGGCTGGCCGGTCTGATCGCGCATTTCTCGCTCACCCGCGCGCTGTCGCTGGCGCCGGCGACGATCGTCACCCCGATCGACTTCCTGCGCCTGCCGCTGATCGGGATCGTGGGCATGGCGCTTTACGGCGAGGCGCTGGATCTGTGGGTGTTCCTGGGCGGTGCCGTGATCTTCCTGGGCAACTGGGTCAATCTGCGCCCGGCCCGACCGCGCTTGCCGTGACGTCAAGTGTCATCTGAACGTTACGTCAGGAATTGACGCCCCGAAGCCGCGTTTTCTAGCGTCGGTCAATCAACTTCGGGGGGAGTTCCATGAAATACGGTATCGGCGGCGCCACGGCGTTCGCACTTTTGACGAGTCAGGCCCTGGCCGGCGGCATCGAACGCTCGCCGCAATCGGTGGGGCTGCTGTTCGAACCCGGCAACGCGGTGCAGTTCAGCTTCGGCCATGTCGCGCCGGACCTGACCGGGTCGCTGGGCGGGCTGGGCAGCGGCGACATGGCGCCCAGCTATACCTCGCTGTCGATGGGCGTGAAGACGCGTGTCAACGACCGCGTCGACCTGGCGCTGATCTTCGACCAGTCGCTTGGGGCGGATGTGGATTATACCGACGCGCAGGTCGGCTATCCGCTGCGCGGCACGACCGCCGAACTCGACGGCTCGGACATCACCGCCCTGGTCCGCTACCGCGTGGCCGAGCGCGTCAGCGTCTATGGCGGCGTGCGGATGCAGGGCATTTCGGCCGAATTGTCGGGCCTGCCGATCACCGGCCCGTCGCTTTACGGCCTGGACGTCGAGCGCACGCAGGAATGGGGCTATGTCCTTGGCGCGGCCTACGAGATACCCGACATCGCGCTGCGCATCGCGGCGACCTACAATTCCGCCATCGACCACGGCTTCACCGGCAGCCAGACCGTGAACGGCGCACCCGTGCCAGACACGAATTTCACCACGACGATCCCGCAATCGCTGAATCTCGAATTCCAAAGCGGCATCGCCGAGGACACGTTGCTGTTCGGTTCGGTCCGCTGGCAGGATTGGTCGGAATTCGACATCACGCCGGTCGTCGGGGGCAACCCGCTGACCCTGATCGACTATCAAAGCGACTATGTCACCTACACACTGGGGCTTGGACGGCGGTTCAACGACAGCTGGTCGGGCGCGGTGACTCTGGCGCATGAACCGGCCACGGGCGACATTCAGGGCAACCTGGCCCCGCGCGATGGCTATACCTCTGTCGGGATCGGCGCGACCTGGACGCACGAGAACACCGAGATCAGTGGCGGTGTCCGCTACATCCGCCTCGGCGACGCGACCACGCAGACGATCGGCGCCAGCTTCACCGACAACGACGCCATGGCCTTCGGCCTGCGGGTGACGCAGCGGTTCTGACACGGCATCCGGCCCGGACCCCGCGCCAAGGCGCAGGTTCCGGGTTGTGCCGGGTCGTCGCGCGGGCGTTCATGCCGCCCATGCGCCAGACCACGCTCACCCCGCTTGCCTGGGCCCTGATGGGCCTTCTTTCCCTGATCTGGGGCGCCAGCTTCCTTGCCAACCGCGCGGCGCTGACCGAGGTCGGGGTGCTGACCACCGTGGCGATCCGTGTCGGCGGCGCGGCCCTGCTGATGTGGGCCTGGGTGGTCTTTCGCCGCCTGCCGGTGCCGCCCCTGTCGCGGCTGGTTCCGGCCGGGCTGATGATGGGGCTGCTGAACAACGCCCTTCCGTTCACGTTGATCGTCTGGGGCCAGACGCGGATCGAATCCGGTCTGGCCGCGATCCTGAACGGCAGCACGGCGATCTTCGGCGTCCTGGTCGCGGCGCTTGTCTTCGGTGACGAACGGCTGACGCGGCGCAAGGCCGCCGGGGTGGTGCTGGGCTTTGCCGGCGTGGCAACGGCGATCGGCCTCGACCATCTGCGCAGCTTCGATCCCCGCGCGCTGGGGCAACTGGCGGTGCTGGGCGCCACCCTTTCCTACGCGCTGGCAGCCGCCTTCGGGCGCGGCGCCTTCGCGGGCATGCGGCCCGAGGTCGCGGCGGCCGCGATGCTGACCGGCGCAAGCGTGCAGATGCTGCCCTTGGCGCTGATCGTCGAAGGCCGGCCCACACTGGCCTATGGCCCGTCCGTCTGGGCCGCGCTGATCTACCTGGCCGCCGCCGCCTCGGCGCTGGCATACCTGCTTTATTACCGCATCCTCGCGCTGGCCGGGGCCGGCAACCTGTTGCTGGTCACGCTGCTGGTCGCGCCCGTCGCACTGATCCTGGGCGCCCTGGTCTATGGCGAGGCGCTGCCGTGGCGGGCCTATGCGGGCTTCGCGATCCTCGCACTGGGCCTTCTGGTCCTCGATGGCCGGGTTCCGGGCCTCCGGCGCGCAGAATCCGCGTGAAACTCCGCCCATGCCGGGCTAGGACAGGGCCGACCAAGGCGGGACGGATGACGATGCTTTACCCCAATGCGCAGGCCTGGCGCGCGGCGCCCCAGAAACGCGTGACCCTGTTCGGGATGTCGGGGCTGGGCAAGACCCATGTCTCGAACCTGCTGCGCGCCAGCGGCGACTGGTTCCACTATTCCATCGATTACCGGATCGGCACCCGCTACATGGGCGAACACATCGCCGACAATTTCAAGCGCGAGGCGATGAAGGTGCCGCTGCTGCGCGATCTTCTGATGACGGATTCGGTGCGCATCACCTCGAACATCACCTTCGACAACCTTGCGCCGCTTTCGACCTATCTCGGCAAGCCGGGCAACCCCGACCGGGGCGGCCTGCCCCTTGCCGAATACCGCACCCGGCAGGACCAGCACCGCGTGGCCGAAATCGCCGCGCTGCTGGATACCGGCCATTTCGCGAACCGCGCCGAAGAGCTTTACGGCTATCCGAACTTCGTCTGCGATTCCGGCGGTTCGATCTGCGAGGTCGTGGAACCAGATGATTCCGAAGACCCGGTTCTGACGGCGCTGTCGGCACACACCCTGATGATCTGGATCGAGGGCAGCGAGGCACATACCGAGGAACTGGTGCGCCGCTTCGTGCGCGCGCCCAAGCCGATGTATTACCAACCCGCCTTCCTGACCGCCTGCTGGGAGGCCTATCGCACCGAAAAGGGCGGCCTGGACGAGGCGCAGGTCGACCCGGACGATTTCGTCCGCTGGACCTATGCGCGCGCCCTCGCCCACCGACAGCCGCGCTATGCGGCGATGGCCCGGAACTGGGGCATCGCGGTCACCGCAGAGGAAATCGCGCGGGTCAACAGCCCCGACGGCTTCATCGACCTCGTGGCCACGGCCCTTGAGCGGCGCGGCGCGACGGGCTAGGACAGCGACCTTCCCGAAGGAATTCCGCCATGCCGATCACCCTGCATCCCGACCTGCCCGCCTATGACGTGCTGCGCGACGAGGGCGTGATGGTCATGACGCCCGCGCGCGCCATGCACCAGGACATCCGGCCGCTGCGCATCGGCCTGCTGAACCTGATGCCGAAGAAGATCCAGACGGAAAACCAGTTCGCCCGGCTGATCGGCGCGACCCCGCTGCAGATCGATTTCCAGCTGATCCGCATGACCGAACACCAGACCCGGAACACCGCCGCCGAACATATGGAGGCGTTCTACCGACCGTTCCAGGAGGTGAAGGGCGAGAAGTTCGACGGGCTGATCATCACCGGCGCCCCGATCGAACATCTGGAATTCGAAGACGTCACCTATTGGGACGAGCTGCGCGAGGTCTTCGACTGGACACAGACCAACGTGCAATCGACCTTCGGTGTCTGCTGGGGCGGCATGGCGATGATCCGCCATTTCCACGGCGTGAGGAAACACCTGCTGCCCCGAAAGGCGTTCGGCTGCTACCGGCACCGCAACCTTGCGCCGGCCTCGCCCTATCTGCGCGGGTTTTCCGACGACCTGCTGATCCCGGTCAGCCGCTGGACCGAGATGCGCCAGGACGAGATCGACGCGGCAGAGGGCCTCGTCACCCTGATCGGCTCGGACGAGGTCGGCCCCTGCCTTGTCGAGGATCCGGGCCACCGCGCGCTTTATATCTTCAACCACCTCGAATACGATTCTGGCACGCTGAAAGAGGAATACGACCGCGACGTGGCCGCCGGCAAACCGATCGACGTGCCGGTCAACTACTATCCCGATGACGATCCCGCGAAGCAGCCGACCAATCGCTGGAGAAGTCACGCACACCTTCTATATGGCAACTGGATCAACGAGATATACCAGACCACGCCATATGACATTCACCAGATCGGCCGCGCTTAGCCTTTTGGCCGCCTTCGCCACCGCGTCTTGCGGCGCCATTGCCGACGGTCCCGCCGACCGGCGCGAGGCGACGGCCGAGGCCCGCTATCCCCCGACCGGCCGCCTGATCGATGTCGGCGGCCTCACCGTCCATGCCGACACCAGCGGTGCGGGGCCCGACGTGGTGCTGATCCACGGCGCTTCGGGCAACACCCGCGATTTCACCTTCGACCTCGCACGGCGCCTGTCGACCGGTTTCCGCGTCACCGCCTTCGACCGGCCCGGCCTTGGCTGGTCGGATCGCGCCGAAGGGGGCGTCAGCCCGCTTGTCCAGGCGGATATCCTGCGCGCGGCGGCGGCTGAAATCGGCATCACGCGTCCTGTCGTCGTCGGCCATTCCTATGGCGGCGCGGTCGCCATGGCCTGGGCGCTGCGCGACCCCGACGGCACTGGCGCCGTCGTCTCGCTTGCCGGGGCGACGATGCCATGGCCGGGCGGGCTGGGCCCCTGGTATTCCATCGCCGGGTCCGAGATCGGCGGCGCGACGATCGTTCCGATGATCGCGGCCTTCGCCCCGGCATCGCGCGCCGAAAAGGCCATCGCCGGGATTTTCGCCCCCGATCCGGTGCCCGAGGGCTACGCTGACCATATCGGCGCGGGCCTGACCCTGCGGCGCGAGACCTTGCGCGAGAACGCCCGCCAGGTGCGCGGCCTGAAACCGCATCTGCAGGCGATGAGTGCGGAATACCCGGACCTGTCCCTGCCGGTCGAGATCGTGCACGGCACGGCCGACACGACCGTTCCGGCCGAAGTGCATGCCAAACCCATGGCCGCGCTGCTGCCCGATGCCAACCTGACGCTCCTGCCCGATGCCGGCCACATGATCCACCATGCAAGACCGCAGGCGGTGGTGGACGCGATCCGCCGCGCCGCCGCCCGTGCCGGCCGATAGCTTGCCTCCGGCCCCGGAACGGCGATACTGACGGGCCAAGGAGGCCCCGCATGACCCTGCCCTTCGACGGCGCGATCAGCGCCTATGCCAAGTCGGGCGCGCCCGAACAGGTCCGCCGCCAGCTGCTCGAGGCCGACGGCAAGGAGATCGTGACACCGGGCTATCCCTACGAAAAGATCATGAAAAAGGACGATTACAAGGACCAGATGGAACGGCTGCAGATCGAACTGGTCAAGATGCAGTCCGACCTGCGCGCGCAGGGCAAACGCCTGGCCGTGGTCTTCGAAGGCCGCGATGCGGCGGGCAAGGGCGGCACGATCCGACGCATCCGTGAAAATCTCAATCCGCGCGTCTGCAGCGTGGTCGCGCTGCAGAAACCCACCGAACGCGAAGCCGGCCAATGGTATTTCCAGCGTTATGTCGATTGGCTGCCCTCGACCGGCGAGATCGCGCTGTTCGACCGGTCATGGTACAATCGCGGCGTGGTCGAAAAGGTCTTCGGCTTCTGCACAGACGAGGACCGGGCGCATTTTTTCCGGCAATTGCCCGATTTCGAACGGATGCTGGTGGATGAGGGGATCGTGCTGGTCAAGATCTGGCTGGCCGTCGGCCGGGCCGAGCAATTGCGCCGGATGATCGCCCGCGAACGCGATCCGCTGAAGCAATGGAAACTATCGCGGATCGATGTCGAGGGCCTTGCGCTGTGGGAGGAATATACCGCCGCGATCGGCGAAACCCTGATGCTGACGCATACCCCGCACGCGCCCTGGACGGTGATCCGCTCGGACGACAAGCGCCGCGCGCGTCTCGCCGCGATCCGCACGATCCTGTCGCGCATCGACTATGCCGGCCGCGACGCCGATGCGATCGGCCGGATCGATCCTTCGATCTGCGGCGATGCGATGCTGCTCGATGGCTAAGCAGGGCTATCACCACGGCAACCTGCGCCAGGCCCTGGTCGAGGCCGCGCTGGTCCTGATCGAGGAACGGGGGCCCCAGGCCTTCACCCTCAGCGAGGCAGCCAAGGCGGCCGGCGTCACCCCCGCGGCCGTCTACCGCCATTTCGCCGGCAAGGAGGAACTCCTGGCCGAATGCGCCCGCCAGGGCTACGAGATCTTCGCCGACGTGATGGACCATGCCTTCAACGACGGCCGGCCCACGGCGCTTCTGGCCTTCGAGGCGACGGGCCGCGCCTACCTGGCCTTCGCGCGGAAATTCCCCGGCCATTACATCGCGATGTTCGAATCCGGCATCTCGACCAATGCCACCGCCTCCCTGGCCCGCGCCGCCGACCGCGCCCGCGAGGTCTTCGCCCGCTCGGCCGAGGCACTGTGCCAGCACATCCCCGAAGATCGCCGCCCGCCCCCGGCGATGTTCGCCGCCCATGTCTGGGCGATGAGCCACGGCATCGTCGAGCTTTACGCCCGCGGCGCGCCCGGCGCCCGCGCGCCCTTCGCGCCCGACGATCTTCTGGAAAGCGGAATCCTGATCTATCTGCGCGGCCTCGGCCTCATCCCGGCCGATGCCTGACCGCTTCCTGCCCATTTTCGGTCTTCAAATATCCCGGGGGGAGCCGGCGCAGCCGGCCGGGGGGCAGCGCCCCCCGCCCTGTCACCGGAACAGGACCAGCGCGCCCGGCGACCAGCCCAGCCGCGCCTTCGCACCGCGTTCCAGCACGTCGCGCCCCGGAACGTTGCGCATCGACAGCGTGATCGGGTCGTCCACGCCCTCGATCCGCATGTCGTAATAGGTCATGTCGCCGTAATAGACGACTTCCTCGACCAGCGCCTCGACCTCGCGCTCGCCGCGCTGGCCCTCGAACAGCACCGTCAGGGTTTCGGGCCTGAGCCCGACCGAGGCCGGCCCGCCCGAGGCCGCGCCCGGCGCCTGGTCGGCCGTCAGCGACGCGCGCCCGAGGCCCGGCATCTCGATCTGATAGCCGTCGCCCTCGCCCGTCACGGTGGCCGGCAGGAAGTTCATCACGCCGATGAAATCGGCCACCGCGCGGGTCTTGGGGCGCCGGTAAAGCGTTTCGGGGTCGTCGAGCTGCGCGATCCCGCCATCGAACATCACCGCGATCCGGTCCGACATGACCAGCGCTTCCTCCTGGTCATGGGTCACCAGGATGAAGGTGATCCCGACCTGGCGCTGCAGCTTGATCAACTCGACCTGCATGTTCTCGCGCAGCTTCTTGTCCAGCGCCGAAAGCGGTTCGTCCAGCAGCAGCACCTTGGGCTTGAGGATCAGCGCGCGGGCCAGCGCCACGCGCTGCCGCTGACCGCCCGACAACGCGGTGGCCGCGCGCTCGCCAAAGCCCGCAAGGCCCACCATCTCCAGCGCCTCGCCGATCCGCCGCGTTTTTTCCGCCTCGTCGATCGGCAGCCGGCGCAGGCCGAACCCGACATTCTGCGCGACGCTCAGATGCGGGAAGATCGCGTAAGACTGGAACACCATGTTGGTGGGCCGCTTGTTGGGCGCCACCTCCTCCATGTGGCGCCCATCGATCATCAGGCTGCCGGAATTGACATCCTCGAATCCCGCGATCACCCGCAGAAGCGTGGTCTTGCCGCAACCCGACGGGCCGAGAAGCGAGAAGAATTCGCCCGGCCGGATATCGGCGCTGATGCCGCGCAGCGCGTGGTAATCGCCGTAATACTTGTGCACGTCGCGCAGCGCGATCATCGCATCACTCACAGGAATCCTCCGGTATCCTTGCCGCCGGTCCGGGCGATGCCGCGGCGGCGGAAATATTCGGCGATGGCCAGCAGCAGGATCGACAGCGCCACCAGGATCGTCCCCAGCGCCATGATCGCCGGGATCTTGGTGGGGAATCGCAACTGGCCCCAGATATAGACGGGCAGCGTCGGCTCGGCCGCCGACAGGAAGAAGGCGATGATGAATTCGTCCAGCGAGATCGTGAAGGAGATCAGAAGCGACGAGATGATGCCCGGCATCACCAGCGGCAGCGTGATCAGCCGGAAGGTCGACCAGCGGGTTTCGCCAAGGTCGTAAGCCGCCTCTTCCAGCGAGCGGTCCAGCGCCAGGAAGGCCGAATTCAGGATCGCGATGGAAAACGGCGTGCAGATCAGCACATGGCCCAGGATCACGGTCCAAGAGGACAATTCGATCCCGATCCCCAGAAGCACGACCAGCAGCGACACCGCCACGATGATCGCGGGCAGCACCAGCGGCAGCATGATCAGCCCCATGATCCCGCCCTTGAACGGGAAATCGTAGCGCGACGACGCACGCGCGGCGAAAATTCCCAGCGTCGTGGACAGGATCGCGGTCGATACCGCGATGATGAGCGAGGTCTTGACCGCCCCGTGCAACGCCGGAATGTCGGCCAGCTGCCGGAACCATTCCAGCGTGAACCCGTCCAGCGGAAAGGCGATGATCGTGCCCTTGTCGAAGGCGAACAGCGGCAACAGCACGATCGGCGCGTAAAGAAACACCAGATAGACCAGCGTGTAGATCCGCAGCCCCGAACCCTTCATTGCTTCACCTTCAGGAACCGCCGGTTGAGCCAGAGGAAGACCAGGCTGATCAGCGTGACCGTCACCATCGCCAGCACCGCCAGAGCCGAGCCAAGGGGGTAATTGTCAAGCCGCAGATATTGCAGCTGGATCACGTTGGCGATCATCCGGCCCTCGGGTCCGCCGACCAGTTGCGGGGTAACGTAATCGCCGATCGTCGGGATGAAGACGATCAGTACCGCCGCCACCACGCCCGGCATCGCCAAGGGCAGCGTCACCCGCCAGAAGGTCATCAGCTTCGATTCGCCCAGATCCTGCCCGGCCTCCAACAGCGACCGGTCGATCTTTTCCAGCGCCACGAAGATCGGCAGGATCGCGAAGGGCGCATAGGCATGGGCCAGCGTGATGACGACCGCGTTGACGTTGTAAAGGATGAAGGTCAGCGGCTCGTCGATGATGCCCAGCCCCATCAGCGTCGAATTCACCACCCCGTTGAAGCCCAGGATCACCTTCCACAGGAACACCCGGATCAGGTAGCTCGTCCAGAACGGAATGGTGATCAGGAAAAGCCAGAGCGACTTGCGTTCCGGCGCCACGTGGAACGACACGAAATAGGCGACCGGAAAGGCCAGGAGAACGGTCGCCGCCGTCACCACAGCCGCCACCATCACCGACCGGAACAGCACCAGCCGGTAAAGCGGATCGCTGACCGCCTCGGCGTAGTTTTCCAGCGTGAAGTCGCGGATGATCTCGAGATAGCCGTCGGTCAGGAACGAATAGGTCAGGATCGCGGCCAGCGGCGCGGCCAGCATCAGGATCGCATAGAACGCGGTGGGGCTGACCAGAAGAAGACCGTTCGCGGCCTGTGACCGGCTCCAGCGTCTCCAACGCGAGCGTTCTTGCACCTGGTCTTTCTCCCCGTCCCGATGCGGGTCTTCGTGCCCGCATGTGCGGCAACGTTTGCACAGCTTTCGGGAAGTGAAAAGGGGGCTTGCCGCGCGTGGCGCGGCGCGCCCCGTTCCATTGCCGCGCCGCCCGCGAACCGGGCAGGCCCGACCTGCCCCTGCCTAGAAGCCGGTCATGTGCAGGGTCTTGATCTCCTGAAACTCCTCCAGCCCAGGAAGGCCGCCTTCGCGCCCGTTGCCCGATTGCTTGTAGCCGCCGAAGGGCGAACCGTAATTCAGCCCCGCACCGTTCACATGCACCGCGCCGGCGCGCAGCCGGGCGGCCACCCGTTCGGCCCGGTCCCGGTCGCCGGTCTGAAGATAGGCGGCCAGGCCATAGGGCGTGTCGTTGGCGATCGCGATCGCCTCCTCCTCGGTGTCGAAGGGCAGGATCGACAGGACCGGGCCGAAAATCTCCTGCCGTTCGACCACCATTCCGGGGCGGACATCGGCAAAGATCGTCGGTTTGCACCAATGACCCTTGTCGAAGCCGTCGGGCATGCCCGCCCCGCCGGTGACAAGACGCGCGCCATCGGCGATGCCGGCCTCGATCAGGCTTTGCACCCTTCCCCATTGGATGTCGCTGACCAGCGGGCCCAGATGGTCGCCCTCTTTCGCCGGATCGGCCAGCCGCGTCGACGCGGCGGCATCGGCGGCGATCTCGACCACGCGGTCATAGACGCTGCGTTCGACGATCAGCCGCGTCGGCGCATCGCAGGATTGCCCGGTATTGAGCATGCATTCGGCCACCGCGTGGCGCACGCGCTCCTCAAGCGCCGCGCCGCAATCGGCGAAGACCAGGTTCGGCGACTTGCCGCCCAGTTCCAGCGTCACCCGCTTGATCGTGTCCGCGGCGGATTTCGAAATCTCGCGACCCGCGCGGGTCGACCCGGTGAAGCTGACCATTTCGACATCGTCATGGGCCACCAGCGCGCGCCCCGTCTCGGCATCGCCCTGGATCATGTTGACGACGCCGGGCGGCACGCCGGCATCGTGCAAGACCTCCATGTAAAGAACCGAGGAAAGCGGCGTGTATTCCGACGGTTTCAGGACCGAGGTGCAGCCCGCGGCGATCGCCGGCAAGACCTTGAGCGTGACCTGGTTCAGCGGCCAGTTCCATGGCGTGATCAGGGCGCAGACCCCGATCGGTTCACGCACCATGACGTCACCCGAGGCAAGCTCTTCCCGCTCGGCCTGCCGTTGCAGCGCGTCGATGAACCCTTCGAGATGGCCGACCACCACGTCGGCCTGCATGTCGCGCGACATGGTGATCGGCGCGCCCA
>Ga0180436_10004383_pt1 | contig 12700 bp, 10 predicted proteins | sample SS_ome_2_FD_132434 | JGI IMG/M metagenome (GOLD analysis project Ga0180436, IMG submission 132434) | Hypersaline lake sediment archaeal communities from the Salton Sea, California, USA - SS_3_S_2 metaG | ecosystem: Environmental > Aquatic > Non-marine Saline and Alkaline > Hypersaline >...
CCTGCCGGAGCTGGGGCGGACCCCGGTGGCGGTCGTTTCGGCGGGGGTCAAGTCGATTCTCGATATCGGGCGTACACTGGAATACCTGGAGACGCTGGGGGTCCCGGTCCTTACCTTCGGGTCCGACTATTTCCCCGCGTTCTACAGTCGCCGAAGCGGATTCGACGCACCCGGGCGGGTCGATACGGCGGACGAGGCGGCGGCGGCACTCACCGCCCACTGGCGTCTCCCCGACGCCGGCGGCGCCCTCATTGCCAACCCGATTCCTCGGGAGAGCGAACTCGAGTACGAAACCGCCGAACGCGCTATCGCTCAGGCCGTGGCAGAGGCGGAAACGCGCGGGATCCGGGGCAAGGAGGTAACGCCGTTTCTTCTGGCCCGCATCGTGGAACTCAGCGGCGGCGAGTCCCTGGAATCCAACATCGCCCTGGTACGCAACAACGCTGCACTGGCGGCGCGGATCGCCGGGGCGCTTGCCGCGGATGACAGCGGTGGACGGAGCGTGATAGGGTTTTCCGACGAGGTATAAACGATGCTACAGGAACTGGATACACCACTGACGCAGCTCAAAGAAGAAGTCCACTCCACCTGGAGGTATCTTTGACCCGGAAGCGGTCAAACGGGAGATAGCCGACAAGGAGATCGCCACCTCCGACCCTGCGTTCTGGGACGATCGTGAGCGGGCGGAAACGGTGATGACCGAGATAAAACGACTTCGCGACACGATTGAGCCCTGGGAAAAGCTGATCGCCGATCTCGAGGACGCGGAGGCGTTGCTGGAACTCGCCCGCGAGGAGAACGCCGAGGACGAGGAAGCCGGTCTCCGCGCGACGTTGGAGCGACTCCGGGAACAGTTTGAAGCGTTGCAGGTAAAGCGTCTGCTCAGCGGCGAGGCCGACGCGGCCGACGCCTTTCTCACGATCCACTCCGGGGCGGGTGGTACCGAGGCGTGCGACTGGGTGAGCATGCTCTACCGGATGTACCGGCGCTGGATCGAACGGCACAACCTGTCGATCGAGGTGATCGATATGCAGGAAGCCGAGGGTGGTATCAAATCGGTAACCGCCCAGATCAGCGGTGACTACGCTTTTGGATATCTCAAAGCGGAGGCGGGAGTACATCGGCTCGTCCGCATCTCTCCGTTTGACTCGAGCGGGCGCAGGCATACCTCGTTTGCATCGGTCTACGTATCTCCCGTCGTGGATGATGCGATCGAAGTGGAGATAAAAGCCGAGGACATCCGGGTAGATACCTACCGTGCCAGCGGAGCCGGAGGTCAGCACGTCAACAAAACCGACTCCGCCGTGCGTATTACGCACTTCCCTACGGGCCTGGTTGTGCAATGCCAGAATGAACGGAGCCAGCACAAGAACCGGGCAACCGCGATGAAAGTGCTCAAGAGTCGGTTGTACGAGTACTACCGGGCCGAGCAGGAGGCAAAGCAGGAAGCGAGTGCCATCGAGAAAAAGGATATCTCCTGGGGAAACCAGATTCGATCCTATGTCTTCCAACCGTATACGATGGTGAAGGACCTGCGGACATCGGTTGAGACCGGCAACGTCCAGGCGGTAATGGATGGTGATATCGATCAGTTTATTGAATCTTTTCTCAAGTATACCGCAGGACAGTCCCTCAATTAGCGAGCGCGGCGGTGTACCGCGCCTGGTGGTTCTGTTCGTTCTCGGTCTTGCCGTATTGCACGGGCTCGCTGCGGGTGGTATATCCGAGGAAGAAGAACGTCGCGCCACACTGATACGGGACCTCTCCTTGGCGGAACGGGACTACCGGGTGGGTATCACCGCCGTCGTAGACGTACGGGCGCAGCCGGAAGACGCCCAGGCTCTCGGAGCGTATGCGGAGATCCTTCGTGACGCGCTCCTCGATGTGCCCCGGCGGTACCTGTCCGAGGAAGAGCGGTATCGGATTCGCATAAAACAGGTGGAAGAGAGAACGATTCAGGCGAAAACCGGTCGCGACCGGCGGTTGGAAGAACTGGAGCGCGATTCGATTCGAAATCCGGAAACCCGGGACCCAACGGAGCGAGAACTCGACGAGTCTCTCCTGGAGAGTGAACGGACGATCCGGCTTCTATCCACGATCAAACCGGAGGACGTGAGGCTTCCCCCGACGATTCCGGTGGTCGTTCTGGAAGAGGATCCGGTGTTTCGGCGAACCGCGCCGGACCCTGAAACCGCAGCGAAGACCAACGACGCGGATCTGCTCTTCACGCTTGTGGTTCAGGAACTGGGCGACCTCAGGATGATTACGCTCTACGGGTACTTCGTCGTTCTTGAACAGAATAGGCTTCTCGGACGGGTAATCGCGGAACCGGAGTTTCTCCCGGCCCGGTTCGAGGAGGAACTCCCCACCGTTCTGGCGGCGATTACCGCGCGAGAACTCGCCGAGATCGGCGTTCGCGTGTTGAACGAGAACCGCGATATCGATGTAGACGCACGAATCCGCCTGGATGGACGGCTTATCGGTGTCGGGGAAGCCTCCGAGGGATATCTCCCCGCCGGCGAGTACACGCTTAGCGCTTCCCGGAGCGACGGTCGCACCGTCTCCCGGCAGATCACCCTGGCGGCGGGGGAACGATACACCGTGGAACTCACGATACCACCCACGGTACTCGAGCCGATAACGGTACTCAGTCGACCCGCCGGCGCCGCGGTGTACGAGGGCGCGATCTGGCGCGGATTTACGCCCATGGCCCTTCCTCGTCCCACCGACCAGGTAGAGTACCGGATCGTTCGGGAGGGATACTACGAGTCTCGCCTCTCCCTTACGGCGGATACACCGCCGGTGGTGGAACGTACCCTGATCGGAACGGACTACGATTGGGAGGCGCAGGTCGATTCCGACCGACGCCGGTTCTACCGTTCGTTCGGAGCGTTTGCGGTATCCCTGGCGGGGCCAATCCTCCTGAACGGCGTCTACGAGAACCTGGGTGGGCTCTACCCCGGCGGCGTGGCGCGATCCGATCTGTCCGCCGACGAGCAGGCGCGTCTGCAGACCCGGGCGGATACCGTCTTTTACGCGTACTATGGGAGCCTCGCCTTGAGCAGTGGCCTCTTTGGCCATATGATATGGAGGCTCGTCCAGTACGTGCGAACCGCCGGCGAGTACCACCGCCGGTAGAGGACACCCGGAGAAACGATGGCATTACACAAACGCCTGGGCGCGCGGCTCAAAGAGCTGTTCCGTCCCGGTCGCGACAGCGAAGAGTTCTACGAGGATCTCGAGGATCTCCTGATCGAGGCCGATATCGGCGCCACCCTGACGATGGAGATCGGCGACGTTCTTCGAAAACGGGGCCGCCTGGATACGCGGGAGGACCTGGTGGCGGCGCTTCGAGAGATCCTGCTGGAGGGTCTCGCGCCGGCGTCGCTTGATCTCGACCCGACCATGCTCAACATCGTACTTGTTCTCGGAGTGAACGGCGTCGGCAAGACCACGAGTATCGCCAAACTGGCGCGACTCCACCAGCGGGAGTGGCCCGATGCGGGAATCACCATCGCCGCCGGCGATACCTTTCGTGCGGCCGCGATCGAGCAGCTGGAGACACACGGAGAGCGCCTTGGCGTCCGCGTGGTGAAGCAGTCCAGCGGCTCCGACGCGGGAGCGGTGATCTATGACGCGATCGCCAGCGCCCGCGCCAGAGGAGACCGGCTTCTGCTGGCGGATACGGCCGGGCGGATGCACAACCGGGCCGACCTGGTACGGGAGCTCGAAAAGATTCACCAGATCGTTCTCAAGCAGGACGACGGTTCGTTTCGGTACCGGAAACTGCTCGTGATCGACGCAACCACCGGGCAGAACGCACTTCAGCAGGCGGAGATGTTTCACCAGACCGTGGGTGTCGATGCGGTGATGCTTGCCAAGTACGACTCGAGTGCCCGCGGCGGTATCCTCGTATCGATGTCTCGCCGGATCGGGCTCGGGTGCGCCTATCTGGGGACCGGCGAGTCCTACGACGAAATTCGACGATTCGAGCCGGAACGGTACGTGGACGAGATCCTTGCGCCGTAACGCATTCTGGGTATTGGTGGTGCTCACCGTATCGTTGGGAGCACAGGAACCGGAATGGTTCGATTCCAACCGCGATTTTATGGTCCTCGAGCCACTACAACGGGAAAGCCCGGATCCTCCGGCGACGGGCTGGTCGATCGGCGCCGTCCGCGATGGGGAGACGGAGGAACGAATCCTCTACCTGGACGGTATCGAGCGGGGGCGCGAGACGATCACGTTCGACTACGCCGATCGTGCGATCGGCCGTCGTCGTGTCGACAACGCGGGGGCGCTGGTTTTTGAAGAGCGCTACCGCCTTCGACCGGATGGATCATTGCGCGGCGTTCTCCGCTGTGACGAGACCGGGCAGTGTATCGAGATTCGTTACGAGGGAATTGCCGCCGGCGAGGAGCTTCAGGGTCCGGACTTTGACCTCCGATATCGCTACGACGATGCCGGGCGTGCCGCCTCGGAATACCGGCGCGAGGGCGACGACCCGGAGCTCCGGCGTACCTACACCTACCAGGGAGGCCGTCTAACGGAGACGCGCACCGTACAGGGGGACCGGGAAACGGTGGAACGCTTTGAACGCGGACTGACGGTGGCGGTGATCACGAGCGACGCCGGCCGCCGCGTCTCGGAGGAGCGTTTCGAGTACGATCAGGAGGACCGGCTCATTCTCCGCGAAGAGCGAACCCGCCGTCACGTCACGACGGAGCATTTTGAGTACACCGATGAAGGCGGGTCGATTCGGGAGCTCACCGTCGACGGAGTTCTGCAGGAGCGTGAGCTCGAGACGGTCCATGGTACGAGGACGGTGGAGCGGTACGTGGAGGGTGAGCTTGTGGTGCGGAGCGTTTTCGAAGAGGACCGGTTGGTTCGGCGCGAGACCTGGATCGACGGGACCCTCACGGCGGTTGACCGGGTACCGGCGCCTGCCGCGGCCACGCCGCCGGAGCCCGAAGCGCCGCCGGAGCCCGAGGCCGCGGGGGAGTTCGCGCAGTGAGACGATCCTGGGTGCTCTTCGTGGCGGGCCGTATCCTGCGATCATCGTCTCAGACCGGTGGAGGCGCCGCCAAGCTAGCTGTGTTCGGGGTAGCTGCCGGTGTGGCGACGCTTATCGTGGTTCTTGCGGTAATGAACGGCTTTCAGTTCGACACGATCGAGAGCATCCTGGAGATCAACTCCTTTCATGTGCGCATCGAAACCGGTCGTACCCTGGCGGACGAAGAAACCCCGATCGTGGAGCTGGGAGCAATACCCGGCGTCCGTAGTGTAATCCCGACGATCGAGATCCAGACGCTGGCACGTGGATTCTGGCCGGAACCGCAGGGTATCGTAATCCGGGCCGTCCCGTCGGACTGGCTCGAGCGCGATGCCGGGGCCGCGGGGCGGATGGAAATCGTTGTGGGTACGTTTGACCTGGACGTGCCCGACGGCGTGGTGCTTGGCGCGGAGCTTGCGCGGGCGATGGGGGTGCGGGTAACCGATCCGATACGTTTGAGCCATATCCCCGGCGGCGGCGCGCGGCCACGAGAGCAAGAACTGACGGTGGTTGGTCTCTTTCGGACGGGGTATCTCGATCTCGACCGGAACTGGGCGTTTGTCTCACTGGAGACAGCCGCCCGATCACTGCCGTCGGAGGACGAGGTTGTCCTTGGGGTGAAACTGCGAAACCGCTATGAGGATGGACAGGTTGCCGATCGAATCCGGGCGGAATTCCCGGAGATCGGAACCGTCGTACGGTGGCGGGAGTATAACCGCGGGATTTTTGGTGCCCTCCGTGTGGAGAAGACGATGATGGTTCTTCTGATCGGCCTAATCTTTCTAGTCGTGGCGGGCAATATCTATCAGCTCCTGCGACGGAGCATTCTGGAACGGAGCGAAGACATCGCGATTCTCCGGGCGCTGGGCGCACCCCCGGGGAGTTTGCGCCTGGTTTTCCTGCTCGAGGGTGCGCTCATCGGCGTGATCGGTACGATTGCGGGAGTTGCACTGGGACTGCTGGTATCGGAGAATCTGAACGGCATATTTGCGGTACTGGAGTCGATTGCGCGGATCGCCGGCGAGCGGGGCATACGGGCGTTCTCGCCGAGTTATTTTTACATCCAGGGAGTGCCGAGCCGAATCGTACCGACGGAGCTCTACGCGATCACCCTGGTGTCCCTGGGTATCGCCACCGGTGCATCCGCGCTGGCAACGCGTAGTGTCGACGCCCGTTCGGAGTTGGAACTCCTGCGAGCGGAATAGGAGAGGGTTCGAAACAGTGGGTGTAGACGTACGGATTCGCGATCTCGCCAAGAGTTTTCCCAACGGACGCGATCGGCTTCGGGTGTTCGCGGGTATCGATCTCGATGTCGGGTCCGGGGAGATGGTGGCGATCAGCGGAGAATCGGGCAGCGGAAAGAGTACGCTTCTCAGTCTCGTAGCCGGTCTCGATCTGCCGGATCACGGTACGATCACGATCGGCGACCAACGCGTGGAGACGATGCAGGCGGCGATACTCAGCCGATACCGGGCGTTTACAGTGGGACTCGTTTTTCAGTTTCATTATCTGCTTCGTGACTTTTCCGCTCTGGAGAATGTGATGCTTCCTGCGCTCATGCAGGGGCGGGACCGACGGGAAACGGAAGCGAATGCGACGGAACTGATGAGTGCGGTCGGTCTGGAGGATCGCCTGGGCCATCGTCCGGCGCAGCTCTCCGGTGGTGAGCGCCAACGGGTAGCCGCCGCGCGGGCGCTGATAAACAACCCCGAGTTGATTCTGGCGGATGAACCCACGGGAAATCTGGATGACGCGAACTCCCGCGTTCTCGAGGATACACTCTTTCGACTCGTATCGGATTTCGGGAAGACCCTCATCCTGGTGACCCATAATCTCGATCTTGCGGACAGGACCGGACGCAGTCTCCGGCTGGAGAAGGGATGTCTCCTCGAACGATAGTCTCGATCGCGCACCGATTTCTCTCGGGGACGCGGCGCGGTCGAAACCGCTTGATCGGCGCGATCGCAGGTGTGGCGCTGAGTCTCATCCCGCTGGTACTGGTGCAGCAGGTGGCGGAGGGGATGATCCACGGGATTACGCAGCGGTTCGTGGAAACCGGAACCTACCACATGCAGGCGGTGCTCCGGGGCTCTCCCGACGATGAGACCGATATTCCCGAGACCGTGTCGCGGGTGAGAGCTTACCCCGGCGTTGTCAGCGCCTCACCGGAGCGGCAGGGGTTTGGCCTGGTATATACCGACAACGCCAGGGCCGGTGTGACGATCCGCGCGGTTCCGCAGCAGTTCTACAGCGAGGATGCAGCGGTACGGTCTTTTTTTGAGATGATCGACGGTGAGTTTCTGGTGGGGTCCGAGTCCGATATCGTTCTCGGCGTGGAGACCGCCCGGCGGCTCGACGTGGAAATCGGGGATGAGATCCGTCTTATGACGGTGCGGCCCCTCGGAGAAGGCCGAATTTTGCCGCGGGTAAGCCGCTTTACCGTTCGTGGTGTGGTCTCCACAGGTTATCGCGATCTGGACAGGCTCTGGGTCTTTACCTCCTGGGAGCGGGGCCTACGCATCATCCCCGACGAGACCGCACGGGATGTAGTCGGGATCAAAATCGACAATCCCTGGGCTATTCCCAATCCGATCGTCGGCAGGGGACTTCGTTCGATCGGTCTTGCCGGCGAGCGTCGCTCCGCCACGGATCTGATGGACTCGATCGAAGATACTCTGGGGATGCGCTGGTTTCTCTACGACTGGTACAGCCTCGAGGAAGGGCGCTACGTCTCGTTTCTCACAAGCCGCAATCTTCTTTCGGTGGTCATGGCGATGATCGTTGTCGTGGCGATGGTGAACATCTCTTCCGCGCTGGTTCTGCTGGTTGTGGAAAAAGAAGAAGAGATCGCGATTCTCCGGGCGACCGGGACCACCGCGCCAACGGTGGGAGCGCTTTTTGTTGCGGCAGGTCTTCTCATCGCCATCGCCGGGGCGGTTCTAGGCGCGGCGACCGGGCTATTTTTCGCGATTAACGTCAACGAAATTCTTGTCGGCCTCGAGCGGATTCTTGCGAGCATCGCTGCGCGGAACGTACAACTCTTCAGTGCGGATTTCTATCTCGAGCGCGTTCCCGTTGTGGTGGCACCGGAGCCGCTTTTTGCGGCAGTTCTGCTCACGCTCCTCCTGGCGGTGGCGGCGGCGCTGATTCCGGCGATACGGGCGGCGCGGGTTCCGCCGGACCGAATCCTGCGGCGCCACGGATAGTCGTCCGACCGCGGATGTGCTACACTTCATTGCATGGGCGATGATGTGCGACGGGTTCGCATCGTACGCGTCTCCGGCGGAGAGCGCGAGGAGTTGGTCTTGTCGGCGGAGGAGGCCCGGGAGCTGGGAATCCACCGGGACCCGCCGTCCGCAGGATCCGTAGCATACATCATGGACGGGGTATTCGCCTGGCACGCCGCCGGCGTCAACAGCGAGCGCGTGTGTCCGTACTGCGGTACGACGCAGCGCGATCTCATTGTTCGGCGCCGCGCCGGTTGCGAGCACTGCTACGATGCCTTTTCCGATACGGTGGAGCGTCTCCTGCGGGTAGACCGCGCAGAGGTGGCCCACACCGGACGGATCCCACGGCGGTTGCAGCGTTACCGCAGGCTTCTTTTTGAGCGAGAAACGCTCCTCGATCGTCTCCGGAACGCGGTGGACGAGGAGGATTTTGAGTCGGCGGCGGCGCTCCGCGACGAGATCAGTTCGATATACATCGAGGATGAAGACGCCGAGCGTCCGGTTGAGTAACGATGGTATCCCATACCGCTGAGCCGACTCAGGACGGCTGGTTCTCCGCGGAGGGACCGGAGTACGCCACGGTAGTATCTTCCCGCGTCCGTCTTGCACGCAACCTCAGCAGCTACCCCTTTCCCCATCGCATGACCGAGTCACAGCGTTTGGAGATGCGTCGGGCGGTGGAACAGGTGCTGCAGGAGGCGGAGGATCGATTCGTGGTTCTCGATGCCGCCACGATGCACGCGCCGACTCTGGCGTTTTACCGTGGTCGCGGCTTGCTTCCGCATGAAGAACCGGAGGCAGTCTCCTATCTTCACGAAGACAACGCCGTGGTTGTTCAGTTGTCGCGACAGGACCACCTGCGGATCAACGCCTTTGCCGGCGGGCTCGATCTTGCCGGCGCCGCTCAAGGGGCTCGCCGGGTCGATCACATCCTGGAGGCACAGTTGCCCTACGCCGTCTCGATGCGACTGGGTTATCTCTCGCCGAGTATCGATCACGCAGGTACCGGGTTATCGGCGAGTGTGATGCTCCACCTACCGGCGCTCTCCCACAGCGAAGAACGTGCAACCCTGGGGGAACAGTTTGCGTCGGGCGAGTGGGAACGGATAACCGTCCGCCGCTTCGGTACGGAGGATCGGAGCACAGCGGCGCTTCACGTATTCAGCTGTCGCGCGTCCCTGGGCGAAACCGAAGAAGAGACCCTCTCCGTGCTTGAACGATTCGCTACGCGATTATTACATTATGAGCGAGATGCCCGGGAACAGCTCCGCGAGCGGCACGGTGAAGAGCTTGCCGAAGCGGCGGCGCGCGCGTACGGCACGCTGTTACACGCGCGGCGACTCGGGGTTGACGAGGCGCTGGAGCTCCTGTCCGTCCTTCGGCTGTCCGTTGTTAGCGGTCAGATGGATCAGGTTGCGGCGGGGGACTGTACCCGCCTGCTTTTTTTGATCCAGGACAGTCAGGTGGAAGCGCTCAAACCCGACGATTCGGCCTCTCTCGAGGCGCGGCGGGCAGATTTGGTACGTTCGGTACTCAGGAGTAGCAATGTTTAAAGGACTGACGCAGCGAGCGCAGCGGGTGCTGCAGATTCTCGCGCAGGACGAAGCAAAGAGATTTCATTCGGATCAGCTCTTGCCGGAGCACATTATGCTGGCGCTTCTCAAGGAGGGAGGCGGTCTCGGCTACAAGGCACTGGAGAAGCTGATGATCGATCCCGCCAAGATGCAGATTGAACTGGAGAACGCGATCCCCAAGAAGCGCGGCGGGTTCACCCTGGGTGACGTACCTCCGTCGCCGCGGGGGCGCAAGGTTCTCGAGGACTCCGCCGAGGAAGCACGGAACCTCGGCCACGAGTATATCGGGACGGAACACCTGCTACTTGCCTGCAGTCGCGAGGACGGCGGCGAGACCGGCAAGTTTCTCGACCAGTACAACGTCACCACCGACATGTTGCGCGAGGTGATCATGGAGCTCTCCGGTGGCGGTTCCACCCTGCAGGCCGGTGCCGGTTCGTCCTCGTCGTCGGGCAGTTCCTCCCAGAGCGGTCGCCGACGGGTTACGACCGCGCAGGCCGGTAAAAAGGCGACGCCCACCCTCGATGAGTTTTCACGCGATCTCACGGCCATGGCCCGCGAGAACAAGCTTGACCCCGTGGTGGGACGCAAGCGCGAGATCGAACGGGTGATCCAGATCCTCGCACGTCGAACAAAAAACAACCCGGTTCTGATCGGCGAGCCCGGTGTGGGAAAAACCGCGATCGTCGAGGGCCTCGCCCAGCGGATCGTCGAGGGTACCGCACCGGAGGTGCTGACGGGCAAGCGCGTTCTCACGCTGGACCTGGCGAGTCTCATCGCCGGTACCAAGTACCGTGGTGAGTTTGAGGAGCGCCTCAAGCGCGTGATGAAGGAGATCGGTAACAGCGGGAACGTTATTCTCTTTATCGACGAGCTCCACACGATCATCGGTGCCGGCGGTGCCGAGGGTGCTATCGACGCGAGCAATATGCTCAAGCCGGCGCTCTCCCGCGGGGAGGTCCAGGCGATCGGCGCTACTACGCTCAACGAGTACAAGAAGTACATCGAAAAGGACGCCGCCCTGGAGCGGCGGTTTCAGACGATCATCGTGGACGAGCCCTCCGTGGAGGAGACGATCGAAATCCTCAAGGGTATCAAGGAGCGCTACGAGGAGCACCATAACGTTACCTACACCCCCGGGGCGATCGAGGTTGCATCGGTGCTGAGCCGCCGCTATATCGCAGACCGCTTCCTCCCGGACAAGGCGATCGACCTGATCGACGAGGCGGGAAGCCGCAAGCGGATCAGCAACAGCGTTCGTCCTACGGAGATCGCCGAGCTCGAGCAACGCATAGAGGAACTCAATTCCGAGAAACTCGCCCTGGTGAACAGCCAGAACTACGAACGTGCCGCGGCGGTCCGCGACGAGGTTCGGCAGATCAGGTCGCGGGTGGAGGAGCTCCGCAGCCAGTGGAAGGTGACGCTCCGGAGCGAGCAGAGCATCGTGGACTCCGACGACATCAACAGGGTCCTCAGTGACATGACCGGTATTCCGCTGGTGCGACTGGCGCAGAGCGAAAGCGATCGCCTCCTTAAGATCGAAGATGAGCTGCACCGACGTGTAATTGGGCAGGACGACGCAATCAACGCGATCGCATCGGCGATCCGCCGGAGTCGGACCGGTCTCAGTGCACCGGAGCGACCTATGGGTTCGTTCTTCTTTCTCGGCCCCACGGGCGTCGGGAAGAGCCTTCTCGCCAAGACGCTGGCGGAGTACCTTTTCGGCAGTGACGACGCGCTGATCCGCATCGACATGTCGGATTTTATGGAGAAGCACAACGTGTCGCGTCTGGTGGGTGCCCCTCCCGGATATATCGGCTACGACGAAGGCGGTGTACTTACGGAGAAGATTCGACGCAAACCGTACAGCGTGATTCTGCTCGACGAGATCGAAAAGGCACATCCGGACGTGTTCAACGTGCTCCTGCAGGTCCTCGAAGAGGGCGAGTTGCAGGATAACCTTGGTCACAAGGTGAGCTTTCGAAATACCGTGCTTATCATGACCTCCAACGCCGGCGCCCGGGAGATTACACGGGACTCCGCCGTCGGGTTCCGCTCCGATGACGGTCTCATGGACTATAAAGATATCCGCGCCTCCGCTCTCAACGAGCTGCGTCGACAGTTCCGCCCGGAGTTTATCAACCGCGTCGACGAGATCGTGGTGTTCCACAGCCTCTCGGACGAGCAGGTTCGGAACATCCTGGATATCCTGATCGGCGAAGTGCAGAAGCGCCTCTCCGAACGTGACATTATTCTCGATTTCAACAAGGGCGCCAAAGACCTGCTGATTGAAAAGGGGTACGACGTCAAGTTCGGCGCCCGCCCGCTTCGGCGTACCATTCAGCGAGAGGTCGAGGATCCGCTGTCGCTGGAGATTCTCAAGGGACGCTTCGGCGAAGGCAGCCGTATCACCGTGGGAACGAGAAAAGGCGCTATCGTGTTTCGGGAAAAGACCGGCGCGAGAGAGAAGGTCCCGACGACGTCAAAGCAGGAGTTGCCGCCGCCCTCCGAAGAGAGCTCGGAAAAGGAAGGTTCCGGTCGCGACTTTCGTCTGGGTGAGGACTCCTAAAGAGCCGCCCGGTCGCGGTGAACTCTAGAGCGTTCCGCCCAGTTCCCGAAAAAGGTACAGCATGTCCGAGAGTGCCTCCCGCTCCGCCGCTGGGATCATCTTTGTGATCGACCGGCGGGGTCCGTCGAAGTCGACGGAGGAATCCTGCGAGAGCACGAGTCGAAGAATATCGATGCTTCTGTCGTCGAGCGGGAGCAGAGCGCGTTCGAGTCGGTAGTTTGAATCGGTCAATCGCTCCACCGCGGAAAGATCCACGTATCGCCGTTCAGTTCCAGAG
>Ga0180436_10004385_pt1 | contig 12698 bp, 12 predicted proteins | sample SS_ome_2_FD_132434 | JGI IMG/M metagenome (GOLD analysis project Ga0180436, IMG submission 132434) | Hypersaline lake sediment archaeal communities from the Salton Sea, California, USA - SS_3_S_2 metaG | ecosystem: Environmental > Aquatic > Non-marine Saline and Alkaline > Hypersaline >...
CTCGATCCAAAGATTGGGTCTGCCATTTTCATGCATAAGGGTTGTGTCAGATGATGCAAATAGCCTGCTTCCTTCCTCTTTTGAGAATTCTTCCAATAAGGGTATGGCCCTTAAATTAACTTTTTCTATTTTAAAGTCGATATTCTCTAAAAAAGAATTCAGCATAAACAGGGATGTTTTTGCCAACCTGAAAAAAGCCAGGGCATCTCTCAAGGAAGTATCAAACACTATTATATCCTGCATATAAGAGTCAGATAAAACCTTTTGACCTACCGGTTAAATTCTTTACCAGGTATACAATCCCGCCGGTAAACCCGATAATAAGGATTATTGCCAGAAGTATCAATGAAAATAGCATTGCACCTGACTGTACCGCACCAAATACAGCTAAAACAAAGACCAGGGCATTTTCCCTTATCCCGATTCCTCCTATAGAAATAGGTATGCTGGATACTATGGAGACAAATGGTATGATAAAAATAAAGATATAAAAGGCAATCTTCATATTAAGGGAAACTGAAATAAGATAATAACTTAAAAGAAAAAAGCCCTGTATTGTCATTGCAAATATATAGCTGATAAATACATGCTTTTTCTTATGCCTGAATCCTATTAGTATTTCATGGAATTCCTTTAGCCTGGGCCTTATTTTGGCGAATATCCGGAATTTCCTTATCAGCCTGTCAAGCCCGAACAGCCCGGGGAAAAAAAGGATCACAAAGAAGATTATTATAACCACTATGGATATTAGAAGACCCAGGGCAGCACTTCTTTCCAGATAATCAAATAATCCTAAGAAATATGATATCACCAGCAGTGTAAAGCTGGACACACTCCCTATTATCCTCTCCATCACCACTGATGCAATACCTGCATTTACCGGTATATCCTTATTCTGTTTTATATCATATACCCGGTAAAAATCCCCTCCCACGCTGGTAGGTAAAAGATTATTGTAGAAGAACCCGATAAGAGTAGATTGCCACAAAAAGCGGTGGTTTATAATATAATCATGTGCCCTCAGGAGAAATCCCCACCTGAACACTATAAGGGATATGGCAATGAAATATGCAGCCAGTGCTGCCGCCAGGTAGTAGATATTGATTTCCCTCAGGGCATCCAGGATATCATTAAAATTATTTCTGTTCCTGAAGATCAAAAAAGCAAGCAGGGAAAGACTTATGACTATCCTTAAAATATTAAAAAGTCTTTTTCGCATCTATTATGCTCAACCGATCTGTGACTCAAAACTTTCAAACATCTTTATATTGTAGTATTCATCCCGGTTAAGGTCTCCATAATCCTTCATGTGCCTATAAAGCTCATTTACGATCTCTGAAATACCATAATTTGGCTGGAATCCCAGTTTAGTCCCGGCTTTTTCGAACTTTACTTTATAATTCCTGAAATCCTGGATATTTTTTATATCCAGGCCTATCTTTTCTCCGGTAAGTCTCTGGACTTCATTCTTTACCAGGTCTCCTACCTGACCAACCGTATAATTTCCGGATGCTATATTAAAATAGCCATTAATAGAATAGTCCGCCTGGACGGAACGTATATAGGCAGATAACGCATCCCTTATATCCAGGATGGGCCTCCATATGGATGGATTATTTATAGTGACTTTTTTATCCAGCATGGCAGTCTTAAACATGGTATTGACTATGAGGTCGAACCTCATCCTGGGACTGTGTCCGCTTACTGTACCCTTCCTCAGGGCAATAACAGAGAAGTCCTCATCCTGCAGCTGGAATACTCCCCTCTCTCCCTGCAGTTTTGATATTCCATAGGGATATATGCATACCACGGGAGAATCCTCATCATAAAGCTCGTCTACTGTATAGCCGTATATGGAGCATGAAGAAGCATAGATAAACCTCTTAAGTCCGGCTGCCTTGCATTCAAATGCCAGGTATGCTGGAAGGGCTGCATTATAGATAAAGTTTTTTGCCGGACTGTATTCCGCCATGGGATCATTTGATAATCCCGCCAGGAAGATGAACTGGTCATATCCCTCAAAATCATCCCTATTACATTTAAAAAGGTCTTTTTCGATTATCTTGACTCCATCAGGAAGGTTCTTTCCAAACCATAATAGGTCTATAACTGTCACATCATATCCATGATCTAAAAGCTCCGGCACCAGCATGGAACCAATATACCCGGCACCGCCTCCAACTAAAATACGCATCTTTTCTTCCATTTTTCCCTTCTCTGGGTTTTTTATTAATAGATCACCTGATCATTTATTATAGATAAACTGTCCTGAATCATTGCCCTCCAGCCAGCTTGATACCGAGTAGCCATTCCTGTCCTTATCAGTGATAAGCTTAGTCCCGGGTACTATCCGGTCAAAAATCTTCTTAAGCCTCTTATCGCATATGGACCAGTCTATATCATCTGCCAGGGGAGATATGCCGGCTTCACAGTCAGGACTGTACTCACCAGTACAGAAATATTCAATAAGGCTATCCTCTGTAAGCAGGATGCCATGGGCAAAGCCTGGCGGCACCCAGATCCATTCCGCATATTCATCAGTCCTCTTATTGGGTATCTCATATGCTATTATCTTACCCAGGTATGGTGATCCTATCCTTATGTCCAGAGCAAAATCTATAAGGCTGCCGGTAAGGGGCCGTACCAATTTACCCATATATGGATTCCACTGGAAATGCAGTCCCCTGAAAGTACCCTTGTGGGAAAAGCTCTCATTGGCCTGGACAAAGCTCTCTCCTTTTAGGAATCCTACCTCATTACTATCAATAAGATCACTCTTTCTGAATTGTTCGGTGAAATAGCCCCTATTATCTAAAAACCGTTTAAACCGGACTACTTTTACATCCGGTATGGCAAGCTCCCTGATATCTGCTATTAACATCTCTTCCTTCCTAAACTATAAGACTGAATAAAAATCAATATGTCCAAAATAGATTAACTTATCTTTTTCTTAATATCAATATAATATCCGGCCGGGACCTAAACAAATCCCTTGGATCTATAGAATAAATTCTTGACAATATAAAAAGGGTTCATCTTACCGGGGCAATTATATCCTCACTTTTTAATGCTTTTTAACCTTGTGATAAGACTACTACACCTGGAATCATATATAAACAATCTATTCTTATAAAAGATTTGCCTTTTGATACTACTTTTTCTTAGACAGGTAATACTTATGGGTAATGGTCTGTGGTGTTTCTTTTTTTATAATATATAATAGGATTATTAAAATCGGAAAGGATATATAAAAAATGGCACTAAAGAAAAAGGTAGAGAAGCTGTTAAGGCATTATCCTCCATTATTTAAGCTTGGTTCAAAGATTTATCATAAGATGAACCCCAGCTTTAAATCTCTTAGTCCGGGTGCTCCAGGAGCCGTAAAGAAAGCATTCAAACTAGCATTGGAGGTGCATGGAGGAAAAGCAATTGGAGATTATTATGAATTTGGCTTATACAAAGGCCATTCATTTTTTTCAGCATATGAGGCAGCACAGGAACTAGGGCTTACTGATACACGATTCTTCGGCTTTGACTCATTCCAGGGCCTCCCCCCTGTTGAAGACCTAGACAAAACTGGAGGAATATTTTTTGAGGGACAGTTTGCATATACCAGGGAGAAAGTGGAAAAAAACCTGAGAAAGAATGGAGTAGACTTTGACAAAGTCCGTCTTATAGAAGGCTTTTTTGAAGACACATTGAATGAAGAGCTCAAAAAAAACCTTTCTTCGGGATATGCAGGGATTATAATGATGGATTGCGACCTGTATTCTTCTACATGCACCGCCCTTAATTGGCTAGAGGGTCTTATCGGCGATAAGACAATAGTGATCTTTGACGACTGGTATTCATACTCTGAAGGCGACCAGCTAGGCCAGCAAAGAGCATTGAAAGAGTTTAAGCATATAAACAAACATCTTGTTTTTGAGTCAAAATTTGAGTATGACGGGGCTGGAAAAGTATTTTTAGTGAAAGAAAAGACATAATCTGGATAAGGAAAGGCTGTTTTTTATTGATGAATGTATTGAAAAACGAAAAAATACATAAAGATGTAACTGATGAAAAGACTTCTAATCTGTATAAGTATAGATCTATTTACTGGGGAAATATAGGTTTATGGAAGATCATAAAGTTTGAGATAATTACAACCCTACTATGCAATATTCCCGGAGCCCTGGGACTTATGCTGAGGAAAATATTTTACCGGAAAATTATTGGTAGATCGGGAAAAAATGTAGTTTTCGGAAGGGGCATAACCATAAGGCATCCTTCAAAGATCACAATAGGCAATAATGTGATTATCGAAGATAACTGTGTTCTTGATGCCAAGGGAAGCACAAATGATGGAATCTGCATTGGTGACAAAGTTATCGTAAGCAGGAATGTAGTCTTAAGCTGTAAAAATGGTTTAATAAAGATCGGTAATGATACTGTTATCGGTATAAACTGCACTATACACTCGGTTGGGAAGAGTAAAGTAATTGTTGGAAAAGATGTCCTTATATCTGCATATGTCTATCTTATTGGAGGAGGTACCTACCACTTTGACAACCCGGATAAACCTATCAGGGAGCAGGGTCTTGACCTCAAAGGAGGAATAACTATCGAGGACAATGTATGGCTTGGCTCTTCTGTCAATGTAATGGATGGAGTAACCATTAAAAGCGGAAGCATTATAGGTGCCTGCTCTCTTGTAGCTAAAGATATCGATAAGGAAAACTCGATCCAGATAGGTGTTCCTGCCAGGTTTATCAAGAAAAGATTTTAGGCTTCCTGGCAAGAAAGAAAAATCCTCCAATAATCGATTCAAGGATAAGCAAAATAAGGACCAGAAGCGGCAGAGCTATGGCACTGGTTGAGGAAACCCCCATCATCTGGAGAAAATAGGCAGTGGTGTTTTCCCTTACGCCTAAGCCCCCGATCGATATGGGGATCATAGCAATAAGCAGCACAAGTGGTACCATAAAAAGGAGCGATAAAAAGCTTATCTCTATATTTAGTGCAAGTGCTGCAAAATAATAATGGATGATAACATTGAACTGCATCAAAAAGCTCAGTACCATTATTATTGCCATTTCCTTCTTATAACTCTTAAATTTTGAAAATGCATCAAGAAAGATCTGGAATTTCTCTTCTGCCTTCTTCATAAATCTTATCTTGAATATTACCCTTAAAAGACTGGGTCTTATAAGAAAGATAGTAAAGATCAGACCTATCCCCAGGAGTATTCCAACTGCCAGGGAAACTTGTTTAAAATCAATCAGCGTAAAGCCAAGGAATAATGATACTATTATAAAAACCAACAATACTATTACCCCGGTGCCCCTTTCCACAAGAAGGACAGTTATGGCTTTTGGCCAGCTGCTGTTTTTTGATCTAGAAGAATCATATGCCCTGTATGCATCTCCCCCGATACTTCCGGGTAAAAAGTTATTAAGGAAGATCCCTATAAGTAATGATGCATTTAAATAGTTTATACCCACTTCAACTTTCTGCATCTTTAACAGCATCTTCCATCTTATAGAGGATATTAGTAAGCCAGTTAAATGCATTAAAGCAGCCAGTACCAGGAAGTAGATATTGATATCCTCAGGGGAAGTCGATTGAAAAAAACCTACCAGGTCATCCCGGTATCTATAAAATAGGTAAACAATTAGTGATATGCTTATTATTATTTTTATTAGATTAAAAAGTTTTTTCTTCATATTCAATATTCCTCTTACCTTCAGGATGAACATCATAATACTATATTCATTATAGAATTGAAAATAACAATATTGCATCACTCGTGACAAACTTAAGTTTAGAAAAACCAATGCTCCAGGATGGACTTTCAAAAAAGTTCTACGGCCTTAAGCTAAACAAAAAACAGCAGAATGGCTTCAGGCCCATTACCATATAAGTGGAAGACGATGCTGGTCTTTTGGTAGAGCAAGGGATGCAGAGGGCCTTGCCCGAAGGATCATAAAAACCTTAAATGATAAAGACCTGCTAAAGAAAATGCAGCAAAAATCCCTTAAAAGGACATAGGACCTTTTCTGGCAGCAGAACTCTGGGAAAACCCTTTTAGCCTCTAGGAATGCTGTATCTGGTAATTAATCATTTTAAGGCCAGAAGTAATCTGATCGTTTTCTTTGATAGTCCTACCCAATCCCCGCTCCTGGGTCTCAGAAGGCCCTGCATAAGCATGCCTATGGTCATTGAGAAAAGGATCTCGGCTCCTTCATGGGGGTCCATCTTCCTTATGCTTTTGCTGGCTATACCCTTTTTTAGTATCTCGGTAAAGAATAAGATAAATTTCTTATAGGACTTAAGGACAGTTTTTTTTAGGTCCGGATCAGAAAGTGATTTTACATATATCTCTAAAAATACTGGAAGCTGGTTTCCCACTTCCTCGAAAAGGGGACTAAAGCTGTCAGGTATCTCTATTATGGTCTCCAGGATATTTTCAGTTTTCATGTGTGAAAAATCTATCCTGGCAGCTACCCTGTTTATCCACTGGTCCAGTATCTCCAGGAAAAGGTCTTGCTTTGAAGAAAAATGATAATAGAATGCACCTTTGGTAAGATTTGCCCTTTTACATATCTCTTCCACATCTGTCTGGCCATATCCTATTTTGGCAAAGCACTCCGAAGCTGATTTTATAAGATTCTCCCTGCTGGTCCGGCTTCTTGTTTCCTGTTTCATATATTACTCCAATTTTTTTATGGTACTGTCCTGGCAATATATTTATTCATATTTTCTCTACTAGACCCATACTGGTCCGCAATCCTGAGGAGTTCGTCTTCACTATCAGAGATATAGTAGACAGCTGGACCGCTGCCGGCAAGGTTTAGTCCCTCTATATTCAGTCCGGCAATATGAGTCTTCCATGCCTTAAACTCCTCATATCCATTATGATACACTTTCTCAAAAACATTAAAAAGGCTGCGTCTTATCCTGCAGGGCTGATCCGTATTATTTTCCTGGTGATCATTGATGGTACTGCAAAGTTCTTCAGTCTTAGCTCCCCGGGTATAATATGAACTGTCGATATATGAATAAAGCCTCTTAGTCTTCTGGTCAAGCTTAAGGGGGACAAGAAGGATAAGTACCCATTTCTGCTGAAGTGCTTTTATAGGTCTTACAATTTCTCCCCTGCCCTCTATAAGGCAAGTGCCTCCATGGATGAAAAAAGCTATATCTGAACCTATAGTGGCCCCGATCTCAATGAGATCGCTATCAGAAAGACCCAGCTGCCACAGCCGGTTTAATCCCTTTAAGGCTGCTGCCGCGTCACTGGAGCCGCCCCCCAGTCCCGCGGAAGAAGGTATATTCTTTTTAAGCTGTATTAGTGCTCCACCCTTATATCCTGCTGCCTCTTTCAAGGTCCTGGCTGCCCTGTATACCAGGTTCTCCCCCATATAATTATACCGGTCCATACTGGAAAGGGTATCATGTCCTGGCAGACTTCCGTATTCAGGTACAATGTGCACCCACTTATTTTCCCAGAATGTAAGCACATCACACAGGTCTATGGTCTGCATGATAGACTTAATATCATGGAATCCGTCTTTTCTTTTTCCCAGTATTTCAAGTGTCAGGTTTATCTTTGCCGGTGCAATTTCACATATCATAATATCACCTACAATCTTATGATCCTTTCTGCCTCATCTTCATCAACCACAGTATCGATGCACCCATCCCTTAGAAGCGGTACTGATACTATGACTGGAGGTGCCCCGTCATGCTTTCCTGCCTCCACAAATTCATTTACTGCACATACGCCTTCCGCAAGTTCCTTCATACAGGCAATAGCCACTATGCCCTGAGGGCGGATTTTTTTTATAAACTTTAAGGCCATAGAGCCCCCGGGAGCTATGCATACCCCCTTATATCCGTATTCTTCTGCCAATAGACGGAGCCTGCCAACAGAACAACGGTTTTTGCAGTCATCCCGGCATTCCAGTCCCTTTTTTCCCATCCTGGCCCTGCATTTTTCGCTGGACCTCAGGCAGTGGGATATGAGGAGAACCCTCTCGCCCGGTCCAATACTCTTTAGCTTTTCCTCATTTTCTTTGCTTTCTTCCAGTATTTTTGATCCTATTACCATATCACTTCTCACTCCTGTATTTTCCCAATGCCATAAGCGGGAAATAATCCTTATAAAGCTCATATCTTAAATAAAAAGTCCCTGGAAAGCCTCCACCGGTATAATGATCCTCACTCCAGCTGCCTTCTCCTGTCTGGGTATCGGTAAGATAGTCTACCGCTTTTTTAACTGCAGGATCGCCGGTCCCGCTTTCCATCATTCCCAGTATGGCCCATGCGGTCTGGGATGCAGTGCTTTTCCCCAGCGCACAATAGATATCTGTATCAAATGATCTGCAGTCTTCTCCCCATCCGCCATCATCATTCTGGACTGCTCTTAGCCATTGAAGGGATCTTTCTATAGGCTTTTCAAATCCGGTAAGGAGATATCCTTCTTTCTTAAGGACTTCCAGTGACTGAAGCACTTTACTGGTACCATATATAAAAGTGACTCCCCACCTTCCATACCAGCTGCCGTCCTTTCTCTGGCTTTTCTTAAGATAGGTCAAGGCTTTGGATATATACCTGGAATATTCAGTTCCGGTAAGACCCAGTTCTCCCATAACATAAAGTACATGGCCGGTTATATCAGGGCTGCCAAAATCAAGAGGGGTTATAAAGTCGGCAAAAGGTATATCCCGCAGAAGCTTTTTATTATTATCCCTGTCAAATGCAGCCCAGCTTCCATCCCGGTTCTGCATATTCAGTACCCATGACATAGCTTTTTCTATGGCTCGATTTTTTTCTCTTTTCCCCCCGGTATCTACAAGGTCAATGGCCAGGCTTACCTTGGCAGTATCATCCACATCAGGATAAAATTTATTCTCAAATTCAAAAGACCAGCACCCTGGCTCATTATGGGGCGTCTTTATTTTCCAGTCACCCTCCACATGGACCTGCTTATCAAGGAGCCAGTTTGCAGCTTTTACAAGCGAAGGATCGTCTGCGCTTATTCCGGACTTTCTCAGTGCAATTATTGCCCAGGCAGTATCCCAGACCGGGGATGTGGCCGGCTGCAGCACAAAGCTGGTGCTGTCTTCCATTATAAAATCTTCCAGCCCGGAAAGGCCCTTTTCCATTACCGGATGGTCATTGCTGTAGCCCAGGTATTTTAGGGCTATAAGCGAGAACAGCCATGGAAGCATTATTCCACCCCAGCTTCCGTCATCTTCCTGGTGGTCAAGTATCCACTTTTCCACCTTTTTTATGGCTGTTTCCCTGCCTAACTTCATATTGTCAGGAAGCCTTTCCCACATCTTGAAGGCAGTATTCAGGGTGATGAATATATTTCCCAGGCTTCCAGGACCCGATGCCTTAAACGGCACCGGTTTTTTAATGTGAGCATTGTTTTTATAAAGGTCCAGTATCATCTCTTCTTCTTTAAGCTTATAGACGGGTTTGAGTGAAAGGATTATGGAAAAAGCCATTATGGTGGCCCTGGTCCAGCTGGCAAAATCATATATATTTATATATGACCACCTGGGGAGATATATTATCTCCGGCGGTATCTCAGGTATACCCTTCCAACTGTACTGTCCAAATAGGGAAAGTATTATCTTGGTATATGTATTGGCAGCCTCTATACCGCCATTATCCAGGATAAACTTCTTAGCCGCCTTCATATATTCCTGGTCGGGGGATATGCCGCATATTTTCAGCCCCAAATAAGTCCTTATAGTGACATCCAGGCTTCCGCTTCCTCCATGAAAAAGGCTCCAGGAGCCATCCTTATTCTGCCTTTCAAGAGCATATTTAATAGCTTTTTTCTCCCGGCTCTCATCCCTTATGCTGAATATCCGCATAAGCGGGATAAAGTCTGTTACCACAGTGACATCAGCTTCCAGGAGGCCTATCCAGTACCCGTCTTCATGCTGCTTTGAAAAAAGGTATTCCTGTGCTTTATCTATGCATATATCAAGTTTTTTATCTCCTATTTTTAACATAACCATTCTCCGCAAACCAGTTTATCGACTTTTCAAAAGCTTCTTCTACAGGGGTGAGTTTAAGACCCAGCTTTCCGGTATCTGCACTGCAGTCAAAGAACTTTTTCTTATATGCTGTCCTTACTGCAGCCAGGGGTATCCTGGGATGCTTCTTGAGCAATCTGCCGGAGATGAATTCATCGGCATATGCCAGGGTAATAGCAAATCCCAGGGGTATCCGGACGCCGGGAGCCTTTATCCCTGCTATGCCGGAAATGATCTCCAGTATCTGCCTTAATGTAAGGTCTGTGTTCCCCAGCACGAACCTTTCCCCGGGTTCAGCTTTTTCATATGCCAGGATATGCCCTTCTGCCACATCCTCTACATCAATTACATTGAGTCCGGTATTGACATAGGCGGGCATGTTACCATTTAGCATGTCCAGCACTATCCTCCCAGTGGGTGTGGGTACTATGTCTGCACTTCCGATAGGAGTGGTGGGATTTATAATTACTACCGGATAACCAGCTGAGGCCATTTTCCTAACTTCTATCTCTGCCAAGAGCTTCGATTTCTTATAATCCCCATACACATCACTTATACCGGCAAGCTCAAAATCCCCATTATTTCCGTTTCCGCATATAAGGGCTGACTCACTGCTGGTATAGACTATCTTCTTAACCCCCTCTTCCCGGGCTATCTCTATTATATCCCTGGTCCCTTCCACATTTACCCTGTAGAAGTCTTGCGGGTCCCTGGCCCAGAACCCGTACATGGCAGCTGCATGGAAAAGTCCGCTGCATCCTGCCAGGGCAGAACGTACAGCCTGCTTATCCCTCAGGTCCCCATAATGCACTTTATATGGAAAGCCAAGGATATTGGCAGTACTGCTGGACTCCCTGATAAGGACACTTACATCATATCCCCTCTTCAATAGCTTTTTGGCAATATGTCCCCCGATAAATCCGGAGGCGCCTGTGACCAGTATCCTCAAGTCAGCTCCTCCCGGTGATATTCCATTTTAGAAGCCTTGCAATATCTTTTATATTTTTCTTTCCCTGTATGGAAGAAGCCTCATATCCGCAGTGAGCCATACAATTATCACATCTTGGATCACGGCCGGTACCATACCTGTCCCAGTCTGTATTTTTTATCATCTCCATATAGCTGGGATAATGCTTATCTGTTATAAGATAGCAGGGACTCTTCCATCCCTTGAGATTATATGTGGGTGTAGACCAGGGTATACATTTTAGCTGCTTCTTTCCCTGAAGGAAATCCCAGTATGCCGGGGTATTGTAGAGCCTGGTCCCATCAATGTTTTTATATATTTCTGAAAAAACCTTATGGATCTCCTTTTGGGACGGGAAGCCCTCACTGTCAAGCACTTCATAGCTGAAGGCAGGAGATACCATCACCCCGTCTGTCCCTGTTTCCTTCAGCAGACGGAAAAGGCTTTTTATCTCCTCAGCATCCGTATCCTGGAAGATAGTGGTATTAGACCTTATGGAAAATCCCAGCTTCTTGGCTTTTTTTATAGCCTTGACAGCAATGTGAAAAACATCCTTTTTGCGCACAAAAAGGTCGTGTGTCTTTTCCATGCCGTCAAGATGGACTACAAAGCTTAGCCGGGGATGAGGTCTTATATCAGCCAGGAAATCTTCCAGGAGCATGCCATTGGTGCACAGATATACGAAATAGCCCTTCCCAAGAAGTTCACTTACAATACCGGTTATTTCCGGATGAAGGAGCGGCTCTCCCCCGGTTATGGAAACTATGGGGGCTTCTGCCTGCCTGACCGCATCCAGGCATTCATCTTTACCCATAACCTTATTTAAAATATCCTTATATTCCCTTATCTTACCGCAGCCCGGACAGGCCAGATTGCATTTAAAAAGCGGCTCCAGCATAAGCACAAAAGGACAGCGGCTATTGCCCCTTTTCTTATTCCTGTACATATGCTTTACAATAGCTGTTGACAGCCCTAGTGAATATATCAAACCATCCCGCCTTTTCTTTTAAGGTAAGTAGTGTTTTTAAGTTGTCTTATATTTTTTGCCCCTATTCCGAACATGGCTATTTTTAGTCCGGTGATATACTGGGAAATAATCTCTATGGTTGTTTCTGTAGATACGGAAGCTGCTTTCAGTAGCGGCAGGGCAATCCCTGCCATATCGGCACCCAGCGCCACAGCCTTTGCTGCATCAAGGCCGCTCCGGATCCCTCCGCTGGCGATTATGCTAATACCGGCTTTAAGGTCCCTTATCCCGGCCAGGCATTCTGCTGTGGGTATTCCCCAGTCCTGGAAAATATGAGAGATCTTTTTATTGGAATGGATCACCGAGCGCTTTCCTTCTATCTCTGTCCAGGAGGTACCGCCGGCTCCCCCTATATCAATACCGCTGACTCCGCAGGATATGAGCCTCTGGGCCACGTCCCGGGATATGCCGAATCCGACTTCCCTTATCACTACCGGGAAATCTGCATTGCTGCAGATATGGCTGATCTTTTTCTCCAGGCCGCTGAAATCCCTGTTCCCGCCATCCTGGAATACCTCCTGCATTGGATTAAGGTGGAGCATTAGCCCATCAGCCTCTATCATATTTACAGCTTCCCGGCACTCCTGCAGGCCATAGCCATAATTTAGCTGGACCGCTCCCAGATTTGCAAAAAGAAGTATATGTGGAGCTTCCTCCCTGACATTGA
>Ga0180436_10004386_pt1 | contig 12695 bp, 9 predicted proteins | sample SS_ome_2_FD_132434 | JGI IMG/M metagenome (GOLD analysis project Ga0180436, IMG submission 132434) | Hypersaline lake sediment archaeal communities from the Salton Sea, California, USA - SS_3_S_2 metaG | ecosystem: Environmental > Aquatic > Non-marine Saline and Alkaline > Hypersaline > Sediment...
AAACACGACAAGGTTCCGCGCAGAACATCCGTATTTTTTAGATTTTGTTTCGCGACGAAACACGACAAGGTTCCGCGCAGAACATCCGTATTTTTTAGATTTTATTTCGCGACGAAACACGACAAGGTTCCGCGCAGAACATCCGCATTTTTTAGATTTTGTTTCGCGACGAAACACGACAGGGTTGCACGCAGAACATCCGCATTTTTCAGACTTTGTTTCGCGACGAAACACAGAGGAGGGAAGTAGATTGGTTCTGGAGTGCGGGTTTACGGGAACTTAGGCCTGTCATTCCGTACTTATCAGGCGTTAATGGTTTAGTCACTCAGCTATTTGGCCAGCTGTCGTTCATTGATGCAATGGTAGTTTCTAGTATCAATAAATACGTTTTTTACTCTAACGACAACGCGTGTTATAGATCTGTCAAAAACGGACACATTTTACCCATGGAGATTATAGTGATCTATGGTGTTTTCGTAAGTTACTGAAGTTGGGGCGCCCCAACTTTTCCTTGGCGATCTTGGAACAATTTCTGGCGATTGTGGATATATGAGCAGGGCATAAGCTACCTGAAAATTGAAGGAGTAGACTATGCCAAGAAAGAAACTCGAAGGATTATACCTCCAGGAGTCCACCAAAAACTGGGTGATCAATAAAAGGATAAATGGCCGTCGTTATCACAAATCGACGGGACAGCGCAGTCGAGCTGGTGCTGAGCGCATTCTCCAGGAACTCATTGATCGTCAGTCAGCAAAATCGCTATTTGGAAATGATGCGCCAACTTTTAGAGATGCAGCTATTCGTTTTCTTCGAACCAGTTCAAGGAAAAATCTCGAACTGGATGCAGTTCGCCTCAGTAAGTTATACCCGTATCTTGCCGATAAGCCGTTAGGGGTCATTGATTTTGATGTCATCACATGTTTTGTCGATAAACTGAAATCCGAAGGAAAAAAGGGCAATACGATTAATGGCTACCTTGCTTTGTTGCGACTAATCCTACGTAAGGCCGAAAGAGAGTGGAAAAGGGATTCCGGTCTGTTTTGGCTTAATAGAGCACCATACATTCCATTAGAAAAAGTTACTGATGCCAGGGTTCCATATCCAATTTCTTGGGCTGAGCAGCGCCTGTTAATGCCATATCTTCCACCTCATCTGGGCCAAATGGTACTTTTTGTATTGAATACGGGGCTCAGAAATTCAGAGGCTTGTTCGCTACGCTGGAATTACTATCAGACTATAGAGGGGACTGACGTGCGAGTTTTCATTATTCCTGCCAGCCAGTATAAGAACGGTCAGCCCAGGGTGGTGGTTTTGAATTCAGTGGTTGCAAAGATCGTTGATGATCTTTTCCGAAACAAATCTGGTGATTTTGTATTTTCTTATAGAGGAAAGAAATTACGTAGCATGAGAAATGATGGATGGTTAAATGCTGTCACAAAAGCTGCAAATGTCTACCAGGAACGGTTTGGGTGCGATGCGCCGGAAGGATTTAAGAGATTGCGTATTCATGATCTTCGCCATACTGTTGGTCGTCGTCTTCGGGCTGCAGGGGTTGGAGAGATGGATGTAGCAGCGTTATTGGGCCATAAAACCGGTTCAATCACACGTTATTATGCTGATGCTGAAATGCAAAATTTGAGGCAATGCTTAGAAATGATTCATAAATCCTCTTGGAGGGAGTCTAAACAAATAATGGCAATTAAATAGTCCCCATTAACGACGAATTCTAAAACATTGTTGCCAGACTTATTTTTGAGTAAAAATAAGAAAAAATAATGATGATTATCTTTGTACCTACGTAAAGCTCCTAGAGTTAATTATTCTAAAAGGATGACTAAGTGATCAATGTAGTAGCAGCCATCATTCAAAAAAATGATACTTATTTATGTGCGAGACGAAAATCAGGTTCGCACTTGGCTGGGTTTTGGGAATTTCCAGGAGGGAAGATTGAAGTAAACGAGTCGCATAGTGAAGCATTGCAACGTGAATTAAATGAAGAGTTACATATTGATGTCAGCGTTGAAGACTTTGTAGGCCAGAGTACATACGACTACGATGGGAAAGTCGTTAGATTATTTGCCTATTTGTGTGATTGGCATTCAGGTGAAATCACCTTGAACGATCATGACTCGATTGAATGGCTTCCATTGGATCGTATGCAAGATTTAAAATGGGCTCCAGCTGATATTCCTCTTATTTTTCAGTTAAGTACATACATGTATTACGCTGATTCAGCACAAAGCTATTCAGATGAGACCATCTCGCATGAGATGAATGGTAAATATGATCTTTTTATAGAGTCTGTTGTTCCCCAAGGCACTATTTTGGATTTAGGATGTGGTAGCGGACGAGACTCCATTTATTTCAAAAAGGAAGGCTTTGAAGTTACTGCTATTGACCCTGTTTCCTCAATGGCGAAAGTGGCAGCTAAAAATATCGGCGCACCAGTAGAAATAAAAAGCAGTTATATCCTTGATGGATTAGGACAGTTTGATGGGATATGGGCATGTGCGAGTTTGCTACATTGCCCAAAATCAGAAATTGTTTTTGCATTGGAGAATATTCTTGAAAGGCTAAAATATGATGGTGTCGCTTACCTATCAGTAAAAAAAGGAGAGGGTGAAGGCCTGGATGAAAAAGGCCGTTTTTTTAGTTATTTTGAGGAAAATGAATTATTGGGTATCCTGGATCATACATCTATGCCAATAACACATGAAATATGGCAGGATTCGTCTGAATTGCGAGGTCAGCAACAAGTATGGATAAATATTTTAATAAGAAAAATCAAGGATGACTGAAAAGGCCAATCAATATCTAACAACCGGAGGAAATGACCCATTTCTTCCAAAGCTTGTAACTGCAATCAATAAAGCAACGCGTATTGATATTGCTGTTGCATTTATTCGCTCATCTGGCTTGGGATTATTACAACAATCGTTATTAGATGCTCTCAGCCGAAACCCGAAAACTACGATAAGAATCATCACAGGTGATTATTTAGATATTACCGAACCTGTTGCGTTACGTCGCTTGATGCTTCTCAAAGAGGAAGGAGCCCAAGTAAAAATATTCGAAACAGGTGGGGCTCAAAGCTTTCATATGAAAGCTTATATATTTTTATATGATCAGAATTCAGGAACAGGTTCTGCCTTCGTCGGTTCAAGTAATATCAGTTCATCGGCCTTACAAGAAGGACTGGAATGGAATCTACATGTTGAAAAAGAGGAAAATGAAGAGCGATTTAATGAAATTTCGGATAATTTTTCCGTTTTATTCAACAATCAAAAATCTGTAGAACTTGATCATGCCTGGATAGATCGGTATCAGCAGAAATATCAATATACATTTCATAAAGAATATTCCCTCGAAGAGGAGGAAATTGAAAAAATACCTCCTCCTATTCCGAATGAAGTACAGAGCGAAGCTCTTCTAAGTTTGTCAAAGACTAGAAATGAAGGTTTCACCAGGGGATTGGTGGTATTAGCAACAGGCATGGGTAAAACTTGGCTTGCAGCCTTTGACGTCAAAGCGATGAATGCTAAACGTGTACTTTTCGTGGCACACAGAGAAGAAATATTGATGCAGGCAGAGTCGACTTTCTTAACCATTCAGCCCGATGCAAAAGTTGGTCGATATACTGGTGAAATAAAGCAGACAGAAGTCGATTTTCTATTTGCTTCGATCCAGACAATGGGCAAAGCTGGACATTTACTGAAATTCGATGCGGGATATTTTGATTATATCGTCATGGATGAGTTTCATCATGCAGCAGCATCAACCTATAGAAGATTGTTGTCACATTTCGAGCCAAGGTTTCTATTGGGGCTCACAGCAACTCCTGACCGTACCGATCAATCAGATATTTTGTCCCTTTGTGATGACAATCTTGTCTATATAAGAGACCTGTTTTTCGGTATTAATTCCAAGATTTTGTCACCCTTTTCATATTTTGGTGTAAGTGATGAAACGGTTGATTATAAAGAAATTCCCTGGAGAAATGGCAAATTCGATCCAGAAGCTTTATTGCATCAGTTGGCAACTCAGGCAAGAGCTAAACATGTGCTCTCAATCTGGAAAAGACATAAACAGAGTCGTACGCTAGCATTTTGTATATCGCAAAAACATGCTGACTTTATGGCTGATTATTTCAATCGAAATGGTATCAAAGCCGTTTCTGTCCATAGTGAATCCGATGTGCGGCGTAATTCAGCCATCGAATCGCTGGAGAAAAATCAGGTTGATGTAGTATTTTCAGTTGATCTCTTCAATGAAGGCGTGGATGTGCCGTCAATTGATACGGTTTTGATGTTAAGGCCGACTGAGTCAAAAATTATCTTCTTACAGCAACTAGGTCGTGGTCTCAGAAAAAGCCCAGATACGGAGAAAGAGCGACTAATCGTCGTCGATTTTATTGGTAACCATATTAGTTTTTTCCGTAAGGCGGAGGCACTATTCAAGGTCGAAGTGACAAATAAGTCTCGCAAGGAATTTTTAGACACAGTAAAACAAGATAATTTACCTTTACCTGATGGCTGTTTCATTAACTACGATATCAAAGCAATAGAGTTCCTTGAAAATCTGATACCTTCTGTTGATACGCAAGAATCCATATATAAATCCCTTAAGCAGACTCTGGATCGTAGGCCCTCTTTGACTGAATTCTATAGAGGATCTGGAAACGTAATAGCTATCAGGAAACAGTATGGTCAGTGGTTTCATTTTGTCGATGAATTAAAAGATTTAGATGAAGACCAGAAAACCTGTTTGGAAAAATACAATGATTTATTCAGAGAGGTTGAAACTACAGCCTTAACCAAGTCCTTTAAGTTGATTTTGCTCGATGCTTTTATTGAATTGAATGGTTTTTCACAAGAAGTTAGTACCAGTCAATTGGCTATGAAAAGCTATAAGGTTATAAATCGCAAACGAACTTTGTTAGTCGATCTACCTGACGAATATCAAGATAAAAAGCTTTTTGATCTCAAAAAGTGGCAAGATTATTGGCTGAAAAATCCCATCAATGCATGGATTGGCGGAAACGCCGAATCAAAAAATTCATATTTCTATCTAGAGAATGAAAATTTCAGATTCAAAGACAATATTGAAGAGTCATTACTCGATGTTTTCGAAAATTTACTCCAAGAAATTATCAATTTTCGCTATTTGCAGTATGAGGAGCGGTTAGTAAATAGAGGTGAAGATCTAACACCAGTTGCTCATGAAATAAAAAAAGACGGAACTAAAATTCCATACTTCACTGATTTAAAAATAGCCTGTGGCTATTTCAGGACAAGTGAGCACGAATCAGAAAATATAGAGCTGCGCATTCTTCCGTTGTCATATGGAAACCTTGATCCTGGAAAGCATTTTATTGCGCGGGCCAAAGGTGATTCGATGGATGGAGGGTTATCTCCTATAAAAAATGGCGATTACTTGCTTCTAGAGAGAATTTCGACAAGTAATGCTGGTAGTAATGATGGAAGAATTATTGCCATTGAAAGGCAGGACACCTCTGGTGATGACCAATATCTACTAAGAAAAGTTCATAAAACTGGTGAAGGGCAATATGAGCTTATCGCCCAAAATACCGATTATTCCAAGATGATGGCTAATGAAGAAATGGCTACTTTTGCAAGGCTGAAGTCAGTAGTCGATGTGGAAGATTTATTCTTGCATGAAGAATTCTATAAGCCTGATGTGCCTGATCTGTTTGGTCTCGAATATCTTGAGGGTTTGTGGAAAATGTCGGGTCATGTGACACCCAAGAATACGAATGATCAATTTCTTTTTGTAACCCTGAATAAGCGAAACGCTGATAAAGATTACCTTTATCATGATTACTTCAAAGATGAGTCTCATTTCCATTGGCAAAGTCAAAATAAAACGACACCAGATTCCGTAAAAGGCAAGGGAATAATTGATAGTCCAGGCACAATCTATTTATTTGTAAGAAAATTTGGAAAGATTAGAGGAAAAGCTGCTCCTTTTTTGTTTTGTGGATGTTTGAAATACTTGAATCACTCTGGCTCTGGGCCTATTGATGTCGACTTTGAGTTAATATCTCCATTGCCCGATCATGTTTTTGAACAATACAAGATTTCATAAACAGGTTACAGGTTAAATGATCATGGCTGGTTTTTGGTATTTAACCTACGTGATTATTTCTAAAGTTTGAGCTGGTTTGAGCCATCATAATGTCTCTTGCTATCAAAAGCAGACATCGTGACGATGGAAGAGTTTACCGATTATGTAATATTGTGAATCGGAAGAAGATAATTATTTGCAGATGGTTACAGGGAAGAGAATGAGTTCTAAGCTAGAGGCAAAAATTAAAGAGATACTTAATAATTCCACCGATGAAGGCAGGGTTCTTTCAAGGGAATCGACTTCATTAGAATTTAAGGAAAGTTTTGGGTTTAACAGTCTCGCTAAATACCTAAAAACAATATCTGCATTTGCAAATACACAAGGCGGGATTATTATTTTTGGTATTACGGATAGCCCAAGAACATTGAAAGGTATCAATAGAAATAAATTTGAACAAATCAAAATCGAACAAATATCAACATATCTATCTGAGTATTTCAGTCCTGAAATTCAATGGGATATTGGAACTGTCAGATTTAAACGAAAGGATTATGGCTATATTGCAATTAATGCATCTGATGATAAGCCAGTTATCTGTAAAAAGAACTCCGGTGATGTATTAAAAGATGGTGATATTTATTACAGATACAGAGGTGTAAGTAGAAAAATTCATTTTCCAGAACTAAAGCGAATGCAACTTGAAATTAGAGAAAAAGAACGACAATTGTGGATGGAACATATTGAGAGAATTTCAAGAATAGGTCCACAAAATGTTGCGCTTCTAGATTTGTACAGTGGGAAAATGGACTCTTCAAACATCGGTAGTAGCTTTGTAGTGGATGAAGAACTCTTAACTAGTATTAAAGACGAAATATCATTTATTAAAGAAGGGAGCTTTTCAGAGACAGATGGTGCGCCGACTTTAAAATTAATCGGTAATTTAGCGCCTATCGACTCAGTCGTAGTGCCAAACCTTGATCCGAATAAAGACTACCCTTTCTTAGTAAAACATTTAAGCGATGAGCTACAAATAAGACCTTATGATGCCTTGATTCTAGTTTGGAAGCTTGGCTTGAAAAGTAGTAAAAGGTATGCAATTGAAGTGGATGCTGGAAAGTCTTCTATAACCAAATACTCAAAATATGCATTGACAGCAATTAGAGATGAATTAGCAAAGTACGAAGACAATGATGAATACCTAAAATCTGTAAGTAAAGAATACCAGGCACGAAATAAATCAATTTAAGATAAAGCAGTGGATGAACTGATTTACAGTTTTTGCTAACTAACTACAATAACGGGTTTTTAGCCAAGGAAGATCGGATATGGATTTAAAAGATTTTATTAAGGCAACATTGGTTGAGATAAATCAAGCGATAACTGAGAGTAACGCAGAATTACAAGATACCGGCGCAATAATTAATCCGAAAGGCATTCAAATCAATTCTGACAACTCTCAGGCTTATGGGCGGCAATCTCCCAAAACTGACCACCACAGACTGAAGGTAGTTCAAAAAATCGATTTTGATGTGGCAGTATTTGCACAAAATGATGAGAAAGCTGGTGGTGGAGCCAAAATTTCGATTGCTTCCATAGGCATTGGTGCTGATGCAGAAGTCAAGAACTCTAATAAATCAGAATCAAGAATTAAATTTTCAGTTCCCGTCATTTATCCAGAGGGAAACTGGGAATTCCCGACAAAGTGATGGAAGAATATGGATTCTAAATTCTCGTAACTCATAATATTTATATTGTCTGCAATAAGTTGTCAGCAGACAATTTTCAATCACCCTCACAGGGACTTTTATTTATAAAAACAGATGAAGCTCAAATCAACAAACGGTGAAAAATGGAACTTTTAATCATTGCAGTTATTGTTGTCGTTGGTATTTTTCTTTTCAAAGGATCATCGTCTAAATCTAGAAGAAAAGTAGAGCCAGTTAGCTTCGAGCAAAGCACGCTAAAAGAATCACCCCCAATTCCTGATGATAAGACAAAAAAAGTACATCCTTATCGCAAAGTAGACCTTTTCCTATCAAATGCTGAAAGATCATTCTTCGGTGTTTTAGAACAAGCAGTTGCGGGTAAATATTTGATATTTTCGAAAGTTAGAGTCGCAGATGTATTGATGCCTGAGACGAACCCAAACCGTTCTAAATGGCAAACTGCATTCAACTCTATTTCATCTAAACATTTTGATTACATACTTTGTACTCCGGATGATTGTTCCGTTTTATTGGCAATAGAATTAGATGACTCAAGCCATAATTTGGAAAAGACCCAAGAAAGAGATAGCTTTATTGATATGGTCTGTGAATCGGCGGGTTTGCCGCTATTGAGAATAAAGGCATCTAACTCTTATATCGTGCCAACAATCAGAGAAGCTATAGACGGAATGATTCGTGGAGAAGAGGTGAATCAAGATGATATTACTGAGACGCCGAAATGTCCTCGATGCGGATCAATCATGGTCCTAAGGAAAGCTAAGAAAGGAAGTCATGCAGGAGAAGACTTTTGGGGCTGTAGTGCTTACCCTAAATGTAAGACAATGATTAGTATTGGCTCAAAATAGGTCAACTATTACAAAAGAGGCGTAAAGATTCTAACCATCTGCATGGGGCTGATAACCTATTGTTTTTCCTTGAATATTAATTCGACTTGGCGCGAATTTGGCGCATTTGATGTCAAAGGGTATTTCAAGTTGTGTCTGTTGGTAATCTTTTTATGGTCAGTTTTTTATCAGAAGCAGACCAATTAAGATTGTCAGATTTTTCCTACATACAGAACTTTTTCTCTGCTTTAGTATGAAAATCATGCCTGCATTTCACCTTAAATAATGGAGTTATACAGATTCTGTGTTTCTAGGATATAGAAGAATTTGTATATTTAACTGTTAGCTTCCACAGAGAATTGATCATGCATCCAGAAGGTACTATCGAATTCAAATGTCATCGCTGTTCCAATTTACTGTCTTACAGCGGAGCAATTATTGATTTGGAGGTGTTTTCTGGAAGCGAACGCGGAATGGGGAAAGAAACTGGGTATAAGGGAAGTAGCTATATCGAATGTCCAGTATGTGAAAAAGAAATCTATGTGGAACATGAAGTCTGGGAATATCCAGCAGGAGCATTTAATAACTCAAATACTCATGTTATTGGAGCTTCGCTCGTTACGGATTTTGGGCAGTTTGACTTTTCGTATGATGATGAAATTTATTCCTTTGATGAAGAGTCTAGAATATTTGTTCCAGAACAAAAGAATATTATTACTGGACTTCAATCTGGAATCATAACGTTACTCAATAAAATAGAAAGCTCTCCAAATATTGTGTATTCAATCAAATCACGAGAATTCGAAGAGTTGATTGCTTATGTTTTTAAAAAAGAAGGGTTCGATGTCCAGCTTACAAAGAAAACTCGTGACGGCGGAAGAGACATAATCGCATTGAAAAATGATCTTGGAATTCCCTTAAAATACATAATCGAGTGTAAACGTTGGGCAAATGATAGGCCGGTATCTGTTGATATTGTTCGAGCATTATATGGTGTTCAGATGCAGGAAGGGGCAAATAAGTCAGTTGTGGCAACTACTTCATATTTCAGTCCAGAGGCAAAAAATTTTGCTACATCAATAGAGACGACGAAATGGCAAATGTCATTAAAGGATCATCAAGACATAATGAAATGGTTAGTAGATGCAAACAAAAGCTAACAAGTACAGACAGCAGGACAAGCCTGTGCATCGCTTCGATTAGCCTCTGATTTAAGCGAAAATAATCTTAAGATTATAAAGTTTCTTGGCTTTTTACTGGCAGACATAAAATGAAGAAAATTGATTTTCACATTCATACAATTCCGTCGGTACGGGATGCTGATTTCGTGTTTAGCATTGACACGCTTATAAGTTATGTTAAAGAACGAAATTTAGACGCAATAGCAATTACTAATCACGATCTTTTTGATCTTGACCAATTTACAAAAATTACTGAACAAATCGACATCCCAGTATTTCCAGGGATTGAGATAAATATGCAATCAGGGCATCTGTTAATTATCGATAATTCAAATCGTCTTGATGATTTTCAGGAGAAGGCAGACAAGGTTCGGTCGATCATTAAGACAGTGGAAGACCATGTCACATTTGAAAAACTAACTGAAATTTATGGTGATTTAGGTGAGTACCTGGTTATTCCCCATTATCAAAAAAGACCTTCCATCTCAGGTGATGAACTGAATTTGTTACTACCCTTTATATCTGCAGCTGAAGTAGATTCCCCAAAAAAATTTGTCAGAATGTGGAACGATACCAATCAACCTACACCAGTGCTTTTTAGTGATATGAGAATCAAGGAAAACCTAACAAAGTTTTCCAGCAGGTCTACATACATTGACTGTGGCGAACTAGCCGTAAAAAAAATCAAAGCATGCCTTATGGATAAAACGAAGGTATTTCTTTCTCCCCATGATGGAAACAAACTTTTCGAAACTCTTCCAAATAGTCAAATGATATCCACAGGGCTTAACGTTATTTTGGGAGGTCGATCAACCGGAAAAACTGTAACGTTAAACAATATTGCCGATCAAATGTACGACCCACTACATATTGAACAATTTGAATTAGTTCAGAAAGAGGAAGAGCTTGATAAGCGACTGTTTGAGGAGGCCGTAACACGCGATAAATCTCATGTAGAACAAAATCATTTACTACCATTTAAAGAGGTAGTAGATAGAGTCTTGAGTATTGATTTAACTGAAAATGAAAAAGAGGTTTCTGATTATATTGAATCATTAATGAAATCTGCATCTGAAAGCGCTCTGAGAGACGCCTTCTCGAATACAACGATTTTCGATGAAACCAATTTTACAGTTTCTACAGATGATACATTGAAGGCATTGATACGATCTACTCAACAACTTATTGTAAATGTTGAGTATGGAAAAATTATCGAGAAGTACATTGATAGATCAGATCTGAGGAAACTCGCTTGTGAATTGATTGAAGAGCGATGGCGTCAGGAAGATGAAATTAGGAAAAAAACTGAAGTTAATTCATTAATAGATGAAATTAAGCGTGCTTTAGACCTGAAATCCGCAGTTGCACCTATTAGTCCAGTTGACCTATATCGTATTACTCTAGATAAGATTCGCATAGAAAAATTTACTGAGATAGTCAATCTTTTAAAATACGAGAAAGATATACACGATGAAAAAGTTCAAGACTTTAGGGTTGTGGCAAAGAGAGGGCCATTTAAGGGTGCTCAAGAATTGCATGACAAACTAGCTCGGCAAGCATCTTTCACACCTGCCTATAGAGTCTATGATAACCCCTATCAATTCCTACAAGAATTAAAGTGCATATCAGCACTCCCAAATACTGAGATTTACAAATTTTTTGCAAAAATTGACTACAAAATCCTCAACAATGATGGCGCAGAAATTTCTGGAGGAGAGCGTTCTGAATTTAGGTTACTCCAAAAAATAAAACGCGCCACAGTTCATGACATACTATTGATAGATGAGCCTGAATCTGGGTTTGACAACATTTTTTTGAAAACAAATGTAAATCAGATCATAAAGGATCTTTCAAAAACTGTACCTGTGGTAATTGTTACACATAATAGCACCATCGGAGCTTCAGTCGGAGCTGATTATTTACTTCATACGTCCAAAGAATACTTAGACGGTAAAACCATTTACAAAATCTATTCGGGCTATCCTACAGACACCCTTTTAACATCACACGACGGCTCCACTATTGAAAACTATTCATCAACTATAAACGCTCTAGAAGCTGGAGTAGATGCTTACAAAGCCAGGAACGAATTCTATGAAAATATTAAAAATTGAAGGTAGTAATGGACACTTTCGCGTTGATGATGAGGTATTTGTTTCCATTGACAAGCTAGGTAAGGAGAGTTTGCTCAAACTGGTTGAACTTGCGCTAACGAAGGAAGTTGAAATGGACGAATATGATCCAGACACACTTAAGAATGAAGCTCACCGAATCATATATCGAAGCGTACACCAAAAACTTCAAGAGTTAGTTGCACGTAAAGACGAGTTTTTTGATAAGTCTGAGAGAGAGTTTTATGAAATATACGAAAATTATAAAAATTCGTAATGTTGATAATGAGTGCTGTGCTGGTTAAATTGTCCGCAACACATAGCCGACACTTAGATTTTAATGATCTCCATGGGGATTTCTAAGTGTTTGTTTCTAAAGCCACCGGCAATGTTATTGGCGATATTTTGGCGAATAGGGAGGGGTGGCGGTATTTCATCTGAAATCAATTTGTTAGGGTAATTTGGTTTCGATTTCTACAGATAATCACGGCCGCTCTGTTCTTAAGAACACTGCCAGTTTCTATGGAAAACCCAATAAGCTACGCTGTCCCATGAGTAAAATCTTGCCAAATTTTACCGCTGTGCTATTCTTTATTCGCGAATCGCGAACAGAGAATACAGATGAACCTAAAACCTCAAGATGTATTGGTATTGCTGAAACTAGTGGCTATTGGTGAACAGCCCTGGGCCTACAATAGCCTGGCTGTAGATCTAGGAATGAGTCCGTCGGAGGTTCATTCTGCCATCAAGCGAGCGTTAGTGGCC
>Ga0180436_10004388_pt1 | contig 12688 bp, 9 predicted proteins | sample SS_ome_2_FD_132434 | JGI IMG/M metagenome (GOLD analysis project Ga0180436, IMG submission 132434) | Hypersaline lake sediment archaeal communities from the Salton Sea, California, USA - SS_3_S_2 metaG | ecosystem: Environmental > Aquatic > Non-marine Saline and Alkaline > Hypersaline > Sediment...
ACGCTCACTGGGCGCTTCCGTTTCAGGGGCGGTAACGGTGGACGGAAAACCACTGAGCAAAGGCACCGTCCTTTTTAACCCGACTGGGCAGGGCCCACTGCCGTGCGCGCCGATTCAGCCTGACGGAACTTACAGGCTGCAGACCGGTACAATCAAAGGAATCGTGCCAGGGGACTACGTCGTCACCGTCGTGGCCTTCTCCTGCATGCCGGAGCCCGGCATGACCAAGCAGGAAGTGGACGCCGCACGACTCGCGCCCACGAGGTACGGATCGAAGGATACCTCCGGCCTTAAGGTCAAAATTACGCCCGGGGTAAACGTTTTCAATATTGAAATGAAAAGCCGGTAGTTTCCCCATCTTGCCCCCGGAGAGGTACGCGCTGCCCTTTGGCCGAAGTGCATTCCAGCCGCAGCGCGTTCGGCTTTGGCCTGTGCCCCCACCCCTAACCATCACCGATCAATCCTGTTTTGTCACTTGAAAGGAAAATCTCATGAGTTCACATTGTTGTACTGTGCGTTTCTGCGTCAGCGTCATGTTGCTTGCAGCAGGCGTGATTTTCAGCCCGTCGCCACTGGCCGCCGCGCCGCCGCCGAACCTGGTTTTCTGTTGCCAGGCAGACAATGACCTTTATCGCGTCGTCACCTCCGATGGTGGCAAGTACGCGCGCTACGATGCACCTGGCGATGCCGTGAAGGCTGCAACGAAGGGTTCGGGGGTGCTGATTCTGGCCGACGGCTATCCCGAGAAGACAACGGCCATCGAACCGGCGGTGTTCGACGAGGCGGCCAAGAAGAAGTTGCGATTGTACGTCGAGTACCCATCGTTTCTGCCGGGAACGACGGTCGGTGCGCCGCGGGGAACACAGTGGGAACGCGCGATCATCGCCTCCGATGCTTTCGCGCCCGCGTTGGCCAAGCTCCGCATCCTGGCCATCCATGGGTGCCACTTTGTGCCGATGAAGGCTGAAAACCCACTCATCGGGATTGGGCGCGTGGCGGGCTTCGACACCGCCGTGTACGGACTGCCCAAGGAATTGTCTCCCATCCTCTGCGAATTGCCCAAGGGAGAACCAGTCGGCGACGTGCTGGTGTCCACGACCAAGCTGAGCCACTTCCTCACCGGCCGCTACGCACCCAGCGGTGTCTGGCCGCCCGTCTGGCACTACGTTTTCACCTGGCTTCAACCGGGCAAAGAGGTGCCCGAATTGAAATGGGTCGCCAGCGTGCGACCGAGTTTTGGCCCCGACGAGCAACTGCCGGAAGATGTGGAACGGCAAGCCTTGAAGCGTGGCATAGACTGGTATTTCAACTCCCGCATGGTGGTCCATCCCTCGATGATGGCTAAGTACAATAAGCCCGCGAACAAGCCGGTGCCGGCAAAGGCGAATCCGGATCTGACGCAAGATTGGCCCTACGGTCATAAAGTCGCGCGGATGCCGGACTTGAGCACCCCGATCGGGGACGGTTCGCTGGGAGTGCTGGAGGGTTTTGACGCCAAGATTTTCCACGACGGCACGCAGCCGGTGCGTTGGTGGAGGCGCAACGACTGCAATGGCGAAATCGCCGGCGCGATGGCCCTTGCGGGGGTGGCGCTTGAAAACCCCGCCTACATGAAAACCGGCGGCAACATCGGCGATTGGCTCTATTTCAAGTCGATGATGTCGCTGGGAAACCGCGCCGACCCCAGACATCCCGCCTATGGTCTGATGGGTTGGAACGAATCACCCCAGTATTGCGGCCCGGACTGGCCGGGCCATCAGGATGGCTACGAGGTCTACTATGGCGACGACAACGCGCGATCCATGCTTGGCATGATGCTCGCCGCCGCAACGTTGAAGACCGACCGCTACGACGAACGCCTGCTGAAATGCTTGTTGGCCAATTTGCGGATCAGCGGACAACTCGGTTTTCAGCATAACCGCATCGATGAAGGACCGCTGGCGCAGGCCGGCTGGCAACATTACTTCAGAGACAGGAACGTCAGCTACGCACCGCACTTTCAGGCTCATATGTGGGCGTGCTATCTTTGGGCGTATCGGCAAACGGGATTCAAGCTGTTCTTGCAGCGTGCGAAAACCGCCATCGGCATGACCATGGCCGCCTACCCCGATCAATGGGCCTGGATGAACGGCATCCAACAGGAGCGGGCAAGAATGCTCTTGCCGCTGGCTTGGCTGGTGCGGGTGGAAGACACGCCCGAGCACCGCGACTGGCTGCGCAAAATGGCGGAGGAGTTACTAGCTGCCCAAGACCCCTGCGGAGCCATTCGAGAGGAGATCGGCAGGGCAGGAAAGGGAGGGTGTCCGCCGCCCGCCTCGAACGAGGCCTATGGCACGGGCGAGGCCCCAATAATTCAAACCAACGGCGACGCCGCCTGCGATCTGCTTTACACGACGAACTTCGCTTTTGTCGGGCTCCACGAGGCGGCCGCTGCCACCGGCGAATCCTTTTACCGCGATGCAGAAAATATGCTTGCGAAATTCCTTTGCCGCATCCAAATCCATTCCGAAAAGCAACCCGAACTGAGCGGTGGTTGGTTTCGCGCGTTCGACTTCAATCGTTGGGAATACTGGGCCTCAAATACGGATGCGGGCTGGGGCGCTTGGTCGATCGAGAGTGGTTGGACGCAAAGTTGGATCACCGCAATGTTGGCCATGCGGCAAATGAACATTTCACTTTGGGATATGACGAAGGAAAGCAAGATTGGCAGCCATTTTGACAAAGTGCGCCAAGAAATGCTCCCGGATGAGGTAATCAAATGACGCGAACCGAAAAGAAGCAGTCGTGAACGGAAATAACTTCTCGGGGCGTTTCCGAGCGACGTAAACAATCACTGACAACAAGAGTGCGTTTAGCGACAATAGCGTTTGTGTTTTGTACCGTCCGGGCCAATTGCTCAGGATGTTTCTGAGACCCGTGAACCCTCACAGAAATCAAAAAGGTGGACTATGAAAGTTAATCGCAACATATTTGTCTGTTTGGCATGGTTGTTTTGTGTCTTCTGCTTAATCGGACAATGTTGGGCAGAGACGCTTTCACTCGCCGGTAAATGGAATGTGCGTTTGGATCCCGGCAATGTCGGAATCAAGGAGAAATGGTTCGATAAGACATTTGAGATGCCGATCACTTTGCCCGCCTCGCTCGACGAGGCACGGGTTAGTCCCAAAGTCGACGAACGTGTGTTGGATCGACTGAGCCGGGATCACAAATATATCGGCGTAGCATGGTATGAGCGAACGGTGCGCATACCGGAAGAGTGGCGAGGCAAGATGGCGGAGTTATTCCTTGAGCGGGTGATGTGGCAGACGCGGGTTTGGGTGGATGGGAAGGAAATCAGCACCGCCGAGGATAGTCTCTGCGTGCCGCACGTTCATCCGCTCGGTGTTCTCAACCCGGGAGATCATCATGTGGTGATTCGCGTGGATAATTCGCAGCAGTACGACCTCGGAGATTGGTCGCACGGATATTCCGAAATGATTCAGAGCCGGTGGAACGGGATGACGGGCCGCTTGGAACTGCGGGCCACGCCGTTGGTTTACATTGAGGATGTTCAGGTTTTTCCGAATGTGGGGGCTAAGAAGATCAAAGTGAACATCTCGATTGCCAACCAATCCGGGGCTGCCGGAGAAGGGAACATTGGCTTGGTTGTGGGCACCGCTGATAGGCCTTCCGTGGAAAAGAGGCTCAAGGTGAATTGGACGGCTCAAGGCGGGAAGACCGAATGTGAGATTAACCTCGGGACTGACGCCAGGCTTTGGGATGAGTTCGAACCAAACCTGTATTCGCTGGAAGTCCAGCTGGATGGCGAGAGCGGGTCGGATACTCGCCGCGTAACCTTCGGCTTGCGGGACTTTTCGACCGACAAATCGTGCCGGCAATTCGTGATCAATGGACGCCCTGTCATGATGCGTGGAACGCATGATGCGGGCTGTTTCCCCTTGACCGGTTATCCTTCCAGCAATGTCGATGACTGGTTACGTATCTGCCGGATAGTAAAATCATATGGATTGAATCACATCCGTTTTCATTCCTGGACTCCGCCGGAAGCCGCATTTGTCGCAGCCGATCAGACAGGTGTGTACTTGCAGACTGAACTTCCCCTTTTCTCTATTCATTCGTCCCCGATCGGCAAAGATGATGCGCGAGACAAATTTTTGGAGCGGGAGCTGAAAAGACTGCTGAAGGAATACGGCAATCACCCTTCATTTTGTTTTATGGCGATGGGCAACGAACTGTTTGGCGACTTTGTTGTGCTGGATAAATTCGTGGCATACGGGCGGTCAACCGACCCACGGCATTTGTACACTTGCTCATCAAATCCCGAGATGCACAAATTCAGCAATCCTGGGGCCGCATGGTACAGGCCCAGGCAGGGAGAGCAGTATCTCGTCGCTCATTCAGGGATAAGTGAAGGCAAGCGATTTGAGCGGCGAGCATCCCCATGGTCTTCGTTCAATAATGTCGATGGGGAAACGATCGCCGATTATGGATTCACTCTACCCGTGGGCGTTCCAGTCATCTCGCATGAAGTCGGCCAGTGTTACGTCTACCCGAACTACGATGAAATCCCAAAGTATTCTGGAGTTCAAAAGGCAAGAAATTTTGAACTCTGGCGTGAGACGGCTCGGACGAATGGAGTGCTGGAAAATGCGCGAGATATCTTTCATGCGTCGGGAATGTTCGCGTTGATGTTCTACCGGGATGAGATTGAACGACAGTTGCGAACGCCGGGGTATGGCGGGTTCCAGCTCCTGGATCTGCGCGATTATCCGGGGCAGGATTCGGCGCTCGTGGGCATTCTCGACGCATTTTGGGATAGCAAGGGGTTGATCAAACCGGAGGAGTGGTCGCGTTTTTGCGGGCCGACGGTTATTCTGGCACGACTTGCCAAAAGGAACTGGGTGCCCGGCGAGACGTTCGCGGCCGATGTAGACCTTGCGCATTATGGGGCCAAGGACATGGCCGGCGTCAAGGCCGTGTGGCGGTTGCGGGATGAGGCGGGAAAGACGATTTCGGAAGGGGCCATGAATTCTGTGATCGCCAAGACCGGGGGGCTCACGCGACTCGGGCGTTGCGAAACGGTGACTCCGAAGGTTGTCCGTGCCTCGCATTGGAACCTGTCGCTGGAGCTTGAGGGGACCGAGGTGGCTAACGATTGGTCGGTGTGGATATTCCCGGCCGCGGAGCCTCGACTTCCCGAGGATGTCCTGGTGACGGAAGATTGGAAAACTGCGCGCACTCGGCTCGAAAACGGCGGTAAAGTTCTGTGGTTGGCGCAAGGCTCGCCGGGCGCTGGCCCGAAGGAGAATGCGCATTGGCAGATTAGGTTCGCCACGCCTTTCTGGAACTGCGTGGCGGTGCCTGGGCTAACGCGTTCGTGCGGTTTGCTCATTCGCAACCGTCATCCCGCGTTTGCTGGGTTTCCGACGGATGACCATGCGGACTGGCAGTGGAAAGAGATTCAGGATGGCGCCTCGCGAATGTCGCTTGTCGAGCTACCGAAAACGCTCGATCCGATCGTCTGGGTGATTGACTCGCCGCTGTTCAATCACAGGCAGGCGGCACTGTGCGAGGCCCGTTATGGCACGGGACGGCTGATGGCCTGTTCCCTCAACTTAAAGGGTGATTTGAGCCACAAACCGGCGGCATCTTGCCTTAAACAGAGTTTGCTCGACTACATGGCGAGCGAGAAATTCAATCCCACGATCAATTTGAGTGGCGTGGACTTGCCTGGCAAGCTGTTTCCCCTCCCGAATGAACAATCCGCCGCCCCGGCGTCCGCGCCCAGTCACGTTTCGGGAAGCGCTCCCGAATGAACAATCCGCCGCCACGAGTACGTTCACGACCGCATGTCGAGCTACTCTGGCCAGATCGTCAAATAGGACAATGCCATGGCCAAGGGCCCGAGCGAGATGCCGGAGAAATTCGCCTTCGTCGCTGAACCACCGGCCGCCATGCCCGACAAGGACGCAACTACCCAATGGCCGTTCCTAGTCGCTACAAGCCGTATTGAACCGCACTTCGGAATTTCGTTTTTCCGCCTGAAGAAGGAACCTTTCTTATGAAAAAAACAACGAAGCTATCTCGACGCAATTTCCTTGGAGCCGCTGCCACTCTAGCCGCTCCGCTGGTGATTCCCGCATCCTGTTTGGCCGGGACGAGGCGCGCCGCCCCGTCCGAACGAATCAACGTCGGGGTGATCGGTCTGGGCGGCCGTGCTCAGCACGACTTGATGCCGGCCTTTCTTTCCGAGAAGGATGTGCAGTGTCTTGCCGTGTGTGACTGTTTCGCGGACCGACGAAACGCCGGCAAGAACCTCGTCGATAGCCGCTACGGCAATCAGGATTGTAAAGCCTACCGATTTCACGAGGAACTGCTCGGGCGCGACGATATCGACGCCGTGATCATCGCCACGGGCGATCGGTGGCATGCTGTGCTCTCCGTCATAGCCGCGAAAGCCGGCAAGGACATCTATTGTGAAAAGCCCTTCACGCTGACCATCGGCGAAGGCCGCTCGATGGTCAACGCCATGAAAAAGTACAAGACCGTCTGGCAGTGCGGCACGCAGCGCCGCTCGAACAACTCCTACCGTTTCGTCGCCGAGACGGTGCAAAGCGGCAAGATCGGCCGGCTGCACACGGCCACGGTGTTCATGGGCGACGGATTCACCTCCAACGGCAAGGAAAATCCGATTGCCCCGCCGGAGCCCGAGGTCTTCGATTACGATCGCTGGACGGGGCAAGCCGCTTTGGCGCCATATTCGGGGATTCGCATCGCATTCTGGCGGCAGCTCTGGGCCACCGGCGGCGGCTTGATTTGCGACATGGGGCCCCACTACTTCGACACTATCCAATGGGCACACCAGAGCGAAACCAGCGGTCCACGATTCTTCGAGGGAACCGCCGTCTGGCCACCCAAAGACATGTTCGCTCAAACCCCTTACAACTTCAACGTCGTAGCCCAGTACGACGACGGTGTCAAGGTGATCGTTAAGAAAGGCGAGAAGGGAATCCGCTTTGAAGGCGACGAAGGTTGGATCCATATCAGCGACGCGGGCGTGCTGCGAGCCGAGCCACAGTCTATCCTCATGGATCGGAAAATCGACAAACAGAGTTGGAGATTCATGGGCGGGCACGTCCGGAACTTTCTCGACTGCATGAGGTCGCGGCAACTAACGGCCTCGAACCCCGAGTTGGCCCAGCGAAACCACACGATCTGTCACTGCGCCAATATCTGCCTCCGCCTGGGCCGGAAAGTCGAGTGGGACGCAAAAACCGAGCGGTTCGTCGCTGACGACGAGGCCAACGCGATGCTGAATCGCCCGATGCGGGCACCCTGGCAAATTTAAACACAACCTCACTTCGCCAGCAATGGCGCCAAACCTAAAGGCAAAACATGCTACTCTTCCGACGATGGTCACGTTTTGGTTGTGGTTCGGTAACGCTGCTGCTGTATCTTGCGATGTGCGGCTCGGGTGGCGGGCAAAGCCCGTCGGGCGAAGGCGAGCGGACCGCCGACGCCGTGCACAAGGCGGGTGGAACTGTCGTGCGCGGTGCCGGTGGACGCATCAGCGGCATCGATTTGACCGCCAGCCGCACGCCGGTTGGCGAGGAATTGGTGCGAGCAGTGTTGCGACTGCCGGACTTGAAAATGTTGCGGATCACCCTAAATGCGATCTCCCCCGAGACGTTTAACCAGTTGACGGCGCGGAAAGAGCTGACCGAACTGGCGCTCCGGGACGTCCCGCTGACTGACGCCGAGCTCGCTCAGCTACTCGAGAACCGGCCGCGACTTCAACGGCTCGCGCTGCGACGCGTTGGCGGGATCTCCGATGCGGGGCTCGACGCCGTCGGTTCCTTGCCTGCCCTTGAGGTGCTTTCGCTGGTGGAAATGGCCGTTTCGGGTCGGGGGCTCGCCAAGCTGCAAAGGCTCCCTCGCTTGCGGTCGCTCGACCTGCGGAAGTGCGACGCCTTGAAGCCCGACGATTATCGGCTTCTGGCCGTCATGAAGCCGCTAAAAGAACTGAAGCTTGCCGGTCCGTCGGCTGGCGATCCGGCCATGGTGATTCTTGCCACGATGCCTTCACTCGAGTCGATTGTGGTCGAGGACGCGCCGGTATCGGCGGCGGGAATCCGGCGCTTGGCTGACAACAGCACGCTTGCCAGCCGAATGCGATCGCTCACGTTCACCCGCTGTTATGGCGTCACCGACGACGCGCTTCGCGTAATTGTGACGATGCCGCGGCTGGAAACCCTGTCGATCCGCAAATGCCCCGTGTCGGGAAATTTTTTGATGCCATGGGCAGAGATATCGTCGGACAAGGTTCCAAAGTTGCGGACGCTCGTGTTGACCGACGCCTTTCTGTCCGAGGAGGCCCTGGCGATTCTTCCCCGGTTCGACTCGTCGCTCAGGCGGCTTGACTTGTCGCGGGTGATGCTGTCGTTGCGAGCGATGAAGCACATTGGAGAACTACGCGAACTCGAGTCACTTCGCGTTTCGGGATGTTCGTTGAACGACGAAACGGTCGGGCCCATCGTGAACTTGAAGAAACTTATGATTCTCGATTTATCGGGCAACTACGGTGTCACCGACAAATCGATGGGGCTATTGCGGACGTTGCCTCGATTGAAGCATCTCGATACGAAAAACACCGGCATGACGTTATCCAACGGCGCCGGCTACCCAGGTGATCGCTTTTACGCCAAACACCCGAAATAGGAACCGTATGCGGTAGTTCCGCTTGTACGGATCTGTGCGGGGGGCCGCCCGCAAGGGCGATTCCTACCGCGACCAACTGACGGGACTTGCAACGCAAAACGCAAGTCCTGGAGTAGACACTATTATAGGAGGATTGAGAATGTCGAACATGATTAGAGAGTACGGTCTTTTGGTTCTGATTGTGAGCTTTTTGTCGGGGAGGATCGCCACAGGAGAGGAGATACAGAAGCTGGGCACGATTGACGTTGACATCGTTGAAGCGAGTCCTGTGTCGTTCAAAGGGAAACTCTACCGGTTTGAGTATGTGCGTCCCAAGTACTGGAATAACGACACGGGTGACTCCTACTTCAGGTTTATCGACCACGAAACGGGGACCGCGAGCGTCCCCTTCGGGAAAGGGTATCACTTGGGAAGCGCGATGGCGGACGGGGACCAACTGGTCGTGACGGCGGTGAACGCATGGGACGGGAACCGCATCGATGTCTTCGTGTCCGGGGATATGGAAACATGGGAATCGTGGAACGCGCTCCATCTACCCGGATACGGCCTGTTCAATACGTCCATGTGCAAAGCGGGGGATAAGTATGTTCTCATGTTCGAAGTGGGCAGACCTGGAAAGGTGGCGGGGGTTGCGTTCACGGCAAGATTCGCCACGTCCTCCGATCTGAAGACATGGGAACTTACGCCGCCCGAGTGCACGTACTCGAAAGACCGCTACACGGCGCCTCATTGCTTGCGTTACCTGGACGGCTATTACTACAACTTCTACCTGGAGGTTGTGAATGGCGGATGGGAGCAGTACGTCGTGCGCTCGAAGGACCTCATCCAATGGGTCCCGAGTCCGCTCAACCCGGTGCTCAAGGCTTCGGAGGAAGACAGGAGAATCGCCAACGACAGGCTGACACCTGAGCAGAGGGACAAAATCCGCAACGGCAGGAACATCAACAACTCGGACATCGATTTCTGCGAGTTCAACGGCAAGCTGATCATCAACTACTCATGGGGGAATCAGCAAGGCACGGAGTTTCTCGCGGAGGCCGAATTCAACGGGACCCTGGAGAAATTTCTAACTGGCTGGTTCCCAGAGGAAATCGCGCCGAAACCGCAATACTAATGCGTTGAATAAAGAGATTGGGGGAATATCCCAAGGAAGAATTCCGGTGGGCCATGATTACTGGGGCAATCTCTACGACGAATCACGGCGCGGCACGACTCTGGCTGAACCGTCCGCGACCGAGCGAAGAAAGGTCGTCCGCGACGGGGATTGGAACGACTACATCATCCGATGTCAAGGCCGACGGGTGCAGATATGGCTCAACGGTCAGAGGACCGCGGACTATACCGAGCCGGACGAGTCGTTGCCGCAAGCCGGCATTATCGGGTTGCAGATCCACGGCAGTTCGGCAAGCGAGGCGTGGTACAAAGGCATCGCGGTTCGGCCTCTGTTGAAAGAGTGACGAAAAATTATATTAAAGGTTCAACAATGAACGCTCGCGAGCGGTTTCATGAAATCTGCAACTTCAATCCAAGCGTGCAAACGCTGAAGTGGGAGTTCGGCTACTGGGGCGAGACAATCAAGAACTGGTACGCCGAGGGACTGCCGCAGCACCGCTACCCACCGCTGCCGGCTGAGATCACCACGCCGACCTCGTCTCTGTATATCCCTGCCTGGACGTGCCGCGGCGACGGCGTGTTGCCCAATGGCACCGCAGTCTTCGGCGGCGCGGCTTACTGGCCCACTCAAGGATTTCCGTTGGACACCGACGTCCGCAACCATTTTGGCATGGACCCGACGCACCGGCTAGTCGATGTCAATCTGCTCTTCGACCCGATGTTCGACGTGGAGGTCATCGACGAGACCGACCGGGAGCTAAAATACCAGGACATCGACGGAGTCAAGCGGATATTTTTGAAGGAGGAGGCCACGATCCCGACGGGCTTCGAGTGGCCCATCACCGGCTGGGAAAGCTGGAATCGCTTGAAGGCGGAACGGATCAATCTGAAGGACATTTCGGGCCGTTTTCCAAAAAACTGGCCGCAATTGGTCGAGGAATATCGCCATCGCGACTATCCGCTGGCGATCGGCGGCTATCCACAAGGCTTTTTCGGAACGCTTGCCCATCTGCTGGGTTATGAAAACCTGTTCGTATTGTATCATGAGCAGCCGGAGTTGCTTCACGATATTCTCGGTACGTTCACCGAGGTTTGGATTGCCGTCTTCTCCGAGGTGTTGGATCAGGTCGAGGTGGACGACTGGCAGATTTGGGAGGATATGTCGGACAAGAACGGCTCGATGATCTCGCCCAAAATGGTCCGCGAGTTCTTGCTGCCCTACATGCAGAGGGTGGGTGATTTCCTTAAGGCGCGGGGCGTGCGGCACATCCATCTCGACACCGACGGCAATTGTAGTTCATTGATTCCGATGTTCATGGAGGTCGGGGTGACTGGAATGTGGCCCTTCGAGCACACGGCTGGCACCGACGTTCTCTCGATCCGCGAGAAATACCCGACGCTGGTGATGTCGGGCGGGATCGCCAAGTCGGCGATCGCCGGCGGCAGATTGGCGATTGACGCGGCGTTGAAACCGATCGGCGAGATGCTCCGCCGCGGCGGCTACATCCCGCACATCGACCATTTCGTCCCCCCCAATGTTTCATTTGAGGAGTTTGGATACTATCGAATGCAACTGAATGATCTGATTGACTGCTGTGGCGCGGTTGGGAATGGAGGAAGCCTTGCCATCGCTGCCACGTCCTGTCGCGTTGACGGTGGTTACCCGTCTTGCCAACCGCGAGAGCAACACGAGACGGTCCGACCTGAGACCAAGGCATTTACAAGGGTAAGGACGTGACAACTGCACGATTTTTTTCCGTAGATATTACACCCGATGGGGAGGGGTTTTTGCGCTGTCTCCGACGTCAGGGAACGCTCGCGCGGGTGTACTTCATCGAATTGCTGATTGACGAGGAGGTGAAAGAAACGCTCGTAAGGCGGTTTGGCCTCATGGACGACGTGACTCCGGACGATCCCTTCTATGCTTTGAAGCGCGAGGTGCAGGTTCAACGGTTCCTAGGCTACGATTACGTTCGCTGTGGCGTGGATGACGTGGGGATCAAGGTTGTTCGCCGAACCGCCGAGGACACGGCCGACCTGTGCCGCAGCGGCGGCCGAGCCTACGTCGATGAGCACCGTGGGCCGATCGCGACGTGGGCCGAGTTCGAGAGCTATCCTTGGCCCGACCCGGCGAAGTTGGCCACACGAAACCTCGACTGGTTCCAGCAGAACCTTCCCGAGGACATGTGCATTATCGGCAGCGGTGGATTTGCCCATTTCGCCGAGTATCTGACGTGGCTCATGGGCTATGAAACGCTCTGCTACGCGCTTTTCGACCAACGGGACCTAGTGGCGGCCATCAGCCGCCGGCTGGTCGATATCTACCGGGTCGTCGCCGAGCGCATGCTACAGTTTGATCGGGTCAAGCTGCTCTGGGGCGCCGACGACATGGGCTTCCGCAGCGGCACACTGATCAGCCCCGCCGATCTGCGTGAGTTCGTCCTGCCCGGGCATGTTGCGATGGCCCAGGCGGCCCATGCGGCCGACCGATTGTACCTCCTGCACTGCTGCGGCAAGATTGATGCCATCATGGACGACCTTCTCGATGATGTGCGGATCGACGGGCTGCACTCCTATGAGGACACGATCACAACCATCGAGGAAACCAAGATGCAGTACGGACATCGCATGGCCGTTCTCGGCGGCATCGACGTCGATTTCCTCTGCCGGGCCGACGAAGCCGCCGTCCGGCGTCGCACGCGCCAGACGCTTGAGCACTGCCAAGCGGGTGGCGGTTTCTGTCTCGGAACGGGCAACAGCGTGGCCAACTACCTGCCCCTGGCCAACTACCTGGCCATGCTCGACGAAGGGCGGCGGTTCGGCAGATTCTGATTGGATGCGGTGATTCGGCTATTAC
>Ga0180436_10004392_pt1 | contig 12685 bp, 12 predicted proteins | sample SS_ome_2_FD_132434 | JGI IMG/M metagenome (GOLD analysis project Ga0180436, IMG submission 132434) | Hypersaline lake sediment archaeal communities from the Salton Sea, California, USA - SS_3_S_2 metaG | ecosystem: Environmental > Aquatic > Non-marine Saline and Alkaline > Hypersaline >...
AAACAGAGGAGAGTGACGACGATCTTGATGAGACCGAGCGCCAGCAGGATGCTCCAGGGGAAGCGGTTGTGAAGCGCGCTGTCGATGGCCTCATAGCCGGCGCCCATCACCTCGGGGAACCATAGTCCGGCGAATCCGACGATCGCCCCAGCGGCGCCGGGCAGCACATAGCGGGTCCAGCCCGGCAGCCCCTGTTGGCGGCGTTTCAGCGCGGCGATCGTCTTCATGAAGGCAACGGCCAGCAAGCCGCCAGCGACGCCAATCAGAGCATGCACGATCAACTCCATCGGGTCGCTGAGTTGAAACGTCGGCACTGAGAACAGCGGGTCGTCGCCCAGATAGAAGCGGCTCACGATCACCGCGGACGTGGCCGACAGCACGATCGAGCCGAGGACGCCCGTGTGCCAGCCGACAACGACCTCTTCCATAACGAAGAGCACCGCCGTGATGGGGGCATTGAAAGCGGCCGCGATCCCGGCCGCGGCGCCGACCGGGGCGATCATGCGCATTGTGTCGCGGGCCAGGTGAAAAGACCGGCCGAGCAACGACGCCACTCCCGCGCCCATCTGGAGAGCGGGGTCCTCGGGCCCCAGCGAATTACCGCTGCCGATCGAAATCGAGCAGGAAAGAAACTTGCCAAGAACGGTGCTGAACGGCACGTGGCCCTCGTAGACGTAGACCGCCGCCTTCGCCTGATTGACGCCGGAGCCGCGGGCCTTCTTGAAGACGAAGATGACGAGAAGCGAGGCTATGGTTGCGCCGATAGCGGGAGAGAGAATTGTGGCGAAGTGGGTCTTCTCGGCCAGGGTCCCTACGGCATACCACCGGATGAAATCGATCGCTATGTGAAAGGCGACTACGAGTAGGCCGGCAAAGATGCCAATCAAAGTCGAGAGCAGCAGAAACCGCTGCGCCTCGGTCATCGACACCCCGGACCAGGGAAGCTTGGAGGCCGGCGTATTTTTCTCTATCTCTCGTTGCTCCATCTACTGAGCCAGCTTCCTTAGCACCAATTCCAAGGCGCGGTCCGGCACGGGAGCCGCCCCACAGTTCAGCGTCCGGTACTTCTCCAACTGCTCGGCCAGCTCGATATTCTGTTCAACGTTCTCCAGGGTCTGGCGCTGCCGGGTCTTGCCGCTGGCCAAGTTCTCAGCTTGGCCAAGCGCACCCCGAACCTCTTCCGGGAGAAGATCGCGTTCTTCCGGCAAGCAATAGCTCAAACCCTTCAGCGCCCTTTCCACCAGGATGCGGCTCCGGTTGAGCTGGACCGCGGAACCGAGTCCGCGAATCGTCGGATCGAGACTGATGACATCGGTGGCGAGGTCGTACTGGGTCTGGCTCTGCAGATCGTCGGAGCGGTAACGAAGCGCTTGTCTGTAAGCGGTGCGGGCCGAAAAATAGTGTCCCAGTTCAAACTCGGCGTCTCCCAGCCCGGCGAAAGCCTCCGCGTCCCGCGGATTGTCGACCGTCACCTCGGTAAACAGCTTCTGCGCAACGTCATAGGATTGGGCGGACAGGAAGAGGCGGGCGACCTCCTTCTTGATCTCCGCGTCGTCCGGGATCTCCTCCAACAGGCGCAGAAGCTCCGCTTCCATCTCCCGGTGGCGCTGCTGCTGTTCAAGCACGCCAACGAGCTCCAGGCGGACCCGCCGCCGGCTCTCGATTGGTTCCTCGTCCCACAGCCCGTAGATCGCCCGCTGGTAGTGCTGCATCGCTGAGGCGTCGTCATCGCGTCCGTAGTAGATCCGGGCCAGCATCAGGTTGGCGATGCCGTTGGCCGGGTCATCGCCGGTCAGTTCGAGCAGGTAGGTCTCGGCCTCGTCAGTCCGCCCGGCTTCGACGAGTGCGAGCGCCAACGCTTCGAGGTAATCATGATAGGGCGCCCTGCCGCGAGACAGCGTGAGCGCCTCGGTGTACATGTCGACAGCCGCTTCATACCGCCCTTGCGCCACCAGCGCTTCCCCGGCGAGATACTGCTGTTCGGCCCGCGTCCGCTTCTCCCGGTTGAACGCCCGCGTCAGGAAACCGGTGGCGACAAACAGACACAACATGATCGCAAAGACCACGGCCAATAGCCGCGGTCTGGTCTTCGCCAGGAATGGACCGATTTCTTCGGGTGATATCAAGACTTAACTACAGGATACATTGAGCCAACCGGCGAGCCGCCATTACGGAGCGGATTGGGCCTCCGGGCCGGAAGGCGCGGACCGGCGGGCGGGTCCGGGATCGCCGGTGTCCGGCAAGTGGATTCCCCGTTGGAAGAGCTTCAAAGTATAGATGCTATGGGGCAGCAACTGGTGCGACAAGTACACGCTCGCCACCGTGGCCGCCATGAGGGGCAGCATGATCCGGTAGTCGTTCGTCATTTCGAAAAGAATCAGAATGGAAGTCGTCGGCGCCTTGGCTGCCGCGGCGAAGAAGGCCGCCATGCCGACCATGGCGTAAGCGCCGGAGCCGCCAGTCCACTCCGGAAAGACGGTATGCACGAGCATCCCGAACGCTCCCCCAATCATGCCGCCCATGAACAGGCTGGGGGCAAAGACGCCTCCAGATCCACCCGAGCCAAGCGTGGCGCAGTTGGCGATCAGCTCCATCACAAACAAGGCGGCGAGCAGTTCGAATGAGAAGCGGACGTAGAGCGCGGACGTCATGGCCGGGAAACCGGAACCGTAGACTTGCGGGAAGAACCGCAGGATCAGGCCGACGAAAAGACCGCCAATGGCTGGCTTCAGCCACTCCGGGAACTGCCAGTTGGCGAACCATTCCTCGCTGCGGTAAAGGAGCTTCACGTAGAAGATGGCGGCGGCGCCAATGACGAGGCCCATCAGGAAGTAGAGCGGCAGCTCCCCCGGGCTCGCCAGTTCGTAAGGCGTCACCCGAAAGGCCGGATAGTTGCCAAGGAAGTGACGGGCGATCATGGCCGAACTCAGCGAAGTCAGCAACACGAGCAAGAAGTCGGCATGGATGCGCCGCATCAGGACTTCCATCGCGAAGATGGCGCCGGCGATCGGAGCGTTGAAGGTCGCGGCGATGCCGCCGGCGGCCCCGCAGGCAACCAGCGTGCGGATGTTGTGGTCCGTTAGCTTCGCAGCCTGGCCGATGCTGGAGCCAATCGCGGACCCGATCTGCACCATGGGCCCTTCGCGCCCCGCGGCGCCGCCGAATCCGATCGTGAAAGACGAGGCAATGATCTTGACCAGCGCCACGCGCTTGCGAATGCGCCCGCCCCGGATAGCCAGAGCCGTCATTACTTCCGGAACGCCGTGGCCCCGGGCCTCTCTTGCGAAATGATGGATCAGCGGACCGGCGGCCAGGCCGCCAAGAGCGGGCAGCAGAACGAGGTTGGCTGGCCCCAGGAACTCCAGCGCTCCGGCGATTCCCTCCCGCGCCCACTCGGCAATGGACTCAAGCACGAGAATGAAGCCGACCGAGCCGAAACCGGTCAGAATGCCGACTACAACCGCAAGAATGATGAGGTAGTTCTGCGACGGCAGAAACGAGCTGCGGAACCAGCCGCTGGCGCTCCCCCAGCCCCGGACGGCATACGCGCCCCGTTTGGCGAGCCGGATTGCCCGCTCCGCAAGGGGAGCGGTTTTCTTCCCAGCCTCTTCAGCCCGCTGGCGGATTCTACTCATCGTCCTCCGGTTCCGGCTCGCGCTCTGGCTCCAACGCCGGTTCCGGCTCGGGCTCCGGAGGAGCAACGAGCGTCATCCGGACCCTGTCTCCCTCGCGAACCGTCACAATCATCGGTTGCGGCCGCTCCTCAAATCGCGCGAACGCGGTTCGGTCGGCCCTCGAGAAACGTCTCCCGGCGACGCCGATAATCCGGGCGCCATCGGTTATTCCCGCCTGCGCGGCAGGTTTGTCCGGGTCCACCCGAACCACAAGCCACGCGTCGCCAGCCCAGCGCAGCGTCAGCCCGAGAGCGGCGTACCTCTCCGCCGCCGGCTGAACGGGCCGGCAGTCCGGTCCGGGCATTCGCGTGGCGCCGGAAACGGTCCGGCGATCGCGCCGCACCCGGTAGCGAACGAGTTCGCCCGGTCGAGTCTCGCTATACAACTCGCGGAACTCCTCCGCGGTCCCAACGGCCGTCCGATCCCAGGAGAGAAGAATGTCTCCCTCGCGAATCGACGGCTCGGGCACGAAAGCCGAATCGTGAACCCTTTCAACCAGAACCCCTTGCCGGACTCCAAGCAAACCGCGCGCTTCGCCGCTCAGGCCGCTGACTTCGATCGCTTGACAGGCCGTACCGGCGGCGAGCCGGTCCACCAGGCGCATCAGCGCATCGACAGCCAGGATCCGGCTGCCTCCCGCCGAGCGTAGAATCCCTCCGGCAAGATCTCCGTCAAGGTCCACAATCGCCGCGGACTCCAGGTTCGGCGGCATCTCGACACTGATCGCAAGGGCGGCGTCACGGCCGGCCTCGGGAAGAACAACGGACCGGACGAACGCCGGGGTCATTACGATATCGCCCCGCGGGCTGAGCCCGACTACGGCAACCTTGGCGCCGATGTGAAGATCAGCAAGAGCCGCTGGGGCGAAATCGCCGACCTCGGCCGGTTGCTTGACCGCTATTAGCGCCACGTTCAGCTCCGCGTCGACCCCCAGAACCCGGTGAAGCGGCGTCGCCGCCTGCGGATCCTCACTCACCGTCAGGACTTCACTTGCTCCGGCAACCGGAGGAGACTCGAGTTGAATATCGTCCGCCGCCGCGATCGCAGTAAGGGCTACGCCAGGAGCGACCATGATGCCCGGCCGGTTCTTCGGACCCACCTGAACGAACTTGTTGCGGACCAACTCGACGAGTTGCAGCCAGTAGTCCGATTCATAGGTGAGCGGGCTCTTCTCGAGAGACGGCCGGATCGACGGCACCGAGATCGAGGGGAGGGGCAATTCGATCTGCGGCGCGCGCAGAGCCGGCACCTGTTGCGCGTGCTCCAGCGCCCCGAATACGAGAACGACTACCACGGCGAGCCCCAAAATTGCGGGGAAAAGCAGCCGGCGGGCGTGCAACTCCCGAATGACGGGGAGTTGGAGGATCTGATTTGCTTTCTTGGGACCCGCGGGCTGCAAGTTCCCCCTATCATATGGCGCCGCCGCTCCCTTTAACCACTTCTCCGATAGGCGAACTAACGGGCCGGCCTCTTACACGCGGTGGAGCTAAACTAGGAGTCTCGGCCGTCCCAATGAGCTGGTCCCCCGATTCCATCAGGACGCATCTGACTCTGGTCCGCCACGGACAAGCCTCGTACCTCGAAGGCGATGACTATGATCGTCTATCCGCCGTCGGCGAACGGCAGGCCCGGCGCCTGGGAGAGTATTGGGCGGACCGCGGCAGCCGGTTCGACCTCGTGTTTTCCGGACCCGCGGAACGCCATCGCCGAACTGCGGAGATCGCCATTCAGGCGGCCGCGTACCCTTGTGGAAAGTGGCCCGAGACGTTGATTCTGCCGGACTTTGACGAGTTCCCTGGCGAGCAGGTGGTGCGGCGTTTCGGCCCGGTGCTCGCGGAGCGGCACGAGCACATTCGCGAGATGGCGGATGCGTTCGAGTCGGCGGTGGACAAGCCGGCGAAGAAGCGCGCCCTCGACGTGCTGTTCCATGAAGTGGCCGGGCGTTGGGTCAGGGAAGAGGTCAGCTCCTCCGGCGTCGAATCCTGGAAGCAATTCACGGATCGGATTGGCGGGGGAGTCGAACAGATCCGGCGGTTGGCCTCCGGTGGCCGGACCGCGGTCGTGTTCACCTCGGCCGGACCCACGGCGGCCGTTGCGTCGCTGGCCCTCGATATCGCCCCGGCCAAGACGCTCGAACTCGCGTTCGCCCCCCGCAACGCCTCCTTCTCGGAGTTCTCGCTCACTGGGGCGGGTGTCGAGCTGATCAGCTTCAACAACTCTCCGCACTTGACGGAACCGGAACTGCTCACTTGGCGCTGAACGCGTGTCCGTTCCTGGGACAGCAGCGGAGCGGAACCGGTCACGGGCAGCGGCACGCGGTGTTCCGGCGGGGGGCGGTGGCGGTCCAGGCGGCGCTCGCGATGCTCCTCCTGGTGGTGGCCGGGCTCTTCGCGCGCACCCTCTACAATCTGAAGTCCTTCGACCCAGGCTTCCGGACCGGGGACGTGCTGAGTTTCGCGGTGGATCCTGCGTTGGGTGGTTACAGCCCGGCCCGGGGCCACCAGTTCGCTGGATAGCTTGCCGGGCGCCTGCGCCAACTGCCCGGCGTCAGGGATGTGGGGGCCGCCGAGATCGCCGTCCTCGACAACTCCGGAAGGTCCTCGAGCGTGCGAATCGAAGGGTACGCGGGCGGGGAAGGTGAGTCCGGTGGTAGCATTGCGATAGGAATAGAGTTCCAAGGCTGAGTCACCCCGCGAATGCCCTTCAGCCACAGACAACTTCGCAAAGCGGTCCGAAAGCACCTTCCCGATTTGCCGCACGATATCCTGTTCGAGCCGATCCGAACGGGGAAGTTCAACACGTCGTTCTGGGTGAGGACGTGGGACAAGGACTTCGTCCTTCGGATCGCCCCGCCGCAAGATACGGCGTTCGTCTTCTACGAGCGCGGCATGATGCGCCAGGAGCCGGAGTTGCACGAACTGCTCCGTGAGAAGACCGGCATCCCCGTCGCCCGCATCCACGCCTTCGACAGTTCGCGGCGAATCCTCGACAGCGACTTCCTGGTCATGGAGCGGCTGCCCGGCACGCCACTGAGCGGCAACTCGCTCGTGGACGTGAATCGAGTGCTGCGTCAGGTCGGCGAACACCTCGCCGAACTCCACGCTCTCCACGGCGAGAGCTATGGCTACCTGGGAGCCCACGAGCCGATGGAGCCCCAGGACCGGTGGGCCGGCGCGTTCGCCATCATGTGGGGCAAGCTGATCGACGACGTGGAGCGAATCGGCTGCTACGACGCGGAGGAGAGCGCCCTGATGAAGAAGCTGCTCGACGAGCGCCTTCCGCTTTTCGACCGCGACGTTCCCCCGAGCCTGCTCCACATGGACGTTTGGGCCCAGAACATCCTCGTGGACGGCAAGGGCACGGTGACCGGACTGCTTGACTGGGACCGGGCGCTATGGGGCGATCCGGAGATCGAGTTCGCCGTGCTGGATTACTGCGGCATTTCCGAACCGGCGTTCTGGGAAGGGTACGGCCGCCAGCGGGATTCGTCCCCCGAAGCCAACGTCAGACGCGTGTTCTACCTTCTGTACGAGTTGCAGAAGTACATGGTGATCCGGCAGGGACGCGAAGACGATCAGGCTGGGGCGCTCGCCTACAAAGAGCAAGTGCTCAACGTGGCGTCGCAGGCCCTTGGATAGGGAGGTCTATCGCCGCCAGACGATGGCCCCGTCCACGATCGTGGCCACCGGACCGCCGCGGAACTTCACTCCGTCGAACGGCGAGTTCTTACTCTTCGATGCCGACTGGTTCACGTCGTAAGTCCACTCGAGTTCGGGATCGATGAGGGTGACGTCCGCGGGTTCGCCGGGAGCCAGGCGGCCGCAGTCGAGCCCGAAAACGCGGGCCGGGCTCGTGGTGAACAGCTCCACCATGCGCAGCATGGAAATCTTGCCGGGGTGGACCAGGTAGTCCATCGCGATGCCGATGGCCGTCTCGAGCCCGATGACTCCAAACGGACAGCGCTCGAACTCCTGCATCTTGTGGTAGCCGGTGTGCGGCGCGTGATCGGTGGCGATGGCGTCCACCGTGCCGTCGGCGATGCCCTCGATCACAGCGTTGACGTCCTCCGGAGAGCGAAGCGGCGGCTTCATCTTGAAATTGCTGTCGTAAGGCCGCGTGTCCTCGTCGGCGAGGGCGATGTGGTGCGGAGTCACTTCGCAAGTCACTCGCAGCCCGCGCTCCTTGGCGAACGCCACCATGGCCATCGAGCGCCGGGAAGAGATGTGCGCCACGTGATAGCGGCAGCCGGTAACCTCCGCCAGAATCAAGTCGCGGGCGACCATGACGTCTTCCGAGCAGGACGGTATCCCGTGAATGCCGCGCCGCGTCGACTCCACTCCCTCGTGCATGTCGCCGCCCGAGCTCAAGTGCAAGTCCTCGCAGTGCTGCACGATCGGCAGATCGAAGGACCGGGCCAACTCCATCGCGCGGCGCATCACGCGGGCGTTCATCACCGGCTGGCCGTCATCGGAAATCGCCACCACACCGGCATTCTTGAGCGTGCCGATGGGGGCCAGGTCCTCGCCCTCGCTCCCCTTCGTGATTGCGCCGATCGGATGCACCTTGACAACGGCCCCTTCCCGGGCCTTTTCGAGAATGTAGCCCGTGACGGTGGCGCTGTCGTTCACGGGAGTCGTGTTGGGCATGCAACAAACGCGGGTGAAACCGCCGCCGGCGGCGGCGCGGGCCCCGGTTTCGATGGTCTCGGCATGGGTCAGTCCGGGCTCGCGCAGATGAACGTGGATGTCCACGAAACCCGGAGCCACAACCAGCCCGGAGGCATCGATCACTTCGGCGCCGCCGGCCTCGATGTTCTGGTCCACCGCCACGATGGACATCCCGTCGATAAGAACGTCGCCCGCAGCGTCTCTCTGGGTGGCGGGATCGACAACCCGCCCGTTCTTGATGAGCAGTCTTGGCATGGCTAACCTAGGATCCGTTCCAGCACCGCCATGCGCACGGCGACGCCGTTTTCCACCTGGTTCAAAATGACCGACCGCTGCGAGTCGGCCACCTCGGATGAGATCTCGCGCCCGCGGTTGATGGGACCGGGGTGCATGACGAACACGTCGGGCTTGGCCAGGTCAATATGCTCCAGCCCCAGGCCATAGAAGGAGAAATACTCGCCCGCCGGGAAATTCGTCTCGTTCTGCCGTTCGAGCTGCACCCGCAGCATCATGATGACGTCGGCGTCCTTGATGGCCTCGCACAGGTCGTACTCGATGGAAATGCCCGGCGCGATGTCCTCGAGTTGCGGCGGCACAAGAGGCGCCGGCCCGCAGAGAACGATATCGACGCCGAACTTGGCCAGCAGATAAGCGTTCGACCGGGCGACGCGGCTGTGAACGATGTCGCCGATGATGGCCACCCGCAAGCCCTCGAGCGAAGGCTTGCGGTCGAGGATCGTACGCGCGTCGAGCAACGCCTGCGTGGGGTGCTCGTGCGTCCCGTCGCCGGCGTTGATGATGGGCATTTTCAAGTAGCGAGCCAGGAAGTGGGGCGCGCCCGAGGCCTTGTGCCGCATGACGATCGCGTCGGGGCGCATCGCGGCGAGCGTATTGAGCGTGTCAACCAGGGACTCGCCTTTTGACAGACTCGAACCGGCGCCGCTGATGCCCACGACGTCGGCTCCCAGCCGGCGGGCGGCGATCTCGAAACTGGTCCGCGTTCTGGTCGACGGCTCCAGGAATAGATTGACGACCATCTTTCCGTGAAGCGCATCGAGTTGCTTGAAACGCTGGTGCTGCACCGGCTGAAACTCTTTCGCGCGAGTGAGGATTGCTTCAATCTCATCCCGGCTCAGGTCCTCGATGCCCAGCAAGCCGTCTGGCGTTGTTGCCTCAGTCATGAGTCCTGTGAACTTTCCACGAGAAGAACCTTCTCCTCGTCGTCGATCTCCTGTACTTTGACCTCGACGATCTCCTCTCGCCGGGTCGCTATGCTGCGGCCGGTGTAACTGGCGCATACCGGCAACTCACGGTGGCCGCGTTCGATCAGTGTGAGCAGCTCCACGCGGCCGGGACGGCCGTGATCGAACAACGCGTTGAGGGCGGCGCGGATGGTGCGCCCCGTGAAGAGAACGTCATCGACGAGTATGACGTCGAGCGCGGTGACCGGGAAGGGGATCTCGGTCGAGTCTACGACCGGCTGGGTGTCGACCATCGACAGATCGTCACGATAGAGGTGGATGTCGAGAACGCCGACGCGAACCGTCTTCCCCGAGATCTCCTCGATCTTGCGGGACAGGCGCCGCGCCAGCGGCGCGCCCCGGCTGAGGATGCCAATCAGCGCCAAGCGGTCCAGGTCTTCCGTGTTCTCCAGAATCTCGTGAGCGAGCCGGACCAGCGTGCGGTCGATTTCAGAGGCGCTCATTACTTGCGTCATATTGTGACCAACTGAACGCTACAGGTTATCACAGGGAGGCGGCGGTAGTGGGAGGAATCGAACAAGAACGGCACACGCCGGGCCAGCGCCGTTTCAGTAGCGCTTGAGACGGTTCTTGACCCGCTTTGCGAGCTTCTCAATCTGCTCCGCCTTGCGGAACGCGCTGACCGATAGAACCCGGTGATCGTTCTTCCGCAGTTCCTCCAGCAGTTCCGCAGTAAGCTTGGTCATCTCCTTGGCGTCCTCGAGGGATTTCTCATGCTCCATCTCGAGGATGTGCTCGGCTTGGGTGCGCCCGTCGTGCATCCGCCGCTCCCGGGGATCTGTGGACGGCGACTTCTGGGCAGCCCCCAATACGGCGATGACTGCGGCCAATAGAATCAAGCGTTTCATAGCTTTAGACTGCTATCATAGCGGTTTATGAAGGAAGTCAATATCGGCCTCGTCGGCTTGGGCACGATTGGCGGCGGCACGCTGCACATACTGGCGGAGAACGCGGAACAGATCGAACTCAAGCTCGGGTTCCGGCTGCGCGTCAGGGCGGTTTGCGACCTGCTGATCGACAGCAAAGAGATCCCGCCGCAACTCGGAGATGTACACCGCACGACGGACTGGCGCGAAGTGGTGACCCACCCGGACGTCGATATCGTCGTGGAGTTGGTGGGCGGCACCACCGTCGCTAACGAGGTCATCGAAACGGCGATCGCGAACAAGAAGTCGGTCGTGACGGCTAACAAGGCGCTCATGGGCCTTCGCGGAGCCGAGATATGGGACAAGGCGATCAAAGCCGGCATCAACGTGGCGATGGAGGCCAGCGTCGCGGGCGGCATTCCCATCCACGCGGTGCTCCGCGAGGGCATCTCCGGCGACCGGATCAGCGCTCTCTACGGAATACTGAACGGCACCTGCAACTACATCATGACGGAGATCGAGAGCAAGGGCACGGCATTCGACGACGTGCTGGCCGAGGCGCAACGCCTGGGCTACGCGGAAGCCGACCCCAGCGCCGACGTCGACGGCCTCGACGCGCGCTCCAAACTCGCTCTTCTCTCCGCGCTGGCGTTCGGAGAGAGAATCACTCCGGAAGACATTTTCCTGGAAGGAATCCGGCGTATTTCTCCGATGGATTTCCAGTACGCGCAGCGGCTGGGGCACACGATCCGGCTGGTCGCCGCCGCCCGCCAGACCGGGGCCGGTCTTCTGCTCTCGGTTCGGCCCTCTCTCATCCCAGCGGATACGATCTTGGCGAGCGTGAACGGCGTCTACAATGCCGTCTGGGTGCGCGGCCATTTCGGCGACGACAGCTTCTACTACGGGCAGGGCGCCGGGCCGCGGGCGACCGGAGTGGCCGTCGTCAGCGACTTGATGCGTGTCGGCCGCGAGATTCTGAGCGGGAGCCCGGAACGGGTTTCGCCGTTCGCCCATGAGCGCTTGGGAGAGTACAAGCCGATCTCCATCGCCACCCAGAAGAAGGCGTTCTTCCTTCGATTCCGCGTGAGGGACCGGCCCGGGATCATCGCCGCCCTCGGCAGGATTCTGGCCGGCAAAGGCATCAGTCTGGACGCGGTGCTCCAGGAGCCCTGTGACTCCAAAGACGACCTGCCGTTCGTGATCACCGTGGAGCCCAGCTCCGAACAGGCGGTCCAGGAAGCGGTCGCCGAAATGGCCGCGCTCGATTTCATGGTTGACGCTCCGCTCGCGTTGCCGATGGAGACGTCTTTGTGAGAAAGCCGGCTGACCAATTCCGGCCCCGTGTGCTAATTTGAGAAGAGACCCGTCAGATTGCCGCGGAGAGGTGGCAGAGTGGTCGAATGCAGCGGTTTGCTAAACCGTCAAGGGGCCATAAAGCTCCTTCGCGGGTTCGAATCCCGCCCTCTCCGCCACCCTGTTTCCATCTCCTACTCGGCCAATCTCATCAATCCCCCCCTCTACTGAGACAGAGGCATTGAGCGGGGGGAAACTCAACGGAGTTTTTCAGTTTTTTTTGCCGTCAGACTTCCATCAGATTGGCGTTCCGGGTACCACTTCAAATCGTGACACGAGGCACGAGACCGGATTCCGGAAGTGACGTCATCGTTCACGCCGCGTATAAGGAAGCTATCCTGACTATCGAAAGACGGTTCTAGTGCTCCAGCGAGAGAATCTGCCCCTTTGCACGCAGACGTTGCTGCAGGTCTTTAAGATTGATCTCGTGGACAGGTGTATTCTCATGCACGGCCAGCGCCGCCGCGACTCCGGCACTCTGCCCCACAATCATATACTGCGGCTCCATCCGGAACGAGGCGTAGGCGATTTGCGATGCAGAGATGCAGGACGTCACCAGCAGGTTCGAAGACTCGTTCTGCCGGGGAAGTAGCGAGCGATACGGTATTTCGTAAGGGTCCACCGGCATGCTTACGTATCCTTCCATTAACACTTCACGCTGAACATTGGGAAAGCGGAATACATTGAAGGCGACCCACTCCACTTCACGGATGTCGATGTTGTAGCCGCCCATTCCGATGGAATCGTACTTGCTCCGCCGTGTCTGCAAATCGTGTTGCGTCAGCACGTACTCACCGAGCATTCGGCGTGCCTCGCGAACGTAAAGTTGATGTGGCCAGTGGCCAGTGTCAGTGAACTCGTCC
>Ga0180436_10004393_pt1 | contig 12683 bp, 10 predicted proteins | sample SS_ome_2_FD_132434 | JGI IMG/M metagenome (GOLD analysis project Ga0180436, IMG submission 132434) | Hypersaline lake sediment archaeal communities from the Salton Sea, California, USA - SS_3_S_2 metaG | ecosystem: Environmental > Aquatic > Non-marine Saline and Alkaline > Hypersaline >...
CCGGTCGGGCTGCTTGCGTCGACCTACATCCCCGATGAGCATCGGATTCGCGACGTTGACATGCCCGGCGTGAAGATTCTCACCTTTGCCCAGATCCTGAAATATTCGGCGTACCCGCTGGGTGAGATTCTGTCCGAATTGCTTGCCGCCGGGCGTGAAGGCATGGGCAGCGAAGTTGAGATAGAATTCGCGGTGCAGCTTGGTGAAACCCTCGATGCCAGCACTTTTTACCTGCTGCAGATCCGGCCGATGGTGACCGGCAGCGAACGGGCCGATGTCGGTATCTGCGCCCATGAAATCGAGCAGTCGATCTGTTATTCCACCCAGAGTCTCGGTCACGGCAGGATCACCAGCCTGACGGACATCATTTTCGTCAAGCCGGAGTCGTTCGACCCGGCCGCGACCCGCGATATCGCACGGGAGATCGGGGGAATCAATCGCTCCCTGAGAGCGGAAGGACGCAACTACCTGCTGGTCGGCCCGGGACGGTGGGGCACCAACGACCACTGGCTCGGGATTCCGGTGCAGTGGAGCGACATTTCAGCGGTACATGCCATCGTCGAGGTCAGAAGCGACCTGCTGCGCGCAGACCCGTCCCAGGGGTCGCATTTTTTTCAGAATATTACGTCGCTGGGAATTCCATATCTGACCGTGGATGAAAAAAACGGGCGGAGAAACGGCACCGGGGACCATATCGACTGGGACTGGCTGCACCAATTTTCTCCGCACCAGGACGGAATATGGGTGCGGCACATCAGGCTTGAACATCCGTTGACGATAAAATGCGAGGGACCGGAATCGACCGGTATTATATTGTATCGTGAAGATTTGAGAAACCAATCCTGCACGACCGAGGATACAGACGAATCATAATTACCAATACTTAATGCAAGAGGAGCAAGCAATGGAACAGATCGTTGCAATGATTCAGGCGCGAGACCCGGAACAGTACGAGTTTCACCAGGCCGTCGAGGAAGTGATGGAGTCGGTCAAACCGGTGCTTGACCGGAACCCGGAATACCGTCAGCAGGCGGTACTGGAACGGATTACCGAACCGGAACGCATGGTCATGTTCCGGGTGCCGTGGATGGGCGATGACGGCCAGGTTCACGTGAATCGCGGGTTTCGCGTGGAAATGAACAGCGCCATCGGGCCGTACAAGGGCGGACTGCGTTTCCACCCGTCGGTCAACCTTGGAATTATCAAATTCCTTGCGTTCGAGCAGGTATTCAAGAATTCGCTGACCACGCTGGCGATGGGCGGCGGCAAGGGGGGGTCCGATTTCGACCCGAAAGGCAAGTCGGACAATGAAGTCATGCGTTTCTGCCAGTCTTTCATGGCCGAACTGCAGCGTCATATCGGGCCGAATACGGACGTCCCGGCGGGCGATATCGGTGTCGGCGCCCGGGAGATCGGGTACCTGTTCGGCATGTATAAAAAGCTCAAAAACGAGTTCACCGGCGTTCTGACCGGCAAGAGCCTGAACTGGGGCGGCAGCCTGATCCGCCCGGAAGCGACCGGTTACGGGGTGGTCTATTTTGCCGCGGAGATGCTGGCCACGAGGGGCGAGACCTTGGCCGGCAAAACGTGCCTGGTCTCGGGGTCGGGCAACGTCGCGCAGTTCACCACTGAAAAGGTGATCGAGCTGGGCGGCAAGGTCGTGACCCTGTCCGACTCGTCGGGTTATATATACGACGAGGAAGGTATCGATACGGACAAGCTCACGTTCGTGATGGATCTGAAAAACATCCGCCGCGGCAGGATCAGCGAATACGCCGACAAATATCCGAACAGCACGTATATCCCGGTAGACCCGGCGCTCGATTACAACCCGCTGTGGGATCACCAGGCCGAATGCGCCCTGCCGGCGGCGACCCAGAATGAAATAAACGAAAAAGATGCGGCAAACCTGCTGAAAAACGGCGTCTATGTCGTCAGTGAAGGGGCGAACATGCCGTCGACGCCGGAAGCTATCGACCAGTTTGTGAGCGAAAAGATCCTCTACGGCCCCGGTAAAGCTGCCAATGCCGGCGGCGTGGCTGTGTCCGGCCTGGAGATGGCCCAGAACTCGATGCGCCTCGCCTGGCCGCGTGAAGAGGTGGACAACCGGCTCAAACATATTATGAAATCGATTCATCACACCTGCATCGACGCGGCGCAGACCTACGGCGTCGAGGGCAACTACGTGGCCGGTGCGAACATCGCCGGTTTTGTGAAAGTGGTCAACGCGATGCTCGACCAGGGACTGGTATAGAAGGAGACGCGATTTGGCTCTGTACGATCGGCAATGCGGGCAGGAATTCGCCCAGCTTGAAAACCGGCTGGACCGGTATTTCGTGAATATGTCGATGGAATGTCCGTACCAGCTGCCGTATATCGCGACGTTTTACCAGGCATTGTTCGGGCCGATCACCGAGCATGTGATGGAATTGTTTCTGGCAGCCGGATATCGGCGCAACGGAAACAGCCTTTACGCAATGCGCTGTAAGGACTGCAACCGCTGCATCCCTATCCGGCTGCATCCCGCCGAATTCAGACCGAACCGCAACCAGCGCCGGACCGTCAGGAGAAACAGCGATCTCTCCGTCAATTTCACGTCGGTGCAGATGAACGACGAGAACCTGGATCTCTGCGAACGGTTCTTATCGACCCGTTATCCGCAGAAAAACAACACCGCCCTGGGCTATTATTCCGGTTTTTTCCTGAACCACATCGTCACGTCGCTTGAACTCCACTACCGCAAGGACGGCCGCCTGATCGGCAACGCCATCGTCGATATCGGGCAGAACTGGATGAACGCGGTCTACTTCTTTTTCGATACGGAGGAAGCCGGCCGCAGCCTCGGAACGTTCAATATCATGACCATGATCGATTTCTGCCTGCAGAAGCAAATCGACTATCTGTATCTCGGTTACTACATCGAGGGGCTTTCCGCGATGTCATACAAGGCCCGTTTCAAGCCCTGCTACCTGAAGAAAAACGACTGCTGGGAGCGGCTGGAATAGCTCCCCTTAAGCAGAGTCGCCATATGATCAGAGAAGCCCGCCTGTATAAAACGGATGGAGAAATCGTTACCTGCTCGCTGTGTGCGCACCGCTGCAGGATCGCCTCCGGGCGGACGGGAAAATGCGGCGTCCGGGAAAATCGGGATGGCGTCCTCTACACCCTTGCGTGGGGCAAGGTTTCGGCTGAGCATGTCGATCCGGTGGAGAAAAAACCGCTGTTTCACTTTCTGCCCGGTTCGTTGACCTACTCGGTGGCGACGGTGGGATGCAACTTCACCTGCCTGCACTGTCAGAACTATTCGCTTTCCCAGAGCGGTCCGGTAATCGAGCGGGTGCCGTACCAGTATAGAGAGCCGGAGCATATTGTCGCGAACGCGGTGCGCCGGGGCTGCAAATCGATCAGTTACACCTATTCTGAACCGACGGTATTTTTCGAATTTGCGTACGATTGTGCGTGCCTGGCCCGGGACCGGGGATTGAAGAACATCTTTGTGTCGAACGGGTTCATGTCGCCGGAGGCGGCCGAGATGCTGGTCCCGGTTGTCGACGGCATCAATATCGATATCAAGGCGTTCACCGACGATTTTTATAAGTCGACCTGCGGCGGCAGGCTGCAGCCGGTTTTAGACAATGTCCGCTATTTCTCCGGACACGGCGTACTGGTCGAGGCGACAACGCTGATCATCCCCGGATTGAATGATGCCGAGGATGAACTCACGGCGCTCGCCGAATTCATAGCGGGAGTCAATACCGATACGGCCTGGCATGTATCGGCGTTCAGGCCGACCTATAAGATGACGGACCGGCCGCCCACGTCGGCTGCGATCCTGTTACGGGCGCGGGAAATCGGTTTTGCCGCCGGTCTGAAATATGTCTACATCGGCAATGTACGCGGAGGCGGTGGGGAAGATACCGTCTGCCCGGCGTGCGGACAGACGGTCATCAGTCGCTACGGATTTGCGGTCAGAGAGAACCTGCTCGACCAGGGAGCCTGCCCGTCCTGCCGTGAACCGATCGCCGGCTTCTGGTAGGTGTTTTACCCGGCCAGATCAGCCTTCGGCCTTCAAGGCTGCCTTATGATCAGATCGGTACTCAGGTAGCGTTCGCCGGTATCCGGCAGGATAACGACAATCCGCTTTCCCTTGTTCTCCGGTTTTGCCGCGATTTTCAGCGCTGCCCAGGCCGCGGCCCCGGATGAAATACCGCAGAAAATTCCTTCGTCGGCGGCCAGCTGCCGGGCGGTGAGAAACGCCGCATCGTTCGTGACGGTAACCACTTCATCGATGATATCCCGGTTCAGGATGTCGGGTACGAAGCCCGCACCGATACCCTGGATTTTATGAGGGCTGTGCGTGCCGCCCGACAGGATCGGGGAATCCGCCGGTTCCACCGCAACGGTGTGGAATGCGTCGTTGCGTTCTTTGAGCACTTCGGAAACGCCGGTGATCGTACCGCCGGTGCCGACGCCGGCGACCAGGATGTCGACGTGGCCGTCGGTATCCCGCCAGATCTCCTCGGCGGTGGTTTTCCGGTGGATTTCCGGGTTGGCCGGGTTACTGAACTGATCGGGCATGAAGCTGCTGTCGTTTTCCTCTACGATCTTCCGCGCCGCCGCAATCGCGCCTTTCATACCTTGCGCCGCGGGCGTCAGTACCAGCTCGGCACCGAGGTGGGTCATCAGCGTGCGCCGCTCGACACTCATGCTGTCGGGCATGGTCAGAATCAGTTTCAAACCTTTTGAGGCGCAGACGAAGGAGAGGCCGATGCCGGTATTGCCGCTGGTCGGCTCGACCACGACGGTATCGTCGCTGATCTGGCCGTCACGGATCCCCGCCTCGATCATCGACACGGCGATGCGGCATTTGACGCATCCCATCGGGTTGCGCGATTCCTGTTTGGCCATGATTGCGGCTCCGGTATGTCTGCCGAAGCGCTGCAGGGTCAATAGCGGCGTGTTGCCGATTGTCTGGGTTATGGGAAGAGCCATGGAGTCCTCGTGTGCTGTTGAGTTTTGGGTCAGGATACGTTTGCGGTTACCTTGAGTTGTGGTAGATCAGTTCCGGGCGTTTGAGCAGGACTTTGGTTCCGGTACTGACGCTTTCGGTCAGCCAGATATTACCACCGATGACCGAGCCGGCGCCGATAACCGTATCGCCGCCCAGTATGGTGGTATTGGAATAGACGATCACGTTGTCTTCCAGGGTCGGATGCCGCTTTTTGTTTTTCAGGCTCTCGCCGGCATCCCTGGGCAGCGACAGTGCGCCGAGGGTGACGCCCTGGTACAGGCGAACGTTTTGACCGATGACGGTGGTCTCGCCGATGACCACGCCGGTGCCGTGGTCGATGAACAGCCCCGGTCCGATCTGCGCGCCGGGGTTTATGTCGATACCGGTTTCACCATGCGCCCATTCGGTCATGATTCGCGGAATGAGCGGTACGTCGAGTTTCAGCAGCTCATGGGCGAGCCGGTACACGGTGATGGCCAGGAGGCCGGGATAGCTGAAGATCACCTCGTCCGTGCTCGTCGACGCCGGGTCGCCCGCAAGCGTTGCACGGATGTCGCTGGATAGAATCGTGGCGATATCGGGCAGGGTGCTGATAAACGTATAGGCCGTGTCGCTTGCCCTGGTTTCGCAGTTCGTGCACGGTTGGTCAAGTCTGCGGCAGTCGTGCCTGATGGCCATCGTGATCTGCTCGCAGAGCTTATCGTAGAGTTCGGTGGTTTCCTTGCCGATATAGTATTCGAGGTTTGCCGCGTGCAGCCGGGCCGACGTGAAAAAACCCGGAAACAGGATGCGCCTGGCCTGTTTGATGATGTCGATGACCGCCTGGTGCGACGGGATCGATACCGGGCTGACATGATCGTAGCATTCCTGCGAACTCCATGATTGCATCAGCCTCTGCACCACATCGGGTACCAGGTGATGCTTGGATGAGTCGCTGATCTGCTTGTGGTCGCACGGTTCAACGAATTTGATATCGAGTTCTTCCGGGGTGTTCTGGTCTGTACTCATGGTCCGGCCTCTTTTTCGATCATAAAAATGCCATAGGTTGTCCTGATATTGCTGAAATGGTTCACGATGCTGCCGTGGGTGGCATGATGGTCGGTCTTGATTGCAATCTCATCGACGATCCGATAGCCCACATCCTGGGCAAACTGCCTGAAATCTTTCAGCGTGATAACACGGATATTCGGGGTGTCGTACCAGTTGTAGGGGAGTTCGCTGCTTTTGGGGGCCATGCCCTTGAGCAGCAGCTGCAGCCTGATGGAGTAGTGGCTGAAATTGGGAAAACTGACGATAACTCGCCTGCCGATGCGCGACAGCGAATAGAGAAGACGCGCCGGTTCCCAGACCTGCTGCAGTGTCTGGCTTAAAATGACGTAATCGAACCGCTTGTCCGGATAGTCATCGACCTCCTCGTTCAGGTCCCCCTGGAGAACGCTCAGCCCCTTGGCGATGCACAGGGCCGCTTTGTCCTTGTCCTGCTCGATGCCGACCCCTTTGATCTGTTTGTGGTCCCGCAGCCAGATCAACAGCTCGCCGTAACCGCAGCCGAGATCGAGCACGCGGGAGCCGGGTTCGATCCATGACGCGATGACCTGCAGGTCGAAGCGCATATTTTCAGTTCCGGGGGGTGCCATCCAGAAATCCTCCGACGAGATCCCCCAGCCGTCTGTCCGGGATCAGAAAGGCATCGTGACCGAAGTCAGCCTCGATTTCACAGAAACTGACGTCCAGGTCGGCCCGTTTCAGCGCCTGAATCAGTTCTTTTGCCTGGTAGGTCGGATAGAGCCAGTCCGACGTATAGCTGACAACCAGGAACTTGATATCGGCGCCGTAGAGATCGGCGATGGTCGGTGCCGGCGGTTCCCGGTCGACGAGATCGAAATAATCGGCCGCCTTGGTGATATAGAGCAGGGAATTTGCGTCGAACCGTTTCACGAATTGCGACCCCTGGTAGCGCAGGTAGCTCTCCACCATGAAGTCAACGTCGAATCCGTAGGAGAGGTTATCCTTGTCCTGCAGTCTCCGCCCGAACTTGCGCCGCATCGCGTCGTCGGACAGGTACGTCACATGGCCGATCATGCGGGCCACGGCCAGCCCCAGATTCGGGTTCTGGGCGTTGTAGTAGTTGCCCTTGTTCCAGCTCGGATCGACCATGATCGCCTGCCGCGCGACCTCGTTAAACGCAATGGCCAGGGCCGAGTGGCGCATGGTCGTGGCAACCGGGATAGCCGAGCGGACCATGTCCGGGTAGCGTACGCACCATTCGAGGACCTGCATGCCGCCGACCGAACCGCCGATCACCGTGTGCAGCGAATGTATGCCTAAATGATCGAGCAGCGCTTTCTGCACCTCGATCATGTCGCCGACGGTCATCATCGGAAAATCGAGACCGTACGGCTCACCGGTTTTCGGGTTTATCGAGGACGGTCCGGTGGTTCCCATGCAGCTTCCGAGAATGTTTGCACAGATCACATAATATTTGGCCGTGTCGAGTCCCTTGCCCGGGCCGATCATCGAATCCCACCAGCCGGGGTTTGCGTCTTCCGCGTCATCGGGGTAGAACCCCGCGGCATGGGAGTCGCCCGAGAACGCGTGCAGCACGAGAACGGCATTGTCTTTTGCCGGGGAGAGCGTGCCCCAGGTCTCGTAGGCGACGGTAACCGGGCCGAGCGCGGCACCACTTTCCAGCGCCAGCTCATCCGGTGGTTCGGCGAAGGTGAAAAACTGTTTTTCCACGATCCCCGCCGATCCGACTTCTAGGTATGCTTCGGTTGTTTGCGTCATTGGGGTTTTCGGTTAAGCCGCCGCTTTCTGCAGCGCCTGTTCAAGATCGGCCTTGATGTCGTCGATATGCTCGATGCCGATGGACAGCCTGATCATCGCTTCAGAAATCCCTGACTCGGCAAGCTGCTCTGGGGAGAGCTGCGAATGCGTGGTGGATGCCGGGTGAATCGCCAGTGATTTGGCGTCGCCGACGTTGGCCAGGTGGGAGAACAGTTCCAGTCCATCGATGAATTTCTGGGCCGCACTCGACCCGCCTTTAATGCCGAATGCAACCATGCCGCCAAAGCCGTTCTGCAGGTATTTGACGGCGTTGTCGCGGCCCGCTGTGCCGTCGAGTCCGGGATAGCAGACCCAGTCGACGGCCGTATGCGCGTTCAGGTATTCGGCTGCTGCCAGGGCGTTGGCGCAATGCCGTTCCATGCGCAGGCCGAGGGTCTCGATGCCCTGCAGAAACTGCCAGCAGTTATCGGGGCTGATGCTCGCGCCGAGGTTGCGCAGCGGCACGAGTCTCATGCGCAGCGCGAACGCGACCGGGTTCAGATCGCCCAGGTCATGGGCATAGCGCAGGCCATGGTATGACGCGTCCGGCTCGTTGTAAATCCTGAATTTCGGGTCGGTCCAGTCGAAGCGGCCGGCATCGACGACGATGCCGCCGATCCCGGTTCCCTGGCCGCCCATCCATTTGGTCAGCGAATGAATCACCACGTCGGCACCATGCTCGATCGGCCTGAACAGATACGGGGTCGTAAAGGTTGAATCGACGACGAACGGCAGGTTGTTGGCTTCTGCGATAGCGGACACCGCATCGAAGTCGATCACGTTAAGGGTCGGGTTGCCGATCGTCTCACAGAAAATTGCCCGCGTCCTGTTGGTGATAGCATCGGCAAAATTCTGCGGATTTTCCGGATCGACAAATTTGACGCTGATGCCGAACTGGGGCAGAATCGAGTCGAACTGGACATACGTCCCGCCGTACAGGTTGTTGGCGGCAATGATTTCATCACCCTGTTCGCAGATATTGATGATCGTATAGAAAATGGCAGACGTCCCCGAGGCCAGGGCCAGGGCCGCCGCACCGCCTTCGAGCTGAGCGACGCGCTGTTCAAGCACGTTCTGGGTCGGGTTGCCGATCCTCGTATAGATATTGCCGGGTTCTTTCAGCGCGAACAGGTTTGCGGCATGCTCGGTACTCTTGAATACATAGGAACTGGTACGGTACAGCGGTACCGCGCGGGACAGGGTTTCCTGGTCTACGGTGTGACCGCCGTGAAGGGCGATGGTTTCAAGTTTCATATCTCTCTCCTGGGAGGTGGGGATTGTTTGCGGGCGACGCTTTATTGGGCAGCGTCTCCGGCAGGCTGACTTTGTACCTGGGCGATCAGCTCTTGCAAGTCCATGCCGGATGCCGTTTTGTACTGCGGGGTAATTGCCAGCACCGACTCCCAAGAAGCGACGGCGTCGTCGGTCCTGCCGAGATCGAAGTGTAAAACCACCCCTCTGTTGAATCGCGAGTGCACGTGGGATGCATCCAGCGCAATGGCCTTGTCGAACGCGTCGATCGCCTTGTCCGGCGTTCCTGCCCGTCGGTACATGACGCCGAGATCGGTCCAGACATTGGGGTCTCTGTCGTTGATTTCCAGCGACTTGGTATAGGCGCCGATTGCCTGTTTGAACTGATTGTTGTCGTAATACAAATGCCCGAGACGGACCCAGGCTTCGTAACTGTCCGGGTTTTTCGTCACTTCTGCTTCCATGTTTAAAATTGCCTCGGACACCTGCCGGTTCTGCTGTTTCTGGGGCGGAGCACCGGCAGTGGCCGGCCCGCCGTTTCCGGTCTTGATGACCGTGAAAACAACCCCGCTGATGAAGCCGGCGATGAATACCACGAGGATACTGATATATAATGTTTGCTTGGAAACAGTTGCCTGTTTTTTTTCCATGTTTACACTCTGGGTAATATCGTCTCGTCTTTTAGGGATTCGCGTCAATCTGAATTTCAGGTGACATTTCCATATAATAGACATGAATAGAGGAATGTGTATATCACATTGTGATATATTTGTGATCGCAAAACCAGCTATACAGGCGATCTGAAAACAGCCGGACATTGAACAGATAATGCCCGGTACGGCCGGTCGCGCCGGTTTTTACCACCACCTGATGTCATTGTAGTTATTGTAATCAACGCACCTTATGCTGTGGCGAATAAAACCGATTTTTGTCCTTGATATTGAAATAGGGAGGAAACATGAGCAAACCAAAACCTGATATCCTGTCTGAAAATACGCCCCGGGAAACCTCATCGGTTCATTTTCCGGCGACCGTGGAGTCGATCAGAGACAGCATTATCGATCACCTGATGAGCTTTCAGGGACGTGATCCCGAGCGTTCCGGAGCCGCCGATATCTACAAGGCACTCGCATTTACGGTGCGCGATATCATGGTCGAGAAATGGATAAAAACGCAGAAGACGTTTTACGCAAAAGAAAAGAAGCGGGTCTACTACCTGTCGCTTGAATTCCTGATCGGCCGCTCGCTGGGCAACTCGATCATCAACCTCGGTCTGCTCGAGAAAGCCACGGAGGCGGTTGAAAGTCTGGGGTATTCGATGGAGGAGATCCGTGAGCAGGAGGAGGATGCGGCACTTGGCAACGGCGGCCTCGGCAGATTGGCCGCGTGCTTCATGGATTCGATCGCAACCCTGAAGATTCCGGCGTACGGGTATGGAATCCGCTACGAATACGGACTGTTCAACCAGCGGCTGATCAACGGTTACCAGGTCGAACGTCCTGACAACTGGCTGCGGTACGGCACGCCGTGGGAATTCGAACGGACCCTGCCGGTTTTCACTATTCAGTTCTACGGAAAAGTGACGACCTACCTGGATGACAAGGGGTGCTACCGATCCAAGTGGATCGATACGCAGGACGTCATGGCAATGCCGTGCGATATACTGGTTCCCGGTTATAAAAACGATCATGTGATCAACATGCGGCTGTGGACTGCACGGGCGTCGAGCGAACTTGACCTGACCCATTTCGGGAAAGGTGATTACATCGGAGCCGTCCAGCAGAAGGTGAGTTCGGAAACGATATCCAAGGTACTGTATCCGCCGGATCACAACTATGCCGGCCAGGAACTGCGCCTGCGCCAGCAGTATTTCTTCGTCGCCGCCACCTTCCAGGACATCATGCGGCGCTACAAGAAGAAAAACAAGAACTTCGACAAGTTTCCGGACCGCGTGGCGGTGCAGCTCAACGATACCCACCCGGCGATTGCGATCCCCGAACTGATGAGGATCCTGCTCGATCTCGAAGGGCTGGGCTGGGAGAAAGCGTGGGATATCTGCACGAGAACGTTTGCCTACACGAACCATACGTTGATGCCCGAGGCACTGGAACGCTGGACGGTGGACATGATCGAAGAGGTGCTGCCGCGGCATCTGCAGATCATCTATGAGATCAACCAGCGCTTTCTCGACCTGGTCGCCCAGGAATATCCCGGCGACATGGAAAAACTGAGCCGCATGTCCATCATCGAGGAAGGTTATCCGAAGAAGATCCGCATGGCGCATCTGGCCATCGTCGGCTCGCATTCCGTCAACGGCGTGGCGGAGCTGCATACGCAGCTGCTCAAAGACCGGGTGTTCAGGGATTTCCATCAGTTTTACCCGGACCGGCTGAACTCGAAGACGAACGGTATTACGCCGCGGCGCTGGCTGCTCAAATCCAACCCGGAACTGGCCGAACTGATCAACGATACGATCGGCGAAGGGTGGGAAATCGACCTTGACCGCCTGAGAGAGCTGGAACCGTATGTGGAAGACGCCGATTTTAGAAAGCGTTTCCGGGAAATCAAGTACAACAACAAGTTCAAACTGGCGGATTACGTCGGCGTCAGTACCCGCGTGCTGGTGAGCCCGGAGACGATGTTCGATGTTCAGGTGAAGCGTATCCACGAGTACAAACGGCAGCTGCTCAACGCGCTGCACGCGATTCACCTGTATCACCGGATCGTCACCGGCAACGACAAGGGCCTGGCGCCCCGCACCCTGTTGTTTGCCGGAAAGGCGGCCCCTTCCTACTGGCGGGCCAAACTGATCATCAAGCTGATCACGTCGATCGGCGAGGTGGTCAACAATGACCCGCGCATCGGTGACAAGCTCAAAGTCGTCTTCCTGCCGAACTACAACGTCAGCCAGGCGGAACTGATTATCCCCGCAGCCGATCTTTCCGAGCAGATTTCAACGGCGGGAACAGAAGCGTCCGGTACCGGCAACATGAAATTTGCGCTCAACGGTGCCCTGACCATCGGCACTCTCGACGGTGCCAACATCGAGATAAAAGAAGAGGTCGGAGACGACAATATCTTCATCTTCGGACTCGAAGCCGATGAAGCCGAGTACGAGCGCATCCACAACAGCCGTACGCCGACTCAGATCTGCAGCGAAAACGAGGAGGTGGCCCAGATCATGGATTCACTGGCAGACGGCACGTTCAGCGGCGGAGATCAGGAGCTGTTCAAACCGTTGGTCGATTCGCTGATGAATACCCACGACCACTATCTGCTGATCCGGGATCTCGAGTCGTACCTCGACTGCCAGGGCCGGGTCAATGACACGTATCTCGATGTCGAAACCTGGACGCGCAAGGCGATATTGAATGTCGCCCGCATGGGAAAATTCTCGACGGACCGGACCATCAGGCAGTATGCGAAAGAGATCTGGGGTATTGATGTTGCTGATTGACTGAACCGCTCAATTACAGTATCTAGTCCGGGAAAGAAAAAAGGTTACAGGAGATGCTCCTGTAACCTTTTTGAATTCTGGAGGCGGCGAGCGGATTCGAACCGCTGAATAATGGTTTTGCAGACCACTGCCTTAGCC
>Ga0180436_10004394_pt1 | contig 12680 bp, 15 predicted proteins | sample SS_ome_2_FD_132434 | JGI IMG/M metagenome (GOLD analysis project Ga0180436, IMG submission 132434) | Hypersaline lake sediment archaeal communities from the Salton Sea, California, USA - SS_3_S_2 metaG | ecosystem: Environmental > Aquatic > Non-marine Saline and Alkaline > Hypersaline >...
ACGGTGCCATCGGTGGCGTTGATCGTGCCGGGACGGGTCATTTGCTGATAATGCAGGTCGGCGAACTCGGCGCGCCGCGCGTTGTAGCCCGTCGTCGACATGTTGGCGAGGTTGTTCGAGATCGTCTCGACCCGCATCTGCTGGGCCAGCATCCCGGTGGCCGCGATTTTCAGCGCACGCATGGTGGCTCCTTTCCGGTGTTACTTGACCAGGGTCTGGATCATGCTGCGGATCCGCTCGTCTTCGCGTTCGAGAAAGCTCTGGCCCTGCTCGTAGGCGCGCTGGATCTCGATCATCCGGGCGATCTCGCCGATCGGATCGACGTTGGAGTTCTCCACGTAGCCCTGAAGGATCACCGCGCCCTCGATCACCGGCTCGGCCCCGCCCGGCACCTCGAAGCGCACCCCGTCGCGATGGCGCATGTCGGTGGGGTCGAGCGGCCGCCAGAGGCCGATTTCGCTCAGCGGCTGGCCATCGGCCGACATCGTACCGTCGGGTGCGATCGCGATAGCGCCGGCGTCGGCGGGCACGAAGACGGGCGCGCCGCCGGCGTCGAGCAGGCGGTGGCCGTCGAGAGTGACGAGGTCGCCCTCGGCCGAGGGGGTGAAGGCTCCGGCGCGGGTGAGCATCGGCGCCTCGGGCCCTTCGACCATGAAGAAGCCCTCGCCCTCGATGGCGAGGTCGAAGGTGCCGCCGGTCTGGGTGAGCGGGGCCTGGTCGAGCCGGGTGTCGCGCACGCTGGCGCTGGCCATGGAGAGCGATGGATCGCCAGGGGCGAGGGCCTGCACGAACTCTGCAAAGATCACCCCTTCGCGGCGGTAGCCGGTGGTCGATGCGTTGGCAATGTTGTTGGCCACCGCGCGCATTTCGGCCATCAGGCCGGATTGCCGGGTGAGGGTGGTGTAGCTGGCGCTGTCCATCTCAGCCTCCGGCGATCAATGGCACGATGGTGTCTTTGAAGTAGCCGGTGAGCGTTTCGGTCATGAACCCCATCGACAGCCAGAACACCGCGAGCATGGCGGCGGCCTTGGGCACGAAAGTCAGCGTCATTTCCTGGATCGAGGTGAGCGCCTGGAACAGGCCGACGACAAGGCCCGCCACGAGCGCGACACCGAGCACCGGCAGCGAGATCAGCACGGCGTTCCACAGCCCGGCGCGCAGGGTGTCATAGAAAATGATTTCGTCCATGGTCAGACCGGCATCCTGAGAATTTCCTGGTAGGCCTCGACGACCTTGTTGCGCACCGTCACCGCGGTCTCGACGGCCAGCTCGGTCTGAGCCAGCGCCTGCACGAGCGCATGCGGGTCGGCATTGCCCGTTATCGCGGCTTTCGCGGTCTCTTCGCCATGTTCGAGGGTGGCGGCGAAGTCTCCGGCCATTTTGGCAAAAGCTTCGCCCGCCCCCCCGCCCGCCTGCGCATTCGGCGCCGTGGCGGGGCGGGTTGCCGCGTAGGCCTGTGCGGCGAGGGTCGATTTCACGTCCATTCAGCCCTCCTATTTTCGGAGCAGATCGAGCAGGTTGCGCGACATTTGCCGGGTCTGCTCGAAAATCTTGAGGTTCGCCTCATAGCTGCGCTGCGCTTCACGCGCGTCGGCGATCTCGATCACGAGATCGACGTTTGAGCCCTGGTAGTAGCCGCTGTCGTCGGCCATTGGATGCGATGGGTCGTAGACGCGTGGCAGCGCCGTCTGGTCGAGCCGCACCGGGCCGGTCTCGACCACCCCGGTGCCGCGCCCGCTGTCGACAACCTGCTCGAAGGCCACGATCTTGCGCCGGTATCCCGGCGTATCGGCGTTGGCGATGTTTTCAGACGTGTGGCGCAGGCGGCTGGCTTGCGCCTGCATGCCGCTCATCGCGGCTTTCACCGAGGCCAGGAAATCGCTCATCGTCAGCCTCGCCCGGTGACAGATGTGCGCAGGATCTTCATCGCCGAGCCGTAGATCGCGAGGGCGCGGTCATGGGCGCTCTTGGCGCGGGAGGCGGCGTAGATCTCCTGTTCGATCGAGACGGTGTTGCCATTGGGCGAGGCCGCACCCGGCCGTTCGACCGTCACGATATCGGCAGCGTAGCCGGTCCCCTGAGCGCCGAGCCAATGCCCGGGCCGGGACGCGCGCAGGGGGGTTGCCTCCGCGCCGCGGTAGGTCTCGGCGAATTCGACCACGTCACGGGCGCGGTAGCCCGGCGTATCTGCGTTTGCCACGTTCTGCGCGATCACCGATTGGCGCGCGGCCCCGTGCCGGGCAAGCGCCTGCGCCATCGAGAAAACGTCCAGTCTTTCGAACATCGGGGCTTCTCCCACGACCAATTCAACCAAGGCTTAACTCTGATTCCTTTAGAAACGGTTTCAGGCCGAGGAATCGTGGAGATCGGGATGACACAGGTCGGGTTCGACAAGCTGAGGGCAGAGATTTCTGCCGTCGCACCGGTCCGGGATGTCGGGCGCGTTACCCGGATCAGGCGGGGCACGATCGAGGTGTCGGGGCTTGGTCACGTGGCGGCACAAGGGCATCTCGTCGAGATTGACATGCCGGGCCACGGGACGCGGCGCGGCGAGGTCCTCAACCTGTCCAAAGCGGGTGTGACGGTGCTGCCCGACGGCGACACCGAGGGGCTGCAGATTGGCGCTTCGGTGCGCCTGATCGGCCCGAGCGAAATCGCGCCGGATGACAGCTGGATCGGGCGGGTGATCGGGCCGATGGGCGAGGCGCTTGACGGCCGACCGATCTTCCGCGGCGCGGCGCCGCGCCCGTTGCGGGGGCAGCCGGCCAACCCTACCGAACGGCGCATGCTCGGCGCACGGCTCGAGACGGGGCTCGCGGTGTTCAACACGCTGCTGCCGATCGTGCGCGGCCAGCGGGTTGGCCTGTTTGCCGGGTCCGGTATCGGCAAGTCGACGCTGCTCGCCAAGCTCGCGCGCGGGGTCCATGCCGATGTGGTGGTGATCTCCTTGATCGGTGAGCGCGGCCGCGAGGTGCGTGAATTCGTCGAGCGCGTGCTGGGGGCCGAAGGCATGCGCCGCGCCGTCGTCGTGGCGGCGACCTCCGACCAGTCGCCGCTGTTGCGCCGCCGGTGTGGCTGGACGGCGATGGCGGTCGCCGAGCACTTCCGCGACCAGGGCAAACACGTTCTGTTGCTGGCCGATTCGGTGACCCGGTTTGCAGAGGCGCATCGAGAGGTCACCCTGGCCGCGGGCGAGGCGGGCAGCCTGCGCGGCTTTCCGCCCTCCACTGCGCACCAGATCACCGCCCTGTGCGAAAGGGCCGGGCCCGGTGCCGGCACGGCGGGAGACATCACCGCGGTGTTTTCGGTTCTGGTCGCGGGCTCGGACATGGAGGAACCGGTGGCCGACATCCTGCGCGGCGTGCTCGACGGGCATGTGGTTCTCGACCGGAAAATTGCCGAGCGCGGCCGGTTTCCCGCCATTGATCTCCTGCGGTCGGTCAGCCGGGCGCTCCCCGGGGCTGCGAGCGAGGCGGAAAACACGCTGATCTCGGCGGCCCGGCAGCGGCTTGGGGCTTATGACCGATCGGAGATGATGATCCGGGCAGGTCTCTATGCCGCCGGATCCGACCCGGACCTGGATGCCGCGATTGACACCTGGCCGCGTCTCGATGCTTTCCTCGCGCAAGATGAGTGGGATGACACCGCCGCGAGTTTTTGCCGGCTGGCGGCTTGCTTGAGCCCGGAGTCCGGGGGCGAATAAGGACCAGTTCTTGCGGCGCTGTGGCCGGGCTGAAGAATCTCGGGCTGACACTGCGGCTTCCGACCTGGCACTCCCGAGTGCCGGATCAGGATCGAACGTCCGAAGCCCCGGACGCCAACTATGAGGCGCTCAGAAGGGCCAGCGCAATCGCCGCGGGGGAGGTGGCGCTGCCGCCGGCGGTGATCTGGCTGCGGGCGAGAAACAGCTCGTTCAGGCGTTCGCGCGCCTCCGTTGCGGAGAAGAAATCGACCTCGCCATTGCCGAACACCGCTTCGCTGCGGTCGCGGAAGATTTCAAGCTGCCGGTCGAGGTCGAACGTCGCCATGGTGGCGGGCAGCCCGAGGGCCGTTTCGAAGACCTTGCGCAGGGGTTCGTTGCCCATCACCGAGAACCACTTCCCGTCCGCCGTATTGTCGCGTGTCGCGATGTCGGGCAGGTCGCGGTCGAGCGTCATCGCCAAGCGCAGGTCCGTGTTCTGGTTGCCGACGGCAATTTCGAACTGGCGGCTTCGGTAGGCCTCGAGAAGCGGCGCTGCAAAATCCGACAGCTGGGTGCGCGGTGTGCCGAGGTCGAACCCGAAAGCCTCCGACAACGCCACATAGCGCTTGTCGACCATCCGGTTGGCGAAGCTGTCGGGATCGAGCGTGCCTTCGCTCAGAACCTTCTCGATGAACGCCTTGTTCGGGAGGTCATCGTCGAGACCGAAAGCGCCCAGGGCGACCTTCAGCAGGCGGTAGTCTCCAACAAGGTCGGCGGGGGTTGTCACCCCCGCGATGTTCTTCGCGAAGTAGTCGGTGTCGCGCAGAAGCTCGGGCGAGGCATTGAACGCCTCTTGCTGCGCCGGCTGTGTGCGTTGCAGGAACGCCCAGCCGGCCATGCCGGAAAACGGGACGATCGGCTGGAAGCCCATGGCTCAAGTCTCGCCCGCAGCCGCGAGCAACCGTTCTTCGCGTGGCAGAAGCGACCGCAGCGCCTTCAACCCCTGGTAGACCTGATCGTCCATCAATGCCTCTGTCGCCTGGTCGAGCAAGACGCGGCTGTCGTGGTCGGTGAGGACCTGACTGAGCTGCTCGATTCCACGCAGGAGCTGCAGGCGGGCCTCGTCCTTGTCGGCGTCGCCCGACAGCACGAGCTGGGCGATGTAGCACACCCGCCGGACCGGTGTGTTCACCTCCTCGGGATGGATCGCATCACGCAGACGCAGGATGTTTGCGTTCGGGGTTACGATCGAGAGCCGCGAGCGCCGTTCGCCGTTCTCGATGACAGCGCCGTTGATCAGGACCCGTTCGCGCGGCCCGAGCTTCAAAACCAACCCGCTCATGTTGCCTCCGGCGCGTGGCGCAGGCCGCGCATGACTGCGGTGTTGATGTCGACCAGAACATCAACGGTTTCGACTCCACGCAGAATCCTGCTGGTTTGATGCGCGGTGAATTCGGCGAGGTAGAAGACGCGGGCGCGCAGATTGGCCGGGAGCGCATTGTCGGGTTCGGCGACATCGGCCGCCAGCAAGGTCCACAGCTGTCGGTTGGCGTGGAGGGCGGCGGCGAGCTCTGGGAACGGGGTTTCCTCGTTGGCGGCGGATTTCAGGCGGTGGGTCACGCGGGCGAAGGCTTCGTATTCGGTTCCACGCGGGGTTCTGATCGGGGTCTGGTTCGCGGCATAGGCCGTTTTGGCCATCTGTAGGGCGTTCACGGGAGATCCTTCCGGGTGCGAATGGGGTCAGGCGAGGTGGTGTGGCGGGGCACCGGTTCGATGCCCCGCCAGGTCGCGATTACCTGAACAGGGACAGGATGTTCTGCGGCGCCTGGTTAGCGATCGACAAGGCTTGCGTGCCGAGCTGCTGCTGCACCTGGAGCGCCTGGAGCCTGGCGGAGGCGGCTTCCATGTCGGCGTCCACCAGGGCACCGATCCCGGCCTTCAGCGAGTCGGTCAGCTTCGAGATGAACTCGTTCTGGGTATCGACGCGGCCCGAGGCCGAGCCGAAGTCTGCCGCGGCGTCGATCGCCGTGTTGATCAGCGTCTCGATGTTGTCGAGAGCCGCCGTGGCGCCGGAATCGGTTGTCACATCGATGCCGCCCAATCCGAACAGGCCGCCCGAGGCGGTACCGTCCGCCGCGCCGACAACGCTGAACGCGAGGCTCGAGCCGTCGTTGTCGACCTTGAGCATCCATTGGCCGGAATCGTTCTGTGCCACCTGCGTGGTGATGTCGCTCAAGCCACCTGCATCCACGGCCGCTTTGAGGCCGCGGGCGACGTCTTCCATGCTCTCGCCCTTGCCGGCGACATAGGTGAAGGTGTCGGACCCGACGGTGACCCGGTAGCCGTCGCCCTCGTTGACCGAAGCACTTGCAGAGAAGGTGACGTTTTCGGCCCGCTCCGCGATCTCGGTGGCCGAAAGGGTCACATCGGTGCCGGCGCCGTTCTTCAGGGCAGAAAGCGAGACCTCTTCGAAGGCACGGGTCGATGAGATCGTCACGACATTCGTGGCGACACTGGCCGAGATTCCCTCCAGTCCCAGCGCGTTGATCGCGTTATTGATCGCGAGCGCGGCGGCGTCCTGGTCGCCAGTCAGATCGCCCGCGCCGAAGCTGACGGTGGAGCCCGCGATCGAGACGCTGAACGAATCTCCGGAAACGTCGGCGTCGGCTGCAATCGTCAGGGTTTCCGTGTTCGCGGTGTTGACGGCGGCCGCGGCCGAGGCGGTGGCGTTGGCCGACAGGCTTGTGCCCGACCCGTAGGTGCCCGCGGAGGTCGTCAGGTCCTGCCGGCTCACCGTGATGTTCGAGGCGGTGACTGTCCCGTCCGACGCTCGGTCGAGTGAAGACAGGATATTCACGTCATCCGTACCGGAGACCATGTTGAGGCCATTAAACTGCGCGGCGCCGACCACCGAGGCCACCTGGTCGCGCAGCGCCGAGATATCTGTCTGCAACTTGGCGCGGTCGACGTTTTCTTCCTGCGCGGCAACGATCTTGCCCTTCATCTGGGTGAGAAGGTCGGTCACGGTTTCTGACGCCTGGCGGGCCACCGCCAGGGTGGATTCGCCAAGCGCAAGGCTGTCGGAGATTGCCGTGAAGCCATTGACGTCGGCTTCCATCACCTTCGAGATCGCCCACACGGCCGAATTGTCCTTCGCGGTGGCGACGGACTTCCCCGTCGAGATCTCGTTTTGCGTCTTGGCGAGGTTCGTGTTGATGCTCTTGAGCGTTTGCAGCGCCACCATCGCGCTGGAGTTGGTCAGAATGCTGGACATGTATTCTATTCCTTCAGTCGTGTGGCGCCGTTTGCGCCGGGTTTGGAAATCTGCCCGCTCGGGGCAAGTTCAGAGCCATTCTGACATCTGCGAATCGTGGGCTTCCCAATCCGCGCCACCCCCTCAGGATGCAGGGGCACCCTGGGACCGAACTGCCTAAGGAACGGTGAAGCCCCGCAAACGGAGTGCATTGGATTTTAGGCGAAATCCGGACGACGAGGGGTTCAGGCGCGCCGGTTCACGCCGGTTCGGCGCACCGGTTCGATATCGGCCGCCGCGCCGTCTTTGGCATAGGTCCGCATCGGTTGCGGCCCGGCCTGGATCGTGGTCAGCCGGTCGCGCGCGGCGCGAATGCCGCGTGCCGCCGCCGCAAGCAGCGCCTGGTTGCGTTCGCCGGCCTGCATCAGACGGTCAAGATCCGTCTTCGACGCGCCAGCGTTCTCGAGACGCGCCAGCGCCTGGTGTTTCTCGCGCACCAGTGGTGCGAGCCGCGCCAGGTTTCCGGAAAGAAGGGCCGCGCGCTCCTGCGCAAGGAGGCGGTCGAGGGCTTCGACGGCAGCGGGCGGATCAAACAACGTCATCGCCCCGGACCTTGATCGCTTCGAACAGGCTTTGAGCAAGGCCGATCCCGCCCGCATCCACAATCGCGCGGGCCTGCTCGAGCCGCAGGAAGGAGGCAAACTGGTCTTCTCCCGCGCCGCCACCGAACCCGGATGGCGTTTCGCCAAGCCCCGCGGATTTCAGCATCTCGGCCAGGAAAGTGGCCTCCAGCTCCTGCGCCGTCTGCCTGAGCGCCGCATCGGAGCCCGGCCTTGTCGGGACGGTTGCCAGCGGGCCTGTCGGAGGCGAAAGCGGGGTCATGTCGAATCACTCGAATTGCTTCGATTTCGGATACCGTGACCCGCTCCGGTAAAGATTCCGGTAATCCCTTTCTGCCAACCTGAGGCCATCGGAGTCAGAACACCCGGACCGAAAGATGCATCTCCCCTTCGTGGCGCTCCCGCACGTTTCACTCGACGAAACCGCACGAGCGGCACCCGCTGATCTGGAAGGCGGGGGGCCGCAGGATACTGCGGCATTCTTTTCGGTCTTTGGGGCGGCCCCGCCGGGAACAGCGCCCTTGGATGCAATGGTAGCCGTCGGGGGCGCCGCGCGGCAGGCCGGCGTTGCCCCCGCCGGCACGGATGCCGTGCTCACATGGGGGCGGCCAAGCCTGGGCACCCCTGCCGCGAGCGATCCGGCCCCGGGCTCTGCGTCATCGGATCCGCCGCCTTTGCAAACGCCGCGGGGACAGGCGCCGGGTTTGGCGGACGAACCGAAGGTCCAAGGCCCGGTCATCGATCTCGGACCCGAACCGAAGCGCCTTGGTGTCCAAGTCACGGATCCAACAGGGCCAAGAAGTCCGCCGGACCGGGAGTCCGCCTCGGCCGCGTTCCCGCCATCCGGCACCGGCTCGCAGGTGCATCGTTCTGAACCGAGGGGGGCCACTCTGCAGGTCCGGGCGGGTGCCACTCCGCCGCATAACGGCGAAAGCGCGGTGGTCTTCGCCGGCTCAGGGCCGCTGTCGCCGGTCGAGGCAGCGAACCCTGTCCGACTCCGGCCTGCCCCATTCACGGGGGGTGGGGGCCGTCCGGATCCCGGAACGTCGGGGCAGATACCGGTCCGTGACACACCGGCGACACCGGCCTGGCCGCCGCGCACCTCTACCGCGGGTGTCCCCACGGGCAGGGCATCGAACACGAGCGAATTGCCAGCCGGCCGGCCGCAATCCGAACACCACCCGGTGGTGACACCGCCAGTATCGGCAAGTCCGGGGGTTCCCTTGCCGGGGCAGAGTGCTGCCGCGGGGGCGGGTGTTGTGTCGGGCAGCCGCGCGGCACGGCAAGAGCACCGCGCCCAAAGCGTGCCGGTTCCCCTGCCTTCCGGCGGGGCTCCCGACCCGTCGATCGGCCCAAGGCCGCCCCTGGCGCCAGTGCCGAACCGGCCGTTGCCGGCCGAAGCGCAAAAGGTGGCCGAGGCGTTCACCGCGGTCGCGCAGGGCCGGCCCCGGGCGTCAGCCGGGGAACCATCGGATTCCACTTCACGTGGCGCATCCCGAGAGGCGGGATCTGTGGGTCCCGGGTCCCCGGCATGGCCCGAGACGGCCGGCCCAAACCACTCCACACCCCGGCGGGAGGCTGCGTTCGAGAAGGTTGGCGAGGTCGCGCGCCGCACCGCACCCGGGTTCAGCCGCGCCGCTGCGGACGCCGCGCCCCCGGGCAGCCAGCCGGACCTCGCCTTGCCGTCGACCGCGCGCGCTGTCGGCCCCGCGGCCGACGGCGTTTCGCAGGCACCGCGAACCGGCATGATCGCGTCGCGCGGGGGCTGGGGCGAGGGTACGGCTGCGATGCCCGTGCGCGACGCCGGGCCTGGCCCGACCGTGAAGCCGGAGGTGACGGCGGACGCCGAGGGCGCCGTACAGGTCCGCACGACCACCGCCGAGAAAACGGCGGACCGCCCGCCGGACACCCCACCTTTGCAGACGCGCGCCCGGTCAGGCGACCTGCTGGCGGGCGTCACCCCATCGGACCGGCCGGGGACCGCACTGGACACGCCGACGCAGCCGCCGCCGCAGATGACCGCCGGACCGGGTCCGCAGCCAATGCGCGAGACTGCGGGGGCGGTGTCCCAACCGGTCGCGCTGCCAAACAGCGAGGCCGGGCGCGCCGCGCCGCACCCCGCGCTCCCGCCGTTGCCGGGCAAAACGCCCGCGATGGCGGTACGGTCCGAACCGGAGTCCACGGGCGCCCCGATGACCGGTGTTCCAAGAGAAGGCGCGGGGGCGGTTGAGACCGGCCTGTCGCGTATCGACACTGATCCTCGCTTGTCCGAGGCAGCGCCGGTCGAGATCCGTACGGCATCCGCGCCGGCCGGCCTCCCGGATTCGCCGGGCTCGGGCCGGCCAGACCTTGCCCGTCACGCGATCGTCCAGATCGCCGAGACGATCCGGGCGACCGGCGAACGTGCGATGGAACTGCGCCTGCAACCGGAGGAACTCGGGCGCGTCAGCATGACGATGACCCAGGACGGCGCCGGGCTCTCCGTCGCGCTTGCCGCCGATCGTGCCGACACGATGGACCTCATCCGCCGCCACATCGACTTGCTGGCCGAAGAGTTGCGACGCCTGGGCTACGCGTCGGTGAGCTTCTCGTTCGAACATGGCGGCGACCCGCGCCCGCAGCGTGACCCTGAAGGGTCGGCCGGCATGACCGACCGGGTGAGCGACACCGACGATGCCGTGCCCGCAGGCGGCCACGCCGATGACGGCCCACCCACTCCGTCCGCCGCGGTATCCGCGTCGGGCATGGACATTCGCCTCTAGTACAGGAGACGCCGATGCAGGTGACATCCGCCAGCCCGACCTCGACCAACCCCGTGGCCCCGGCGCCCGCCGGACCCGATGCGCCGTCGCCCGGTGCGCTGATCTCGTCGGATTTCGAGACGTTTCTCAGGATGCTGACGACACAGATGGAGAACCAGGATCCGTTGAACCCGATGGAAAGCACGGATTTCGCCGTGCAACTGGCCACCTTCTCGGGTGTCGAGCAACAGGTGCGGACGAACGATCTTCTGAATGCGATGAGCGGCCAGTTGGGGGCGATGAACATGTCCGACCTTGCGAGCTGGGTCGGGATGGAGGCCAAGGCAGTGACGCGTGCATGGTTCGATGACACCCCGATCACCCTGCACCCTGAACCGGCAAGTGGCGCCGAACGGGCCTTCATCGAGGTGCGTAGGGGCGAGGACGTGGTGGATCGCGTCGAGATCCCGGTTTCCGATGCGCCGCTGCAATGGGCCGGGGTGACGACAGGCGGGCAAACGCTGCCGGCCGGGCACTACAGTTTCCACCTCCAATCGGTTTCGAATGACGAGGTCATCGGCAACACGCAGGTTGCGGTGTTTTCCGAGGTCGTGGAGGCGCGGGTCGAGGACGGCCGCACCGTGCTTGTTCTGGGAAGCGGTGACGAGGTGCCCGCCGAGGACGTTACGGCGCTCCGGCGCGCGCCCGATGGAGACTGACGCAAGGCTTGCCGGCCGGGACATTGGGGCATAGCGTTGCGCGGCCTCGGAAAGGGGGGCGCACGTGACGGACAATGACACCAGCCTCGAGATGCGACACCCCGCGGACGGTGCCTCTCCGCCCGCCGCGCTGGTGACGCATTGGTCGCAGACCGATCCGATCCTGCCGGCCGGCGCGCGGTGGACTGCGCTTCAGGGTGGTCGCACCAATGCGCTCTGGCGGGTCGATGCGCCCGGCGGCGCCGTGGTCGTCAAACTGTTTCGTCCCGGGACGGACACCCCGCTGTTTCGCAACGATCCGGATGCCGAAGCGCAGGCGCTCGCGGCGCTTGCCGGATCGGGGCTTGCGCCCGCGTTGCGTGCCCGGGGAGAAACGGCGCTGGGTCCGAGCCTGATCTACGGCCATGTTGCCGGCCGCGTCTGGCGACCGGAAGACGGCGTGGCGCCGGTGGCTCGCGCCCTTGCGGGTTTGCACCGGTTCACCGCGCCGGCGAACCTGCCCTCGGCCCGGGGCGATGCCGACGCCTTGCGCGACCACGGACGAGATATCCTCGAAATGGTTGGAGCACCGGGCCGTGCGCTTGCGGGCGACCAACCGGAACTGCCTCGCTCCGTTCCCCCGGTGGAGCACGTGTTTCTCCATGGCGATTGTACGGCGGGCAATGCGCTGGTCGCAGACAGCGGGGTCACCTTCATCGACTGGCAATGCCCGGCGAAGGGCGATCCGACAATCGATCTCGCGGTGTTTCTCTCCCCAGCGATGCAGGCGGTATCGGGCAACCGGCCCTTGTCGGCGTCGGAGGAACTGACGTTCCTGGACGCCTATGGAAACGCCGCCGTGGCCGACCGATACCATGCGTTGGCCCCGCTTCACCACTGGCGCATTGCCGCCTATTGCCTGTGGCGTGCCGCGCGCGGCGATGCGGGTTACGAAGACGCGGCGAAGCTCGAGGTCGAGCGGCTCAAAGAGCGGACACGACCCAGACGGCGACAAGCGTGACGCCGCCGCCGAGCGCGGCGTAGCCGAGGGCGCGAAGCGGGCTGCGCCGCGGCGCGGGTGCCGGGCCCTGGGCCTGGCGGATCAAGACATCCTCGACCATCTGCGGCAGGCGCGGGCCGAAGCGCACGAGGATACGCGCGGTGCGGGCCAGATCGTTGGCCACCGCGCGCGGGCCGATCGAACTGGCGATGTAATCCTCGACGATCGGGTGGGCGACGTCCCAGATGTTGATGTTGGGGTTGAGCGAGCGCGACACGCCTTCAACCACCACCATCGTCCGCTGGAGGTGGATCAGCTCGGTGCGGGTCTGCATGCCGAACCATTCGGTGACCTCGAACAGGTAATGCAGCAGCCGGCCCATCGAGATCTGGGTCGCATCCATGCCGAAGATCGGCTCGCCCACGGCGCGCAGCGCCCGGGCGAACTCGTCGACGTCCTGATCGGCGGGCACGTAGCCGGCTTCGAAATGCACCTCGGCCACGCGCTTGTAGTCGCGGGTGATGAAGCCGTAGAGGATCTCGGCGTAGACCTTGCGGGTGTATTCGTCGATCCGCCCCATGATCCCGAAATCGAGCACGATGATGTCGCCGTTCGCCGCGATCTTGAGGTTCCCCTGGTGCATGTCGCCGTGAAACAGCCCGTCGCGCAAGGCGTGGCTGAGGAAG
>Ga0180436_10004395_pt1 | contig 12679 bp, 15 predicted proteins | sample SS_ome_2_FD_132434 | JGI IMG/M metagenome (GOLD analysis project Ga0180436, IMG submission 132434) | Hypersaline lake sediment archaeal communities from the Salton Sea, California, USA - SS_3_S_2 metaG | ecosystem: Environmental > Aquatic > Non-marine Saline and Alkaline > Hypersaline >...
AGCTGGGCCGAGCCGGTTTCGCGGAACATCATCGCAGATGATGCACCACCAGAACGCAATTCGCCGTTTGATACAACATCACCGCGCTGGAATGGAACAAACAACTCAGGTCCGCGCTCGCCAACGATGTAAGGCTGGTTTGCGTTGACGGGGCCGCCGTTGGCGCGGAAGAAATTGCTGTTTAGGTCAAACGATCCTGGCCCAATACTGAGTCCGGTACTGCTGCCGCCACCCAGCGCACCAAGCACCGTCATGAACAGCTTTTGGGCCAGCATTTGGGTGGCCATGTCGATGAAGGCGCGGCCAATGTTTTGGAACATCGTGGCGAAGGCTTCCTCGACCGTTCCAGTGCCGGTGACCACTGCTTCGACGGCGGTGGACATTGCTGTGGATAATTCGTTGGCCAAGAAGCCATAGCGTTCCATGAGCTGGTTTTGACGTAGCTGTGCTTGCTCGACCGCGTCAAGCTGTGGAAGCAGTCGCTCATAAAGTGCTAGCTGATCTTGAAGTCCTTGGATTCGGATGTCAAATTCGGCTCGTTCCCCAGGAGCTGCGGCTTCGCGCAAGCGAGTTTGCTCATTTATTTGTTCATTTACTTCGCGTAAAGCATCTATGCGGCGACGTTCTTGACTCACAAGTAGATCAAGACGTTCGGCATCTTCGCCACCAAAAGGAGAAGCTAGACCTCGCTGAACGTCTTCGATCTGACGTCCGATGTCACGGCCCACGGCAGATGTAGCCTGCTGGGTTTGAAGCTGGAGCAATTCTCGCTCGACTTCAAGCTGTTGTTTACGCTGTCGTGTGCGGTCATATTCAAGTTCAAACTGTTCTTTAAGTACAGTACGCTGGTTTAAGTATGTTTCGTAAAGAGTAAGTGCTTCATCATTTGATTTAACTTCGGCTGCTGCTTGCTGGTACTTGATATCTAAAATTTTAAGTTCATTATCACGTTCTAAGGCAATTGTTTGGAGTCGCTGTTCGACTGCTGCAAGAGAGCCTCGCTCAAACTCTAAAGTTTCTTGGCGAATTTGTATCAGGGCAATTTCTGTTTGAAGAGCATCTACAAGGGCCGCATCCAGTTGTTTTATCTGTTGTTCTTGAGCGCGAACCGCTTCTTTGGCGGCGCGTTCCGCTTCGCGGGCGGCACGTTCTCTTGCTCTTGTCGCCTCCTTTAAAGCGCGAGCTTCGGCATCAACACGTTCCTTAACTAAACCCAGCAACTCGCGTTCGTAACGAAGCTCATTTGCCTTAAATTGATTTTTTGCTTCTTGATAAGTTAGATCTTCGGAACGATACTGACTTAGAATTTTTTGGTTTTCTATGTTGTATTGTGCAAGAAGTTCTTCTTTTTCTAAGGCAAAAACTTTATCATTAAGAATGTCTCCGTTTAGACGTGCTATTTCAAGACGACGTTCTTCCGTGGCTAACAACTGGTTAGTCGAGCTAAGCGCATTTATTCTGTTCTCTAATTCAGTATTTGTTTCCTCGTTAATTTGACGCTGCAACGCTTCAATTTCTTTAAAAATGCGTGCTTGTTCTGCTATGTCTTGAGTGGAGCTGGCTCGACGTACCAGTTCTTGCATACGCGGATCTGTGGATTGCGTTGCTTGTTGACGCAATGACAGTGCTGTAAGTCCACCAGCAAATTGCTGGACAGGTCCTTTTGCCAGTTTGGCCGCTTCTGCGAGGAGTAGGGTTACAAATTGCGTTACAGCATTACTTAGTTCTAGAGTTGCATCACCAAATTCTTTTAGTGCCGTTACACCATCATCACCAACAACTGTTCCTAATCGTGCAGTAGCTTCTTGTAGCGCTGCTTGTTTTCCTTGAAGTTCTTCAAGGCGGTTTATAAGTTTTGCTGTCGGAGTTCCAATTTGACCAAGAGATGCTACGATTGCATCGATGTTTGCGGTTGCCGGGTTTAAGGCTTGGCCAAGCTGGGAAGCCTTAGACACGAGCATGTCTATTGTTGTACCTAGCTGAGTACCGACCAGCGATAACCCGAATCCGTATTGACCGCCGATAGCACCACCTAAGCCACCGCCGAGCGCACCACCAGCGGCAGCGCCTAAACCTTGACCAAAAAGCAGCGGGAACGCGCCACCGATGATGGCACTGCCTGCCGCTTCTCTACGGCGGTTTGCCGCCTCTTGGCGACGACGAGCTTGAGCCTGTATAAATGCAGGGCTGCCGGGAATGTTTGCAGCACCGCCTATTGGACTGGATTTTGCAACTTGTTCAGCGATCCTGCGTTCTTTTTCAAAAGCAGCTTCTTTTGCGGCTGTGCGTCGTTTGAGTTCTGCGTCAAATGCCGCTCCTTCTTTTTTATCAAGTTCTAAGGCTTGATTAAATAATCTTGTCTGCATACTTTCTTCTAATTTAAAAGTACGCATTAAGTTGTCAACTTCATAATCAACAAGTTGTTTATTGAAACTTTTTTCGATGTCAAAGATTTGCTTGGCGTAGGCTTCCCTTGCCTTAAACTGCGCTTGACGGTTGGCGCTCTCCTCTGCGGCTAATTGCGCGAGACGTTCGGCTTCGGCTGTTCTGCCAGGGCCTTGTAGGTACGCAGACCGCTCCCGAGCAATACGAGCTGAACGGCCACGGGATATTGTTTCTTCGACAAAAATCTGGCGCTCTTGGGCACGCAATGCAGTTCGAGGACCAGCATCTTTAAGGCGATTACGCAAAGCAATTTCGCGCTCGATTAAACCGTTTTGGCGGGTCTGGGCTTCGTTGGCTTGACCAAGAATTGTTACATACTCCTTAATTGCTTTTGTTTCTCCCTCCGTACCAGCAATTACGTCTTTAAGTGTTCCAGCCGCTTTTCCGAGTAGCCGCTCGTAATTACCTAAGGATTGCGCGAGTCTACCTTGCTTACCTAGGCTTTCATTTAAGCTATCGGCAGCTACAGCACTTTGGTTTATTTTTGAGCGCAGTTCTTCGAGCTGGCGTGTGCCTCTTACACTTATTTCAATTTCTGCTCTGTAAGCCACGGCCCAGGGCTGGTACGTCGTACTTTATTGTAGGCGGCGAAAAGCCCGCTTATCTACGGCGGCGGGCTTTCTCCATTTGCTTTTCTTGGTCCTCGTTTAGGATACTAAAGTAGGCGCTCCAGGCGATGAGTTCTTCTGGGGTCATGGTGGTGCGGACTTCGGAAAGGCTCATGCCGAGTTCTTTGGCGACACCAAATTGGAGCATGAGCCAGTTGTCTTTGCGAAGGTCCGCGATCAGGCTTTTGGGTCCATCGGTTCGTCGTTGCCGTCATCGAGGATGCCGAGCATCAGAGCTTGGAGGTCTTTGTCCTTGACTTCGTTTTTAAGGACGTCGATTTCGCCGGGGCTGAAGAGCTTTTTGCCGTTTTCGTCCATGGCTTTGCTGATCAGCAGTTGCAGGGCAAATGCGGAGGCGTCGTCCGATTTTGCTTGTTTTTGGGCGCGTTCGCGCTCGGCCATGGTCAGAGGGCTGACGTACATCTCAAACATGCTGCCGTCGGACAGTTCGATCTCGCGCTTGGTGGGTTCGAGGTTGGCGGCCTTACGCAGGCGGTCAATGGCGCGGGTAGGAACCGGCATGGTGAGTGATGGTGTATAGGTTTACTGTAGCGTTCCAGCATGAAAAAGCCCCGGTGGTCCGGGGCGTGTATCCGTATCCTGTAGCGATGTATCAGGCGGTGGTGCTGAGGTCGAAGGACGGAGCGCCGGCGGGGCGGAAGTTCACGGTGACGGATTGAGCGTCGTCAGGGTTGATGTTCATGCTGGCGGAGGTCAGCGTGGCATCAAACTCGATGGAGCGGCTCAGGGTGTCGTCGAGCGAACCACCGGAGAAGACGCGGTCGGTGTACAGCTTGAAGGCGGCGCCGACTTGCTGGCGTTGGAGCACGTCCTCGACCATGCGGTTGGAGAGGGCGGCGTCTTCGTTGGTCATGTAGACCGTTGCGGTGCCGGTGCCGTCGCCGAAGCCAGCGATGTAGGCGCGGAAGGGGACGTATTGACCGGGGGTTTGGCCGATCGTGGTAACGTCGATCTCAGCGCGGGTGATCTCGAAGCTCCAGTCGCGGACTTGGCCGACAACGGCGAAGTCGGCGTAGGCCACTTGGAATTCGTTCGGGGCAGCGGCATCACCGTCGTCAGTGATGGTGATGGTCGAACCACCGAGAGTGGCGGACACTTGCAGCACGCCGGTGGAAGCGGTGTAGCCGATGACGTAGTAGGTTGTGCCTGCGCTGATGCCAGCAGGCAGCGTGCCGGTGCCGGAACCGCCGGTTTGGCTGTTCACGACGCTGAACACGACCGGGTCGCCGACCTTAAAGTTCAGGTAGGGAGCAACGGTGATTTCGTCGTCGGCGACGGCAACATCGCTTTCGCCGAAGGTGCCGGTCGTACCAGCGGGCTTGTAGTAGAGGGCACCGGAAGTGCCGGACAGAACGGTGGTGGCCATGGGGCGTACCAGGAAATAGAGATTTCTGCGGGCACTGCCCGGCTTCTTATAGGTTAGCGCAAGTAGTTACGACAACACAGTCGCTGTGTAGCCGGTGTCGATGCGGCCCATGAAATGAGGTGATTCTTCGGTGGCTGAGAATGTCGGGCCGTTAATTTCGCCGAGCTTGACGTAGACACCCGTGGTTGTCTTTGCGGTGTCGTTAATTGTTTCTAGGACGTTTACTGCTGTTGTTACTAACTGTTGATTGCGGGCCGGACCACGGCCTTTTTCGGTGAAGATGCGGATTACAAGCGCTCCACGGGCATTATCGACGCTGGATGTAAGCGTTGGTTCGTTGGTTAGTCCGAATGTGATGTTGACGCGGACGTATTCGGTGGTTGTGTTGGGTGGGACTGCGGTGATGTTGTCGAAATATACCGGGACAGGTGGCACCAAGTTATTGAACGCTGTCAGCAGCGGTGACTCCATGGAAGCTCGGATTGCTTGGTAGTCCATCAGCTGAATAAATCGTCCATCTCAATTTTGACGGCTCGGTCGAGCTTGCCGCCCTCGACGTAGGTGGCGAACCAGTCGAGATCTGCTGTGGCGCTGGATTCGCGGTTTGGATCACCGCCGCCGATGTAACCACGGTAGGACGGCTGTTGACGACCACCGTCGCCTTCTCTGAATTTGCGAAGACCTAGCTGTGTTTGGGGCATAGGTTGACCCGAAGGTCGGATAAACGCGCTTTCCACCAAATCGGTTGCTTCTGGTGCGTAGCTGGAGAAGTTTGAGATTGTAAATGTGATTTTGTCTTTGGTGAGGATGCTTTTTACGACTTGCTGGCCGGTGAGGGCGGGGGAATAGATGGGGCGTGGCTCGCCTGGTTGGCCGTCGCCTTTTGAGCTGCCGGATGCACCAAGGGGGCTTTCAATTTGCCAGGAATTCGAGAATTTGCCGGTCCAGCTCGGGCCTTCTTGCTGCAGTTCACGCACTGTTCGCTCTGCGGCGGCTTTTGGGCCGTTAAATACTGTGGTGGCTGCTACACGGTCCAGCTCTTTTAGAAGGTTCCAGACGCCGTTTTTGGCCATTATTGGGGCCTCACGATCAGGGTGTGGTAGACGGGGTTGTCACCACGGTAGGTCAGGACGTTGATGATCTTGGCTTCGCGGGTCGCTCCAGCCTGGGGGTATTGGACGCGGTCGGCTTCGGTGGGGTAGTAGTCGCCCAATTCTGAGGTTCCGATAAGAATCTTAACGTCCGTTGTTTGATAGAGGCCCTCGGATTCGCGGGGAGTGAGGCGGCTGATGATGCCTTTGACGGTGACTTGGGTGTCCGCTCCAGTCACAGCACCTGTGGTGGGGTTGTAGGTGCGGGGAGTTGCGGTTTTGATGTAGGTGATGTCTTGGCCCCAGTCGGCCAGAATTTGGTCGGGAACTGGGCCGAAGGTGGTTTCGATGCGTCCCATGTCAGCCTCTCACGACGCGGACTTGGTAGCCGCCGGAGCCGCCGAGGGTGTACGCACCAAGGTAGGACTGGAGCCAAGGGTAGACGTCGAAGACGTTGTTGACGGTGCCGGTGGCTTGGCTTTGTTTGTTGTATTTGACTTGAAGTTCGCCGAGTTTGACTTCGTCGTAGAGGCCGGTGGTTCCGGTGTTGCCGGTGATGGCGTCGGTGTCGTTGATTAGGGCACGGGCCAGTTCATAGGTGGCGTATTTAATGTCGGCGGGGATTTCGCTGCAGGTCAGTTCGACGCGGTCGATGTGGTAATTGTTGCGGGGCCAGCTCAGGGCTTGGCTTGTGTCGCAGCGGTCGCCGTAGAAGTTCAGGCTGTCGATCCAGCGGGTGGCGCTGATGATGGAGCGGTTCTTTTGGTCGTCGGTTTTGTCGTCCCAGGTGCTGCTGTTTGGGACGGTTTCGAAATAGGCGTCGGCTTCCGCCAGCGTGACGTAGCTGTTGGAGGAGGCTCCGCTTAATGTGGCGTCGATGACTGCGGCCACAGGAATAAAAAAGGCTTTGTTTCAGTGTAGCGGCAATAAAAAAGCCCCGCCGAGGCGGGGCGATTGCAGCCGTGATCAGCGTAGATCAGGCGATGACAGAGGTGTCCAGAGGGCTGTTGACGGTGAGCTGAACCATGGGGATCAGGTCGATGTCGTAGGTAGCGCTCCAGTTGCCGGCGGTGGCGAGGGCGGTGTTGGTGGGGTTGTCGCCAGCGTTGGTCCACTTGGTGCCCATCACGTGGTAGGCGGTGTGGTAGTCGACGCTCAGCACGTCCTGCTTGGAGAGGACGTTGCGGTCGGCCTCGATGCGGAGGTCTTGCTGCACACCTTCGAGGATGGTGCCTGACTTGGTCAGGTAGCACACAAACTCGGATTGGTCGCCGGATGAACCAGGAACGACAGTGTTGACGGCGGGGTCCATGATGACGCGGCAGCCGGCGAATTCGCCGATGCTGCGGGCGCCGACGCCCACGCCGCCACCGCCCCAGGTCACAGCGCCGGAGGCGGCGAGTGCGGAGGTGGAGAAGGTCAGCATTCCGACCTGATACAGGTAGAAGCCGACGGAGGGGTGGACGACCAGGGTGTCCAGCTCGTCGCCACGCTCACCCAGGAGGGCGCGGGCGCGGGAAACGGCAGCGGCGCTGAGGAAGTTGTCCTCGTCCGCACCAGAGGCAGCCGCGACACCCAAGTCGAGTGCGTTGGCGCTGAGGGCGGTCTTGAACAGACCCCAAAGCTGGGAAAACAGGCGCTCGCTGTTCTTTTTGTTGATGGCATCGGCAAGCTGGTTGCGGATGTGCATCATGGGATCTTCGCCGGCAGCCAGGATGGCCACGTCATCCACTGCATACGCGAAGCCGCGATGGCAGATGGTGGCAATCTGGGTGGCGGTTCCGATCTTCTGAGGGGTCAGATAGCCGGAATTGCTGGTGCCCCAAGTGGCCGTTCCATCCATGATCTCCTCGGTGGGAGACACGGGATTGAACTCGGGAACTTGGATGCGGGTGCCGCCTTCGCGGGCGTCCAGCAGGGGATTGCGAACGACAGCACCGCTCTTTAGGAACAGGCTGCGCTCTTTGATCGCCTCAGACACGTAGGTGCTGAGGTTATTCCTTTTTACGATGTCCGCGAGGAGGACACCGCCGGAATAGTGCTGAAATGGGGCGGCCATTTTAGAAAACCAACGTCAAAAATTTGCGGGGCCCAAGTCACGGACTTGGCGAGGCAGCGTCCCACCGGGACTCAAAGACCGGCCTCTCTCCTCAGCACTGCTGCGAGTTCGGGGTCTTGTGCATCGAGCTGCATTTGCCTCGTTATGTTAATGCTACCTTCCTTCCAAGGGTTTGCCATTCCAGGGGAAATGGCGGAGTTTGGTGTCGGTTTGGCGCCCATTCCTGCAGCACTGCTGGGTTTGAAATGGTGCTCGAAGCCCGAACCAGGGTTTTTCAAGTTGGAAAGGTAGGTGTTGATGTCTTGCTCGACACCGCCTTGGAGGACGACAACTTTGCCGTCACTGTTTTTCTGGAGGTTGCCCTGCAGAAGAGTGAGCATTTGCTCGGCGTTGATCGCTCCAGCCTGGCTGATGGCGGAGAGGGCGCTGGTGCGGGTGGCGGCTTTTTCGTTGGAGACGCGCAGTTCGTCGAGTTGGCGTTCCAGCTCGGTGATGCGGGTGTCCTTTTCTTGGGCGGTTTTGTTGGCTTCCTCCCAGAGGTCTTTCCATTGGCCTTGGTCTTCCAACGTCTTTTTGCGTTGGTCGTCCTGCTTTTTGTAGACCTCGTCGAGCTTGGCTTTGATGCCTTGGAAACGTTCCTCGGCTTCGGCGGCCTGGGTTTGGAGGGTGGTCAGCTTGGATTCATACTCGGCGCGGAGGGCGTCGGATGAATCGGGGGCTGAGACTGGAGCGGTGTCGGCAGCCACGGGCTGTTCGGACTGCGCCACGGGCGCGTCCTGGATGACTTGCTCTTCCATGTTCAGGATTCAGTTTCGGGGATGTACGGGGTAAACGGTTTGGGCTCGGCAGCCTTCTTGGTGCGGCGACGCGCAGGTGCGGGTGCAGCTTTTTCCTCTGGGTAAGGGTTCTCTTCCCGCATATCGACAAGTTCCCACTTGTACGATCCATCGGGTTGGAGGACCCTGTCAAGCGATTGGCCCATGACAAAGTGTTGTTGCGCTTATATTCTACTGCGCTACTTCAGTGGGGGTACGTTCCATGGCGGTGGGGAGGATTTCGCCTTGCATTAGGATTTGGCGGAATTCGTCGCGGGCGAGGACGCCGTTGTCGAAGAGGGAGGTGAGGGCGGTGATGTCTTGGCCGATGAGGCGGTCGATGTCGAAGTCGCGGTTGATGGTGACTTCGGGTGGTTCGATGCCGATGTAGTTGGCGGCGAGGTCGAAGGATTTTTGGAGGGATTGCTCTAGGTCCATGGAGACCATGGAGAGCATGGAGTTGGTGTCGACACGGTCCAGGCGGCGGGCGTCGGCGGATTCGGCGACGAATTTTTGTTGGCTGAGGGTGCTGATGCCCAGGGTGGCCATCTGCATTTGGAGTTCTTTGATTTCTGCGGATTGGGCTTCGAAGGCGCTGGCGGCTGGGTCGACGTAGTAGACCTTGTTGCCGGGTTGGGTGGCCATGGCGTAGTTGACGCTGACGGCCATGTCTTTGGTTTGGTCGTCCCAGCCCTCTAGGACGAGGATGGGTTGGGAGGCGATGTGGAGGCTGTGGATTAGGTCGGCTTGGCGTTGGAAGTGGGCCAGGTTGAGGTAGGCGATGTCCAGTAGTGGGGGTTTGCTGGTCATCGTGTCGGTTTTGCCGGAGTACATCGTGACCAGCGGGATGCGGTCCAGGGTGTAGTCGCCGGATTCGATGAGTTCGTAGTCGGAGGTGGAGTCGGTGGCGTCGAAGGCGTTGGGGTAGGGGAAGCCGCCGGCCATGGCTTTGACGGTTTCGACTTGGCGGTAGATGCGGTAGCGGCCTGGTTCGATAACCCGGATTTGGTCGTACACTTTTTCGCCGAAGTCGCCGTCGGGGACGACGGCTTTTTCTTTGATGCGGACTTGGATTAGGTTGCCGTAGTTGACTTCACGGTCCAGGCGCCAGCCGTAGATGTTGGTGGGGTCGACTTCGATCCAGTAGGGGCGGCGGTTGAGTTCGCGTTCTTCGGCGAGGCTGCGGGCGCCGGTTGGGGCTGGGAAGTCGACGAGGGTGTGGCAGTGGCCGTAGGTGAGGGCGCAGATCAGGAGGCGGCGGGCGTATTCGTCGAGGTCCGATCCACAGCCGTCAACGTCCTTGGAGAAGATTTCGGTCCAGTAGGGGTCGCCGGTGATGTTGATGGATTTGCGGAGGATCAGGCCGGCGGCGGCGCGGATTAGGCGTTGGGTGAAGGGGGAGAATACGGCGCGGTTGACGCGGGATAGGTAGGCGGTGTAGTCCTCGCGGGGTTCGATTGGGAGGAACGCTTCGCTGTTTTCGCGGAGGTATTCGGTGCCGTTGGTGACGGCTTTCATGATTTCCCAGCCCTTCATCATGTCCAGCACCGCTTGGGTGCGGGTGAACGGGCTGTCCGGTCCACCCATGGTGGTGGAGCTGACAAGGTGGGTGCGGATTTGGCCGGGAACTGCGTAGGTCATTGAGTTACCATTTCACCTTGTCAGCCCAGTAGGCGGGGGACATTTTCCTTTTTTGATGTTAGCGGCGCCTCGGTATTCAATCATCGTCTTCGCCGTCGTCGACTTCGATCATGACCTCGATGCCGGAGGCGAGGCGGGTCATGAGTTGACCGAAGTCGTCGGGGTCTTGGGGAGTGGGGAAGACGAAGGTGGCTTGGGTCATGCGGGTGTCCGCATCGATTTCCAGGTGGGTGGAGTAGCCAGAGATGATGCGGACGCCCATTAGCCGTGGTATCCAACTGCGATGTGGGGAATGATACTGGGCGTTCCAGAGCTGATTTCGGAGAGGCGTAGGCGGATGCGGGAACTGGGGCGTCCGCTGTAGGGGTAGACGTATTCGCCGGCTGCGTTGATGGTTTTGCTGGTGTCGATTTCGAACCAGGTGTCGCTGCCTTCGCAGCCGCATTCGAGGGCGAGTTTGAAGTTGGCCGATCCAGTGACTAGGGCGCCGAAGGTGAATTCGCTGGCGTGGCAGCGGACTTCGAGGGCGTCGTTGAGGGTGGTCATTTCGGCGCCGGTGTACTCAACCGTGTTGGTGTAGCGGTTGGTGGCGGTGATTTCGACGTTGGCCATTACTTTTTACCTCGCTTGGGGCGTTTTTTGGCCGTTTTGGCGGATTCGCGGAAGTCCTTGGCGGTGGGGGCGCCTTTGGAGCCGGGTTTCCGCATTTTTTCGCCCGATCCAGCCGCGATGCGCTTGCGTTTGGCAGCGATGTTGGCGTAGAGACCGCGTTTTGGCATGGGGCGGGCGGCGGTTATGCCAAGTCTACTTCTTTTTGCGTTTTTGGGCGGCGGTTTTTGCTTTGCGGGCGGTGTCGTAGGCGATGGCGGCGGCTTGTTTTTGGCTGTAGCCCTCGTCAATCAGCTTCTTGATGTTCTCGCTGATGGTTTTCTGGCTGTATCCGCGTTTCAATGGCATCGATTACCTCGGCTTCGGGGAGTTGAGCGGGCTCTTTTTTGGGCTCTACGTTGATATTAAGCATTGGGACTTGGACGGAGACTTGTTCGGGCGTGGATTCGCCGAGGACACGTCCCAGGGAATCCAGGACTTGGGCGGCGGTTTGGAGTTGGCCTTTTTTCATGGCCGCGTTGACGAGGCGGATTCGCATTGTTTGGATGCGGGCCAGCATGTTTTCGCGGTCTTTTTTCCAGTCTTCTTCGTTCCAGATGCTGACTTGGTGCCAGTCGCGCCAGGCGGTGGCGACGCCGATGCCTTCGCGGGCGGCGTGGTCGTAGACGAGTTGGCGGGTGCTGTGGCCGTCGAGTTGGTGGCGGTAGAGGCGACGGCGGCGGGCTTCGATGAACTCTTCGGCGCGTTTGTCGCCACGGGTGCGGCGTTCTTTTTTGGGTTTGTCGATGTTTTGGGGGGAGTATGTGTCGAGTTCGTGCTCGAATTTTTGGTCTTCGGTAACGTTTTGCTCTTCGGACATAGTATCCACTGTGCTTTAGTACAGCCTATACGATGTTTTGCCCATTAGGCCAGCTTTTGCGAGGTTGAATTGTTGCAAGCAGAGGTATCCGAACGCATCGAAGGCGTGATCGACGCCGAGGTTTTTGTTGGGGAGGCCCGTTCCAGGGGTGTAGGTGAGGGTGCGGAAGGATTTGATAAGTTCGCGGCAGCGAGGGTGGATTTTGCAGCGGCGCGTTCCAGTGGCGTCGAGGAGGGCGGTGTTGACGGCGGTGATTTTGTCGCGGACTTTCCAGGGGGATTTGGGGGAGGAGACGCTGAAGCCGGATTTGCGGAGGATGGTGTGGTCGGTGAAGCCGACGCCTTGGGTTTTGCGGGCGCCGCCGGTGGGGTCGGGGCAAGCGATGACGCGACGTTCCACGCCGTAGCGGCGGGTGACTTCTTCGGCGAAGTCCCAAGTGGTGGCGCCGCCGGTCATGATGATTTCGTCGAAGACGTAGAGGGTTTCGCCGTCGCGGACGGCGCAGATGCCGGACATGGGGTCGACGTTGAAGTCGACACCGAGGAGGAGGGGGAGGATTGGGATGTCTTTGGCGTCGGTGCTGATGTTGGCGTCGCTGAATGAGACGGCGACGAGGCCGCTGAGGTTTTCGAAGCTGGCCTCGAATTCTTGGCGGAAGGTGCGGGCGTCGAGTTGGGCGCGGGCGGCTTCGACTTCTTCGGGTGGGACGTTGCCGCCTTCGATGGTGGTGAAGCTCCAGCGCTTCCAGTTGGGGTCGTCGGTGGCGGCGTATTGCCAGAGTTCGTAGAACCAGCTGGCCGTTCCATCGGGGGTGGAGATGAAGAGGCCCCAGCCTTGTTTGTCGGCGAGGGCGGGGCGGATGACTTCGGACCAGACAGTTTGGTCCATGAAGGCGGCTTCGTCGAGGACGACGCCGGAGAGGCTGCGGCCTCGGAGGGCCATGGCGTTTTCGGTGCCCTTGAGTTCGATCATCGATCCATTCACGAGTTCGAGTTTGAGGTCGGTTTCGTTTTTGGATTTGATCCAGGAGGTGGGGACGAGGCGTTTGAGGACTTTCCAGGAAATGTCCTTGGCCATGCGGTAGGTGGGGGCGCAGTAGAAAAAGGTTTCGCCGGGGCGTTCGATCGCTCCACGCAGGAGTTCGATGCAGGCGAGGTAGGACTTG
>Ga0180436_10004396_pt1 | contig 12676 bp, 11 predicted proteins | sample SS_ome_2_FD_132434 | JGI IMG/M metagenome (GOLD analysis project Ga0180436, IMG submission 132434) | Hypersaline lake sediment archaeal communities from the Salton Sea, California, USA - SS_3_S_2 metaG | ecosystem: Environmental > Aquatic > Non-marine Saline and Alkaline > Hypersaline >...
GATCCCTTCGATCCGTTCGATCGAGAACACGCCGCAGCCAAGGCCTAGATTGATGCATGGTCGCCTACCCGTTGTTGTTTCAATGTCATTGTTTCAATGTCATCGATGCCTGCCGCTCGTCCCACTCTCCAGGGGCCTTCTCGACGATCTCGGTTAGCAGCAGCTCAGCCGGATCGATGCGGATGATCTTGCCGTCATTGCGGCCGAGATAATTGCCTGTCCGCACCCGGTGCAGTATCCCCTCCCGCGTCATAATCAGCGCCCAGCGCGTCCCGTACTGCTCAAGGGTTCCAACCATGCGCAATGAGTCAAGCGAGAACGCCTCTAACGGCTCCTTTGGACGCATCGGGTCAGGCGAGATACCATTGGAGTCACGCTTTTTCACCACATCAGCCGCCTGCCGATCCATCGCGAAGGGATCACGCCGCGCATTCGGTTGGTAGGGAAAAGGCGCCACCAAGGCGATCTCCGGGACCGGCTCAAGCGCCCCCGCGGGTTGCGCCTTCACCCGCCCGGCATAGGCTTCGAGTTCGGACATCTTCGGGTCGGCACAGGCGGCGACCAGAATGACGCTGATCGCCAGTACAGTGCGCAAGCCAAGCGCTGAACCGCGGCGGTCTAATCGCAGCACGGCGCTTCTCATTGAACCCCCGACTCATCCAGGTAGCGATAGGTCTTGACAATGGCCCCAAGGGTCATTGGAGCCGTTGCCGCGCCCCGCTCGTCGTTACCCCCGATCTGGATATTGTGCACCGTCACGATCCGCGGCAATGCCGCCAGACCGCTAATAAAGGTCGCGAACGCGTGATAACGCCCACGCACCCGGACTTGGATCGGCAGTTCCGCGTAAAAGTCTTTGTTGACCTCACCCGCGGGCTGAAACAGCTCGAACTCGAGTCCAGACGCCAAGCCGGTTTGGGACACGTCAACAAGCAATGAGGCAACCTCCGTTTGATCAGGGAGGGTGCGTAACATAGCGCCGAAAGACTCCTCCATCTGCGCTAACTGTTGTCGATAGCCCTCAAGATTAGCCGCCTTATGCTGCTTCTGCTCAAAGCTCTGGCGCAACTCCAGCTCCTTCTTCTCGGCGCGCTCTAGCTGCTCGATCTGACCGCTGGTAATGAAGTGGTACCAGCCAAAGCCAATCAACCCGCAGCCAAGGGCGATGAGCACCGCCTTGGCCGCGAGCGGCCATTCGCTGATATTATTGAAATCGAGTTCATTGAGGTCCATTAGCGGCCTCCAAGCGTCAAGGCGAGGCCCTCATCGGCCTTGACCGACGCAGGCCGCGTCTGCTCAAGGCGCAGGCGGAAATGGCTGAAGCCAGTGCCGGTCTCATCCTTGTTCTCGATCAGCAGCAGCTCCGGCTTGCCAATCCATGCCGAGGCCTCGATATTGCGCATCAAGGCCGAGACGCGCGCATTCGACTGGGCGCGCCCCTCAATCGTCACGCGTCCCCCTTCTTGCTGCAGCCTGGTCAAGAACAACCCAGCAGGTACCGCGTCGACCAGTTGATCGAGCAAGCGCACGATCTCAGGGCGGCTTTCTTGCAGGGCTTGAATCACCCCCATCCGTGCTAGGAGATCAGCCTTCTTCTTCTCCAGCTCATTGATCTCTCGAATGCGCCGATTGAGGACCGCAATCTGCCCTTCCAGATAGGCATTGCGAGCGCCCTGCGCATCGATCATGGCATCGATCTGGAACTTGAGCAGCACCCCGACCAGCAAGACCGAGCCAAGCGCGGCCGCCGCGAAGATACCTAAGTCACGCTGACGGCGACGGCGCTCTTGCTCGCGCCAGGGGAGGAGATTGATCCGCGCCATGGGTCAACGAAACCGGCGCATCGCCAGCCCAATCGCGACCAGCATCGCATTGCTCCCCTGCCGCAGCAGCTTAGGATCGAGATCAGCGGATAAGGCCATCTCGGCAAAGGGATCGGCAATGCGTACCGGCAGCGCCAGTCGCTCGGCAAGCGGCTGCGCAAGCGCTGGCACCTGGGTGACACCACCGGTCAACAGAACCTCATCGACCTGACTGTAGGCACTGGTCGAGTAGAAGAACTGCAGGGCGCGCGCCAACTGCCGCGCCAAAGCCTCTTGGAAGGGGCCGAGCACCTCGGTCTGCAGCGACTGGGACAGCGGTGTTTCGAGGAGTTGCGATAGGGCCTCGTCGCGCCCAATCCCCGCCCGACGTTGCACCTCCTCAAGCAGTTGTTGGCCGCCAAAGCTCTGCTCGCGGGCGTAGATGTTCTGTCCGGCACGTAGCACGTGCAGCGTCGTCGTCGTCGCGCCGATGTCGACCACTGCGGTGAGCCGATCCGCGCCGGACTCGGAAGCAGCTAGCAAGACAGCGCAGGCGTTCTCGACCGCGTTCGACTCGATGTCGACGATCTCAACCGTCAACCCGGCCAGTTCGAGGGCTGCGACCCGATCGTCGACGTTCTCCTGCCGCGAGGCCGCGAGCAGGACATCAACCATCCCGGCGGAGCCCTGGGTTGGCCCGATCACATCAAAGTCGAGGTTGACCTCCTCTAGGGGATAGGGCACATACTGATCGGCCTCGAGCTGGATTTGCGCCTCCATCTCGGCGTCGGAGAGTTCGGCACTCAGCGACAGCACCTTGGTGATGACCGCCGAGCCCGCCACGGCAACCGCCGCGCGCTTGGTTTTCGACTTAGAACGGCGCAGAGCCGTAGCAACCGTCTCACCGACCAGGCTGACATCAGCGATCTTTTTTTCGACTAAGGTATGCGCGGGCAGCGGCTCCAGCGCCAAAGCTTCCACACGGCAGTACTCCGGTCCACTCGCGGAGCAGGGCGCCAGCTCAATCAGCTTGACAGCGGTCGAGCCGATATCGATGCCGAGCAGTGGACGTTGTTTCTGGCCAAATCCAAACATTCCGCGTCAGACGTCTCCTCAAGTAGAGGCTAAAAGCTTAGAATTTCTTGACCTTAGCCGCACTATATCATTATCGCTCGATCGTCATCGCTCGATCAAAAAACCTCAACCATCTCACCCGCAACCGAAACGACAACCGTACCAATGCCAAGACGCCATGGGAGCCGACTCGGCCGCCACTCAGGCAAGCCAAGCCCGGCGCCAGAACCATTTAAGAATAGTGCAAAACCAGCCGCTCGCAGCGCCTGCGCCGGACAACGGCGACAATTGGCCTATGAAGCGGCACGCCTGATGCGCGAGCAGGGGGTACTTGAACTCGATCGCGCACGACGCAAGGCCGTCGAGCGGCTTGGCATCAGCAACCGACGCTGTTGGCCAGACAATGCTGAGATTCAGGCCGCGCTCGAAGACGAGTATCGGCTCTTCCAGCCCGAGACTCAGCAGTCGATTACGACCGCCCTGCGTGAACAGGCGCTCGCGGCAATGCAAGCCTTCGCCGAGTTCGAGCCACGCCTGGTTGGACCCTCGGTGTCAGGCACGGCTTCACTCGAACAGGGCGTGCGTCTGCATCTGTTTGCGGATGATACCCGCCCCATCGTATTCCGACTGATCGACAAAGGCATCCCCTGGCAGGCCAGCGATCGCCAGCATCGCTATGCGGATGGTCGTCGACAGTTGCACCCAACCTTCGCCTTCGTCGCTGGCGAGATCCCCGTTGAACTCGTCGTGCTGCCAGATCGCGCTCGGCGCGACCCGCCACTGAGCGCGATCTCGGAGCGACCCGAGCGAGGACTGGATGTCGACGCGGTCGAGCGCCTCTTGCAGCATGAGCCCGGCTAACGCTTGGAGATCGGGATGTAATCGCGCACACCTGGCCCATGATAGATCTGACGTGGGCGCCCGATGCGGTTGGTTGGATCGCTCATCATCTCCATCCAGTGCGAGACCCAACCGACAGTCCGCGCAACAGCGAACATGACCGTAAACATGTTGCGCGGGATACCTAATGCACGGTAAATGATGCCGGAATAGAAATCGACATTCGGATACAGTTTGCGCTCGACGAAATACTCATCGTTGAGCGCGATCTCCTCGAGCTTCACCGCCAGTTCGAGCAGTGGGCTATCAGAGGCGCCAGGAAATTCCTCTAGCACCTGATGGCAGACCTCACGAATGATCTTTGCGCGCGGGTCGTAGTTCTTGTAGACGCGATGACCAAAACCCATCAGTCGGAACGGATCATCCTTGTCTTTGGCCTTATCGATAAACTTAGCCACGTTCTTCACATGACCGATCTGCTCGAGCATATCGAGCACGGCCTCGTTCGCGCCACCATGCGCCGGCCCCCAGAGCGAAGCGATGCCAGCAGCGATGCAGGCAAAGGGATTCGCGCCCGAGCTGCCGGCAAGGCGCACCGTGGAGGTGCTGGCGTTCTGCTCGTGGTCCGCATGCAGGATGAAGAGCAGATTCAGGGCCTTTTCCGCCAGTAAGCCCGGCTCGTAATCCTCGCAGGGCGTGGCGAACATCATGTGCAGGAAGTTTGCCCCATACCGCAGATCATTGCGCGGGTACATGATCGGCTCGCCGGCGAAATGCTTATAGGCAGCCGCTGCGATGGTCGGCATCTTCGCAATGAGCCGATGCGCGGAGACCTCGCGGTAGCGCGGATCATTGACATCGATCGACTCGTGATAGAACGCCGACAGCGAGCCGACCACTCCGCACAGGATCGCCATTGGGTGCGCGTCATAATGGAAGCCGCTGAGAAACCGTTTGAGGTTCTCGTTGAGCATCGTATGGCTGGTGATCAGATGCTCAAAATGGTCGAGTTCATCTTCGGTGGGCAGCTCGGCATAGAGCAGCAGATAGGCCACCTCAAGGAAGCTAGCCTTGGTCGCCAACTGCTCGATCGGGTAGCCGCGATAGAGCAGCACCCCCTTCTCGCCATCGATGTAGGTAATGGCGCTATGGCAACTGGCGGTTGCCATGAAACCTGGATCGTAAGTAAAGAAGCCGGCGTCGCGGTAGAGCGAGGAGATATCAAGCGCGCCAGGGCCTAGGGTGCCGGTCTTTAGCGGGTAGTCGAAACTTTTCCCCGCCGCTTTGTCGGTAATGGTGATGATCTGATCGGCCATAGATCTCTCTCCCGTCTATCAGTCCCCTCAACTCGACGCAGCGGTTTTCGTTGGTACGCCGGTGAGGATGTTCAGCCTGAGGGTTGAAGGTCAACAGGCGAATGAATGAGTCGATGCGCAGGCACTGAGTTGGGGCAGCTTGCACACTAGTAGAGCATTCAGGACAGGTTTTAGCCCGCCTGGGCAGCCCCAAGCGCCCACCCTAGCCGCGGCCAGAACGGTCTCTCAGCCCAAACGCCACCATTCTACGCGAGCCTCGCGTCTGCCATCCGAACCTTATGCTCGTAGATCGCTTAGCAGGAAAGGTGCCGCCTTAAGTCTCCGCTCGATGAGCGCGGCCGCTACAGCTATTCCGCCCGGCGCGAGGAATGCCCTGTTTAGGATCGGCCAAGGCGGAGCCAGACCGGTTGCGAGCCTGAGATCAGATCAGATCAGATCAGATCGGGACCAGCTTAGGGCCTCTTGCGGGCGACACCAGTAGCAACTGCCGCCCGCGCCACCGCCGCGGAAACGGTCTCGCGCAACCGTGGGTCTAATGGCTTTGGGATGATGTAGTCCGGCCCGCGCGTCAGCGCACTGAGCCCGTAGGCATCGAGCACTGACGCCGGAACCGGCTCTTTGGTCAGATCCTTGAGCGCGTGCACGGCGGCAATGCACATGGCGGTATTGATGCGCGAGGCGCGCGCATCCAGCGCGCCGCGGAAGATAAAGGGGAAGCCGAGCACATTGTTGACCTGATTCGGATAATCCGAGCGGCCCGTCGCCATGATCAGGTCGTCACGCACCTTGAGCGCGACCTCGGGACGGATCTCAGGTACCGGGTTTGAGAGCGCAAAGACGATCGGCCGCGGCGCCATCGACGCCAGCATCTCCGCACTGACCAAATCTGGCCCCGAGAGCCCGATAAAGACATCGGCGCCGACGAAGGCATCTGCGAGCGTTCGCCGTTCGGTCTCGACCGCGATCGCCGCTTTGTGACGATTCAGATCGGTGCGTCCCTTGTGGATGACACCCTTGCGGTCGATGGTCAGGATCTTGTCAGGGCTTGCTCCAAGTTCGATCAGCAGCTTGATCGATGCGATACCAGCCGCTCCGGCACCAAGCACGACGACATGCGCATCGGCCAGCGCCTTGCCCTGCAGTTCAAGCGCATTGAGCAGACCCGCCGCGATAATGATCGCGGTACCATGCTGGTCGTCATGAAAGACCGGGATATCCAGACGCTCGATCAGCGCCTGTTCGACATCGAAACAATGGGGCGCGGCTAGGTCTTCGAGGTTGATCCCGCCAAAGGTTGGCGCGATCCGGGCAACGGTCTCGATAAAGTCCGCGGGCGTTTCGGCGTTGACCTCGATATCGAAGACATCGATATCAGCGAAGCGCTTGAACAGCACCGCCTTACCCTCCATGACTGGCTTGCCGGCGAGTGCCCCGACATTGCCTAGCCCCAATACCGCGGTCCCATCCGTGATCACCGCCACCAGATTGCCCCGGTTCGTATAGCGGTAGGCATCCTCGGCATTGGCCTGGATGCGCCGCACCGGTTCGGCGACCCCCGGGGTATAGGCCAGCGAGAGGTCGCGCTGAGTTGCCGCGGATTTGGTGATCTCGATCGCGGTCTTACCGGGCCTTGGCGTCTCGTGATAGGCGAGGGCGGCCGCGTTCAGTTCGGCATCGGCATCGGGTGTTCTAGTGTCGGACATGAAGGGCGCTCCATTGGCGATTGAGCGCCGGGCGAGCGCGAAGAGGCGCGGCGGCGCCGAAAGAGTGTAACAGCGGATGCTTTCGCGTGACCGCGCTCAGCGGCCGTACTTACGACGGAACTTATCGACTCGGCCACCGGTGTCGAGGATCTTTTGCTTGCCCGTATAGAACGGATGGCAGGCGGAACAGACCTCAACGTGCAGCTCGTCTTTGAGTGTTGAGCGGGTGTTGAACGTATTGCCGCAACTGCAGACGACTTTGACGTCTTGATAGTCTGGATGGATGCCTTCTTTCATGGCCAGCCTGCTCCGAATCGGATTTCTTGTCAGGTTAATCGACGGAGCATAGCGCTCTTAGATCGACTCCGCAACCCCAGCAGCGCCAATGCAGGCATAAGCGGCTGCTGACACAGCGGAGCATCGCTGATTACCCCGACGAAACCCAATGACAAGCTGGCTTAGCGAGACAGTCAGAGACCCGCCACGCACGGCAGCGTTTGCCAGCAAGACATGGAGCCTAGCAAGAGCATGGCCGTTGTGGCCGGCGCAGCGGCCAGAGGCGGAGCAAGAGTAGCCAAATCAGGCTTGATCGCACGCACCAGCGGTGCCGGCTCGACCTCATCCGGGGTGCGCCAAAGCCCGATTCGAGTCAGCAGACGACCCAGCGCTGGCATCGCGGAGCTGACGGCAAGAGGGATGGCAAGCAGGGCGCCAACGAAGAATGGCGAGATCACCAACGCACCCGGTGGGGCATGCAGCGCGAGCCAGACCAGACCGCAGCCCCCCACCAGCGTCTGCGGCCACAGTCGGCGCAGGGCCGCCAGCGGATGCACGCCATGGGTCCGCCGCCGCTGCGGCCCCCAGACGACGGCGCGCCCAAACAGCAGGCCAGCCAAAAACAGGCTATGAGCGATTGCCATGATCGGCGCCAACAGCGTGCTGAAGACGACCTCGGTGAGACTGCTCAGGAGCAAGCGCGGACCACCGCCAAAACGCCGGCGCCCGGCAGAGGTGCTCAACAGATCAATCAGTGTCGCTAGCTTGGGCGCAAAGACCATGCCCATCACCAGCGCGAATAGCGCCATACCTGGACCCGGCAAGTACACCGGCCCCGCCTCATCCAAACCGAGCCGAAGCAGGCCCACCAGCATCAACAACAACCAGGCCGGCGAGGCCAGGAACATCATCACCGCCAAGCCGAGCTGCCAACGACTGACCGGATGCAGACCCGCAAGCTGTTCAGACCCAAGCCGCAGATACTGCATGTTGCCCTGGCACCAACGCAGGTCGCGGCGGATAAATTCGAGCAGGGTTGGCGGATTCTCCTCCCAACTGCCGCCTTCGATCGGCATCACCCGCACCTGGTAGCCAGCCCGGCGCATCCAGGCTGCTTCGAGCTGATCATGGCTCAAGATCCAGCCGGAGAGCGGCCCCTGCCCCGCTAGGAACGGCAGTTCGCAGTGCGCAATGAAAGGCCGCAGCCGGATCAGCGCATTGTGCCCCCAGTAGGGACCGGCATCGCCCTGCCACCAGGCCGCGCCGATACTATAACTCTTCATGCCCAGGCGCATGCCAAACTGAAACGGCCGGGCGAAGGCGCTATCGCTCGGCAGCCCAACCATTAGCGTCTGCAGGATGCCAAGCCGTGGCTGCGCCTGCAGGGTACGCAGCATGCGCAGGATGGTCTCGGCCGCCATCAGGCTATCGGCATCGAGCACCAGCATAAAGTCGTGCGCCTGCCCCCAACGCTCGCAAAAGTCGCGAACATTCCCAGCCTTGAAGCCAGGATTCTCAACGCGCCGGCGATAGCTGACCTTCATCACCCCGCGCCAGCGATCGGCAAGCCAGCCAATCTGCTCCTCTTCAGCGGCGATCACCTCGGGCCAGGTTGAGTCGCTGAGCACATAGACATGAAACTGCTCGGCAACGCCGGCATCGGCCAGCTCATCGATCATTCGATCTAGGTTGCGCGCAACCGCTGTTGCATCCTCGTTACGGATACAACTGAGCAGCGCCGTGCTGCTGTCGATAGGTGACTGATCATCGAGCGGGGCGAGCAGGGGACAGACCGCCCGCGCCGGCTCGGCCGCCAGACGCATCACCAGCAGCCCGATGACCGCATTCCAAAACCCGATCACGGTCCAAGGCAAGGTGATGGCAAAGCAGAGCACCAGCAATGTGTCCAGACCATCGAAGCCACCAGCCTGCAGTGTCCAGACCATCAGCAGAAGCGCCAGGGCGATGGTCAGGACGACCAGGCCAGCGAAAAGCCGGCGCCGCCAAGCCGGCGCAACTGGCGCACTCTTCGTCGGCTCGCTCTCCGGCTCGCTCTCCGGCTCGACCACCCTCATCATAGGTTTCAATAACTGCAATGGATGCAACAACAGGGGAAAGCCTCGGCTCGCAAACAGCTCTGATAATGAACAGCATTGGGGCAGACAAAGCGTCTGCAAACCACAAGCGTGCCGATGAGGCGCGGCAGGCTTTGGCCAACGTGACTCATAGGCCCAGGATTAAGCCGTGCGAGGCCGTTCCACCGGTGCATCAGAGCTGGTTAGCAGCGTATTGAAACCTCAGCGTTAATCCGCGTAATCTGCGGTTCAAATGCGCCTTGTAGCGCCGCACCAGGCTCTAAGCAGTTGCAATCCACCACACCCCGAGGACACCGATGCTGATCACCTTCACCACCCCGGTCCACGCCGACATCATTATGTTTGGTGATGTCGGCAAAGCGCTGATCCGGATGATGGGCCACAGCGGCACCGTGCCCGGCGCCTTGCTCGCCGCGGATATCCCGACGGCTCTCGCACGACTCAAGGCCGCGGTTGATGCCAACCCAGAGGCGCCGCTCAATCCAGAGCGCGACGATGCCGATGAGGACGCCCGCGCACAAAGCGTCAGCCTCAGACATCGCGCGCTACCACTGATCGATCTGCTCGAGGCCGCTGCCCGTGAGGAGAAGAATGTGATGTGGAGTCAGTAGCGCATCTATGCCATCAGGTCGTCGACGCAGTTGTTGCAACTAGAGCGGGTTAGCAATGCAGTCACAAGCCTCGGGCGCTAGGTCACCGATCAGAAGTTTGGCTTCTCAGGCTCAGCCTCAAACATCCGCACGCTGGCCATGATCTCCTCGCGCGCCTCTTCACGACCACCCCAGCCCGCGATGCGTACCCATTTACCCTCATCTAGATCCTTGTAGTGCTCGAAGAAGTGTGCGATCTGGTCGAGCAGATGTGGAGGCATATCGCGGAAGCTCTCGATATTCCGATAGCCCTTGAAGAGCTTGTCGATCGGCAATGCCAGGATCTTGGCATCATCGCCCGACTCATCGGTCATCTTCAGTACCCCGATCGGACGGCACTTGATCACCGAGCCCGAGATCAATGGGTAGGGCGTGACCACCATCACATCAACCGGGTCGCCATCAGACGAGAGGGTGTGCGGCACATAACCGTAGTTGCAGGGATAGTGCATCGCGGTCGACATGAAGCGGTCGACAAACATCGCCCCCGTCTCTTTGTCCATCTCATATTTGACCGGTTCCGCATGCGACGGAATCTCGATAATGACGTTGATCTCATTCGGAATATTATCGCCGCGCGGGACGCGTTGAAGATCCATGTTTAGCCTCTTGTTTCGGTCTATTCGGTTGCACCGGTAACCTGACCGGCGATGATCACAGCCGCACAGGATAGCCGGAACCGACGACGACGGACAGTCAGGGCTCGCGTCAGACCCGGTTCATCAGTGCAAAGATCAGGGCCGGGAGCGGCGACGCCTGCGCGGTATTGAGCCGCCAGCACCAGCACCCCGCGGCTGCAGCGCGGGCACCAGATGCTGCTTGCCATTGCCGATCAGGTCGGCCCGGCCCATCGACTTGAGCGCTGCCCGCAAGTCAGGCCAGTTGGCAGGATCGTGCCAACGCAGGAAGGCCTTATGCAGCCGCCGCTGGCGGAGCTTGCGCACCACGCTCATGGGTTTGGCATCACGCCGAACCCGCCGCAACGGGTTGATCCCGCTGTGGTACATCGTCGAGGCGAGCGCCAGCGGCGTCGGCAGGAAGGCCTGCACCTGATCTGGCCGCAGGCGGTTGCGCTTCAGCCAGAGGGCCAGGTTCAGCATATCCTCATCGCTGGTACCAGGATGGGCGGCGATGAAGTACGGGATCAAGTATTGCTCCTTGCCGGCCTCGCGCGAGTAGCGCTCGAACAGCTGGCGGAAACGCTCATAACTGCCGATGCCGGGCTTCATCATCGCCGCCAGCGGCCCGGATTCGGTGTGTTCCGGCGCGATCTTCAGATAGCCGCCGACATGATGCATGACCAACTCGCGGATGTACTCGGGCGAGCGTAGGGCCAGGTCGTAGCGCAGCCCGGAGGCGATCAGCACGCGCTTGATGCCGGGGACCGCCCGCGCCTTGCGGTAGAGCTGGATCAGCGGCCCATGATCGGTGTTGAGGTTGGCGCAGATGCGCGGGTAGACGCAGGACAGGCGCCGGCAGGCCGCCTCAATCCGCGAGTCCTTGCAGGACAGGCGCCACATGTTCGCGGTCGGCCCACCCAGATCGGAGATGATGCCGGTGAATTCGGGCGTGCGATCGCGAACCTCGGCGATCTCCTCGAGGATCGAGGCCTCGCTACGGCTCTGGATGATGCGTCCCTCATGCTCGGTGATGGAGCAGAAGGTACAGCCGCCAAAGCAGCCGCGCATGATATTGATCGAATTGCGGATCATCTCCCAGGCCGGCAGCCGCGCCTGGCCGTATTCGGAATGCGGCCGACGGCTGTAGGGCAGCGCGAAGACCTGATCCAGCTCAGCGCTGCTAAGCGGGATCGGCGGCGGGTTCAGCCAGACTTCGCGCTCACCATGCCGCTGCACCAGCGCGCGCGCATTGCCCGGATTGGTCTCCAGGTGGAACACCCGCGAGGCGTGGGCATAGAGTACCGGGTCATCGCGCACCTGCTCGAACGAGGGTAGCCGCACCACGCCGCGCTCGCGCCCAGGCCGGCGTCGGAGCTGATCGATGGAGACTGCCTGGCTGTTTGCATTGGCGTTTGCATTGGTGTCCCCTTGAAGGACGGCATGTGCGATCCTCTCCATGCCGGCCTTGGCAGCTGCCTGCAACTTGGCGCTGGCCTCTGCTGGGGCATCGGCACAGGTCGGCTGGCGACCTCGCACATAGGGTCCGGCATCGTCGCTACCCGCCGCGGGCTCCACCGGCCAATCGGGTGTCTCGTAAGGATTCAGAGGCGGACGCACCGGGCCCGGCTGATCCAGCTCGCTGGCATCGATCTCAGTCCAACCCTCAGGCAGCCCGCGCCGCATGAACGCGCTGCCACGGATGTCGCGGATGCTCGCAATCGGCTCGCCCCGCGCCAACCGGTGCGCCAGCTCAACGATCGCCCGCTCGGCGGTACCGAACAGCAGCAGATCGGCCTTGGCATCAGCAAGCACCGAGCGCCGCACCCGGTCGGACCAGTAATCGAAATGGGCGATGCGCCGCAGGCTCGCCTCGATGCCGCCGATGACGATCGGCACGCCATGGAAGGCCTCACGCGCACGCTGGGCATAGACGGTCACCGAGCGATCGGGCCGGCGCCCGCCAGCGCCGTCTGGAGAATAGGCATCATCGGAACGTCGGCGACGGTCGGATGTATAGCGATTGACCATCGAGTCCATGTTGCCGGCGGTGATGCCGAAGAACAGCTCCGGCCGGCCCAGCGCCCGGAACGGCTCCGCAGAGGTCCAATCCGGCTGCGAGAGGATGCCAACGCGAAAGCCTTGCGCTTCCAACAAGCGGCCGATGATCGCCATGCCGAACGAGGGATGATCGACATAGGCATCGCCGGTGACGATGATGATATCGCAGCGATCCCAGCCCAGCAGATCCATCTCGGCGCGCGTCATCGGCAGCTCGGGCGCGGTGCCGAGCTTATGCGCC
>Ga0180436_10004397_pt1 | contig 12671 bp, 7 predicted proteins | sample SS_ome_2_FD_132434 | JGI IMG/M metagenome (GOLD analysis project Ga0180436, IMG submission 132434) | Hypersaline lake sediment archaeal communities from the Salton Sea, California, USA - SS_3_S_2 metaG | ecosystem: Environmental > Aquatic > Non-marine Saline and Alkaline > Hypersaline > Sediment...
CGGCACCGGGAAAGCACATCCCACAATGCGATCCTGTTGCACTTCAGTATATCCAGCCGCTCTTCATACGGAAGACCCGGGTCGAAACCGAACAACGCTCCGATAATCGGCCAGAAGCCGTTGCGCGGATACGCGTAATACTGCTCCCGGGCCAGGGACACCTCCCCGGGAAACGAACCGAGGATCAATACTTCGGCGGACGCGGCCGATACCGGCGGAAAACAGCACCGTGAACTCTGGTTCATCCCCCCGGCCGGTCCGCTCAATTCTGCGCCTCACGGTATTTGCGTACGACCCGGTAATAGTAACGGTGTATCAGCTGGCCGTCTTTGGTCACATCGATCGGATGAATCTTGTTCAGCAGCAGATAACGCTGCTGGAAATACCGGTATTCGACCCTGATTTCGCTTGAACCGACCGCGACCACGTCCCGTCCGAAAAAATCTTCCGGAACGGCCCAGTATTCATACATCAGGCCGCTCCAGCCGAACAGGTGCCAGCCCAGCGTTTCCGTGACCGCCGCTTTCCGTCTTTCCGGGTTATCCCGGTTGATTTTGGCCCGGTAAAAAGCCAGCCCGCTGCTGATCTGATACGGGTCCATGCCGACTACGACCGGACGCTCCCCGGTGTTATCTTCGACCGTATCGACCACCGCTTCCACTTCCCTGGCAAAACCTTCCCAGCCGAGCAGAAACGGACCGGGAAAAAACGGAATCCCCGGCAACCCAAGTGTAGCGTAGTGTAATAACAAGCAGAGCCCGGCGGTCAGGATCACGGCGCTGATTTTCCACAGCACGTGGAGAAAACGAAGATACGCCGAGCGCACCACCGTGCTGCAGGCCATAACGGAACACCCGAGAAACGGCAGGGCCGCAAGCCATACCGGGCTGCTCCAGTTCATTTTCACTTCCCTGCTCACACTGAACACGAAAAAGACCGTCAGCGGCGCTAAAACGAGAAGCAGCAGGAAAAGATAGTTCCGGTCAATAAAAACCGTGCGGCGATCCGCCGGCGCATTCTGCTTTATGAACCCGTTGCCGCGCAGCATAAACCAGATCGCCCCAAGCAACCCGGCAGGCGTCAGCATTATTGCCATATATCCCAGCAGCCGGTGCGTCGTAAAAAAAGTCTGACCGGTGACCCGGTTTTCGCCCTGAAACAGGAACGAGGCCCAATCATGCTGATAATTCCAGACCAGGACCGGGCTGAACAGGATCAGCGCAAGCAGCACTGCTGCATACGGGTGCGGTTTGATGAGCCATCTCCGGGCCTGCCCATCGAGCAGCATGAACAGCAAAATTCCGGGTCCGAGCAGTACGATCGTGTACTTCGATAACATGCCGATACCAAGGCTGATGCCGACCCCGATCCATGCCCGGGAACGGCCGACAACAACAGAGCGGTAGAGGAAATAGATGAACGCGGCCCAGGCGGCATGCAGCGGCGCATCGGGCGTCAGGACAAATCCGGCGCCAAAATAGAGCGGGAGGATACTCACCAGCAGCACACTTCCCCACGCGGCTGTCCGGCCGAACAGATCTGCAGCGAGCCGATAGGCAAAGAAAGCGGTGGCGAGCCAGCAGCAGAACGCGCCGATACGCACGCCGAATTCAGTGATGCCGAAAATCAGTCCGCCCATCGCTATCAGCAGCGCCGCCATCGGCGGGTGGTCGAGATAGCTCAGCGACGGATGTTTGGCATAATTCCAGTAATAAGCCTCCTGCTCCATCAATTCGGGGAGACCAAGATAGACGAAACGCAGCAGTATCAGAGCTGCAACCATCAGAATCACGCCTAGTTTGGCCTGAACGCGTTTAGGCAGCAGGGAAAATTCGGAAAAAATGAAAATCGTGGCGATCAGGATAAAACAGCCGACGCCGGCGACGGCAGCGGGAACGAAGGCGGCAAGCTGCGGCAAAAGCTCCCCTTTCGCCGCCATGTAAAAAAGGCCGCCCTGAAGACTGAGCGCATAGATAAAAAGAATCGGAAAACCGGTCATCTGTCGCAACACCGATGCCCCTGCTCCGCCGACTGCCTGCATCCGGCTCATGATCAGCGCCGCCAGCGTGACGCCGCCGGTTATGCCGGCCAGATGCGCATACAGCGTTTTCACTCCGGCATGGCTGAGGCCGGCAAAAACGGCAATATCGCAGATCGATCCGATAACCAGCAGCAGCAGCAGGCGCGACGGCGTAAACACGTCGGTCCGGTAACGGGTCAGCTGCACGACCTGGCCAAGATACTCGAAGATGATCCGCTTATTCATTTTCGAGAACCCTTCGAAGCGGTCGTTGAAGATAATCGGCACTTCCAGCACCCGCAGTTCATCACCGCCGACGGCCAGCACCTCCAGCCCGATTTTGAACCCAGGAACATCGGGTCGCAGGGTTTTCAGGCGGTCGGTCGTGGTTGCGAAAAAGCCGGCCATCGGATCGTTGATGTCGGTAAACAGCCGGGCCGGGATTGTCGCCAGCCTGGACGCAACTTTTCGCGTCCACGGCCATTCCGGGGTAGCGCCGCCTTCGACATAGCGGCTCCCGACGACCATGTCGTATTCTCCCGCCAGCAGCGGGCCGATCATTTCAGGAATTCGCTCGGGAGGGTGACTCAAATCCGCATCAATGATCAGCGATACAGAATATTGAGCCTTCCGTGAACCGGCGAGGACGGCACTGGCGAGACCGCCGCCGTTCTCGCGTTCAATGAGAGAAACCGGTTTCTCGGTACACCATTTCCTGATATTTTCGCGCGTCCCGTCTTTTGAACTGTCGTCGACGAAAATAACTTCATGGTCAACGGACCGTAAGAATTCAACGGCGAAGATACGCTGCAGCAGAAGATCTATATTTGCGGCTTCATTCCTGGTTGGAACGATTATGGATACGCCTTGCATGTCATGCCTCTGCACGGGCCATCCGCGTGCAGCAATGAAATCAACCGGTTCATCGGCATCGGCTTGATAGAACCGGTGAAAGAGAATCTATTTCAACTGACAAAAGGCACCCCTTTTGCGGCAAGCGTTCGTGCAGCCGCATGTCAATCGGGCGCCGACACGGCACCAATACCAGAATGGTGATCAAGAATCAAGCACAGGAAGACAAATATGTTGTTTTATTAATCGGTTAAAATTATGATAAGAGACCGTTTTTGTTTAAGAAGGGATCGGAGACCTGCGTTGGTGAATGGACCGCCGGGGGACGGTTCGCTTAGACTTCCGGCAGCATCGGCACATCTGTGTAGTTGTGCCTGCCTCGGAATTATCAATTTTGCTTGGAGGGGCACGAATGAAACCGCGGTCAGTCACACTAACCTTACTGTTCGGACTGTTTCTTACTTCACCCGCAGCTGCCGCAGATGCTGACTGCCAGAGCTGTCATCAGGTGCAGAACCCGGGGCTGTATCAGCAATGGAAGAATTCCGCTCACGGCGCCAGTGACGTCGGCTGTATCGACTGCCACCAGGCCGATTCCGCCGATGCTGATGCATTCGAACATAACGGTGCGGTCATCGCGACGCTTGTTACCCCGAAAGATTGCGGCACCTGCCACGAACGCGAAGCCCAGGAAACCACCGACTCGTACCACGCCCACGCCGGAGAAATCCTCGAGTCCGGGGACGCATACCTGGCCCACGCTGCCGGCGGTCACCCGATTGCCATTGTCGGCTGCGAATCATGCCATGGTGCAAAAATCAAAATCGACGAGAACGCCCCGAACAAGCTGTCCCCGGAATCGTGGCCAAACAGCGGCATCGGGCGCATCAACCCGGACGGCTCAAAAGGCGCCTGCAACGCATGCCACACCCGCCACTCCTTTTCAAAATTTCAGGCACGCCAGCCCGAGAACTGCGGGAAATGCCACCTGGGACCGGACCACCCGCAAAAAGAGATATACGAGGAATCCAAACACGGCATCGCCTATGTCGGTTACAAGCAGACCCTCAACCTCGACAAGGACGATTGGATCGTAGGCCGGGATTATTACAACGCCCCGACCTGCACCACCTGCCATATGTCGGCAACCGCGAACCAGCGGGTGACCCACGACGTGGGCGACCGTATTTCCTGGACCCTGCGTCCCCCGATTTCAACCTACAAGAACGATCCGGGCAAGAAACGGCAGGCCATGCAGGACGTCTGCCTGAACTGCCACCAGCAGACGTTTGTCGACGGACACTATTACCAGTACGATGCGCTCGTAAAACTCTACAACGAGAAATTTGCAAAACCGGCGACCGAGATCATGAAACTCGTCAAGTCGAAAGAGCTGCTCGAAAACAAAGCGGCGTTCGCCAACGATCTCGAATGGGACTACTGGGAACTCTGGCATCACGAGGGACGGCGCGCCCGCATGGGAGCCGCGATGATGGGCCCGGATTACGCGTGGTGGCACGGCATCTACGACGTCGCCCACAACTTCTATTTCAAGTTTATCCCCGATGCCCGTAAACTCGAGGATGAGGAAGTAAACGCCTATATCGACGACCTGTTTGCGAACGACCCGATGCACGGCTGGTTCAATACCGAAACCGCAGACATAAAAGCGGCGATACGCTCCGGCAAACTGCAGCAGATCTACTCAGAGCTGTTCGAGCAGGATATCGAGTAGATCGCTCACAACCACCGGAACTACCGGGGACATGCTTCAGCGTGTCCCCGCGCAAGACAGACAGCATTGCCTCTTCTCAAAAACTCGGCTGACTGTTGCAGCAAAATCTTGGTTTATTCAGATTCCCGGGAAAGGCGGTGGCGGCATGTTTCTGACTGCTTCTCTCCGGCCTTTTCGTCGTATCAGCTCCGCGATGCAGTCAGAAACATGCCGCCACCGCCGCCGATTGTGTTCACGCTATCAGCCGTTGATGTCTAACGACGAAACTTGATTATGGCTTCTGAGACACAATGAAGCATCTCCCCTCGATATTGGCCTCAGACGAAGAACCAAGCGCCTCCCGATTTTCACCACCATATACTTGCCAAATAGGGTAATAATACAGATAGTTCCCTATGATTTATCCCGATCAATCCACCCATAAAAAGCTGTATTACCGGAAGAGATTATGAGCGCTTACTATAAAGACCCGGACCCACAGGAAACCAGTGAATGGCTCGATGCCCTTGACGGCGTGATCAAACATGAAGGCTCGGAGAAAGCGGATTACCTGCTGCGCACCCTGACCGACCGCGCCCGCAGCCTTGGTGTCCACACCTCACCGGGTATCCTGACCCCCTACTGCAATACGATAACGCCGGAACAGGAAGAACCGATTCCCGGCGATTCATTTACGGCGCGCAACGTCGCCGCCTATGTCCGCTGGAATGCGATGGCCATGGTTGCGAGGGCAAACAAGGACGGCCTCGGACTTGGCGGTCACATAGCGACGTACACCTCGGTATCATCGATATACGAGGTCGGATTCAACTGGTTTTTCAGGGGCCCCGATGCACCCGACGGAGCGGATCTCGTCTTTTTTCAAGGGCACAGCTCCCCGGGGATATATGCCCGGGCATTTATCGAGGGACGCTTGAGCGAGGAGCAGCTCGCCCATTTCCGCAGGGAAGTCGGCGGCAACGGACTTCCCTCATATCCGCACCCTTGGCTCATGCCTGACTTCTGGCAGTTTCCGACCGTATCCATGGGGCTCGGACCGATGATGGCGATCTACCAGGCCCGGTTCATGAAATATATGGACAGCCGGGGCCTGAAACCCGCCGGCGACCGCAAGGTGTGGTTCTTCATGGGTGATGGAGAGTCGGACGAGCCCGAATCGCTCGGGGCACTGACGCTGGCCGCCCGGGAGCAGCTCGATAACCTCATTTTCGTGGTAAACTGCAATCTGCAGCGGCTCGACGGCCCGGTCCGGGGCAACGGTAAAATCGTCCAGGAACTCGAAGGTCGTTTCCGCGGCGCCGGCTGGAACGTGATCAAGGTACTGTGGGGCAGCGAGTGGGACAAGATCCTCGCCCGGGACAAGAACGGGTTGCTGATCAAGAAATTCGGGGAGATGGTCGACGGTGATTTCCAGACGATCCGGGCACGCGGCCCGGAATACCTGCGGGAAAAAGTATTCGGCGACGACCCCGAGCTGAAGGCCCTGGTGGAGGATATCAGCAACGAAGAATTGTGGCAGATGACCCGCGGCGGACACGACCCCAGAAAGGTCTATGCGGCATTTTCCCGGGCTTCGGCCCATAAGGGCCAGCCTACCGTAATCCTGACCAAGACCATTAAAGGGTTTGGTATGGGCCAGGCCGGCGAATCGGTTATGGTCGCGCACAACGTCAAGAAGATGGATGTCGAATCGCTGAAGTCGTTTCGCGACCGCTTCCACGTCCCGCTTGCCGACGATCAGCTCGAATCGCTGCCGTTCATCAAGCCCGAACCGGGCAGCCCCGAGCAGCGGTTCATCGACGAACGCAGAAAAGCGCTGGGCGGTCCGGTTCCGTTCAGGTCGATCGAGGAACTGCAGCTGGCCATTCCGCCGCTCGACACGTTCAAAGGCCTGCTCGAATCTTCCGGCAAACGTGAAATATCGACAACCATGGCCTTCGTGAGGATGCTGAGCAGCCTCGTCAAAGACAAGCAGATCGGCAAAAATATCGTACCGATCATCCCGGACGAAGCCCGCACCTTCGGCATGGAAGGACTGTTCCGGCAGCTCGGCATCTACGCTCCGACCGGCCAGCTCTACGAACCGCAAGACTCGGAAACCATCGCCTGGTACCGTGAAGACCCGACAGGACAGATCCTCGAGGAAGGCATCACCGAAGCCGGTTCGATTTCATCGTGGATCGCCGCCGGTACCGCTCACAACAATTACGGCATACCGATGATCCCGTTTTACACGTTCTATTCGATCTTCGGCTTCCAGCGTATCGGCGACCAGCTCTGGGCCGCGGGTGACTGCAAAACCAGGGGCTTTTTAATGGGAGCCACGTCGGGCAGAACCACGCTGAACGGTGAAGGGCTGCAGCACCAGGACGGACATTCGCTGCTGTTCGCATCGGCCTACCCGTCCTGCCGGGCATACGATCCGACCTTCGCGTATGAAGTTGCCGTCTTGATCCGGCACGGCCTCGAACAGATGTACGGGAAAGGCGAAGACGTCTACTATTACATCTCGCTGCTCAATGAAAACTACCCGCAGCCGGCTATGCCGGAACATGCGGAAGAAGGCATCAGCAAGGGGATGTACCTCTTTTCAGCGCCACAGTCGGGCACTGCCGATATCCAGCTGATGGGCAGCGGCTCCATTCTGCGCGAAGTCATCGCCGCCGCGCAGATCCTGGCCGATGACTATGCCATCGGCGCCAATGTCTGGAGCGTACTCGGCATCAACCAGCTGTACCGGGACGGTTTGCTGACCGCGGAATGGAATCGGCTGCACCCGGACCAATCGCCCAGACAGAGTTATGTCGAATCATTGTTGCAGAATCACACGGGACCTGCCATTATCAGTACCGACAATGTCTGTGCGTACGCGGAACAGATCCGCAGCCAGGTGCCGATGGAACTGACCATCCTCGGTACCGACGGATACGGACGCAGCGACACCCGGCAGGTGCTGAGGCATTTTTTCAAGGTTGATCGATATCACATTGTAATTGCAGCTCTGAAGGCACTTGCCGACGAACAGAAAATCAAACCGGAAATTGTGCTCGAAGCGATGAAGACGTTCGATATCGTTTCGGATGCACCGCACCCCCTTACCTGCTAGGAGAACGTGCATGGCAATCGAGAAAATTATCGTTCCTGATTTCGGCGATGTTCAGGAAATCACCGTCGTCGATATTTATGTTAAACCGGGGGACCGCGTGGAAGTGGAAGATCCGCTCATTGCCCTGGAAAGCGAAAAAGCGGTGATGGATATCCCGAGCCCGGCGTCCGGCACCGTTACCGAGATCAGCGTCAGCGAAGGCGATACGGTAGCCAGTGCAGACCTTATCCTGCTGCTGGAAACGGCCGCTGTGGACAGCGCTGGCCGTGACCCGCAGCCGGCTGATGCGCCGGCTGAAACCCCGGCAGCGCCCGAGCAGGCTGAAGAACCGTTGCCGGCAGTCGAAAAAGAGCCGGCTGCTCCGGCGGCGGAAGAACCCGCCGGTGATTTTCACGCATCCCCGTCGGTGCGCAGCTCCGCGCGTGAGCTCGATGTCGACCTGGCTCTGGTTACCGCAACCGGTCCGAAAGGCCGCATTCAGAAAGAAGACCTCCTCAACTATGTGAAGCAGGCCATGAAAGGCGGGGCTCAGGCCGGCGGCGGTGCTTCGGCCCTGTCGGTTCCATCCGCACCGCTGGAAGATTTTTCCAAATTCGGTGAAATCGAAGCGCAGGAACTGGGCAGAATCCAGAAAATCTCGGGCCCGCACCTGCATCGAAGCTGGATTTCCATCCCGCATGTCACGCATTTCGACGAAGCCGATATCACCGAACTGGAAAAATTCAGGAAACAGATGAACGCGGAGCAGAAGGACGATATCAAATTCAGCCCGCTGGTATTCGTCATCAAGGGCGTTGTCGCGACCCTCAAAGAATTTGAACTGTTCAACTGCTCGCTGGATTCGGAAGCCGGGAAACTCATCCTGAAGCGGTATTACCATATCGGCATCGCCGTCGATACGCCGAACGGACTGGTTGTACCGGTAGTCAAGGACGCCGATCGCAAGGGAATTCGCGAGATCGCCCGGGAACTCGGCACGTTGAGCAGCGACGCCCGGGGCGGCAAGCTCGCCATTACCGACATGCAGGGTGCGACGTTTACGATATCGAGCCTCGGCGGTATCGGCGGCACCGGCTTCACGCCGATTGTAAACAGCCCGCAGGTCGCGATCCTCGGGCTTTCCAGGAGTTATATGAAACCGATCTGGAACGGGGAGAGCTTCGTACCGCGGCTGACGCTGCCGTTCTCCCTGTCATACGATCACCGGGTTATCGACGGTGCGGAGGCGGCTCGATTCTGCCGCGCCCTGGGCAGCAACATAGAAGATCTGCGGCGCGCGCTGCTGTAGAAACGAGAGGATACGAATCATGAGCGAACAAACCCATTTCGACGTATTGGTTCTCGGCGGCGGTCCCGGCGGCTACACGGCGGCATTCAGGGCTGCGGATCTCGGTCTTTCGGTCTGCCTCGTGGAACAACGGGCAATGCTCGGCGGGGTCTGCCTCAATGTCGGCTGCATCCCGTCAAAAACCCTGCTGCATGCAGCGACAATAATTGAAGAGGCGCAGGACGCCGCTGATTTCGGCATCAGTTTTACCGCACCGAGCATCGATCTGGAGCAGCTGCGTGAGAAGAAGAGCCAGATCATCGAGCAGCTCACCTCGGGCCTCGCCCAGCTGGCAAAAGCGAGAAAAGTCGCGGTTGTTACCGGAACCGGCACCTTCAGCGATCAGAACTCCCTGACGGTTGCCGGCGACCAGGGTGAATCATCCATCACCTTCGACCACGCGATCATCGCGTCAGGATCACGGCCGTTTGCCCTGCCGTTCGCACCGGATGACCCGCGAATCTGGAACTCCACTGATGCGCTCGCGCTTTCGGAAGTGCCGAAACGGCTGCTCATTATCGGCGGCGGCATCATCGGGCTGGAAATGGCGCAGGTTTATCACGCCCTCGGATCGGAAATTACGATCGTCGAGATGGAAAAGCAGATCATTCCGCCGGCCGACAAAGATCTGGTTCAACCGCTGTTCCTGAAGTTGAAGAAACGCTATACGATACTCACCGGTACGAAAGTCACCGCCCTGACGGCCGAGGATGACCACATCGCGGTCGATATCGAAGGACCCAAAGATTCCTCCAGGCACGAATTCGACCATGTCCTGGTTGCCGTCGGCCGGCGGCCGAACAGTGAGGGAATCGGGCTCGAGGCTGCCGGGGTGTCGGTTACCGAGCGCGGATTTATAACGGTTGACGACCAGCAGCGCACCTCGGTTGCGCACATCTTTGCCATCGGCGACGTGGTCGGTGATCCGATGCTCGCCCACAAAGCAACTCACCAGGCCAAGGTCGCCGCCGAAGTAATCGCGGGACACAAAGCCGCTTTCTCAGCACTGACGATCCCGTCTGTCGCGTATACGAATCCGGAAATCGGCTGGATGGGTCTGACCGAAAAAGAGGCCAGGGACCAGGGAATCGCCTTCGATAAGGGAAAATTCAGCTGGGGAGCCAGCGGCAGGGCCCTGACCTCGGGTGCCGGGATCGGCGCTACCAAAGCGCTGTTCGATCGTGAGACCGGCCGCATCATCGGCGCCGGTATCTGCGGAGCGAATGCCGGGGAACTGATTCATGAAGCGGTCCTGGCCCTGGAAATGGGCGCCGATGCCGAAGACATTTCCAAAACCATCCATGCCCATCCGACCCTGGCGGAAACCTTCGCGTTCGCCGCCGAGATCGTAGACGGGTCGATCACCGACGGAATGCCGGCGAAAAAAAAATAGGCGCATGATGTTCAAGCCGTCATGTTCAACAGTGCCGGTTACTGCAGCTCTGCGCAGGAACCGGCATTTTTCTCGACGCGTCTTTAAATTAACTTTATCCTTTAATATCTGTTAGTTGCTTTCTCCTCACAGACCACCGGATTTATCCCGAACTTGACCGTTCTTATTTTCTCTACTTTTTAAGAATTATATTCTTGATTTTGACACATTAAATAAATATATTCACGTTCAGAGTTACTTGAAAAGAACTTAATTTTCGTGTGATGGACAAAACCAACATTAAAATATTACGGATTCTCCAGGAGAAGGCCAGGATTCCGAATGTCGAAGTTTCCCGCTTAATCGACCTGGCTCCGTCCGCCGTCCTCGAGCGGATACGGAAAATGGAAAAACAGGGAATCATCGACGGCTACGAAGTACGGCTCAACCCGGAACGATTCGGCCGCTCGCTCGTGTCGTTTATCGAGGTGCAGGTGCTGCCGGCCGGTGATCATCAGCAGGTCGCGTCCACTCTCTCGGGATTGCCGGAGGTTCAGGAAGTCCATTTTATCGCTGGAGCCGACCACTTCCTGATCAAGGTACGAACCGCAGACACCGTCGAACTCAACGTCCTGCTCCACGAAAAAATCAAGTCAATTGCGGGGGTCGGCTCAACCCGGACCCTCCCCGTCCTTGCTACCCATAAAGAAACAGCTCAAATCCCCATAGCTTAAGAAGAGGAGAAATCAATGCCCCTGTCAGAATCATTCAGAGAACGACTGTTTCCGCTGCTGCCGCAGCTCCGCGAACATTTTTCGACCCCGTTTCACATCTATGATGAAGCGGGTATTAAAGCTACCGGAAACGCTTTGAAGGAAGCCTTTTCGGGAATCAAGGATTTTCGGGAATACTACGCCGTCAAGGCACTGCCAAACCCGGAGATCCTGAAAATCATGCAGGAACTCGGATTCGGGTTCGACTGCAGCTCGGTCACCGAACTGATCCTCAGCCGCCAGGTCGGGGCCACCGGTGACGCAATCATGTTTACCTCCAACAACACCAGCCGCGCAGAATTCGACGCAGCCGCAGCGGACGGAGGCTGCATCCTGAACCTCGACGACTACAGCCTGATCGACAAGGTTCCGCAGATGCCGGAAACCATCTGTTTCCGCTACAACCCCGGAGCAGAACGCGACGGCAACGATATCATCGGCACCCCGGTTGAAGCCAAATACGGGGTCAGCCGGGACCAGATCGTCGATGCGTACCGTAAAGCACGCGACCTCGGCGCCGCCCGCTTCGGCCTGCACACGATGCTGGCGTCAAATGAACTGAACTACACGTACATGGTCGCCACTGCGGACATGCTGCTCGAAGTAGCCGAGCGGCTCAAAACCGAGGCCGATATCACCATCGACTTCATCAATATCGGCGGCGGATTCGGCATTCCCTACCAGCCGGATGCGCAGCCGCTTGACCTGGAAACGATGGGGGCGGAAATCGCCGACCTGTTCAAAGCGTTTACAGAAAAATACGGCTATATGCCGGCGCTGATGATGGAGAGCGGCCGCTACATGACCGGTCCCCACGGGGCCCTGGTCGTATCGGCGATAAACCGCAAAGATATCTACCGCACCTATATCGGCGTGGATGCATGCATGTCCGCCCTGATGAGACCGGCGCTGTACGGCGCCTACCACCATATCGATGTACTCGGAAAAGACCTGAAAGACGGTACGGAAGTCGTGGACGTCGTCGGCTCCCTCTGCGAAAACAACGATAAATTCGCGATCCAGAGGGAGTTGCCGAAAATCGAGGACGACGACCTGCTGATCATCCACGACACCGGCGCCCACGGCCACGCGATGGGCTTCACGTACAACGGCAAACTGCGCCCGCAGGAGTTGCTCTTGAGAGAGGATGGTTCCGTGGAATTGATCCGCCGTGCTGAGACCAATGCGGATTATTTTGCTACGCTTGAGTTTGAACCGAAAATTTTTAGGCAATAGGCAGAATATCGGGGGAGGAATCGGGGGTGGATGGTTTTGGCTGCTGCTCTCCGGCCTTTATCGCCGTAGCAGCGGAACGGTTGGCAATGTAGTAGAATTTGACGGTTGCCGTGGAGCTGATACGGCGATAAAGGCCGGAGAGCAGCGGTTTAGGACATGCCTCCACCGCTTCCCCCTATCTTCATAACCCCCTCACCTTACTCCACCTCAGCCTTCTCTTTAGCAAGCTCCTCGGGCGACATGGTCCAGA
>Ga0180436_10004398_pt1 | contig 12670 bp, 9 predicted proteins | sample SS_ome_2_FD_132434 | JGI IMG/M metagenome (GOLD analysis project Ga0180436, IMG submission 132434) | Hypersaline lake sediment archaeal communities from the Salton Sea, California, USA - SS_3_S_2 metaG | ecosystem: Environmental > Aquatic > Non-marine Saline and Alkaline > Hypersaline > Sediment...
AGACCTGGCAGTGTACTGTCGCACAGACGTCCGCCCTCTCGTCGGGATGAGCGTGCGACGTGGCGGCATAGCTTCTGGCAGCAACGGCCTGGGCCTTGAGCGCCTCCATGGGCCATCCGGGGTACATCTCCTGCCCCACCACGCCCTTGAGATAGTCGTCCATCGCCAGAACGACCACTGTTCCGTCGGGCATCAACACGCGCAACGAGGCTGGGACCTGTTGCACACCGGTCAGGCCGAATCCCCTCTCGACAGTCACGCCGGCATCCAGGGCCTGACCCTTCTGAGCCAACCTCGCTTCCAGCAGCGCGGCATGCTCGGGGCTCGGATCGCGGGGCATCAGCTCGATGTCCAGGACCAACCAATCGTCCGCGACCGTTGCCCCCCGATAGGTCATCCCGACAAAGCCCTCTGCCGAGAGAGCAAGGTCGTACTGCCCCACACCAAGCCCCAAGGCATAGAGGCCGTCCGCATCCGTCTCTCGCGTTTGGCCCCCTGCCTGCACTGACACGCCCGACACAGGTTGTCCCGTGGCGGCATGGGTGACGCGCCCCCGAACACCCACTCCGTTCTCTTCAGCCCAGGCCGCCCTCTGCGGTGCAACAAGCGCCAGCATTGCCACCATGGCCACGATGCGCAGGCAGGTCATCATCGACGATCCCCCGACGCCAGCCGGTGTGCCCATCGCGTGGGCTCCGGAAGACGTACGCCACGCCCGCAGGCCAACACCAAATCGATGGCACTCTGCAGCGACACGCGGTTCCCCACGGACACATAAAGAGGCCTTACGCCGCTGCGCGTCCGGACCACAGCCCCGATTCGTTCGTCGCGATCCGTCAGCGGAACCCAAGTTCCCCGTTCTCTTGCCAACCCAGGATGTTCGCCGCAGAGTCGCGATTTGGCACATCCGACCGTGGCCGTATCGGTCAGAATCCCCAGGTGTGTTGCCAGGCCCATGCGTCGCGGATGAGCATAGCCCTGACCATCGTAGAGATAGACGTCTGGTTCGTGGCAGAGGCTCTCCATAGCAGCCAAGATGGCCGGCGCCTCGCGCCAGGTCAAGAGCCCCGGCACATATGGGAACCGTGCTGGCTTCTCCGCGACACAGCTATCGACCAATTCCATCTCCGGAAAACTAAAGACAGCGATTGCGGCCCGGGCTGCACCACCGTGCAAGCCGACATCAACCCCAGCGACCAGACGCGGAGGAGATCGCCAGTCATCGTCCAGCCGGACATGGGCGGCCAGCTCTCGCTGGATGACCACAGCCTCTTTGGGCGTGGCCGCCCAATCACACTCGACAACCGCTCTCGGCATCCGTCATACCACCTAGTTGATCGATGGCGCATGTCGCCGATAGAGACGAGCATACAGACCGGCCGGGCCATCGATCCCGTCGGTCTTCCAGGCCTGCGCCGTCTTGCTCACCAAAAAGGCAACATTCTGCGGGCCGCCCACCCCACCGTGGCATGCCCACTGCTTTTCAAAACTCACGACCTCGCCCGTCTCGTGCTGGATCGCACCGAAAAGCAGCAGATCACCGGACTCGGGGAACCGCGCCAACCGGTAGAGGTCATCTGCCAAGACCCGCCGATTCGCCAGCCCTGCAAGTGGGTCGCTACCTCGAACATCGTACCCGCGCCCCTGCGATTGCGGCCCACCGTAGGTCAGCACACCCTCCGATCCGACAACCACCACGTCTCCACCTTGTCGCCCGGCAACCATCCCAATTCCGGGATGGGCAGCGAGTTTGGCCACCAGGTCCGGGCTGGCCTGCATGATCTCGTCCATGTCCATCTGCCATTCGGCAGCGTGCAGATAGAGATGCGACAGCGGTCCCGAGCTACTCACCACGCCGCCGGCTTCCTCAAGTGGCACCGCTCCTGCTGGCAGCGGTCGTCTGCGGACGATCACACGCCTCAGGCGGCGGGAAATGGCTCTCACCAGTCGCGACCTGCGGTCGACGATCTCGGCAAGCTCCTCGGCAAAATAGTGGGCCTGCAGAGAGGGAACAGATTCTGTGCCTCGTGCATCGACGACCCGTTGCTGCCCCATGGCTGCGATGGTTTGGCCCAACGTCCGACCGTAGGCCAGCTCAAAAGGGACCGAGGCGGTCATCCCGTGATCCGAGAGAAGGTATAGGTCGTACTCGCGCGCTAGAGCAAGACGAAGAAAGCGCTCTATCTGACGAATGCGCGTGTCGATGGCATGCAACGCGCGCATCGCCGGCTTGGCGACCACACCATAGTGGTGGGCCACCTCGTCATAGCCATAGTAAGTAGCATAGATGGCCGGCACCCCCCGATAGATGTCGACGAGGATGCAGAACGTTTCGATCTCCCGTAGGACAACGTTGGCCATGACGCGTAAAAAGGGGAATGCACGCTGTAGTGGACGCACCATATCCCGGCGCAGTCGGGCCATACTTCGCTGCACCAGATCGGTCAGATACTCCCAGATCGACAGCCAAGCCATCTTGACCGTACGCAGAGGATTGAGAGCGAACAGGGCAAAAAAGCCTATGCCCCGTACCTGGGCGAAAAACGACTGGCCACCCACAGAACCCAAGGTAAACAAGGAAAGCTCAGCGCCGCCATCGACCATGTTCATATAGCTCGAGCCCCCCTCAAGCAGGCCATCATGCTCTTGCCTGAGGCGCTCCTGCACGCCGCGCATCACAGCGGGCGAACTGCACACCATCGGCCGATGCAGCGCCTTGTCATACCAGCGATACCCAGCAATGCCCTCACTGCTCCCAAAGAGCAGCGCGCTCTGGACGGCCGGCGTAGTACAGGGGAGACCCGGGTTCCACGCCACCATCGTATAGTCGTCGCGCAACAATCGCTTGATCGTGGGGGCATAGCCATGGTCCATGGCCCATCGCAGGTGCGGTTCTGCGACGCCATCGACCTGGATCACGACAAAGCCACGGCGCGAGGAAGGAGCCGAACGAACGAGTCCAAGCGGTCGGGTGATCGCGCCAAACCGAAAGGCGTAGTAGTTGCCGAGGACCACGGCAAGCAGATCGAGGATACCCTGGACAAGGCGTCCCACAGCTACGAGGCTATCACGCAGAGCATCTCGCAAGGCGTTCACGGATTTCGGCGTCCCTCAGGTCTGCACCACCGAGTTTTCGCCCCCAAAGGGGTTGGGGGCATAGCGGTCCGCCTGCCAGTCGTTCTGCCAGACCTTGCCGTCGAGGAGATAGCGAAACTGGTAGGCCCGCCCCCTTGCCAGCTCGAGTTCAAGCTGCCAATAGTCCGGGTTGCCATTACGTGTCATAGGATGACTGGAGCGATTCCAATCATTGAAATCCCCGACCACGTGCACTTGTCGCGCAAGCACATTGGCTGGAAACAGAAAAGTAACGCGGACCCTATCGGAACTCGATCCCTTGCGCTTTTCGATCACTGGCTGCGTGACCTCCTGTGACACCATTGTCGTGCGACGATGCGGCAATCCAATCATGCCATCCGACGCGCACCCATTATAAGGGCGATCCAGTGCCCACGCAAGCGTCCGGGCCCCCGGCCCGACCCCTTGACAGCACCCACCCGAGCGTTATAATCAACGATACCCAAAGGAAGAGGCGCGCGATTGCCTCGCCCACTCGCAGACTGGTAATCCGGTCGATGGATCTGCCCTCCCCCAAAGATATGACCCTACCATCGACCGTGGGAGCATGGATGGCCGCCAAACAGAGATGTCCCAAATGCAATGCGCTCAATGACCGGAATAGCTCCGCATGCGCATCTTGCGGCGCACCCCTCGTTCAAGTCTGTGCCGTCTGCGGCACTGTGCGCCCCTGGTATGTGGCGCGCTGCAACCGCTGTGAGAGCGAATCACAGGATTCCGGCGAGTTCTCTCGCCTGTTCCAGACGACTGCCAGCAGCCTGATCCGAGATCGCTACGTCGTCCGAGAGACCATCCACTCGTCCGGCATCAGCACAGTCTACCGAACTGTCGATGCTGCCCATCCCACCGAAAACTACATCGTCAAAGCCTATTCCACGGTCGCGCTCTTCCGAGCCCGCGAGCGTCGCGAATGCCTATCGGCCGTTGAGAGCGCACTGCGCCAGTGGCGGTCCTGTGACCATCCGTCACTGCCCAAGATCATCGAGACCTTTGACTCGGGCGAGCGCTTTTTCGTCGTCTGCCAGCACATTGATGGACTGGGCCTCGACCAGATTATCGAGCATCCGCAGATGCGGGTCAGGCCGGCTATCGCACGCAACTGGGGTGCAATGCTATGCGATCTGCTCGCCTATCTCCACGAGCACACCCCGTCCATCCATGTGCCTCATCTCCGCCCTTCGCACATCGCCATCAACTCGGATGGACGGCCCGTTCTCATCGGTCTGGGCCTGAGCCGATTCTTTACTCCCGGGGCATTACCCTATGGCAGTGCTCGTGGCTACTCGGCACCCGAGCTGGCTGAGACGGGGCCCTCGACAGCAAGCGACATCTTTGCGCTTGGCCGACTGCTCTATGCCATCCTGATTGATCGAAACCTCGAGCGAGGGATGCGCAAGGGCCTGCCGCTGCGCCAAGCCGTTCCCGGCATCGGCAATGACCTGATAAAGGCGATCGCCTCAGCAGCACACCGGATGCCAACCAGACGCTATTCATCCGCCCGCTCCATGGCCAAGGCTCTTTGGCCCACGCCTGGACCACCGGAACCCCTCGCCGACTGGCTCCAGACCGTCGCAGCAAAGGTCAACCAAACCCAGGCCGACGGCCCATCTGCGTCGACCTCAAACCGGACGCCGGTGCGAGCGACCGCCCGTGCCAAGAACCCGATGGAGGCATTTGGCTTTCAGCGCGACCCCCGCTTTTCCGCCGACGATGGTGTTGCGTCGCAGCCAATTGTCGCGGCCGAGACGCCTACCGGTGCCCAGAGCACGCCCCAGATGTCTCTCTATCCACGCTCCCTCAATCTCGGTCAGATCGGGGCCGTTGCATCCAAGCGCGTCGCGTTGACCTTGCGCAATCCAGGGGACGTCGAGCTATCTGGCCGGATCGTGAGCCAGGTACCTTGGCTCAAGGCCCCCAGTCGCCTCATTCGGCTACCGGCTGGCAAGGTCGCCAAGGTCCTTGTCACCGTGCGTGCCGAGAACCTCAGTCCAGGCGAAACAAACGAACCTCAAGCGCTGCTGGTCGACACCAATGCCGGGCGGCGTTGGGTTGGTGCCTCCGCCACGATTCCGCGAGGCCCCAACCTGGCCGTTGAGCCTGCTGCCCTGGACCTCGGCCAGTTCCCTCAGGAACTGGCACCTACATCACACCTCACCATCAGCAACTCGGGCTCTGAGAGACTCATCGGACGTGCCAGCGCCACCGTCGATTGGCTTGTGTTGCCCAATCCGGACATTGCCTGTCCGGCTGGTCAGTCGGTAGCACTCAAGGTCACCGTCCTGCCCGGTCGGATGCCGTCGGGTCCACAGTCGGTGGCCGACGCGATCCTATTGGACAGCGACGGCGGACAAGCCCGCATTGCGGTTCAGGCCCAGCGACTCGCGGCACACCTGGATCTCGGCGCGCGCCACATGGACCTGGGCGTCGTCTCGAATGTGGGCGTTGTCGAACGGTTCCTGTACCTTGGCAACGACGGCGACGGACCTCTTGAGGGATCGATTCGCAGCCTGGTTCCCTGGCTACAGGTGTTTCCATCTACGATTCAGTGCGCGCCTGGGGACATGGCTCAGCTCACGATTGCCGCCGATTGCAGCGGCCTGGACGACGGCGTGATCGAGGTGCCCGAAGCGGTTCGGATCCACACCAATGGCGGAACCTGCTCTCTCTCGCTGCGGCTTGTGGTCACAGCCCCTGACATCCGTGTCGAGCCGCAGACCGTCAGCTTTGGTTCTGTGCTCTTGGGAGAACGCAGCCAGGTCACGGTGACAGTTCGCAACGAAGGATCGGCCAAAGCACAGATCGCAGTCCAGAGCCGGCTAGATTGGCTCTCAGCCTCTTCCACAAGCCTGACATGCGCCCCAGAAGAAAGCGTTTCGCTGGACCTGATCGCAGACACATCCACATTCGAGCGCGGTCTGGCCTTGGAGACCGTCCCGGCCCTCGACCTAAACTGGGAGGGGGGTTCGCTCCAAGTATCCGCGGACCTCAGCGTCATCAAACCCTCGCTAGAGGTTTCGGCCGAATCGCTCGATTTTGGCTATGTATCTCCCAGCGAAGCCACCCAGCGCCAACTGACGCTGACCAATGACGGCACCAGCAGCCTGTCTTGGCAAGCGCTCTCCAGCGCCCAATGGGTCGAGATCACGCCCAGCAACGGTCAGCTCGCCCCGGGCGAGAGCGTCGACCTCGTCCTTTCGGCCTATGTTCTGGCCCTCGAGGCCGGCGTCGACCGTGCCGAGTCTGCCCTGATCCTCAACAGCGATGCGGGACGCTCCAAGCTGCCGATGCGAATCGCCCTGGCCGAGCCGCTACTGGCCACCGACACCTCGTCGCTCGACCTGGGGGCCAGCCAGAACTGGGCCAACGTCAACGGATCGTTTCGAGTGTTCAACCACGGCTTGGGCCAACTCGACGGCCAGGTGCACTCGAACCGCGCTTGGCTGGGCATTGAGCGCACTTCGTTTCGCTGCCCAACTGGTCACTCGGCAGAGATCGGTCTGACAACGGACATGACCGAGTTCGCTCAAGACGAGAGCACCGATACCGCCCGCGTCAGCATCGAAAGCAATGGAGGCTCGGCCGAGATCGACGTAACGATATCGGTCGTGTTGGTGCCCGACGTCAAAACACCCGCATACCTTCCGTTGGCGCCAAGCGGTGCCGGCGGCTGGTCCGCGCGGCTCGTGCTCAAGAACCAAGGTCTGGCGCCAGCGCACATCCAACTCGAGACGAGCGACGAACGCCTGGCCCTGTCGCGCGCCCTCTGCGACATCAAACCTGGAAAGTCGACCAAGCTGCAGCTCGAATGGCGCAGCAGGACAAAGCCGACAATTGACGATGATCTGGCTATCACCATGACGTGCCAGGACACAGAACGGCGCATCGCGGTTCGTCTGCCGGATCAAGTGGCCTAGGGCCACAGAGAGACCCAACAGCCACCAAACAGAGGAGGTGCGGTATGAAACTGCTCATGGCCATCGTGCGGGACGACTATGAGGCCGATGTTACGCGCGCCCTTAACGACAGTGGCTACAGCGTGACCCGCGTCAGCTCGACCGGTGGATTCTGGCGCAGGGGCAACACCACGCTGGTCATCGGCGTTGATGATCAACAGATCGACCAGGCCCTCGAGATCATCGACCGCGAAGCCGGCCCCGAGGTCGAGGCGGCTGATGCTCCCGAAAGCCATCCGCCGCACCGCGTCACCATCTTTGTGCTCAACGTAAGCGACTCAATCCACCTCTAGGTCACTTCGCATCCAGCATAAAGGGAGACCGAAGCGAGCCTTTGGCGTCAAAGCATAGCCGCCCCTCATCGCTGACGATCTCCCATGCGCTGCTCAGCCCCCTACTGTGGGCAAGGTTGGACGACACGTACAGGTGTCGCAGGTGCAGTGTATCGGGCATGCATACCACGCGCAGTTCGCGCGGCGGCCGACGACGCTCCCTGAATGCCGCCGATTCGATAGCCGACCGATCGCAGTCCAGCACCAAAGGCAGCTTGGCGCGCTCCAGGTTCCCTGACGTCATCACATTCGCCCGAGTCACCTGCCAGTCGATCGCGTCCGCCAGCCGACGCGTACAAAAGTCGGCCAGGCCCACGCCCAACCCGTTGCCATGGGAAGCCTCCGTCAGCCCAAGGACTATTAGCGACGAAATGCGGGGCGCCTCTGGCCAATCGGGTTCACCGATGATGCGTCGGCGACCGATAACATAGCAGTCCATCCCAGTTCCGCTGATATCTTTGCCGATTCGCTCCACGATCGCCACGTCAATATCGTGGAACGGCAGTTTGGCCCCCACCTCCTTGGACTCGCGGAAAAGCGCGGGCTCTGCATCCACGATATGATCAGCCGGCAGGCCCACGACGCGAGCCAACCCGCCCCAAGCGTTCTCAATCAAACCCACTCCTGCCAGTACGGGCGCCTCGCGAAAGACGATCCCGGCGATCTCCTGCAAGTCGCTGCGCAGGGCCTCGTTCCCATACTGGTGCACCGCCACTGCCTGTGCGTGCTTTCCCATGCCGATCACGGCCATCTTGCAGAGACCGCTCTCGACGGGGCCGTCAAAGTTGGTGTGCTTTTTGATGCGATTGACCACCAGGATGCCATCGGCGGCCAGTGCCAGAGAATCGACCACCACCGGCATACCCCGCTGCGAACTGCCGACGGAGGTCACTTCCATGCTCGCCCTCACCGGACACCCCATCGTTGCCTCGCTGACGCCCAGTCCCGCGAGCATCTCACGCTGACCTTGGGCCGTGCCGCCTCCGTGGCTGCCCATCGCCGGAAAGATGAACGGCTGGGCCCCCCGCGCCTTGACCGCGTCCACCAGTGCGCGCAGAACCCGAGGCATCGTCTTGATCCCCCGACTTCCGGCAGTGATGGCGATCGACTGACCGGCGCCTATCCTGGTGAGGGCACCGCTGTCGAGCAGAGCACGATGTGCCGCGCCCTCGATGTCCGTTATGTCCGGTTGCTGCCATCGTTGCCGGATCATCACCATCGGCAGCGAATCCAGGCTCTTGCGCAGTGCGATCTGGGGCTCGTCTTTCACGATCGTTCCTCCCATTGATGGCTGCTACGATGGTACTGTACTCGCTTCAACCTGACAAAGCGTCCTGGCCGAAAGAAAACAGTCACTCGCCACCCCCCGCCACCAGCATGGGCGCTGGCGAACAGACCGTATGAGCGCTACAATCGCAGCAAGAGAGACTGCGGAGGTCGCACTCGAAGAGCTCTGGTGAACCTCGCGCAGAACGCCACGTACAGGAGGAACACCGTGAAGGGCGCCGTCATTCTTGAGCGAAAGGTCGCGATGCGTGACTGGCCAGAGCCGGTCCCAGGCCCTGGACAGGTGCTTGTCCGAGTCCGCTCCACCACGCTCTGTGGTAGCGATCTGCATCTGTACCGCTCCAGCAAAGCCGAGCGCAAGGCGGATCGAGACACCTGGGGCTACATCGGTGGCCACGAGACCGCCGGTGTAGTCGAGGCGCTCGGGACTGAGACCAAAGGCCTCTCGGTGGGAGACCGGGTCGTCGTCTATCACATCGAGGGATGCGGTCACTGCAAGTACTGCGCCTCAGGCTGGATGCTTCACTGCACCGGGAGCGAAAAGGTCTCTTATGGCTATGACGCCCACGGTGGCCTCGCTCCCCTCATGCTCGCCAAGGACGACAACTGCATCAGGCTGCCCGATGAGCTGACCTTTGGCGATGGCTCCTGCTGCGCCTGCGGCACGGGGACAGCCTTCCAGGCGCTACGCCGCATCTCCCTCTCGGGCCGCGACCGCTTTGCCGTCTTTGGGCTCGGGCCGGTCGGCCTTAGCGCCGTGATGCTGGCCAAGGCCATGGGAGCCCAAGTCATCGGTCTGGACATGATCACAGAGCGCCTGGAACTGGCCGCGCAGTTAGGTGCCGACCAGGTCATAGACTTGCGTAGAGAGGCCGATCCGGTGCGCGCCATTCAGGCCTATGGTGGAAGTGAGGGCGTCGAGGCCGCCGGTGACTTTTCTGGGAGCCCCATCGCCCGCAACCAGGCCCTCGACTGCGTTCGGGTCTGGGGACGCGTCGCCTTTGTTGGCGAGGGCAACAAGACCACCATCGAACCCAGCCCGCAGATTCTGCATCGACAGTTGACGGTCATTGGATCGTGGGTTTATGGCACGTGGGAACTCTGCGAGCTGCTCGAGTTTCTTACGGTCCACAGATTGCACCCGGACCGCATGATCACCCACCAGTACCCGCTAGGCGATGTGGCGCAGGCCTTTGATGATTTCGACAGCGGCAAAACGGGCAAGGTACAGATCGTTTTTCCCTAGACAGCCTGCGCCCGGTCGGCAACTGCGATCAAGCACACCTATTGACGGTCACCTTGAGGTGCTCTAAGATGCGAATGGCATCACACAGAGAGCTTGAACACTGGAGGGAACACCATCGTGACTCGCTTTCGCATCGCACACAGTGGCATCACCTGGGGATACAGTGCCTCCACTGCCGCTTGGGCTGTCCGTGACATCGCCAAAGTAGGCTATACCGCCTATGAGACCATCGGCGACATCATCGAGGCCTATGACGCCCGAGAGCCCGAGACCTTTGCCGGACTGCTCGCGCGCTACGATCTGCCGCTGGCTGCCGTCTATTGCGTAGCGCGCTTTCACAACCCTACCCATGCCGCCGATGTGGGCGGAGGTCCCAGAGCCGACGTCGTTCGACAGGCTGTTCGCGGGCACGAACTGGGCGCCACGACTTTGGTGCTCCAAGCCGCTGGCCGAGATGGACGTCCCTATGAGCATCCCAGACAGTGGGAAGGGATGGCGGCCACCTTTAACGGCATCGCATCCAAGGCAGCGAAACTGGGGATGCGCACTGCCATACACCCCCACACCGGTACGCTGATCGAGACTAGGGACGAGATCGACGCCATCATGGCAGCCGTGAATCCGGATCTGGTTGGGTTCGCCCCGGATACCGGCCAGATTGCCAAGGCCGGCGCCGATATGCTCGACACGCTGGCAGCCTATCGGGATCGCATCTGGCATGTCCACCTCAAAGACTGGTCTGGCGGACGCGAGACCGGCTATGCCGAATATGAGGCCATTGGCTCCGGCGTGCTGGACATCCCAAGCACCTTCGCCCTACTGGACCGCGCCAACTACCAGGGCTGGGTCACCGTCGAGTTGGACGGTACCCCATCCGCGCAACGATCGCCTCGCGAGGCCGCAGAGATGAGCAAGCGATACCTCAGCAACCTACTCGGCGAGCAGGCCCTCTGGTCCCATTCGTAGCCATCGATTGGTCCGACGACATGTCCCGATTCGCATAGGAAAGAAGGTAGTCTGGTATGACAGACAAGCTCAAGGTTCTTTTGCTCGTAGGCGGCGCTTGGTATCATGACCAACCAGAGCATCGCCAGGTGCTCTCCAACATGCTGGCGGACGCCTTTGCTCTCACCATGGCCGACCAAGCCAGCGTGCTAACCGAGGAAAACCTCGCCCAGTACGACGTCATTGCGGACTATTCCAGTTGGTGGGAGCCGAGCGATGCCCAGAACAAGGCGCTGCTGGACGCGGTCGCCGACGGCAAGGGCTATGCCTGCCTGCACCCCGCCTCGGCGTCCTTTTTCAACTCGGCAGATCACATCGAAATGATTGGCGGCCACTTTGTCATGCACGACCAGTTCAAGTCGTTTGCTGTGGAAGTTAACAAGCCCGACTGCTACGAGCGCTGGCTCGTCGACCATGGTCAGGCCGAACGGAGAGACGTGCATCCGATCATCGACGGGATTGAGGATTTCAAAGTCGCCGACGAACTGTTTTACATCCAAGGCAACCAGACCGAGTGGAACATTCTGGCGCGAGCGGAGGGTCATCCGGTGGTCTTTGCCAAATCGTGGGCCAAGGGACGCGTGGTCAATATCGCCTTGGGTCACGACGACCGCTGCCTGACCAACCCCAACGTTGAGCGCATCTATGTCCGAGGCATCCAGTGGGCGGGCGGAGATCTCTAGCGCCATCTACCCAAGCAGGAACAGACCATACCGACCACCAGCAGTACCGGGACGGCCACAACATCACAGGTGAGGTGACACCATGCCCAAGAGCGACCTGGAGACGCTTTTCAGTCCCTGTATCATCGGAGCACGCAACGCCCCCAATCGCCTGGTTGCGCAGCCGGTCGAATCGAACGACGGGACCGATCGCGGCGAACCGACCGAGCGCACCATCCAGCACTATGCCAACCTCGCGCGCGGCGGCTGGGGCACAGTTGTCGTTGAGTCGACTTCGGTGAACAACCGATCGCTTGGACGACTCAATGGGCTGGTGCTCACAGATAAAACCGCCAGCGCCTACGAGGCGATGGTGTCGGCATTCAAGGACGCCTGCCCTGATGCCCTGTTTATCATCCAGATCACCCACTCGGGGCGGCAGAGCCATCCCACCACCGACTTGGTTACCATTACCCCCAATTCGCCGGGCCACGAGCGCTATCTATCGGCCGACGAAATCCAAGAGATCGTCGACGAGTCCGTCGTCAGCGGGCTCTTGGCCGAAAAGCTGGGTTTCGATGGCATAGATTACAAGATGTGCAACGCCTACCTGGGCACCGAGACCATGCGCCCCACCAACACGCGCTCCGACCGCTGGGGCGGTGCCTTTGAGAACCGAATGCGCTTTATGACCGAGGGCGTATCTCGCATCCTGGCGGCTAGACAGAGTGAGGACTTCCTCGTGGGCGCCCGCATCTCGTTCTGCGAAGGGTCAGTCGGCGGGTTCGGCGCTGCCGGGCCGGACACAGACCGGTTCGACCCCAGCGAACCACTGGAGTCGATCCGCGTGATGGATCGCCTAGGGATGGATTTCTGCAGCATCACCGGCCTGCCGGTGGACCTCTCCGGATATGATCTCACGCCCGCCGAGGTCCGTGAACCGTCGCTGTTCTATGAACGCCTCACCAAGCAGTTGATCGCCGACGAGAGGCTGTCGCTTCCGGTGCTGGGAGCGGGCTATAGCGAGTTGGGCAAGGACACCTGGACCAT
>Ga0180436_10004399_pt1 | contig 12669 bp, 7 predicted proteins | sample SS_ome_2_FD_132434 | JGI IMG/M metagenome (GOLD analysis project Ga0180436, IMG submission 132434) | Hypersaline lake sediment archaeal communities from the Salton Sea, California, USA - SS_3_S_2 metaG | ecosystem: Environmental > Aquatic > Non-marine Saline and Alkaline > Hypersaline > Sediment...
AGGTAAAATCCAGGGATTGGAAGGATTAAAAAATGTGCAAAGGGAGGTAAAATGGCAGGATAGCCGATTTGACCTGTACGCAGAGGACACACTTGGGCTGAAGGGAGAAGAACCATCGAGGGGCTGTTTTCTGGAAGTGAAAAACGTAAGCATGAAAGTGGGGAACAGGGCCCTTTTTCCCGATGCAATTACGGAACGTGGTCGCAAGCACCTTCGCACACTGATAAGGGTGAAGAAGGCGGGATTGCGGGCGGTCATGATCTATGTGGTGCAACGATCGGATGTAAATATATTTTCCCCGGCCAGGGAGATAGATCCTGCCTACGGACAGGCGCTGGATGAAGCCGTTCGACAGGGGGTGGAAATATTTGTCGTTCAGGCAAAGGTAACTCCCGATGGCATAGATTTCCATCGTCTTCTTCCGGTGGAGCTATAAAGAATCTCCTCCTGCAGTGGAATACTAGTGAAGAATTTCCTGGGTAGGTGTGCTCAGGCCCTTTTCATCCGCATACTCGTAAGCCTGATGCATAAAGGCCTGAAGCCGGAGTTCTATGGAAGAATCTTCCTGACCGTCGTAGGCTATGCTCACATAGGGAATGTTTCCTTTGTCCTTTCTCAGCTGATCGGAGACAGAGGCCACCAGGGTTCCCGGCATGCAGGTAAAGGGCAGGATGTTGGCAATGCCGGAGATCCCTTTGTCTACCAAAATTGCAGAGGTGCCAAGATTCAGAGCCGGATCGCCGTCATAGTGCCGGTGGACATAGGGCCCGCAGGCATTGAGCATGTCTTTGACCGCTACTTCCTTGTCTTCATCAAATAGTCCGTGGAAGGGTTTGATAATTTTGCTGGCGGTTCGCTCCTGGAAATATTCCTGGAGTTTGGATTTTACCACCCCTTTGAAGTCGCCTTTCCAACGACTGTCCCGGGTATAACGAATGGTGGAATAGGAAAGCCATTCGGCAAAGGGGGCTATCCAGGTTTCGGCCCCGAACTTTTCCAGTCGTCGCACAAGGTGAGCACTGCAGAAATCGTTGTCACGCATGAAGATTTCGCCAACTATAGCGATAACCGGCTTTCTTTTGCCATTGGAAAGTGGTATCTGGGTGAAGGAGTAGGCAATTTGTGCCAGGGTTTCGGTCAGGTTCTTTCCCCCGTTTTCCATGCAGGAGACCAGATTGGACAGGGCTTGTTGATACACTTTCTCTGTATTTCCTGGAACGACTTCGTAAGGTTTGCGTTCCTGCTTCATTTTCCGGAGCATGTCCATGGCCACAAATCCTTTCCAGGCATTTAGCCGGAATTTGGATCCGTGTCCGCCGGAGATGGATTCATAGGAATCATCGTTGCTGGGAGCAATGATCTCGGTTTTGTCATAGCCCAGCCGGTCGAAGAGTACCCGCTGGAAACGGTTATACTGTCCAAAGCGGCACGGACCGTTATGGTCGGGCATGAAGAAACTTACCTTGGCCGGATCGGTTTCCGGATCCATGAGCTTTTTCAGGAAGCTGCCTGTCGTACAGATCATGGGGAAGCACTCCCTGGATGAGGTATACTTCCTCGCCAGGTCCAGATCTTCCTGGTTCTGCATGGGAAGCGATTCGGCATGAACGCCAAAGCTTCTGCAAACGGCAGCCATCACATAGGAAGCATCACTCAGGTAGGGGAAATACAGCGTCCTGTCCATAAGTGGAGAGGAGGCCATCTTACCGGGCACATAAACCTTTTTCTTTTTGTCCATAGACAGGCGTGATCCCTTCAGGCTGTCGAGGAAGGCCTCGTAGCGAGTGATCATTCCGGCATCGGCTCCATGCTCGTCAATTTCAATTTCCATGTAGGGTTTACCGGCCATTTCCTCGTGCACGAAGTGTGCTAGAAAGGAGTCAGGTCCGCAGCGGAAATTGCCCATGTATATGCCATGCAGGCGATTGTCCCGGGCTATGATCCTGGATGCAGCCAGTATGCGCTGTCCATTGGGCCAGTACATCTTGTTGTAATCATCCGTGATGTGCTCATCGGCCAGGGGCAGGTAGTCCATGGGAATGGGAAGAACATCCAGGTTGATCAGTTTCTCAACCATGCTCAGATTGAGAGCAGGATCGCCTGTGTTGTAAGGTCGGCCTATAATGGCCAGAATTTCTTTGTCATCGGGCAGACTGGCCATTACCTCGCGTCCCCGCTCAATGACACGGCCCTCAAACAGGTCCTGCCGCGCGTCGGCTTTTTTCATGGCATCCACGATCTGCTTCTTGCTCAGCTTGAATCTTTTCCCGAAGTATTCATACAGCTCCTTCTCCACTACCTTCCCGTAATATCTGAAGTTCAGGGTGGGACTTAATAGCTTTTCTCGCTTGTCTTCCTCAAGAGAAGCCTTTACCATGAAGGGAACGGTCTGCACCCAGGGACAGTTGCAGTTGGATGTGGGATTATCTTTTGAAGCTTTTGAGTTTATAATGAAGGGTGTAAAAATGTAATCCACCTGATCCTCAAGCATTTCATAGATATGGCCGTGCATCACTTCCACCGGGAAACAGGTTTCAGCCACGATCATGTTGAGTGCCTTTTTAACGGTCTGGTTGTTGGTTTCCTCAGAAACCACCACATTGAAGCCAAGCTCCTTAAAGAATGTGCTCCAGTATGGGAACTGTTGATAGAACACCATTAATCCGCGTGGAATTCCGATGGTGGGTCGGCCCGGAATGATTTCTGCTTCATATCCGTCGGTGAGCATGCCTAAGCGTTCCTCGAAATAGTTGGGGATTCCCTGCCCTTTACCCTTGCGTTCATCCAACTCATATTTTTCACAGCGCCCGCCGTAGAATAAGGGTTTCTTTTCTCCCTCTATTCTGACCCTGCGGATCTCACACTGATTGGAGCAGGCCTTACAGGTAAATTTGTCTACCGTATAGGGTATTTTACTTATATCAAAGCCCTTAAAACGGGTTTCCAATTTGTTCTCGTTGACATGATCGCGAGCCAGCATGGCTGCCCCGATCGCTCCTGTCACATCAAAATGAGGAGGGATATGGATTTTTTTGCCTGTCACCTTTTCAAAGGCTGCAACCACAGCCTGATTATTGGTGACACCACCCTGGAACAGGATGTGATTGCCCACCCTTTTCTTGCGTACAACCTTCTGTATGTAGTTATGCACGATGGAATAGGCCAGTCCGCCCAGAAGGTTGTCCTTCTCTACTCCCTTCTGTTGGAAGGCATTCAGGTCCGATTCCATGAAAACCGTACATCGATCGCCCAATCCGGCCGGCTTCTCTGCCCCCAGGGCCATTTTACCGAATTCCTCAATGATATTGGTATCCAGCTTTTCGGCCTGCTCCTCCAGGAAGGAACCAGTGCCCGCGGCACAAACCTTGTTCATTTCAAAATCCACCACCACGCCATTATCGATGCTGATGTATTTGGAATCCTGCCCCCCGATCTCAAAAATGGTATCCACTTTTGGGTCAAATGCTATGGCAGCTGTAGCCTGGGCGGTGATCTCGTTACGAATCAGGTCGGCCCCGATAAAATCACCGGTCAGGTAACGTCCCGATCCGGTGGTCCCGGCTCCTTTTACCACCACTCTGTCGCCGATTTCGTCATAGATTTCTGACATACCCTTTCGGATGGCTTCCAGAGGTTTGCTGGCGGTGGGCAGATAGCGGCGGGCAATCACCCGGTTCTGTTCATCGATGAGCACCACATTTGTGCTTAAGGATCCTATATCCAGCCCCAGGTAAACCGGGTATTTTTCTTCAGACTCGGGGATCTCGTACAGATCTTTCCTGATATCATTGTCCGGTGCGGTGAGTGGTTCGAAGGATTTACCCCTGGATTTTTCCCCATGGATGTATTCTTCCAGTTTTCCGATTCCCTGGTAGGCTTGATCTTTGATCCCTTCTGCTATGTTATGCAGAACGGCCCCGATGGCCCCCATGGAAGTGTTGTGCTCCGGGATCAGAAGATCGCCTTCTTTGGCATTCAGTAGATCTTTGAATGCCCGTACCATTCCAATGTTGGAGCTAACCCCTCCCTGAAACATCACGGGAAATTTCATGGTCTTGCCCCTTCCCAGGGAAGAGATGAAGTTACGTGCCACAGCAAAGCACAATCCGGCTAAAATATCATGTACCGGGGTGGCGATCTGTTGCAGGTGGATCATGTCGCTCTTGGCAAACACACTGCACCGTCCTGCAATGCGTGGCGGATCGGTTGATTTCAGTGACAGTTCGCCAAATTCATTCTCAATGGAGATCCCGATCCGGTTGGCTTGCTGGTCCAGGAAAGATCCTGTGCCTGCAGCACAGAGAGTGTTCAGCTGGAAGTCGGACAACCTGGAGGCATTGTTATCCAGTTCATCCATAAAAATTAATTTGGAATCCTCGCCTCCCATTTCGAAGATGGTCCTCACCTCCGGGTAGAGTCTGGAAACAGAAGTGGATTGTGCCACAATCTCGTTCACGTAGGTGCCGTCCAACAGTTCGGCTGCCAGTTTCCCGCCAGTTCCTGTAAAACTCAGATGCCGGAACTGCTCCTTACCATAGGAGCTTTCCAGTGTGACGAGGATCTCTTTGAGCTTCTCAAAAGGCTTTCCGTGATTGTAATCGTAGCGGTTCAGCAGGATATTGCCCTCATCGTCCATGATGACGGTATTGATAGAAATCGAACCGATGTCAAATCCAAATAGGTAAGCTGGCTTCATGTCGTTTCAATTTGGCTAAGAGGGTCATCCGCCGATTTATTCAAAAAATCACGCCATTAACTCTATCCATCCATCACAGAAATCTTTGGAGCCACTAACAAAATATAAAAAAAACCCGATTCCCGGGATTTTGGGAACGGGCTTCAGGTATTAATTAGAACCGTTCTAAATAACTCCTATTGAAGGGAGGCAAGATATTTCACCACTTTGCCGCCATCGTTGGCAGCATCCACCTCTGAGTCTTTGTAGACCAGCTTGCCGGCCTTGTCGATAATAAAGGTCCAACGCTGAATGGTACTTCCCCTCTCAAGATCCAGGGATTGTCCCTTGATTTCGCGGTTGATGGTACCTCCATCTCCATAGGGGACATCGAAAATTTTTGCCATGGCACCAGATTCATCAGCCAGGAGGGTGAAATTGAGATTATGCTCCAGAGCAAAGAGTTCCAGGGTTTCGGGTTTGTCGCCCGATACACCTACCACCTGAGCACCCACAGCCTCCAATTCTCCCTTCTGGTCACGATAGCTGCATGCCTGCTTTGTACAGCCACCGGTAAATGCAGCAGGATAAAAATACACCACCAGGTAGTCGGCCTTTTTAAGTTCCTTTTTCAAGGTCCATTTTTGACTGCTTTGGTCCAGAGTAGTAAAGTTAGGTACTTTTTCACCCAGCGTAACCTGAGCTTCCAGGTTGAGAGATATTGCCAGGATTAATAGCGCAAGAACAAATAATCTTTTCATAGTTTTACGTTGTTAAATACAGAAACAATAGGCAGAGTCAATTGTTGTTCAAATTACAACAAAGACTCTGCTTTACCTCATAAAAACGCATGTATAAGCACCTTTTTGGTCCGGTACCTTCACGAAGATTGGGCATGTCCCTGGGTGTAGACCTGATTCCCCATAAGATTTGTTCCTTAAATTGTGTCTATTGCGAATGCGGAGGAACTACCACGCTGACAGGGGAAAGGAAGGAATATGTGCCAGTAAATGAGGTATATGAAGAGCTAAAAAATTACTTCGGGACTCATCCGGATCCGGATTATGTTACTTTTTCGGGTGCCGGTGAACCTTCCCTGCATTCCCACCTGGGTGAAGTAATTGCATTCTTAAAGGACCTTCGACCAAGCCTCCCTTTGGCGGTACTTTCCAATGGAACCCTGTTTGGTGATCCGGATGTACGAAGAGAATTGATGCTTGCCGATCTGGTTTTACCCTCCCTGGATGCAGCCACTGAGGGGGCATTACGGAGGATCAATCGACCATTACGAAGCATACGTCCAGTGGAATACATCGGTGGTTTGATCAGTTTCAGTAAAGAATTCACCGGTGAGATCTGGCTCGAGATCTTAATACTGCCCGGGTATAACGATGATCCGGAAAATCTGAAAGCTCTGAAAGATGCTCTGAAGCGTATCCGTCCCCACCGCATTCAGCTGAACACCCTGGATCGCCCTGGAGCAGTGGGTGGATTGTGGCCGGCCACTCATGCGCATTTACAAGAGATAGCGGATTATTTTGACCTGGAACAGGTAGAGATCATTGCCCCTCCTGAAGAGCTTAACAAGGTGAAATCTCATCGCGCCGATCTGGAGGCAGTTATCGTAGAAACCCTTTCCAGAAGACCCTGCACACTGGAGGACCTGGAAAAGATTCTGGCCTTACCTCTCCAGCAGATCCAGCAGCACCTGAACAAGCTTAAAGAGTCAGGTAGAATTGAGACCATCCTGCAGGAACGAGGTACGTTTTATCAGCTAAGGTCTGAGGAAACCTAGATAGCTTAACTATCCTTGACTTCCCATGCTCTTGTTTCAAAATGCGTGGGAGAGGGATTTTAACATCCCAATGCCTGTTTTTAACATTTCGAAGGGTATATTTAACATATTCCGACCGTATAAATAGCTGTTTCCAAGAGAAATGTCAAATATTCCCATGGAGGAAAACGCTAAATTGCGCACTTCAAAAAAATACCCCCTCCGCCTGGAGAGAAGATATTCTGAGATATGGATAAGAGTAGGAAAACGAAAGAGCAGCTTAGGAATGAGATAGCGGAACTGGAGAATAGAGTGCATGATCTGGAAAGAAATAATTCAAGTACAGCACCTATGAATCCGGATGCAAAGCATGCCAACGGTGATACAAATGTGCCTTCCCTTTCCAGCCACTTTTTGTTAAATGCCACCATGGATGGCTGTATAATTGGAGATTTAAAGGGCAATGTACTAGAGGTTAACGAAGCCTACATTGATATGATCGGGTATTCGGCCAAGGAATTAGTGGGGATGAACATCGGGCATCTGGACATAATCATGGCTCCCGAGGAAATTGATCGCAGGATCCAGGGTATCATGCGCCAGGGAAATGATCGGTTCGAAACCACTCATAAGCACAAAGATGGAAGGCCTATTCATCTCGAAGTCAGCGTAAGTTTATTGCAGGATGAAAAAAAGCCCATGATTGCGGCTTTTATGAGGAATATGACCGAACAAAAACTGGCCCTGGATGCTCTGAAAAAAAGCGAGTTTCTACTCAGAGAATCACAGAAAGTGGCCAGGCTTGGGTCCTATACCCTGGATTTTTCTACCGGACTCTGGAGCAGCTCCCCCATTCTGGATGAGATATTTGGCATTGAAAGTGACTTTCAGAGGGATCTGGATGGATGGCTTCATATTATCCATCTGGATGACCGGGAGCTAATGCGTGAATATTTTGAAAAAATTGTTGCCGAAAAAGAAGACTACTTCAATAAGGAATACCGGATACAACTATTAAACGATCAGGAAATCAGGTGGGTCCACGGTTTGGGTAAACTGGAATACAAGAAGGATGGCTCCCCGCTTACAATGATTGGGACTGTCCAGGATATTACCGGCCGTAAAGGGGTGGAAGAGAAGCTCCAGGAAAGCGAATTTCGCTTCAGGTCCATCCTTGAGCAGGCAGCCGATGCATTGCTTATGGTTGACTTTACTGGTAAGATTCTGGTTGTAAATCAAAGCGCATGCGAAAGCCTGGGTTATACCCGCGATGAATTGCTTTCCATGCACCTGGGTGATATTGATGTGAATTTTTACGATATAGTCAATAAACCAGGGAGTACAGTTGTATCCGATCTAGAGAAGGGTAAAAACCTGAGCATCGAGACTACTTACAGGAGAAAAGATGGATCAAGCTATCCGGCTGAGGCAAGCATAGGAGCCATCGAAATCAACAATACCAAGGTTATTCTGGGCTTTGTACGCGATATAAGTAAGCGAAAATCTGCAGAAGAGGGTGTATTGAAAATGGGCAAGGCCATAAGAAATTCCAGCGAGGTAATCTTCCTGACAGATCTGGATGGGATCATCACCTACGTGAATCCGGAGTTTACCAGAATGTACGGATTTACTGCCGATGAGGTGATAGGGAAAGTTACTCCAAGGATCCTAAAAAGCGGACTGGCGGATATCAAAGTAGTGGAATACATGTGGAATACCCTGCTCAGCAAACAGAGTATTCCCACCAGTCAGTATGTGAATAAGCGAAAGGATGGTAAATTCATTGATGTGGAGGCATCCGCTGATCCCATTCTTGATGAACAAGGCAATATCATTGGATTCCTGGGAGTCCAGAGGGATATCACCCAACGGAAACGGACAGAGACCGTTCAAAAGGTTTTGTTCCAGATTTCCAATGCTGCAAATACCTCCGACAATCTGAACAAGCTGATCGGTTTTATTCAAAAGGAACTGGGAGAAGTCATCGACACCTCTCATTTTTATGTGGCCCTCTATGAAGAGGAAACCGATATTCTGACTTTCCCTACTGTGCTTAATGGCAATGGTAAAGAGAAGTCCATATATGCAGGGAATACCCTGTCAAACTACATCATAAAGAATCAGGAGTCTCAAATATTCGGAAAGGAAGATATTAAAAAGCTGATCGAAGCCGGCGAGGTGGGAGATTTTGATGAGAATGTGGAACAATGGCTGGGCGTTCCCATGAAGTTCAAGGGAAAAGTGTCTGGTGTTCTGGCCGTGCAAAGCTATGAGGACGGATCTGCTTTTGATGAAGCTGATATGCAAATGTTGGAATTTGTCTCCGACCAGATCAGCATTTCCATTTCCAATAAGAAAGCGGAACAAGAGCTGATAGCAGCCCTGGAAAAGGCGACCGAATCGGATCGTCTTAAGTCCGCATTCCTGGCCTCCATGTCCCATGAACTGAGGACTCCCCTGAATGCTATTATTGGTTTTTCAGACATATTTACCAAGGATCTTTCTGCGGAAGAAATGCTGAGTTATGCAGGCATCATTAATTCCAGCGGAAATCAGCTCTTAAGCATTGTGGAAGATCTCTTCGATATTACCCTTATTGAAGCAGGCGAAATTAAAATCCGGCAAAGTAAAGAGAGGCTGTATCCCATTATGGAATATATCCAGGAGATTTTGGAGGTTGAAAAGCAAAATGCAAATAAGAATGATCTGGAACTTAAGTTGTTGGTTGCCCCGGAGGATAAGGATGTGGTGATTTTAACCGATACTGTTAAATTAAAACAGGTACTCATCAATCTGTTAAAGAATGCGCTGAAATTTACGTCGGAAGGTCATGTGCATTTCGGATACCAGGTCCAGAAAATGGATGGAAAGGACTTCATTAAGTTTAGAGTGGAGGATACAGGTAAAGGAATTCCGGCTCATATGCATGAGTTGATTTTTGATGTTTTCAGACAAATAGATTCTACGCACACTCGTTCCCTGGGCGGGACAGGTATAGGTCTTTCCATTGCAAAAAAGATGACCGAGTTATTGGGTGGCAAAATCTGGCTTGAATCGGTAGAAGGGGAGGGTTCCGTCTTTTACTTCACCATTCCACTGACAAGCACGACCACTGAAGGGGGATCAAACGATCCCGGGACAGAAAAAGCAAGAGTAGTGCAGGAGAAAGGTTACAGGAATACCATTTTGATCGTTGAGGACGATGAACCCAGCATGAATTTTTTGAAAATTCTGGCAAAAAAACTGAGAGTCCATACCCTATGGGCAAAAACGGGACTGGAAGCAATTTCCTCCTGTAAGGATCATGCCCAAATAGACCTGGTACTCATGGACATCAATATGCCCGAAATGGATGGTTATGAGGCTACACGTGAGATTAAGAAGTTCAGACCAGAGCTTCCCATCCTGGCCCAAACAGCCAATGCCGTGGACGGTGATAAAGAGAAAGCCCTCGAGGCTGGGTGCGATGATTATATTTCCAAGCCCATTAAGAAGGAACTATTCAGGATTAAGATGGAAAAGTATCTGGGGAAGATCGAGGGCAAATAGAAAAAGACACTTAGCTTATAAAAGCAAGCTTTCAGCGCGAATTCACTCCATAAAAAAAAAGCACTCCCTTTCGGAAGTGCATCTTTTTCTGTTCGATCGTGGAGCATATCGGAGTCGAACCGATGACCTCTTGACTGCCAGTCAAACGCTCTAGCCAACTGAGCTAATGCCCCAATGCGTGGCAAAAGTATTAAAAAAATTGCAAGTAAAAAACAGCAGATTGGCAGAATTTTTGTAGCTATTTCCTTGTAAATTAATGTTTGAGCAAATTCTATTTGAATTATCATTAGTAAATCACTATTTTTATTGCCCAAATTCACATTGACATGGAACTAAAGAAATCAAAAAAGGCAGACCTGGAGAAAAGGAAAGGGATGTTCATCCAGATAGGACTGGTAATAGCTCTTTCGATTGTACTGGTAGCCTTTGAGTGGACCAAAGGTGAAAGCAAAGACGATGGATCGGATGCCGTAGCAGAGATCCAGTTCGAAGATGAAATGATGCAAATCACCCGTCGGGAGGAACCCAAGCCGGAACCTAAGCCCGAGCAACCCAAGGTAGCCGAAGTACTCGATATCGTGGATGACGATGTGGAGATCGAAGATGATTTCGATTTCGATATGGAAGCCACAGACGATACCGAATATGATTTCACCACCATGATAAGCGACGATGGTGAAGACATTGAAGAAGAAGAGGTATTTTATATCGTAGAAGATATGCCTACTTTTAATGGCGGTGAGCCTGCCACTGAGTTTAGAAAGTACATTGCTCAGAACCTTCAGTATCCCGAAATTGCTGCTGAGAATGGCGTAAGTGGACGTGTAATTGTTCAGTTTGCCGTTAATAAAACAGGGCAGGTAGTGGATGCAGTTGTGGTACGTAGTGTGGATCCAGCTCTTGACAAGGAAGCCATCAGGGTGGTAATGTCCTCCCCCAAATGGACTCCTGGAAAACAGCGCGGTAAAGCCGTTAAGGTACTATTTACCTTCCCCATTAACTTCGTGCTTCAGTAATCCCCCAAAGACATTTGTTAATAAAAGCCGGCCGCAAGCCGGCTTTTTTATTGCTTTAGCCTTTAATTTAGCGAGAGTTAAAACCATTTAACCATGAAAAAGACTTTAGCTTTTCTCGTTACAGTGCTCTTGCTTTCCAGTTGTGGATCCACCACAAAGAAGCTGCAGCAGGGCAATTATGATGCTGTCATTGACAAGAATGTCAAAAAACTCATCAGGAATGCGGACATAGATGATGCCGACGAAATGGATCGTGCTTACCGTATGGCCAATGAAAGGGACCTTGACCGGATCAAGTTCCTGAAGATGGAAAATAACCCGGATAACTACGACGAAATTTTCAGTCGTTACAACATGTTGAAGGAGCGTCAGCGCAAGATTAGAACCGTAACTCCTCTTACTGTGGATGGAAGGACCTTCAGTTACCAGTACGTGGATTATGATGCTGAAATGATCGCTGCTAAAAGGAAGGCTGCGGATTTCTTTTACAACAATGGTAAAGGGCTGCTCGAAAACGCTTTGCAGAAGCAGGATTTCCGCGATGCCTACTATCAATTAATGAAGGCTTCTGAATACAGCGGAGGACAGTTTGAGAACATGGATGCACTTATTTACGATGCACGTATGAAGGGCATCAGTAGGGTGATCGTCCAGGTCAATAACCAGACTCCCCTGAAACTCCCACCCATGGTGGAAGAGGATCTAATCTCCTTCGATACGCGGGGCCTTGGCAACGAGTGGGTAGAATATCATTTCAAACACGTGGACGATCAGGCCAGCTACGATTACGCAGTTTATGTGAAATTGCTTTCCATCATGGTTTCCCCGGATAATGTGAAGGATACCGACGAGATCTTTACCAAGAAAATTTCGGACGGATTTGATTATGTTCTGGATGCAAACGGGAATGTCATGAAAGATACTGCCGGCAACGATATTAAGCTTCAGAAGTTTAAAGAAATTACCTGTACCCTGGTGGAAACGGAACAATTTAAAAGTGTGGAGATACGTGGAGAGGTCGAGATCATGTCCTACAATCCCGATCGACTGATTCAGAAGGAACCCTTTGGTGCAACGAACCAGTTTGAGCATGTTTCGGCCCGAGCTATTGGCGATGTGGGAGCTCTTACAGAGGAAGCCCTGAAGACTACCCAGCAGGAGAAGGTACCTTTTCCCACAGATGTGGACATGGTACTGATGTGTACCGAGACCATCAAGCCGGCCATACGTAATGCCATTTATGCCAACCGGCAATACATTCAATAGAAATCTGCCTGAATATTTATATGTTTAATTGAGGGAGCCCTTTCGCGGGGGCTCTCTTTTTTTTATCCAACTCCTGGCATCACGTTCAATGCTTAAAGACGCCTCTGCTGAGAAAGGCTTCCTGGCGGAGGACTTTGCAATGAAAGGGCCTATAAATCAATTCGCAGAATTGATTTTCAGCCCTGAATGCAAAGTCCGTAGTATTTCTTACTTTTGCAGCCTGATTAACTAGTATGGGAGATTATTGGGACCATAGACCTTATCCGGAAACCGCAGTGCTAGTGGGGGTGATTAAGCAGGGGCAGAGCGATGAAATGGCCTCGGATTACCTGGAGGAACTGGCCTTTCTGGCAGAGACGGCCGGGGCTGAGATTCGTGCTGAGTATACC
>Ga0180436_10004401_pt1 | contig 12660 bp, 9 predicted proteins | sample SS_ome_2_FD_132434 | JGI IMG/M metagenome (GOLD analysis project Ga0180436, IMG submission 132434) | Hypersaline lake sediment archaeal communities from the Salton Sea, California, USA - SS_3_S_2 metaG | ecosystem: Environmental > Aquatic > Non-marine Saline and Alkaline > Hypersaline > Sediment...
GGCCGGCAAAGGCAAGTGATCTCGCTCGCCCGACACCATCTCAAAGACCCGGCTCCGGCCGGGTCTTTTCTTCGTTGAACCCGGGGTGGGAGCCAACCCTTCGTGCGCGATCCGTCGGTCTCCGCAATTCGCGTCTTCTCATCTTTCGGTGCATGAAAAGCCCCAGTCCAGAGAACAGGAAATTTTACACCAGCTTAACAGGAGAGCGCCCTGCCGGCTCTGCTATCCTCAGCCCATCAGCACGGTCGACGGACCGACAAAGAAGGGGGAAGGAAGATCATGGAAAACCTCACTGCGGGGCGTCTGTTCCGCCTCATGACCCTGGCGCTCGTGACGGCGGCCATCGCATGGCCGGCCGGAGCTCAAGAGCCCGCCGAAACAACCGGAGAAGAAACCGTCATGCCGGTGGTGATCGAAGAGATCGTCGTCACCGCCCAGAAACGAGAAGAGAATATCCAGGATGTTCCGGTCGCCATGACGGCCATTCAGGGCGAAGACCTGGACGTCATCACTACCGGTGCGCCGGATGTCCGCGCGCTGTCGGGGCGCGTTCCCAGCCTCGTGATGGAGTCGTCCTTTGGCCGCGCTTTCCCGCGCTTCTACATCCGCGGGCTCGGCAACCCGGACTTCGATCTCAACGCGTCGCAACCGGTGTCGATGATGGTCGACGAGGTGGTCCTGGAGAACCCGATCACCAAGGGCATGCCGCTCTTCGACCTGGATCGGGTCGAGGTGCTCCGCGGACCCCAGGGCACCCTCTTCGGCCGCAACACGCCTGCCGGCGTGGTCAAGTTCGAGACCGTGAAGCCCACCATCGGTGATGCCACCGGCAACTTCCGGGCATCCTTCGGCAGCTTCAACACCATCGACATCAACGGCGGCGTCAACATCCCGCTCGGCGACACCGTCGCCATGCGCCTGTCCGCCCTCTACCAGAGCCGCGACGATTGGGTCGACAACGACTACACGGCCGGCCCGGAGGACGAAGTCGGCGGCTACACCACGGGCGCCGCGCGCCTGCAGCTGCTGTGGGTGCCCACCGACAACTTCGACGTCCTTTTCAACATGCACGCCTGGGACGTGGACGGCACCGCCCGGATGTTCCGCGCCAACATCATCGATTCCGGTGACAACGGCACCAACTCGAGCTTCGACTTCGACCGCATCGCCATCGACGGCAAGAACAGCCAGGAGATCTCGTCGTACGGCGGTTTCCTGCGCTTCAACTGGGACTGGGACTTCGCCACCCTGACCTCCATTACCGCCTTCGAGAAGATCGACAAAATGCTCAGCCGTGGCGATATCGACGGCGGCTTCGGCGCGTCGTTCCTCGGTGAGGGCAACTACGGACCGGGCTTCATCCCCTTCCCATCGGAATCGGCTGACGGCATCCCGGATCTCGACCAGTTCACCCAGGAGCTCCGCCTCGCGAGCAACAGCGGCTCAGCGGTCGACTGGCTGATCGGCGCCTACTACTTCTCTGAAGAGTTCACAGCCGACACCTTCAGCTACGACTCGTTGGCGCCCGGCAACCCGCAGGACGGCTGGGCGTTCCAGACCCAGGACTCGACCTCCTACGCCCTCTTCGGCAACGTCGTCTTCCACGTCGGCGACAGCTGGGATCTCGCCGCCGGCCTCCGCTACACCGACGACGAGAAGGAATTCTCCGCCGAGCGGCCCGACCCGACCTTCCAGCTGCCCACCTTCGAGCCCATTACCGAGAACACCGACGCCGACAACGTGAGCTGGGACCTCAGCGCCACCTACAAGGCCAGCGCCAACGTCAACTACTACGGCCGCATCGCCACCGGCTTCCGGGCGCCCTCGATCCAGGGCCGAATCCTCTTCTGCGCCGACTTCGAGGGCGGCCTGAACCCGGCCACCAACTGCGTTACCGTCGCCGACAGCGAGGAGATCATCTCCTACGAGCTCGGCGCCAAGACCATCCTGGCCGAGAACAAGCTCCGCCTGAACGTGGCGGCCTACTTCTTCGAGGTCGACGGCCAGCAGATCACCGCCGTCGGCGGCGAGTTCAACACCGCCACTCTGCTCAACGCCGACACCACCGAGGGCTACGGTCTCGAGGTCGACATGGAGTGGACCCCCTCGGCGCACTGGCTCATGACCTTCGGCGGCAGCTACAACCCCACCGAAATCAAGGATCCGAACCTCACCGTGGCGCCCTGCGGCGGCGGCTGCACCGTCACCGACCCGGTGGTCGACGGCCTCGCCTACATCGACGGCAACTCACTCCCCCACTCGCCGGACTACATCTTCAACGGCATCATCAACTTCCGTTCGGATCCGGTGAACAAGGGCTTCTTCGGCACCCTCGACTGGGCCTACCACTCCGAGAAGAACTTCTTCCTCTACGAGTCCGAGGAGTTCAAGGACGACAGCTTCGAGATCGGCCTGCGCCTCGGCTACGCCTGGAACAACGCCATGTACGAGATCGCCCTGTTCAGCCGCAACCTCCTCGACGAGGAGATCATCAAGGGCGGCATCGACTTCAACAACCTCACCGGCTTCACCAACGACCCGCGGACCATCGGCATCGAGTTCGTCGGCCGCTTCTAGTTCGGTTTCCTCTCATCTTCGGCGCCCGCTCTTCGGAGCGGGCGCCTTTGTTTCTCTCATTCTTTTTTTGGAGTTGATTTTCCCGTTCTGCCTGGCCGACATCGGCCAGGCAGAACGGGAAAATCAACTCCAAAAAAAGAGATACAATCCACCCATGACAGCTCCCTTTGCGATGGACATGCAGCTCGAGGGCTGGTCCCTCTTCTGGGCCAAGCTCGAGGTTCACGATATCGACGGCGCCGTGTTGGCCGCTCGACGCGTCGAGGTGGCCGAGGCGGCCCGTGCGCGCTTCACCGACACTGCCGCCATCAGCGGCGATCCGGTGGTGGCCGCCCTGCGCAAGCTTTTCCGCGCCGCAGGGTGCGATCCCACCCGCTACCGGCCCGCCTCCGAGGCGCTGTTGCGCCGGCTGGTCAAAGGCGGGGAGCTGCCCGAGATCTTCCCGCTGGTGGATCTCAACAACTGCCTCTCGGCCACCCTCGCCGTCCCCTGCTGCGTCATGGTCGAAGGGTCGTTCAGAGCCCCGCTCATCTGGCGTTCGGGCGTCGAGGGCGAGGGTTACGAGAGCCTCCGGGGCCCCTTCAACCTCGAGAAGAAGCCGGTGCTCTTCGACCCCGACGGCCCCCTGGACACGCCCATCACCGGCAACGTCAGGGTCAAGGTCGAGCGGGACACCACCACGGCGTGGCTGGTGGCCTACATGCCAGCCTCCGAGCTCGACCTCGAAACCGCGAGCGCGACCATCGCCCGCCTCGCCGAGGGAACCGGAATCGCGATCAAAGGCTGAACCGCAGAGAGCGCGGAGATCGCGGAGGTGCCGAGCCCAGCCGTTGAAAGCACTCGCTCCGGCTCCGAGGCAGGCCGCCGCTCGCCCGAGCAGCGTGGTCACCTCGTTCTCGGTTCCCTCATGACCACGCTGATCGGGTGACGCTGGGTCGGCACCGCCGCCAGGCGGTATCGAGCCAGAAGGCCGCCGTTGAAGGAGCCTTCCGCACCCGCACCCGTACCTGTAGCAGTGGCAGATTCACGGGCGGTACAACTGGATCCGGGAGTCGGGGACGCGCCGGGACAGCCGCGTCATGCTCTCCCCCACCCTGGCCTTGATCTCCTCGAGATCGAGGGTGAGCAGCTCGCGGTCGCGCATGAGGACCTTCCCGTCGCAGATCACGGTTCGGACGTCGGCTGCACGGGCCGAGTAAACCAGGTTGGCTGCGGGATCGTGGGGCGGTTGGTTGTGCGCGCCCGCGAGATCGACGAGCACCACGTCGGCCAGGAAGCCCGTCGAGAGGTTGCCGAGATCTTCCGGCAGGCCGAACACCCGGGCGCTCTCCCGGGTGGCCACGGTCAACGCCTCGCCCACCGTCATCTTCCGTGGATCACCGGTCTCGTGCTTGATCACCATCGCCATCAGCCGCAGCGACTCGAGAATGTCCAGCGTGTTGTTGGACACCGGGCCGTCGGTGGCGAGGCCCACCGGGACCCCGGCGCGACGAAGCTCGAGCACCGGCGCCGCGCCCATCCCGAGCTTGAGGTAGGTCTTGGGCGCGTGCGCGACGCCGCACGTCCTCTCCGCCATGAGCTCGATGTCGGCGGGCGTCGCCCCGCAGCAGTGGGCGAGGATGGTCGGCCTGCCGAGGACTCCGGTCTCTTCGAGCACCCGGATCGGCGTCCGCCCGTGGGCGGCCAGGCTGGCCTCGGTCTGTCCCGCGGTCTCCGCCACGTGAATGTGAATGCCGAGGTCGAGCCTCTCTGACTCGGCCGCCACCGCTTCGAGGAAGGTGTCGTCACAGGTGTAGGGCGCGTGGGGAGCGAGCCAGGTCGTGATTCTGCCGCCGGCCGCACCGGAAAACTCCTCGGCGAAGGACGCCGTGAGCCGCACACCGTCCTCGCCCTGATCACCGAAGACCGCCCATCCCAGGGCCGCCCGGGTCCCGGCCTCCTCGACCGCCGCCGCCGCTCGGTCCATGTGGAAGTAGTGATCGGCCACCGCGGTCACCCCCGAGGCGATCATCTCCGCGAGTCCGAGCTGCATGCCCCAGAACACGTCGTCCGGGGTAAGGTTCGCCTCCAGAGGCCACATGTACTCGTTGAACCAGGTCTCGATGTCGACATCCTCGGCGAGGCCGCGGAAGATCGTCATCGGCACGTGGGCGTGGGTGTTGACGAGGCCGGGCACGGCGAGCATTCCGCCGGCTTCGACGACCTCGGCGCCCGGTGGCGGATCCTCGGAGCCCGAGGGCCGCACCGCGGTGATTCGGTTGCCGTCGATGTCGATGTCGTGGGCGGGGAGGACGCGAGCCGAGCCCGCCTCGCACTGAAGCACGTCCGCGTTACGGATTCGGAGAGCCGTCATCCGTCGATTCTCGGCCAGTCCGCCAGTGTCTCACGCGACGGGGCCGTCAACGGTCTGAGCTTCGAGCTCGGCGGGAGTAGCCTCACGCAGCGACGCCACCGTAACCTCGAAGTGCAGCGTCCGCCCCGCCAGCGGGTGGTTGCCGTCCAAGGTCACGTCGTCGCCCTCGATCCCGACAACGAGCAGGTGCTGCTCACGGCCGTCGGGGAGGCGCGCCGCCACCACCGAACCCGGTTCCGGTTCGAAACCGAGCTGCTCCTTGTTGAACTGGACGACCTTGTCCTGATCGTGGGGTCCGTACCCCTCGTCCGGTGGGAACGAGATGCTGAGCTCGGCCCCGATCTCACACCCGTCCAGAGCCTTCTCGAGGCCCGGAATCAGGTTTCCGTAACCGTGCAGGTACTCCATGGGACCCCGATTGTCCGTGCTGTCCACCTCGCTGCCATCTTCCAGGGTCAGGCTGTAGTTGATCCCGACCACGACGTCCTTTGCCACTCGGCCTGTGCCCATCGTCTCCTCCAATACGTCCGGTGAAGCGCCGCCTCACAGCTCCGGCGTCCGGATCTCCGCGGCATCTCTCAGCTCCGCGACGTGATTGCCGAGGGCCATGCCGGTTCGCTGCTGACGCAGCATCTGGATGATCAGCTGCCGGGCCTCGTCCAGGGGAATGACCTCGCCGGGGACGAACTCCTCCACCTTGATGACGTGGAAGCCCAGCCGGCTCTCCACGACCTCGGAGATCTCACCCGGCTCCAGCCCCCAGACGACCTCGTCGAACGACTCCACCATTTGACCCCGGGCGGTGAAACCGAGATCTCCTCCCCTGGCGGCATTGGGACCTTCCGACAGCTCGAAGGCAAGCGCTGCGAAGTTCTCGCCCGACAGGGCCCGTGCGTGGGCCAGGACCGCCTTCTTCCGAGCCGCCTCGCGGGTCTCGTCGTCGGCATCCGGGTCCACCACGAAGAGGATGTGTCGACAGTGGATCTTGTCCACTCGCTTGAAGAGATCCGGGTTCTCGTCGTAGAACGCCTGCACGTCCTCATCGGAGATCTCGATCCCGGGAACGATCCTGGTTTCCACCAGGGTCCGAACAATGTCGGCCTGAATCACCGTTGCCTTCAGCTGGTCGAAGGTGACCCCCGAGGTAATGAGCTCGGCCTCGAGAGCAGCGTACCCGCCCGCACCCTCCGCGAGCGCGTCCATCTTCTCGTCCACTCGCGCCATGTCCGGCTCGATGCCGAAGGTGCGGGCCTCCTGTGCTAACAGCAGGCTGTCGATGGCCCGTTGCACCGACCTGCCGATGAGCTCGGAGCTGTTGGGATCCTGCCCCAGCGCCGCCATTTCGTTCTGAATCTGCGGCACGAGCAGCCCAACCTCCCAGGTCGAGATGGCTTCATCATTGACGTAGACGGCCACCTCGTCGGGGTTTCCCATGGCACGAGCAGGGTGGGTCGGCGCCACTGCCAGGGCCGCCAGGACGACAATCACGATCAGTCGTTTCATGGAGAATCCTCCGGTCCGGTGTGCCGTATCGCGCTGCGGTCCACGCCGCTCGACTCACGGCGCAACACGGTAACACACCGCGGGCTCCACCCGTCTCGACCACCCGGATCCTCGCACCCCGGATGCCACAAACTCGTCACCATCACGGAGCGACTCGTGGGAGGCTCTCCGACCCGCGAAGACCTGCCCAGCGGAGCCGCATCGGAATCACCGTCTGCACAGTCGCCGCCGCCGCCTGCGGCGCTTCGCGGCCAACGGCACGGTGATACAATTACGGCAATGTCACGAGTTGACTCGTACCTGTGCAGCGTCGGGCGTTCCCTCGTCGCGGTCGAACAAGGATCGATCGGCGAGTGATCATCGAGGCCGACGTTCACGCCCCTCCAGGTCCGAGGATCTGGGCCATCGGCGGCGGCAAGGGCGGCGTCGGGAAGTCCGTCGTCACCGCCAACCTGGCAGTAGCGGTGGCCCGAACGGGGGAACGCGTCGCCGTCGTCGATGCCGATCTCGGCGGCGCCAACCTGCACACCATGGTCGGCGTCCCCTCTCCGAAACTGAACCTCGCGGACTTCATTTCCCGCCGGGTGGCGACCCTCGCCGAGATCATGACACCGACGCCCGTGGAGAACCTGTGGCTGATCAGCGGCGCCAAGGCCCTCCTCGAGACCGCCAATCCCAACTTCGGTCAGAAAGGAAAGATGCTCCGCCACATCGCCATGCTCGACGTCGACCACGTCTTCCTCGACCTCGGCGCCGGCACCGCCTTCAACGTGCTCGATTTCTTCCTCGTCGCCCGGAAGGGCATCCTTGTGGTCGTGCCAGAGGCCACCTCGGTCGAAAACGCCTACTTCTTCATCAAGGCGGCCTACTTCCGCAAGCTCAAACAGGCCCAACCCCGGGCCCAGGTCAAGGCCGCCGTCGACGCGGTCATGAACAGCAGGGCGAGAGAGCGGGTCCGCACGCCGCGCGATCTCATGGCCCAGGTCATGACAGTGGACGCCGACGCTGGAGCAGCCCTCATGGAGGAAGCCTCGACCTTCAGCCCGTCGATCATCGTCAATCGGGTGGAGCGCGCCGAGCAGGCCCGGCTCGGCAACGAGATGGGCTCGGCCTGCCGCGACTACTTCGGCATCCGTCTCCAATGTCTCGGCAGCTTCCCCGCCGACAACCTGGTCCGTCGATCGATCGATGAACGCCGTCCGGCCGTCGACCTCTTCCCCCAAAGCAGCTTCGCCGCCGCTGTCCGCACCACCGCTGCCGCCTTCGTCCGCGCTCCCTCCGAGGCCACGGGATGAGTCCGGCCCGCTACGAGGACTGGAAGCTCCTGGATCTGGAGCCCGGCGCGGACCTCGCCGAGATCAACACGGCGTTGCGTCTCCGCCGCGCTCTCTACCAATCGGGCTCGCTGGCCACCTACAACCTGCTCGACGACGACGAGAGGCGGGCGATGCTCGAACGCATCGACGAGGCCTACCGCCGCGTCACGGGCCACGAGCCCCCTCCCTCGAGCTCTCAGCCGAGAGGCGAACCGGCCGCCGCCCCACCGGTTGAGGAACCGTCGGGTCCGGCGCCGGACCCGCGGACCGAACCCGGCGCGCTGCTCGCATTCCACCGACGGTGCCGGGGGCTGTCCATCGGGCAGCTCTCCGCCGAGACCAAGATCCGCGTCGCCCTCCTGCAGCAGCTGGAGTCCGAGAACACCGACGAGCTCCCCGAAGCGGTCTTCGTCCGCGGTCACGTGCTGACCTATGCCCGGGCCCTCGGGATGGACAACCCCAACGAGATCGCGGCCCTCTATCTCGCGAAAGTGAAGCTGGATTGATCTCCTGATCTTAGTTTTCTGGTCGCGGTTTTCGGTCTCATCGCGCTCAACGTGGTCAAGGCGAACCGAGACCCAAAACCGCGATCAGCAAACTAAGAACCGTTGAGCCTTGTTTTGGTCAACCAGAGGTTGACCAGCTCATCTTTGAAGGCCTCGACTGCGTCGGGGAATTGCGAGGCGGGGAGATCGGCGGTGCAGGACCTGCACACGATGCGCGCCCTTCCTCAACCACCCCGGAGGTCGGCGACGGAGCCGCAGAGAGGGCACACCAGGTGGGGCTGCTCGCGGTCGGTGAGCGTCACCTTCGTCATGACGGTCATGATATCCGATGACGCGCGTCGAGGGCATTACAATGACGAAGTGACTCGTTCCCATCACGATGGCCTCGGCGTCGCGGTGTACCGCGGCGATGAGCTGGCGCGGTACGGCTTCGCCGACGACCACCCCTTCGGCGCAGACCGTCACGCCATCTTCTGGCAGGGCATGGAAGCTCGTGGCTTAGCCGACCGGGTCCTCGTCGTCCCGCCGGCCGCGGCATCGCGGGACGAGATCGAGAGCTTCCACACCTCCGCCTACGCTGACCGGGTCGTTGAGCTGTCTCGCCGAGGTGTCGGCTACCTCGACTACGGCGACACTCCGGCCTTCCCCGGCGCCGACGAGGCCGCCGGCTGGGTAGTCGGCAGCACACTGAACGCGGTCGGGCGTCTCATGGAGGGCGCGTGCCGGCGCGCCTTCGTGCCCATCGCCGGGCTTCACCACGCCCGGCGGTCGACCGCCGGCGGATTCTGCGTCTACAACGATTGCGCCATCGCCATCGAGATCCTGAGGTCGCGGTGGGGCGTCCGGCGCATCGCCTACGTCGACATCGACGCCCACCACGGCGACGGTGTCTTCTACGCCTTCGAAGAGGACCCGGATGTCGTCATCGGCGACATCCACCAGGACGGACGAACCCTCTATCCCGGTACGGGAGCCGCCCACGAGACCGGCCTCGGCTCCGCCGAGGGAAGCAAGCTCAACATCCCGCTGCTCCCGGGGGCCGACGACACCACGTTTCTGCACGAGTGGAACCGGATCGAGCACCACATCGACAGCGCCGCCCCGGAGTTCGTGATCCTGCAGTGCGGCGCCGACGGCCTCGCCGGCGATCCCCTCGCCCACCTCGAGTACAGCGCTACCGCCCACCGCCGCGCCACCGCCGACCTCTGCCGCATCGCCGACCGCCACTGCGGCGGCAAGCTGCTCGCGCTCGGCGGCGGCGGTTACGACCCCGCAGGCATCGCCGATGCCTGGTGCGCGGTGGTCGCTGCGATGCTCTGCAGCTGATCCAGACCGCAGAATCCCAACGGTCGCACCGCATCACGATCAAGGTCCGCGCTGTGCGCGGACCTTGATCGGCTGTGAGGTGTTGCGCCCGTTGGGATTCTGCGGCCGATTAGAACCTGTAACGGAGCGTTGCCCTCAAGTTCATGCCGGGCTCCGGCCGGTTGTTGAACGGCTCGGCGTAGAGCTCGTCGAAGAGATTCTCCAGCGCGATCAGGATCCCGAGCCCGAAGTCGAAGTCGTAGCCGCCGCGCAGCCCGGCCACGACGAACGACTCGGTGCCGTCGGGATAGTCGGGATCGTCGCTGGGCAGCCGATCCTGGCTGCCGACGTAGCGCACGTCACCCTCGACCCAGAAGCTCGAAGGCTGGTAGCGAACTCCGCCGATGACCTTCCACGGCGGCATCGACGACAGCGGCTCGTCGGTGGTTTCGTTGTCGCCTCGAAGGTACGCGGCGCTGCCGAATACGCTCCAGGCGCGGGCGAAGAGGACCTCGATGTTGAACTCGACGCCCATGATCTTGGCCTTCTCGATATTGCGAAACTCGGAGCATTCAATCCCCGGAATGTCCAAACACCGGTCGGCGTAGTCGGGATCGGTGGGCAGAATGTAGCCGAAACCGATGTAATCGCGGAGGTCGTTGTAGAAGACATTGAACCCGGCGGAATGCCTCTCGTACCGCGCCTTGAAACCGAGCTCGTAGTTCCACGACGACTCGGGATCGAGGTTGGGATTCTGGGCGATATAGGTGTCTCCGGTGGTGGCGAGGCCGGAGTAGGAACGCTCCTGCATGTTCGGCGACCTGAAGCCCCTGGCGATGAGCCCGGTGAGGTTGACGTGCTCGGTGATGGCGTAGATCACGCCGAGGTTGCCGGACAGAGCCGAGTCGGTGGCGTTGATCGGATCGTCGGGGTACCTGGGATCGTCCTTGCTGTCGTAATCGAACCAATCTCCTCGGACGCCGAGGTTCACGGTCCACCGATCGCCGAGCTCGAGCCGGTCGTCGAGATAGACACCGATGCCCTGCTGCGTGCTGTCGGGCACCGACACGCTGTCGTCCGGCTCCATCCCCGTGATCTCCCTCAATGCGGTGTCGTGGAGATCGTCCTGGTAGTAATCGAGGCCGAAGGTCAGGTGGTGGTTGTTGACACCCGCGATCGACTGGACGTTGAATCCGAAGCTGTCGATCTGCGAGCGGGTGTAGCTGTTGATGGCGAAGTACCCGCGATCGATGTTCATCACGCTCTCTTTGTCGATCTCTTGATAGTAGGCGCTGAGAGAGAGGTCCTCGAGGCCCCACAATCGTCCCGAATCCCACGAGATGCCCGCCTTGTCGCGGTCGAAGTTCGGGAACCGGATGTCGACTCCGGAGGTCTCCGGGTCGAAGCCCGGAAAACCCACGTCCTCGGTCCGCACCGACTCGGCGCGCACCTTGAGCACGCCGCGGTCGCCGGTCAAGAAGCTCATGCTGGCGTCGACGTTCTGCTGCTTCATGCCGCTGTTGGGCACCGTGTCGTCGGGCAGCACGTACTGCGCGAAACGATCGTCGTCCGCCGCCCCGTCGGCGGCGGTGTAGTTGCCGACATCTTCGATGCTGGCGCCGATATGGAAGCTCATGCCCTTGCCGGCGCCGCGAATCGAGGCGCGGCCCTGGGTGGAGTCCGACGTCGAACCGTACTCGAAGGCGGCCTCACCGTGGATCTCGAACTCCTGCGTCTTGAGGTTCGGCTGACGGGTGATGATGTTGACCACGCCGCCGATGGCGTCCGAGCCATACTGCACCGACGCCGGACCCCGCAGAACCTCCACCCTCTCCACCTGGGAGAGGTTGACCAGCGCCGGCTGGATGCCGGCGAAGGTGGTCGACTCGCGGCCGTTGTTGAGCCGCTGTCCGTCCACCAGGATCAACACCCGGTTCGAGCTCTGGCCGCGGATGACCGGAATCCCACGGAACGGACCCTCACCCTCGACCTCGACGCCGGGGATCATCTTGAAGAGGTCGGCCATCTTCTCCGGCTGGAGCTCCTCGAGCCGATCGCTGGTAATCACCGTCACCGGCGCCGCGACCTCGCCGGAGAGCAGCTCCTGGCGCCCCGCGGTCACCGTGATCTGGTCTTCGAAGACGCGGTCCTGGTCCACAGCCTTCTCCTCGTCCTCCGTCGTCTCCGTTGTCTCCGTTTCTTGAGCGGCGACGGGACCCGCGTTGACGAAAGCCAGCCCGAGCACCACGAGCAGCATCAGCAACGATCGATTCATCGTTCCCCCTTCGCCGGGACGCCGTTCGCGAACCTCAGCATCCCGATGCCCCATCCTAAATGCGACAAGCTCAACGAAAACAACATTTTACGCTAGGGTGACAGTTTCTCCCGCCGTGCAACGAAAATGCCCGTTGGTGCTAGTCTTCGGGCATGGACCTCAGCGACCCGCACACCATGGCCCTCTTCCTCGAAATCTACGGCACCCTTCACCGCGCCGGCCCCGGCAGCACCGCCGCCACCCATCAGGCGCTGGAGCTCGTGCCGACCCGCCCGATCCGGACAGCCCTCGATCTCGGTTGCGGCCCCGGCCCCCAGACCGTGGTGCTGGGCGAGCATCTGCCCGACGCCACGATCCTCGCCCTCGACATCACGCCGTCCATGGTGGACGAAGCGCGCCGTCGCATCGCCGCAGCCGGCCTCGGGGACCGGGTTCGGGCCGAGGTCGGCGACCTCCTCGATCCGGGGCTTTCCCCCGGCAGCCAGGACCTCATCTGGTGCGAGGGAGCCATCTACAACGCCGGGGTGAGGGCGGCTCTCGAAACGTGGCGGCCCCTGATCGCTCCCGGTGGCAGCGTCGCCTTCACCGAGGCTGTCTGGACCCACCCCTCCCCGCCCGAAGGGCTCGTTCGCTGGTGGCGGGCGCAGTATCCGGCCATCACCGACGGGGCCGGGGTCCGAGCCGCCATCGGCGCCGCCGGCTTCGACACCATCGACTCCTTCGTGTTGCCTCCGGAGGCCTGGACCGACGAGTACTACGATCCCATGGAGGACACGATCGTCGAATTCCGCGCCGCCCACCCGGACGATCCGTTGGCCGAAGAGA
>Ga0180436_10004402_pt1 | contig 12660 bp, 13 predicted proteins | sample SS_ome_2_FD_132434 | JGI IMG/M metagenome (GOLD analysis project Ga0180436, IMG submission 132434) | Hypersaline lake sediment archaeal communities from the Salton Sea, California, USA - SS_3_S_2 metaG | ecosystem: Environmental > Aquatic > Non-marine Saline and Alkaline > Hypersaline >...
ACCACCGGCTTTTCGATTTCATTGGCGAACTGCTGACACTTCGGATCCGCGGCGAACTCGAATCGGAATTCGTTATGCGCTTCCAGCAGCTCACTGGCCCTGCCGCCGCCAAGGGAATCGAAGACACAGCGTTCTACAGCTACAATCGCCTCGTCTGCCTGAACGAAGTCGGCAGCTCTCCCGGCCGGTTCGGGGTTCCCCTTGAGAAGTTCCACCGCGCGTGCGAAGAGGCGCAGACGCTCTGGCCGCTACGCATGGTCACGACCTCCACCCACGACACCAAGCGGAGCGAGGATGTGCGCGTCCGCATCGGCTTGCTTTCCGAAATTCCGGTGGTTTGGAGCCAGACAGTCAGGCGCTGGGCCAAACTCAACGAGAGCCGCCGGCGCGACGGACTTCCGGATCGCAACACGGAGTATCTCTTCTACCAGACGCTGGCCGGAGCCTGGCCCATCGAACGTGACCGGTTATTGGCCTACATGGAAAAGGCCTGCCGGGAAGCGAAAACCCATACGTCTTGGACCAAGGTCAACGCCGGGTATGAAGAGGCTGTTGCCGCCTTCGTCCGCGGAGCGCTCTCGGACCGCTCGTTCGTGAATGACTTGGAGCGGTTCGTCAGTCCGCTCGTCCGGTACGGGCAGATCACTTCGCTGGCGCAAACGCTCATCAAACTCACCGCACCTGGAATCCCGGACATCTATCAGGGAACGGAAATCTGGGACCTCAGTCTCGTGGACCCTGACAACCGCCGCCCGGTCGATTTCAAACTGCGCCGCCGCCTCCTGGAACGGCTGCGAGGTGCGGCGCCCCAAGACGTCCTGGAGGGCATGGACGAGGGCCTGCCGAAACTGTGGATCATCCGTCAGGCCCTCGCTCTTCGCCGCCGCCGTCCGGAACTCTTCGGTCCAGGCGGAAGCTATCACCCGGTCAGCGTCACTGGCGGCAAGGCCTCCCATGCCATTGCCTTCGCGAGAGGCGGCGGGGCGATCACCGTCGCCCCACGGCTGTCAATCCGTCTTGATGGAGACTGGCAAGACACGGCTATCGACCTGCCGGCTGGAAATTGGCGGAATGTCCTGACTGGCGAAGACCTCGCTGGCGAACCCGCGCCTCTGGCCAGACTGCTTGACCGGTTCCCGGTCGCACTGCTATCTCGTGTGCCCGCGGCTTCACCATCCGGCAAGCCTGCGTCATCGCCTGCCCGGAGAACCGTAGCGCAGGCGCCCCGGGAGAAGGAGACGAAATGAACTTCACGGTCTGGGCGCCCCGAGCTGACAAGGCGGAGTTGTTACTCGACGGCCAGCCGGTTCCCATGCGCCGGGACTCCGGCGATTGGTGGTCGGTCGAAGCACCAGCGGATCCCGGCGCCCGTTACGGCTTCCTCATCGATGGCGTCGGCCCGCTACCCGACCCACGCTCCCCCTGGCAGCCCGATGGCGTTCACGGCCAGTCACGCGTTATCGGACAGTCGTTCGAGTGGACCGATCACAAATGGCAGTCCGGCCCGCTCCCGGCCGCGGTCTTCTATGAACTCCACGTCGGTACGTTCACGCCAGAAGGCACGTTCGCCGCGGCGATTGATCGTCTCGAATACCTGCGGCAACTCGGCATAACTCACCTCGAGTTGATGCCCGTCAACCAGTTCTCGGGCCGCCACGGATGGGGTTACGATGGCGTCGGTCTGTTTGCACCGCACCACGCCTACGGTCATCCCGACGATCTGAAGAGCCTGGTCAATGCCTGCCACGAGCGCGGATTGGCGGTGGTTCTGGACGTGGTCTACAACCACCTCGGCCCCGTCGGCAACTACCTCTCCCGGCTCGGCCCCTACTTCAGCAACCGGCACTCGACGCCCTGGGGCGAAGCGGTGAATCTGGACGGCCGGGGAAGTGATGAGGTCAGGCGATTTTTCTGTGACAACGCGCTGATGTGGCTTCGCGATTATCATTTCGATGGCCTCCGCATCGACGCCGTTCACGCTTTTGTCGATCTCTCGGCAACCCACCTGCTGGAACAACTGGCCGCCGAAGTCCGGCAGCTCGAAGCCGAAACTGGCCGCCGGCTGGAACTCATCGCCGAGAGCGATCTCAATGACCCGCGCGTATTGCGTTCCCCGGAAATTGGGGGGTACGGGATTGATGCGCAGTGGAGTGACGACTTCCACCACTCTCTACACGCACTCCTCACCGGTGAGACGAACGGTTACTACTCGGGATTCGGTTCGCTGGAACACGTGGCGAAGTGTCTCCGTGAAGTGTGGATCTATGACGGCTGCTACTCCACTTTCCGTGGCCGCCGCCACGGACGCTCTCCAGCCGGACTCTCCGGACACCGTTTCCTCGGCTACATGCAGAACCACGACCAGATCGGCAACCGCGCCAAAGGCGAGCGCAGCTCCCAACTGATGAGCGTCCCGCGGTTGAAGATTGCTGCCGCGCTTATCCTCACTGCCCCCTTCGTGCCGCTACTGTTTCAAGGGGAAGAGTGGGGCGCCTCCACGCCATTTCTCTACTTCACCGATCATGCGGAGCCCGAGATCGCATCCGCCGTTCGGGAAGGCCGCCGAAATGAGTTCGCGGCGTTCGGCTGGGCGCCCTCCGAGATCCCCGACCCGCAGGCCCCGGATACGTTCCTGCAATCGAAGCTTGACTGGTCCCAAGCGAGCGCCCAGCCGCATCGTGATCTCTTGGAATGGCACCGGCGGCTGATCAAACTGCGCCGCGAAACGCCGGATCTCCGAAACGGCGACTTGAACAAGATCGACGTCCGTTGCCACCTCGATTCCCAGTCGCTCGTATTCACTCGTGGCGGAGTCACCGTCGCCTTCACGCTCTCGGCAGAAGCGCGGGACTTGCCGGTCGCCGGGAGTGAAAACTGCTGCCTGGCTCTGGCATCCGGACCCGGAGTGGATATCGCCCGGGACTCAATCCACCTGCCTCCTGATTCCATCGCGATCTTGAAGAGACGCCCCTAGCTGGACCGCGCCCAGTTCCCCCCGCTACCCGCAGGTTCCCAACCTTTCTGAAACGTTCTCTTCCGCCGGACTGTCGTCCCTACGGGAGAGGAGTATATCGAAACGTCTCCCCCAGGGAAGGAATGTATGCGGGATATAGACGCGAATCGGAAGAAACTCGAAATGCAGATTGGGGAGCTTTCAGACCTCAGGTCCAAGCTGGAGAACGTAGACCTCGATCTCCGGCGCGAGATGTCGAAACGAATCGAGAAACTCCAGGACGAGGCCGTCCGCGCGAAGAACAAGCTAGCCGATCTGAGTTCTTCAGAGTTGCCGATGTCAGAAGCGAAGGAGCAAGCCGAGGCGGTGCTGAATACGCTCGAGGAATCCTACCGGAGCACGATTGCCTACCTCAGCGCGCCGCGGTAACGCCCGTCAATGGGCATCGCGATGCAGAGCGGCAAGACAACCGGTGTACGGCGGGGCTTCGAGCGGATCGGGGGGGCGGCACTCTTCGCTCTGCGCGCCCTGGGCGCGATACTCCGTCCGTCGGTCGACACCTTCGAGACGTTTCGTCAGCTATACAAGTTCGGTTGGCGCTCGCTCCCGCTAGTGGCGACAGCGGGCTTTGCCGTGGGAGCCGTCATCTCCATGCATACGCGTTCAACCCTGGAGCGATTCGGGGCCGAGGAAACCATTCCCGAAGCGATTGGCCTGGCATTGATGCGGGAGATCGGTCCGCTCGTCACCGGACTTCTGTTCTGTGGCCGCGTCGGAGCCGGAATCGGAGCCGAACTCGGCGCCATGCGTACCTCCGAACAGATCGACGCCCTCGAAAGCCTCGCCGTCGACTCCTTTCGATATCTCGCTGTAACCCGCATCGCCGCCTGCATCGTGGCCCTCCCCGTCCTCACCATCATCATGAATTTCTGCGGCATTCTCGGCGGCTACCTGGCTGAAACTCTCATCAGCGGAATGTCGCTTGCGACCTACGTCACCCGGGCCTTTTCCGTGGTGGAGTTCGTCGACTACATCCCGGCCACGCTCAAGACCGCCATCTTCGGCTTTCTGATCGGCTCCATTGCCTGCTATCTCGGCTACAACGCCAAAGGAGGAACCGAGGGTGTCGGCACGGCCTCGACGCAAAGCGTGGTCTTCAGCTCAATCGTCGTGATCCTCGCCAACGTTCTACTGGTGAAATCCATCTTCTTCGTGTTTCCGGAGGCCCGCTGATGAGTGAGGGGTCCTCAGCCGTCATCCGCTTCCACGCCGTGTCGAAGTCCTTCGACGGCCATCGCGTCTTGTCGGATATCTCCTTCGAGGTCAGGCGCGGCGAGGCGCTCTGTATCCTCGGACGTAGCGGAAGCGGCAAGAGCGTCACCCTGAAGCAGATCAACGGTCTCATCAAACCGGATTCCGGGCGCGTCTTTGTTGAGGAGCAGGAGGTGTCCGTTCTGCGTGGCGCGGCCCTCGCGCAGGTACGGAAGAAGATCGGATTTCTCTTCCAGAACGCCGCTCTGTTCGATTCCATCACCGTTGGTGAGAACGTCGCCTTTCCGCTGCGGCGCCACACTGCGCGTTCACGTTCGGACATCGTGCGCCGCGCCAAGCAGAGACTCGAGGAACTCGGCCTTGAAGACGTCTACGAACGGATGCCCGCAGCAATGTCCGGCGGCATGAAGAAGCGCGCCGGCCTCGCCCGGGCGCTGGTCCTGGACCCCTCCATTCTCCTCGTGGACGAGCCAAGCAGTGGTCTTGACCCGATCACCGCGAGGGAAATCGACGAACTCCTGATCGCCCAGAAAAAGGATCGCAAAACGACGATCGTCGTCGTAACGCACAATATTCCAAGCGCCCGCCGGCTTGGCGACACCCTGGCCCTCCTCCACGGCGGTGAGATCGTCGCGCAAGGCTCCCCGGAAGAATTGGAGAACAGCGATCATCCGCTGGTCCAGGAGTTTCTCAACCCCTCCGGAGGTGCGGCCCGGTGACCCCCTTCCCGAAGTTTCTAACCGGCGTCTTCGTGGTCGTGGGCGTGTTTCTTTTCGGCCTCGGACTCTTTTGGATCGGTGACCGCCGCCAGTTGTTCTCCGAGAACATGGAATTCGAGGCCGAGTTCCGGAACACCAGCGGCCTAGCCCCCGGCTCAAAGGTTCTGGTGGGCGGATTCAACGCCGGCGAAGTCACTGAGATTGTGGCCCCATCCGCACCCGAAGGCGGCTTCGTCGTACGCTTCCGCGTCCTCAAGAAGCTCCATCCAATTCTTCGTACCGATTCCCTCGCCAAGATACAGTTGGACGGGCTGGTGGGCAACCGCCTTCTCCGGGTTGAAGCCGGCACGTCCAGTGGGGCGCCCCTGGACTCCGGCGACCGGATCCCCAGCGAGGAACCGATCGAGCTGAGCCACGTTTTTCACGAAACGCTCGAGACGATTGCCGACGCTCGCGGTGTTATCGCTGAGGTCAAGGGGAACGCAGCCGGCCTCATGCAGGAAATTGAGGATATCAGCCACAACGTCGACGGCCTCATCACCGACGTGGGCGAGGACGTTCGCGGAATCACCGCATCCGGAGAGCAGATCGCCGCGGATGTCAGCGTCGTTGTCGCCAACACCAGAAAGGGGAAGGGAACCGTCGGCCTGCTCCTCACCGATGAAAGCCTCTACGACGACATCGCCCGCGCCGCCGGCAGCGTCGGCGACACCGCCGCGAACGCCGAGGACGTATCGGAGGATGTCAAGACGATCGTGTCTGGAATGAAGTCCCGTGACCTGGCCGGAAAGGTGACCCGCACCGCCGAGAACATCGAAGGGATTACCGGACACGGGAAGAATCTGATGGAATCTATCGCCGGAGAAGACGGCCAGGAGAGCCTCGGGCAGAACCTCCGAAATGCCGTCGGCAACGCTGACGAAGCACTGATCGATCTGGCGGAGAACATGGAGTCGCTCAAGCGGAACTGGTTCTTCCGCGGGTTCTTCAAGAAGCGCGGGTTCTATGACCTCGACCTCGTGTCACCGGAAGAGTACCGTGCGGGCGAGTTCGCCCCGAAACACAGCCGGTTGCGCCGCTGGTTCCATGCGTCCGAAATCTTCGTGACGGCGCCAGACGGATCGGATAAACTTTCCGCGGCCGGGAGGGAAGCTCTCCAGCAAGCGGTGGGTGATCTGCTGCCCGTAATGGGTGAGGATCCGCTAATCGTCGAAGGGTACTCGTCAGAGGGGAGCAAACAGCAGCAGTTCCTTCATTCTAGGCGTCGTGCCCGGGCCGTCCAGTCGCACCTGGTCAGAAAGTACCGGTTGAAACCCTCGTATGTCGGCGCGATGCCCATGGGAGGCGTGCCCTCGTCGGGACCGGACCGGAAGTTGTGGGACGGGGTCGCGCTGGTTCTGTTTGTTCCCGAGCCGGATCTGCCCGCCCCCCGGCGCTTCAAGCTTCATCCCGGTGTGAAGCGTTAGAGCCGCCGCGCCGTGTCTTCAGCCTGCGCCACGATGCTCGCCACGGTTTCCGCCCGCGTCTTCCCGTTGTCAATCACGTCAGGTTGGCGGGGCGTCTCATAAGGCGTGCCAACTCCTGGCACATCGGAGAGATCGCCTGCCTCGTCCTGCGCGAACGTCATGCCGCCGGCTCCATTCCGTCCCACACTTCCATTACCGGCGCCCTGCACTTCTGTGCCAGGAGACTCGCTAGCATGCTTTCGTGGGTCGGGTCCATGTGTTGGACCAGCACAAATGCCATGCCCGTTTCGGCCGGCAGATTCTCCAGTAGTCTAGTGAAAGCCTCCAGCCCGCCGCAGAATGTCCGCGTTCGGGCGAAACGGAACTCACCCTCCCGCTATCACCAGAGCAGAGAGGATGGCGGCCTCACTGGACGTCATCCGTAGTCAGGAGGAACGAGAGATGAGATTGGCAGCCACAATTTCAACAATTCTTTGGTCCCTCCTTCTGTGCGGCTCGCTGCTAGCGGCGCCGCAGGTAGAGGGGAACCATATACCCGACCAAGACATAGCCGATGCGATCGAAGATGAGTACCTCTTCGATCTGGCGATCGATTTTCACAAGATCGACGTCACCGTAACCGGCGGCATTGCCGAGCTTGAGGGCAAGGTTGACGACCTTCTCGCTAAGGAGCGGGCAACCTACATCGCCGAGCAGGTAAAAGGCGTCCGGTCTGTAAGCAACCGGATGTCGGTCGAGCCGGCCGAGCGAAGATCCAATTCGGAACTCAAGCGCGCGATCAACGACGCTCTGTTCAAAGACCCGGTCGCGGACTCCTATGAAATCGACGTCGTCGCGGACGACGGACTGATTACGCTCACCGGCGTCGTGGAGTCTTTCGCCGAAAAGCAACTCACTGCCAAAGTCGTGAAAGGCGTGCGTGGTGTCACCGGAATCGTCAACGATATCGCGATCGAATACCGTGCCAACCGGCCCGATTCCGAGATCAAGCCGGAAATCGAACGCAAACTCCGCTGGGATGTCCTCGTCAACGATGGCCTGGTGGATGTCGCCGTCGACAATGGCAAGGTGACTCTGACCGGCACCGTCGGCAGTGCGGCCGAGAAGCGCGTCGCACGGTACTCAGCTTGGGTTTCCGGCGTCACTTCCGTTGACGACTCCGGGCTCGATGTTGAATGGTGGGCCAACGATGAGGATCTACGGAAAGACAAGTACGTCCACAAACCCGACCACGAGATCGCGAAGGCCATCAAGGACGCGGCGCTCTTTGACCCCCGTGTCGTCTCCGTCAACATTGACCCGGACGTGCAAGACGGGTGGGTGACCTTGCGCGGCGAAGTTGCGGATCTGCGAGCCAGGCAAGCTACTGAAGATCTGGCCAAGAACACCATCGGCGTCTCCGGCGTCACCAACCTGCTAAAGGTCCGGCCCATAGACCGGCCAACCAACGTCGAAGTCAAGAATAGCGTCAACACTGCGCTCTTCGAGAATCCCGTCACCGACAGCTATGACATTGACGTCACCGCCTACAGTGGCGGCGTAACATTAACGGGCCGCGTCGACAGCGCCTACGAAAAGATGGAGGCGGGGCGCGTTGCCCGCCGTACTTCTGGCGTAACCCAGGTCCACAACTATCTGGACGTGTCCGCTGGTGAAGCCCCGCGGGGGTTTGGCTTCTACTATCCGTGGTATGTTCCCACCCTGTCTCCCCGGGCGCTCATGTCCGACGCTGCAATCGCGGACGAAATTGAAGATGAGCTCTGGTGGAGTCCGTTCGTCGATGCCGGCGAAGTCAACGTCAGCGTGGATGACGGCGTGGTGACACTTACCGGCGAAGTTGATTCCTATCGCGAGTCCAAAGCCGCGGTCGACAACGCCTACGAAGGCGGAGCCGAGCGCGTGGTGAATTTGCTGGACGTCCGGTGATCCCGGCGGCGAGTTGACGGCTGGTAGATCAGGTTAACCCGCCAGCCGGGGAGTTTGGAGAATGTTACGAAGCTTGAACAAACTGATTGGCTACAGGGTAGAGGCTTCCGATGGTGAGATCGGAACCGTCCGGGACTTCTACTTCCACGACGACACGTGGACGGTCCGGTATCTCGTGGTGGACACGGGAAACTGGTTGCCGGGACGGCTGGTGCTGCTCCCTCCGGCGGCCATCGCGGCGGGAGATCCGGACTGGTCGATGCATCGCTTTCCGGTTGCTCTAAGCAGGAAACAGGTTGAAGACAGCCCCTCGGCTGGGACTGATAGACCGGTCTCCCGGCAATACGAGACCGAACTCCACAAGTACTACGGCTGGCCGGTCTACTGGGGGGCGGCCCCGCTCCCCGGTCAGACCCCGGCCGGACGCGCCCGGGAGAGAGCCGCCAGCCAGCCGCAGGAGAATGAACAAGTCCGCCAGGAGGATCCAGACCTGCGCAGCATCCAGGAAGTGAACGGCTACCACATTGAAGCCACCGATGGCGAAATCGGCCATGTCGAGGACTTCATCGCCGACACCGTCGCTTGGGCGCTGCGATACCTCGTGATCGATACACGGAACTGGCTGCCGGGACGAAAGGTCATCGTCTCGCCGGATTGGCTCGACGGCATTAGCTGGCACGATCGTCTGGTTCGGGCGAACCTCTGCCGGAAGGAGATAGAGAACAGCCCCGAGTTCGACTCGCGCGCTCCGGTCAACCGGGAGTATGAAGTTCGACTCTACGACTACTACGGCCGCCAAGCCTACTGGTAAACCGCACTCACGCACACACTGAATCGATCGCCGGCGAAACGGGTCCACCGCTCTGGAGTCTCCTCTGCGGAAAGCGGGCCCGGTTCGCTTCCTCTACTAGCCGACAATGACAAGAAAACAACCCAGCAAAGGCCAATCCGAAGGCGGAACCGTCGAATCGGTTCGCGGCAGCGTGGTCGACGCTCGTTTTGCGTCCCGACTGCCGGAGATTCACCGCCTGCTCAGAAGCGGCGAAGATGACCGGGTGGCGATTGAGACGGTGATGCATGTTTCGCCGGAAGTCGCGCGGGGCATTGCTCTCAACGCGACGCAGGGTCTGGCCCGCGGTGACCGGGTCAAGGACACCGGCCGCACCCTCGAAGTCCCCGTCGGCGGGCGCGCCCTAGGCCGGGTATTGAATGTCTTCGGCGAGACGATCGACAACGGAGATCCTCTATCCGGTGGCGAGTGGCGATCCATCCATCAGGCGCCGGTCCCCCTCACGCGGCGGTCCACGAAGTCAGAGGTGTTCCCCACCGGCATCAAGGCCATCGACATCCTCGCTCCCCTTGAGCGCGGCGGCAAGGCTGGGCTGTTTGGCGGCGCCGGCGTCGGCAAAACCGTCCTCGTGATGGAGATGATCCACAACGTCGCCGGCCAGCACGGCGGTGTGAGTCTGTTCTGTGGCATTGGAGAACGCTCCCGGGAGGGTGAGGAACTCTACCGCGAGATCAAAGAGGCGGAAGTCCTCGACAACACCGTGCTCCTGTTCGGCCAGATGAATGAGCCGCCCGGCGCCCGCTTCCGGGTCGGCCACGCGGCTCTCACCATGGCCGAGTACTTCCGCGACGATGAGCGGCGCGACGTCCTGCTCCTCATCGACAACATCTTCCGCTTCATTCAGGCTGGCTCCGAAGTCTCCGGCCTCATGGGCCGGCTCCCGTCGCGTCTCGGCTATCAGCCCACCCTCGGCACCGAACTGGCCGAGTTGGAGGAACGCATCTGCAATACCGAGTCGGGCGCCATCACCTCGGTCCAGGCGGTCTACGTTCCCGCCGACGATTTCGCCGATCCGTCCGCGGTCCACACCTTCAGCCATCTCTCGGCGGCGATCGTGCTCTCCCGCAAGCGTGCCAGCGAAGGGCTCTACCCAGCCATTGACCCTCTGCGCTCCAGCTCGAAGATGCTTGTCCCCCACATTGTCGGTGACAGGCACTACCAGGTCGCCGAGCGCATCCGCGGCACATTGGCTGAATACCAGGATCTCAAGGACATCATCGCCATGCTCGGAATCGAAGAGCTATCCCGGGAAGACCGCCAAATCGTCTCCCGCGCCAGGCGGCTGGAGCGGTTTCTCACCCAGCCCTTTTTCGTGACCGAGCAGTTCACCGGCCACGACGGCAAACTCGTCAAGCTTGCCGACGCCCTCGATGGCTGCGAACGGATTCTCGACGACGAATTCTCGGACTACCCGGAAAATGCTCTCTACATGCTTGGGAATGCTGACGAGGCGGAAAAGGAATGAGACTCAAACTCCAGATCCCCACCGAAATCGTCGTCGACGAAGACGTCTTCAAGGTCAGCGTCGACGCCCTCGATGGCTCGCGAACGCTGCTGCCACGCCACATCGACTTCGTCACCACCCTCGTGCCCGGCATTCTCACCTTCGAGGGCGGGGACCAGGGCGAAAGCCTCGTGGCAATCGACGACGCCGTGCTTATCAAACGCGGCGCCGAGGTGCTGGTTGCAGCCCGAAGAGCAACCCGCGGAACTAGTCTCGGCGAACTGCAACAGAAGGTCGCCAACGAGTTTGAATCCCGGAATGAACAGGAGCGGAAGTCGCGCACCGCCGCGCTTAAGCTCGAGGCCGGCTTGGTGCGGCGGTTCTTGGAGATTCAGGAAGGTAGCGCCTGACGTGGACAAGGACAAACAGGACCGGTTTGCCAGCGCGTTCACTGGAGCGGTGGGCCGCAAAGCGGTCCGAAAGCTCCGCGCCCGGCGCGAAAAGGGGGAGAGCGTCTGGTTCTGGCTCGGCATGTTCGGACTGGTCGGATGGTCCGTCGCCGTGCCCACTCTCATCGGAGTCGCCTTCGGCGTCTGGCTAGACGGGAAGTGGCCGGGAGAGGTCTCCTGGACGCTGACCTTCCTACTTGCCGGCGTCTTTCTCGGTTGCTGGAACGCCTGGCACTGGATCCAGCGGGAAAAGGAGGGGCGATGACGCTGGCCGGCATCCCCTTCGTTGTGCTGCTCGTCGGGGCGACCCTCATTCTCGTGATCCTCATCAAGTCGGGCATGGACGCGATGCGGGCGCCGCCGCTGGTGGGCTACATCACCCTGGGGTTGGCGCTCGTGTTGCTCAACTCCCGGTGGGAGATCATCTCCGGCGAGGTGAACGCCATCTTCGAGTTCTTGGCGCACATCGGCGTGATCTTCCTCTTGTTTCGCGTCGGCATCGAGAGCGACCTGCCCACGCTCAGGCGCCGCCTCGGTGAGGCCAGCTACATCTGGATCGGGAACATCGCAATCAGCGCGGCCATCGGCTACACCGCCGCCTACTATCTCCTGGGCCTCGGCCCGATCCCCAGCGTTGTCGTGGCCCTGGCACTCACCGCCACCAGTGTCGGCGTTTCAGTCGGCGTATGGCAGGCAAAGGGCGCCATCAAGTCCCGCAATGGGGAACGGTTGATCGACGTTGCCGGGATGGACGACATCTCCGCTGTAGTTCTGATGGCTCTCCTGTTTGCTGTATTGCCCGTTCTTCACCGCGGAGGCGACGCAACCTGGGTGGGCATGGCGGCTGAGACAATCGGTCTCTTCGCTCTCAAGATTGCCGGTTTCGGGGCGTTGTGCTTTGCCCTGGCTCGCTGTGAGAGGCGGATCGTGTCGTTCTTCTCGTCGCTGGAACCGTCGCCCCATCCGATGTTGCTGGTCGTCGGCGCCGGGCTCACGGTTGCTGCCCTGGCCGGATTGCTTGACTTCTCCGTCGCCATCGGAGCTTTCTTCGCCGGACTCGTCTTCAGTTCCGATCCGCGCTCGGAGAAGATTGACGCCACCCTGGACTCGCTCTACGAGCTTTTCACCCCCTTCTTCTTCATCGGCGTCGGGATGAGGCTCTCGGCGGATTCTCTCACCGGTGCAATCGGGCCCGGCCTCGTCCTGGCCGCCGCCGCGATTGCCGGGAAGTTCGTCGGAACCGGGGGGGCAACGCTTCTGATCGCCGGCTGGCGAGACGCCGTGCTGCTGGGCTTGAGCATGGTCCCAAGGGCCGAAATCGCCATGATCGTCATGCAACGTGGCTTGCGGCTCGGGGATTGGGCCACGCCGCCCCGTGTCTTTTCCTCGATGGTCGCCGTCTGCGCCATCACCAGCCTCGCCGCGCCGGTGGCGCTTCGCGGGTTGCTCGACCGCTGGCCTCAATCGGAAAGGAGCGAGGCATGACCACCACTGTTCCCCAATTTCTATTCGCCTGGACCGGCGGCCTCTTTCTCGGGCTTTTCTTCTTTGCCGGTCTGTGGCTGACCGTGCGCCGTCTCC